>Ga0114918_10000614_pt1 | contig 30885 bp, 26 predicted proteins | sample LantaG_FD_87015 | JGI IMG/M metagenome (GOLD analysis project Ga0114918, IMG submission 87015) | Deep subsurface microbial communities from Baltic Sea to uncover new lineages of life (NeLLi) - Landsort_02402 metaG | ecosystem: Environmental > Aquatic > Marine > Oceanic > Sediment | place...
AGAGAGAGGGAAAGGGGGGGGGGGGGGGGGGGGGGAGGGTGAATTTTTGAGGACGAAGAAGAAAGAAAAAGAAGGTGAAGAACTCTCTCATTCTCTCTTACCGAGCAGCCTGAAGTGCGGCGAGTCGGCCCTAGCGACCATGTCCTCCGCGAGAGCGACGCGGTACGGCAGGCGGAGGATGTCGCAGCTGGAGCTACCGCCGCCGTGTTGGCCATTGCCGCCTTCGAGGCAGTGCGCGAGCGAGAGGCGCCGGTGGCGGGAGGTTTCTCCTTCGAAGCCTTCACCTTCTCCGGTGCGACCTGCTTTGTTTTTATTATTTGGTGGTTTGAAGATGTCATTGTTAGATAAGTCCATGACGTCGTTCGAGAGAGGGGGAAAGCAAAGTGGTGGAGGGAAAGCGGGAAGCGGAAAAAAGAGGAGGGTCGAGGAGATGAAAAAAATCACGGAGGCCGAGGTTGTTTTTGAAAAGAAAAGAAAAAGAGAAACCGTTCTCCCTCTTTGCAAGCTTTTCTTCTCCTCACACCGGCTTACCTTTCAAAGCTTTTGATACTAGATGATGGATATCAGCAAGCCGGTCCCGCAGAGATGGAGAGAGATCGGAGTCGTTCAGTGCAGGAGGCGAAGCGAGAGCGCGATGATGGTCGAGGCCGACGACGCCGATTGAAGCGGCGACGACGACGATGAATGCTGCAATCGTCACGAGCACCTTCCACATCCGCCGCCGCCAATCCGCGCTGCTGCTCGTACCCCCATCTTCCACCTCGACCAGCCTTTCCTTCCGCAGCTGCAGGGGAGGCGGCGGGAGAGCGCGCGGCATGGCGAGAAATAGAAAAGAAGAAACAAAAAAATAATGAAAAAATTTCACGAAAACGGAAAAACGAAACCAAAAAGACTCTTCTTCTTCCCTCTTCCTTTTCACTCCTCGACCTGCAGCAACAGCTTGTTCTTCTTCCCCGACGCCAGCAGCACCAGCCTCCCTCCAACCAGGTCGGCCTCCTCCAGAACCCTCTCCGCGCTCTCCACCTTCACGTTATTCAGCCTCACCCCTCCGCCGGCGACGAGGCGCCTGGCGGCCCCCTTCGAGGGCTGGAGGCCGACGTCGACTAAAAGATCGACGATGTTGGATCCCAGGACGGCGGCGCGAGGTCTCGCAGCCGTGGGGGCGTCCCCTGCCACTGCCTCGAGCGTGTCGGCGTCGAGAGCAGAAGAAGAGGAAGAGGACGAAGAAGAAGAGGAGGCGTCGGAGGAGCTTCCTCTCCCACCACCACCTCCGCCTCCGTGGAGAGCCGCCGTAGCCTTCAACGCCTGCTCCAGCCCCTTATCCCTGTGGACGAACCGCGTCACCTCCGCCGCCAGCAGCCTCTGCGCGTCGTTGGGACGGTAGCTGGCCCCCGTGGACCCTTGGCCCTTCATCGCTTGCTCCACCTCGGCGATCCTGCTCAGCGGCAGGAACGTCAGCATCTTCAAAAACTTGACGACGTCGGCGTCAGTCGTGCTCGACAGCAAGTACTGGTAGAACTTGAAGGGGCTGAGTTTTTCCGCGGCCAGCCAGACGGCGCCTCCCGCGGATTTGCCCATCTTGGTGCCGTCGGACTTGGTCAGCAGGGGGAAGGTGATGCCGTAGCAGCGTGAGGAAGAAGAAGACGAAGAAGAAGTCGAGCTTTCCTCCTCGTCGTTCTCGTTTTCGCTTCTGCCGCTCATCCTGCGGATCAGGTCGAGGCCCGCGACCACGTTCCCCATCTGGTCCGAGCCCCCCACCTGCACCGTCACGCCCTCGGACCTCGACAGGTGGACGAAGTCGTACCCTTGCAGCAGCTGGTATGCGAATTCTGTGAACGAGATCCCTTCTCCTTTGCTGGTGGTGGCTGCGCTCTCGGCGCTTTGGTCTCCTCCGCCTCCACTGCCGCTTCCGCCGCCACTGCCGCTCATCCTCGACTTGACGCTGTCCCGCGACAGCATCGCCCCGACCCGCGCATGCTTGCCGACGTCCCTCAAGAACTCCAGGAAGGTGATAGGACCGAACCAGTCGAGGTTGTTGAGGATGCGAGGAGCAGCAGCAGGAGGAGAATTAGAAGAGGAACTTGAAGGACTCGCCGCTTCGGCGAGCGCCTCGGCCGTGAACTCGCCCGAGGCCGCGCGCGACAGGAGCTCGTCCAGGATCTTCCTTATCCCGGCCACGTTCCCTTCGATCTCCTCGTCAGACAGTAAAGGACGCTCCGTCGACCTCCCGCTCGGGTCGCCCACCCTGCCCGTGGCCCCGCCGAGTAAAGCAACGGGCCTGTGTCCCGCGGCGGCAAACCAGGAAAGCACGACGATGCCGAGCAGGTTGCCAACGTGCAGCGAGGAAGCTGTGGGGTCGAAGCCGCAGTAGACTCCGGTTGAGCTTCGAGAAAGAGCTTCCTCGGCTCCTTCCCCCGCGACGTCGTTGAGGAGGCCGCGGGAGCGGAGCAGGGCGACGACGTTGGCTCGAGGGGGTGGGGAGGTCGAGGCCGAGGTTGGAGTTTCGGTTGTCTCGGTCGCCGCTGCTGCCGCTGCAGCCGAACTCGACGATGAAGAAGAAACCATCCGAATTTGACAATTTGACGAACTTCTTCTCCAGATTTGATTCCTCGAGAGCATAGAAACGGAACTCATGCTCCTCGCCGTGATGTTAGTTTGCGCAAGGCAGATCGGAAGCGAGAGAACTCTCCGTGAGAGAGATGAAGAAATCGACGACGTCATCGACGCCGCCGCTGCCGACGGCGAAACTGCTGCTCCCATCATCTTCGCAGCCATCCTGCTCCCTGCCGCGACGGCGCTTGAGTCGCCCAAACGCAGAAGCAGCAGAGCGAGGCGGTGCCGCTGATGCAACGCCGTGGTGGATGGACGACGGTGCGAGCAAGAGAGAAGAAGGAAGGAAAGCTTTTTTTGTGCAAGGCGATCTGTTGTGATTTTTCCTCGCCCACAATTTCGAACGAAAACTGAACGAAAAAAGTGGGAGGCATCGAGCGCGTTTCGCCGCTTTCTTTCGGTGTGACAGCTGGTGTCCTTCCTCGTGAGCGTAGCAACACAGCTCACAATTTCGTGTCCGGGAGTAAAAGAGCATCGTACTCGTCTTGATATCCAAAACACTCGTAGGAGAGCCAATTGGCATCAAGCCGTCGTCGGACCTCCCTCTTTTCAACCTCGACCCCCTCCCCCACCCCACCCACAACCATGCCGCCGCCACAAAACAAGCCCCTCTTCGAGCGCTTCAACACCCACGACTCCCACAGCGTCGAGCTCCCGCTCTTTGGCTCCACCTGGAGGCTGGCGCAGGCGCCCAACACCAACCACCTGGGAACCACAGTCTGGGACGCGTCGATCATTCTCGCGAAATGGATGGAGAAGAACGCGCGGAAGGGCTCGGAGCTCTCTCGGCCAAAACTGGCCGGCAAAAAGGTTTTGGAATTAGGTGCCGGGATGGGGCTGGGAGGGCTGGCAGCTGCGGCGCTGGGAGCGGAGGTCGAGCTCACGGACGTCGCCGAGGTACTTCCTTTGTTGAAGCAAAACGCCGAGTCTCTGATGGGTAAAGCGAGCCTTGCGACGAGCGGCGCTCCATGGGTCGCCGGTGTGGGATCCGTGAGCGTGCGGGAGCTGGACTGGGACAAGCGTTCGAGTTGGTTTCTCGGGGAGGAGGAAGGAGGGGAAGGGGGAGGGGGAAGTGGGAAAAAGGGGGCAGCAGCGACAGCGACGGTGAGCGATGAAAGCCCTTCTCCTTCTCCTTCTTCTTCCGTTGCTGCTTCTCCCTCATCACCCCGCCCGTCGCCTCCCCACTACGACTTCATCCTCGCCGCCGACTGCGTCTACAAGGAGGACATTCTCCCGACGCTCCGCGACGTCATCCTGGCTTTATCCACCCGTCGGACCGTCGTCGTCGTCGCCAACGAGCTCCGGTCCCACTCCGTCGCCGCGGCGTTCGAGCAAACCTTCGCGCCGCACTTCTCGATGAAGAGGGTGCCGAGGGCCAAGATGGACGCAGAGTACTCCGTTGACGCGATTTCTATTGTAATCATGAAGAGGAAGCACGCGCCCGGGGGCGGCGCGAAGGCAGGAGAGGGAGAAGCGACAACGGCGGCGGAAGGAGGAGGAGGAGGAGAAGAGGTCGCCGCGGCGCTCGCTGCGGGCTTGACGCTCAAAGAAGAGTGAAGCTTTGTCTCCTCGTCGTCATAACGAATGAATCAAATTTCCAAGAACCGGCTCAGAACTGTTTACAAATGTGTAGAAGAAGTAACGAAAAAAAGAAAAAAGAGAAATCACGGAAAAACGAAGATACCGAATCTTCCTCAACTCAACTCGAAGAAGCAAAGCGCCGGCGCGTTAGACGCCGACGCCCCCCTTCTTCTCCTTCTTCCTCTCCCTGAAGTCGTCGAACCGCGACCTCGCGTACGCGCCGTAGTCGAAGTCTATCGGCGAGACGTGCACCTGCACTTTGCCCCAGGCGGTCCAGAACAGGTGCGCGGCGAGCGAGAAGAGCCTGGCCAGCTGGACAAAGGCCGAGACGCGCTCCTCGGAAGGAGGAGAGGGAGGTGAAGAAGTTGAGGGAGAAGAAGTTGAAGTCGAAGAAGAAGACTTCGAGATCGGGATCGAGTCGGCCTCGGAAAGGTAGGCCCGGGCAAACCGCCGTTGCTGCTCCTCGCTCGGGTAGCGGGACCAGTCGCAGTCCAGCCCCGCGTACTCGCACCAGTGGTTTCCCACGTCGAAGCCGGCGTGGCAGCGGCGGCCGTACTCGAAGTCGATGAACTGTAGGTTGGAACCCGGGCCCGAAATAGTTTTCGAGCTGCCTTTTTCGGGTTTTTCGTTGAGGTCGCTGCTTCCGCCGCCGCCAGAGGCTTTTTCTTTTTCAGCCCCCAACTCTCCCGTCGTCATTATGTTCCCCGGGAGCAGGTCCATGTGGCAGAACACGACGCGGGAGAGCTCCGGGCAAAAGCCAGAAGAAGAAGAGGAACGAGAGCAAGAGGCCTTGATCTCCTCTTCCAGGAGAGCGACCTCTGCTCGGAGCTCGGTACTGCTGACCGAAGGAGAAGGTTTCTTCGCGGCCCCTGCTTTTTCTTCTGCTTCTGCGCCCAGCTTATCAGCCAGCGCGATCCAGTCCCTGATTGTCGGGAAGAGGGAAGATTCGTCGCATTCTCGTGACCCCGAGGAGGAGAAGCAGCTCGAAAACAACAAAGAAAACGGGTTTTTCCTCCCTCGATGTTTCCTCAAATCGATAGCGTGGAGCCTCGCCAGCCCCCTCGCTATCCTCTCTGCCGTCCCCTTTTCCGCCGTCTCCTCCGGGGTCAGCGCTCTTCCGGGCAAAAACTCCTCGACGCGCCCGCTCTCGAAGCTGGCGAGCACCTTGGCGCCGAAGCCCGCGGAGTTGAGCAGTTTCAAAGTTTCGACCTCGAGGCCGCGGTCGATGAGGAGGTCGGTCTTGTCTCCGTAGGCCCGGACGGCGATGGCCCTCGGCGAGATTTCTGTGATCTCATCGCTGACTGTGACGCTCTAGAGCGCGTTGGTGATGCCGCCGCTGATGACCTTGATGGCGAGGGCGGAGAGAGGGAGCGGGGGGGCCGAGGCCGAGGAGGACCAGGAAGGGACGAGGTCGAGCGCGAGCGCCGCGACGGCCTCGGGCGGCGATTTCGCGTTGATTGAATGCGGGGAGGCGGCGGCGGTGGCGGCGGCGGTTCCCATTATCTCCCTCTCTTTATGTGTGCGCAGAGAAAGAAAAGGCACGATCGAAGGCTACGATGATGGAGGAGGAAGCGATCAACCGATGTTTGGAAGGGAAGGAAAAGGGGCGGCCGAATGCTCCTTCCCTCTCTCTCGATCGGTCGTCGCTGTGAGCAAACGAACAAATGTCGTCGATTTGTTTCGTTTCTCGGGCTTTTTTGTTTCACTATTTTTTTGCTTCTCTTTTCTTCTTCGCTCTCTCAACTTTGCGCTCGCCGAAAACAACATGGCCAGCTGGCCCACGCCACACGTGCGACACTCCGTCTCTGCGGCGGACCTAGTCGAGGGCCCTCTTCATCGCGAGGCCTCGGAGGCGGCTGCGGCGACGATGCAAGGTAAAAAGGAACCGAGTTGGACAAAGGGCACAGGAGAAAGAGAAAAAGAGAGAGATGCTTCGTCGATGGCGATCAACCCGGCATATCCCCCCTCATCCACCCCCGCGCTGTGGCTCTTCTGCCTCTCTTTTGCTTCAATTTTGTTTCAAGGAGACGCATTTGAGCTTCATTTACACCGCAGAGTACAAAAAACAAACAGAGCTCCCGCGACAAACTCACAAACGTGCCCCCTCGAATCCATCAACCAAAAAAATGCAGCATCAGCTCGACCGCCTCCTTCGTCGCCTGCCTCCTCCCCCGGTCAGATGCCTCCACGCCAAGCCCACCCCTTCGTCTCCCATCGCGCCACCGAGGCGGCAGCAGGTCCCTGCGACCATTGCGGACGGTAAGTTGAATCAAGGAAGATTCGAAAGAACGAGAGCGAGAGAGAGACGAGAAGAGAAGTGGAGGGAGGCAGTACTATGGAAAAAGCGGAAAAAGGGAGCGACGGCGTTGCTGGCGATCGAATGTTTTCATGTCTTCTATCTCTCGTTTCGCCACGCGCGTCTTCGCGTATGGAGAGCTCCGCGACCTCTTCTCCAAGACTAGAAATGCTGATCGCAACTACACGCTTCCGATGCGCGGACGTGATCGGTGATCGAGCTTGTGGATTCCAAACGGCGGGGCGCTGATTAATTGGTTGATTTGATTTGTTTCGACAAAGAAAGAAAAAGGACCCGTCTAGTCGACGAAAAAAGGATGCCGCCACCGGCGTCAGCGGCGTCAGCGGCCGGCGGCTAGAGCGCTTTCTCGACCACGACTTCTACCTATCTACCTCTCCAGGCATTCCGCTCCCTCTCTCCCTCTGTCGCGTCCGCGGGAAGAGAGCGAACAACTGTTCGATTGCCAATTCGCTCACCCTCTTTCTTCTCAACACACGCACACAAATCTCAGGCGAAACTCCCCCGCCTGGAGACGCGGCCCGGCGGACAAGCCCCACCTCTGCAACGCCTGCGGCGTCCGCTTCCTCAACAAGGGGTCGCTCGACGACTACATGCCCGGGGCTAGGCTGCTGGCGGCCGTGAACGGTGAGAGTAATTACGGGAAGAGAGAACGGAAAGAGGGAGAGAGAGAGGCTTGCTCGCGTTTTTTTCCCTTTTTCTTTCTTCACTCACAAAAAAAAACGTGTCAAAACCCAAAAAAAAACAGATTACGCCCCCGCCTCCTCCACCCAGCTCCGCCGCAGCGGCAGCTTCAGCAACGGCCTGAGGCCTCGCTCCAGTGGTAATTTAGGAGGCGGCGTATCGACCTCTGAGCAAGGAGGCGGCGGCGGCGGGGAGCAGCAACAAACCCGAAACCTCCTGCCGGACCCAAGCCGCAAGCGGCGCCCGCCCCTCTTCGGTGCGGCGGCCGAGGAGTCCAACAAGCAGCGGAGGCACCGGCGCGTGGAGCATGGCCAGGAGCAGCAGGAAAGAAGCGGGGAAGGGGAAGGGCACGGCGGCGACGGCGGCGAAAGAGCAGCGGCGGCGGCAGGAGCAGCACCGGCAACGGGAGCAGCAGCAGCAGCTGCAGCAGAGCGCTCCTGGGCCGAGCTCGCCTCCATGGCCGCCGCCGCCACCGCCTCGTCTTCTTCCTCCGCCACAGCCCGCGCGCGCTCCCTGGCGCTGGCGGCCGCGGAGGCAGCCTCCCGCGACCCCTCTTTTTCTCATTCTCACGTCTCGGGCGACCTCCGTCGCGCCGCCGCGCTTCTCTGGACCAACAAGCCGGCCGCCATGGCTTTGCTGCGCGAGCTGGCCGACGCGGAGTCGCTGCTGCTGCTGTCATGCGGGGAGGAGAGCAGGGCGCTAGATAGCAGCAGCTGCGACGAGGAGGAGGAGTTGGAGGAGACGGAAGGTGCGACGAAGAAGAAGAACAAGACGAAAAAGAGGAAATCGAAACCTTCTCCTTCTTTCTCTGTCCCTCTGTGGCAGTCTGTCATCCAGACGCGCCTCTTTGCTCGCCCCCGGGCATCTCGAGAGGCCGTCGCTGCCGCCCTGGCAGAGGCAGCCGTCGCTGCCTCGAAAGAAGCAACAGAAGGAAAAGAAGAGGAAGAGAAGAGGAAGGCTCTTCCGGCCGTCGCGAGTTACCTCCGCTCTCTCTCCACTTCGCTTCTAGCCGACGGGGGATCGATCCCTGACCTGAAAGTGCAGGCCCGCGCCCGAGCAGAGTCCCTGGTGGCCAGCCGCGGCAGGCTCTGGCAGTGCTGCGACGCGTGCGGCCGGCGGAGGCTCGCGAGGCGGCGGCTCCTTCCCTTTGAGAGCTTCGTCTGCGGCCAGCGCGGAGCGGCTCTGCTGTACGGAAAGACCTGCAATGACGACGGCGACGACGTGGCTGGCGAGTGGAGGAGCCCGGCGGGAGGGGACGAGGAGGAGGTGGTTCAGCAGCAGCCGTGGAGGCGAAGGCGGAGTGGAGGCGGAGGAGAAGGAGGAGGAAAAGCTGCCGTTGCTGATGCTTCCCCCCTTGCTCCTCCCTCTCCTCGCCCTCCTCCCCCTGCTCCCTCGCTCCCGCCGCCAACGACGCCTCCGCCAGCGACCTCGATCGCCGACGCCGTCGCCGCGGCGGCCTCTGCCGACGCGAACCTGCTCCGGATGCTGCCTCACGGATGGAAGAAGATCGTCTGCCTTTCGATCCTGAGCGGCGGTGGAGGAAGCGGAGGAGCAGAAGCGGCGGCGACGGCGACGACCGACGCCTCTGCCGACACCACTTCTCTTTCTCCTCCTTCTCCTTCTTTCCTCCTTCCGCGCGTCGACGTCGCGTACATCGACCCGCGCTCGGGCGAGGCGCTGACCTCTCCCGAGCAGGCCGCGAGGGCCGCCGGCCTGGAGTGGCCGCTGGGAGGCGTCGAAAAGGAGAAGAAGACGATGACGGCGGGAGCGGTAGCGACGCCGCTGCGGCTCGCTCCGCCGGCGCTGAGGCTCTCGAAGGCAGAGGTCCTCCCGACCGAGGAAGAAGAAGAAGATCAGGAAGAAGAAGAAGAAGAAGAAGAAGAAGAAGAAGAAGAAGAAGAAGAAGAAGAAGAAGAAGAAGAAGAAGAAGAAGAAAAGCAGCACCAGCGCTCTCCTTGCTCCCCGTCATCCCCTCGCCTCACTCTGCTCTCGGCGAGAGCGGCGGAGGAGGCGGAGAAGCTCGAGGAGATTGCTAGGGAAGCGGCTGCGGCGGCGAGGAAAAAAGCCGAAGCTGAAAAGGTTGTCGCCGCCGCTGCAAGAGCTGCAGCAGAAGCAGCAGCAGCAGCGCAGCGACTCCTCTCGACCCTTCCACCTTCCGACTGGCCCCTCCTCGTCGTCCCCCCGGGGATGATGACGCTGAAGAAGGGCAACCTTCAGCCAGCTTCGCCCGGGACCCCCGCTGCGAGAGACCCGCCGACCGCCGCGGCCGCGCCGCCACCGCTTCCGCCTCCTCCGGCGACGACGGCGGCAAGGAAGACAGATAACCCTCCTCCGCGCTCCCCGCGCGCCGCCGCCGGCTCGCCCGAGAGGCCCGTCTTGCCTCCCCCGGTCGCCTGGAAGGGCGCCGTCTTTGGCGGCGGCCTCGAGGGAGGAGAGGGAGAGGTGGTGTTTTACCTCGAAGCGATGCTCCCCGCCGCGGCCGCGCTCGCCCTTTCTTCTCCTTCTTCTTCAACCTCCGACGCCGAAGTCTCTTCCTCCTGCCCTTCGCCGCACCGCCTTTCGATCGTGGCCGTGAAGTCGAGGAGGGAGGTGTTCGCTATGTCCGAGCCGGGGGCCACGCCGCTGCTGATGCACCTGGCGGCGTCGCAGCAGCAAGGCGAAGGTTCGGGCTCTCTGGCGGCGGCTGCGAAGCTCCAGGCGACGAGGACGGCGGTCGTCGTGAGGGCAGCCGGAGAGGAGAACAAGAAGAAGGGGTGCCTCTTCGGCCTGGTGCCGCACACCAACCCGCTCCACTCGCTGCACTTCATCGCGGTGAAGCTCCAGCAGAGCGACAACGACGACGACGACGACGACGAGGACGACGAGGAAGAAGTGGAAGAGGTCGAGAAAGAAGAAGAGCCGGCAGCAGAAGAGGTCACGGCTCAACCCGCGACGGCGACAAAGGAGGAAGAGGAAGAGAACGCAGCTGCTGCCGCTCTTCTGACGACGAGCTCACTCATGCCCTCTCCTTCGTCGACGCCGCCGCCTCATCAACAGCAGCAGGATCAGCTGCAGGAGCAGCTCGCCGATGAGCCGCTGCTGGCGCACGGCGACGGGGCGTGAAATTGTAAAAAAAATAAAAAAATGAAGAACTAGCTATTGCCTTTTCTTCTTCTTTTTCACTTCTTGGTTTTCCTTCGTCAAGCCTTTTTTATTTCTTGGTTTTCCTTTGTCACCTTTCAGGATGGTGAAAGCCGAGAAGAGGTATCTTTTGGTTTCGTTTTGTTTTGTTTTGTTTGCTTTTAAAAAAGAAAGAGAGAGGTCTGTTTTTGTTGCAAGCGGAAGGGAGAGAGAGAGAAGAAGAAGAAGAGGTTTTTTCATTTCTCCGTGTTTCGTTTCGATTTTTTTTCGTTCGCTCTCGGACGCCACGAATTCACCCCTCCCCCCAATTTTCCGAAATGGCGTCACCGGCGCCCTCCCCTCGCGGGACGCCTCCCACACTCAAAGACCGCCTTAGAGAACCTCTGGATGATCATTGTTCCCTCCCTCAGGTGCAAACGACTACGAGCAACGCCGGAGACGTGGCAAACCACCGCGCCTCGCCTCTCCTGCTCTCGTTCGCGCCGGGCGCCGTCGCGGCGATGGTCTCGCCGCTGCCCCCTCGCGTCGCCTCGCGCTGGGCCGGCAGCAGCGGCAGCAGCCCTGCGAGCGGTTCTAATGCTACCACCGCCACGAGAGACAGCATCGACGCCAAGCTCCTGGCGGCGGAGGGCAAGAGGCAGGCGAGTAGAGAAAGAAAGCGGAGAGAGAGGGAGAAAGGAATGCGAGACGCGAAACCTTTCTGGTTTTTCGTTGCTAGCCATGCAGGCTAAACAAGACTTCTTTCGCGCTCTCTAGCGTCGTCTCTGGCCTCTTTTGACGCAAAGTCGCTTGATGAAGGTCTTGAGTAGGTGACTCTAAAGCCAATACTGGGTGGCGATTGGGATTTCAAGACTCGCGCGACGAGCTAGCAGGCCCGCCATGGCGAGAGCGCGAAATTCTTTCTTTCTCCCTTTCTCCTTCTTCTTCTTCAAAAACCCCTTTCGGTCTCACTTGCTCTCGCTCGGACGAAAAACCACAACCCACTCCCACTCTCTCTCTCTCTTTCTGTTCTTCAGGCCTTCCTCCAGTGGGTAGCGACCAGGAGCGCCGCCAGGCGGGCAGCACGCCGCGGAGCTTCTCTCACCGGAGCGGGAACGGGCACGGGGCTCAACCTGCAGGTGAGTTGAGAAGAAGAAAGAAAGAGAGAGAAAGAGAGAGAAAAAGAAAGACGACCGCCCGCGACCGCAAAGGGGCACTCTTTCGTGTTTTTTTCCTCACCCTCTCTTCCTCTTCTCAATCTCTCTCGCCGCCACCTTTTTTTCACCATCAAAAAACAGAATAAGCTCAACGAGGAAGCTGAGAAGACTTCAAAGATGGCCATTCAGGCTTCGGAGAAGGGAGAAACGGGCCTCGAAGCCGCCGAGGCTGCTGCTGCGGCGGCTCCTTCCGCTGACGCCGCCGCCCACCACCTCGACCTCGACAGCAACGACAACCTCGGCCCCCACTCCCACGCCCTCGCCCGCCTGCGCGCCTCGGCGGCCCGCAGGAGGCTCCAGCGCGCCTGGCGCTCGTTCCACTGCGGGAGGAGCTCGGAGCTCGCGAGGGCGTTCGTCGCGACCGGGGTTCTGGGAGGAGGGACGACGACGAAGGACGACGGCGGCGACGGCGACGGAGAGCCCGAAGCAGCCGCTACTGCTCCCGCTCCTTCCCCCGCGGTCTTCGGCGTCGGCTTCCCGGGAAATGCGGCTCCTGCCTTGTCCCACAGGGCCTCCGCCGACGGCGTCCTCGCCTCGGACTTCGACGACCTCGCTGAAGTTTTAATGCTCCCCTCCACCCTGAAAGCCGCCAGGGCCCTGCTGGCGCGCCTCGAGGCCCGAGTGGCGCTGAGGCCGCGGGAGGCGCACGCGGGCGTGGTGAGCTCGCACGGGAAGCTGATGGCGAGCTTCGCGAGGAGGAAGAGCGGCGGTGGTGGTGGAAGCGCCAGTAGCAGCCCGGCGAAACCTTCAACTTCTTCTTCGACTTCAAGCTCTCTTCCTCCCCTCCTCCCCGGAGGCCGCTACCCTCTCCGCGTCTTCCTGTCGTCGCTGATGATGGTCGAGCACCCGGAGGTGGTATTCCGTTCGGCCAACGGGGAGAAGGAGAGGCAGCTGAGGGCGGCGGCTTCGGAGCTGAGGGGCTCGCTGGTGGTGCTGCTCGCCGCGCTGATTTCTTCTTCTTCTTCTCCGACGCCGCTCCCGTGCGCCCTCTCCGAGGCCCTTTCTTCGATCACGCCCGCCGCCTCTATCGCTCCCCCGTCCAGGTCTCTCTCGGCCTTCGACGCCTCCTGGGCGAAATTCCTGGACTCCTTTGTGAGCTGGAAGGCGGCCGACGCGGCGGCGCTGGAGGCGGATCTGGTGAGAGCGGCGGTCGAACTCGAGGGGTCGAGACTCGCGATCGAGGCCGGCGCGCTCGCTGCCGCAGCTGAAGCCGCAGATGCCGCGTCGTCGCCCTCTCCCGAACCATCTTCTTCTTCGCCGGAAGCAGCCACGGCGCCGCCGAGGCCGCGCCGCGCCGCCTCGGGCGAGGACGCCGCCGAGGTCGCCGCGGGCGTGGCTCGCGACCTCGACCTGCTGCGGGCCAAGGCGCGCGAGCTGGGAGGAGAGGGCGCCGCTCGGAGGCTCGACGCCGCGCTCGAAGGATGCAGGGCCAGGGCGAGGGCGGCCTCGGAGGCGCTGCTGATGTCTTCTCCGGAGAGGATGAGCGAGCGAGCAGCAGGAACAGAAGCAACAACAACAACAACAGCAACAACAGAAGCAGCAGAAGCCTCTGTTCCGTCGCCTCCCGGAATCACCAACCTCCTCCCGCCTCTGGGCCCTCCCTCCCGTTCCTCCCCGCTCCTCAACCTCCCTTCCATCTCCCGAGCCCCCTCGGGCACGCTTCCCGCACCGTCAAAGACAGAGTCTGTGCTCTGGGGGCTGATCAAGTCCGGAGGGGAGCCCGTGGGGATGCTGCGCCTGGCCGAGGCCGTCTGGGGAGACGCCGCCGAGGCAAACCCCTCTTCTTCGTCTTCTTCTCTCTCTTCCGTCGCCGACGTCGAGAGAGCGGCAGAAGAGGCCGAGCGCGCGGCAGAGACCGCCGCGGCCGCCGCCTCGGCAGAGATCGCGAGCTCCGGCGTCGACTCCCCGGGCTCCAGCGCGACCGACGCGGCCGTCGCGTCGGCGCGCGCCGCCGATGACGCCCGCTGGGCCCGGGCCCGCCTCGCCTTCGCGAGGAAGGCCGAGAACGGCGACGGCGCCGCACTGGTGGCGGCGAGCGCCCTGTCCACCGCCGCGAGGAGGGTGGCGGGCGCTCTCGGAGCAGGGGCCAGGGCCAGCGAGGCGGCGCATTCCTTGCGTCGCGAGTACGAGATGATCTCCCTCCGCGACGAGTTTTCGATCCCTTCAAGTTCGACGTCAAACTCCTCTTCTTCTTTGATCCCGGGCCTCGACGTCGAAAAGGTCCTGACGCGCCTCGAGGCCTTCTCTGACAGGCTGCGGTCGCTGTGCGCTCCCGCCAGGGACGCAGGGCACGCGGCGGCCGCCGCGGCGTCGAGGGCTGCCGTCGGGGCCGCGTTTGCCCTCGCCGCCGCTGAGAGCAGCCTCTCTTCTGACCCCGAGACCGCTCGCGTCGCGCTGGCCACGGCGCTGGCCGCTGCCCTGCGCAGGGCAGACGCCGGAGCGAGGCTGCTGCAGGCCGACGTGGCGGCGACGGAAGCGAGGGCGCTCGCGGGAGGGAGCGGCAACGGAAACTCTTCTTCGACGGTGAATGCTGCGGACAACCCCCTGGCCGCCCGCGCCCGCTCGCTGCTGCGCCTCCGCGCCGCGCTGCCAGCCAGTGCCACGGAGGAGGAGCTCAGCAAGGCGATTCCCCTCACGAGGGCGTGGCTCGCGGAGGCCTGCGGGAGGCTGCCAGTCATCGAGGGCGGGCTCCCTCCTCCAAGTTCTTCTTCTTCCTCGGACGACGAAAGAGCCGCAACGGCAACTTCGTCGTCGGCGTCGTCGAACAACCTCCCGGCCAACCTCCGCTCGGGCTTCTCCACCACCTCCTCCAACTCCTCCTCCTCCTCGCTCCCTTCCAGGGCCCCGGCGAGGCACGAGCTGGTGCTGCCCGTGCCCTACGGAGGGTGGCGGGCCGCCTTCCGAACGGGACTGCTCTCGCTCGTGACGGCGCCGACCCCGCTCGCTACCTCGGCCGCCGCGGCCGCCTCCATCGCCGCGCAGGTCCCGCCGAGCGTGCCCGCGCCCACGGCCGTGCCCGAGGTGGTGGCGCTGGAGTTTGCGGAGCTGCACTCGGCGCAGCACGAGTTCCAACTGCTCTGCGTCTGCGCCGCCGGGGTGATGCTCGTCAGAAACGCTTCAAATTCTTCGAATTCTTCTTCTCCTTCTTCTTCTAGCGTCACCCCGGCGGAGGTCCGGACGCGCCTGCGGGCCCTGCTGGCCGACTCGGCGACCTCGACGACGCTCCCGGACCTGGCCGCCGAGCTGGCGCTGCTGGCGAGCCCGGGCTCGGGCCTGAGCGGCGGCGGCGAAACCTCGACCTCAACCTCTCCTCCTCCTCCTCCTCCTCCTCCTCCTCCTCCTCCTCCTCCTCCTCCTCCTTCTTCTTCTTCTCTCGAGGCCCTCGAGAACGAGATGAGGGCGGGGCTGGGAAGGCTCCTCCGACGCGGCTCCCCTCCCTTCGAGGCCCTGTCCAACTCGCTCGAGACGGCCCTGGCGGCAAGGCTCCTTTGCGCCCCCGGTCCGGCGGCAGAGGCCGCAGCGGCCGCCGCTTTGGCCAGAGCCGGCGCGGGAGCTCTGGCGAAAGACGTCGAGGCCCTGAGCAAAAGAGTGGCCGGGGTCGCCGCGATTTCGGAAAGTGTCTTCGGTCCGGTGCTGGAGCACGTGGTGGAGGGGCTTCTTTGAGAGGACCTCTTGTGTTGTTGTTTTTTTAGTTTGAAAGGTGGCGTTTGTAAGAGAGAGAAAAACGCGTTGTTGCTAGAATTGAAAAAGAGTTTTCTTCATTTTTTTCCTGTCTCTCCGTCTCCAAGAAGAAAAAAAAACGCCATGCTCTCCAAAAAGGTAAGCGCCGCTGCTGTCTCTCTCTCCTGCTCCAATTTTCTCCTTTGCGCACTCCCAGCGTGTTATTTTCTACACTCCCCAAGCTCACGCACGACCAATTTCATTCGAAACGAACGCTCCAATCCCCACCCTCCCACAAAAAAAAAACGTGTTTTTTTCTTTTTCAGACGACATTGGCGGCCGCGCTCGCCGCGCTGCTCTGTTCCATCCCTTCAGGAGCGCTCGCCGGCCCTGGCTCCGTCGTCGTCCCTCCGCGAGGCGTGAACACGGACAACTCCCTCGACCATGACGCTCCGGTAAGGAGAGAAAGAGAGGGAGAGAGGGTTTGGGTGAAGCGGAGAGAGGAAGCGGGGAGTCTAGTAGAGAAACTCGAATTGGCTCTCTTCGCCTCTCTTCTCGACTCAACCTCAACCTCATCGACCTTCAACGCTCAAAACCTCAACACTCAACAACGACCTCAACAACGACAGCCGTGGGACTCCCCGCAGCCCCCTCCGCTCAACTCGTTCGCCGTCACAAGACCCCCCTCTCCTCGCGAGAGGCGCGAAGAGCGCGATGCCGAGAGAGCTGCTGCCGCTGCCACAGAGAGCGAGCCGAAGCAGCTCCTCGCCGGCGACGCCCTCCCGCCGCTCGAGCTCGAGCTGCAGGGAGGAGACGAGAAAAAAGCTGGTGCTGCTGCCCCCGCTCCCTCTGCTGCTTCGGCGAAGAAGGGCAGCAAGAAAGACGACGGAAAAAGCAAGCGCCCGCCCGTCGTCGTCACCGGAGGACCTCTGCCTCCGCCGCCCGGCGGGAACGCCAAAAAGGGCGAAAAGGGCCCGTCGCCGAAGCCGCGCGTCCCCGACTTGCCCCCCCGCGCCCTGCCCCCCGCCATGCCCCGCCCCGGCTGGATCCCGCCCCGACACCCGGGGTCGCCGAAGGCCCTCGAGGACGCCGTCGACGATGCCGCCTGGGCCGAGAAGCTGGCTCCGGCGGCCCCTCCCGTCACTGTCGCGGAGAAGCCCAAGGATTTAGTTCGGTTCGCCGGGGACACCGCGCGCAGCCAGCAGAGCGCTTCCGACGCCGCCGATGCCGATGCCATCTGGGGCGGCGAGGCGAGCAGCCCCAAGGTGATGGCTTCTCAGGTGACGCAGGGAGCAGCAGACAAGGACAAGAAGAAGGTCGTCTCTTCGAAATCGAGCGCTTCGAGGGGCGCCGGCACGGGCGCCTCGGCGACTTCTTCCTCCTCCGAGGAGCCCAGCGGAGACTTTGACGAAGGGATCATCGAGAAGCCTGCGGGTTCCCCTGCCGGTTCCCCCTCCGCGTTCCCTTCCTCTTTTTCTTCGACCTCGACGCTCGGGGAAGCGATCGGAGGAGAAGCTGGCTCGAAAAAGTCTACGACGATGACCTCGACGGCCGCCGTCGTCGGAGGGACCGTCGGGGGCCTCGCCACCGCGGGTCTGCTCGTCGGAGCGTTCGTGGTGTCGAGGAGGCGCAGGGGCGGAGTGGCAGTTGTCGATGGCGCTGTGAACGACGAGAACAACGGCAACAACTGCGACGGAGGGGAGAGCGGCGACGCCGCCGCTCTCCCCTCCGGCGCCAAGTCTTACTCTCCTCCGGCAAAGGCCGCTGCTGCTCCAGGAGAAGAGTCCCCGCCTCTCCGCCAGCGCTTTGGCGCCGACGAAGACAGCAGCGTCAGCGCCGCTGCGGCGGCAGCAGAGGTCGCAGGGATCACCTCTTCGAAGCCCTCGACGCCCGCCGCCCGGAAGCTCGTCGCCGCGGCCTCTGCGGCTGCGGCCTCTGCTGCGGCTTCATCGGCAGAGAGCGGCGGCGAGCCTGCGGCCGACCCCGACAACGCCGCCGGCGCCGCGGCGGTCGCCGCGCTGCCCGCGGCGCTCGCCGCCGCCGACTGCCAGTGCGCGGGCTCCTACTTCGCGCGCAGGGCCGCGCACAAGGCCGGGAGCGCCGAGGCGTTCAGCTTCCACGAGGCGACGTGCGCGCTCGGGGAATAGAGAGGAAAGAGAGAGAGAGAGAGAGAGAGAAGGAGAGTTTTGGATTTTCCGTTTTCGGGTTTTTTTTTCAGAGAAAGAGAAAGAGAATTGAACTAAGTACTACTAGACCCAACGTCCCATTCAATCTGCGATTCAGCCCTCCCTGCTTCCCCCCCCATCGTATCTGGTGGGGGACAATGGAAAGAGATTTCATGTTACTAAGACAAGACTTTTTTATACAAATGGAAAAGAAGAAGAAAAAAACCTGCGTTTTCGTGCCTTATTCGTCCTTCAAAGTTTTGATACCACTCTCGGCGCGGCGGCCGAGCCCGAAGCCCCCCTCACCCTGCTCGCGTCCGCCGATCCCACGTGCTTGATGTGCCTCCCCTGCGACAGGACCCTCCCTTCTCCGTCGCCGTCCTCGATGACCACGTTGGCGACGGCGATCGTCCTCCCGACGCGGACTACTTTCGAATCGATGATTACGTTTCGGCCTACCGGTGCCGGTGATAAATAATCGACAGAGATATGCAGGCTCACGCCGCTCTCGGGGCTCACGGAGAAGATGGCAGCTGTGCCTATGACGTCGACGAGCGTGGCGGCGCAGCCTCCGTGTAAAGTTCCGTACCGGTTCGTCTTCTCGCGGGTGACGGGCATGAGGCAGCGGACATGGCCCGGCTCCGACGAGAGGACGGTGAGGCCCCGAAGCGCGAGGCAGTCGAAGCTCGGGGCCGAGTCCGAGTAGGCTGCTTTTTCATCGCCGTCGTTGTCCTCGTCGTGGGCCCCGGCGCCGTTGACGAGGGCCTCGGTGAAGACGCGCGCGGCCTCCGGCGTGCCCATTTTTTATTTTTATTTTTATTTGGTGGTGGTCGGGGTCGAAAAACGTCGAGAGGGAAGCGATGTTGACGTTGAGATTCGAAAAACTTCCAGCCGTGCTGCTGATTTGAGCGTCTTCCGGAACTGAGAGAGCTTAGATATTGGTCTATCTTAGCAAGCCAGATGTATGTAATTGAAATTAGAAGCCAGCCCGAGGCGCAGAGCTCGCGGAGAGAGGGGCAATCGAAACAGGGGAGAAAAAAATAATTTCTGACGAGTTTTTTTCAGAATTTCGACGGCTTGACTGTGTCGCCGATTCCGTTGACTTTTTTCTTTTTCGCATCTCGAAAATAGAACGCGTCCAAACACACGCACAGAGGCCCTCTTCGGTCCGATTCAATCGTTAGCGAGCACGAGCACATTCTCTTCTCGCTTGCCGTGCCGGGGGAAGGCTCGCTCGAGGTCGCAAAGGACGTGAACAAGGGGGGCAATCGAGAGAGCTCTCTAAGAGGAGCGACGGACGAAGAAGAAGAAACAAACTTTTTTCAACCCCGACCTCCTCCGAGTGCCCGCTTCTTCTTCGAGCGAAAATGAGCAGCTACGCCGCGAGAACGCGCGAGATGTTCCGCAAATACGGCAAGGTGGCCGTGGGCGTGCACTTTGCTGTCTACTTCACGGGGCTCGGAGGTGAGTAAAGGAGAAAAAGAGGGAAAGAGAGAAAGAGAGAGAGAGAAAAAAGAAGAGGGGTGTCTCCTCGCCTCAGGCCGCGGCGGCAACCTCTCCTTTTTTCGCCCACGACTCAAAACATCCCATTTCATCCCAAAAACAAACCACTAAAACAGCGTGCTACGTCGCCGTGGAGCGAGGCGTCAAGGTCGACAAGTTCCTGCGCGGGTGGGGGCTGATGGGCGAGAAGAAGCAGAAAGAGGTGGAAGTCGAAGGAACGGCGGCGGCGGCGACGACGACAGATCCGGGAAGGGCCGCGGCCGGGGCTGCCGCCTCTTCTTCCGGCTCGAGCAGCTCTCACCACCACGACGCCGACGACGAGGACGAGCACGGCCGGAACTGGTTCACGAGGGCGCTCTCGGGCCACGGCTCGAGCCTCGCCCTGGCCTTCGTCGCGAACAAAGCTCTGTTCCCCGTCCGGGCCCCGATAACTCTGGGGTTGACGCCCGCCGTGGCTCGCGCTCTCAGGGTCAACGCCGCGAGGAGCGCTGCTGCGGCGTCTTCTTCTTCAATCAGTAGCAGCAGTAGTAAAGTCAGCAACGGCGGAGGCGGGGGAGGAGGAACTCAGTGAAATTTCTTTTCGTTTCTTCCTTCAGTTTTTTTCGTCCATCATTGTCAAAAAAAAAGTATTACCCGCCACTCCCTTTCTGAGACTTTGCATTTCTATTTCTGAAGCACAAAGCATTTGCTGTTGGCTGGATTATTTTATTTACACAATCTCTCTCGGAGGGAGGAGGGACAAAAGGAGAAGAACAAAAAACGCAGAAAGAAGCAAAGAAAAAAAAGCAGCGAGGCACGTGAAAGCAGTAAAAGGGAATTCCAGTTTTTTTGTTGAAAAAGCAAAATGATGATCTCTAAAGTAATTCTCAGCCCCAAGCAACGGATTCGCGCACGACGCACTCCCCCCCCGAATGAAAAGAAAAAGAAATATGAAATCGAAGAGCGAGAAAAAGATTGAAAAGAAACTGTTTCTTTTCTCACTCCTCAGTCCTCGTCCGCCGCTGCAGAGCCCGCGCTCGCAAACGCCCGCTTCGCCACGCTCGCCGCCGCGGCCGCAGCCAGCGCCGAGCCCAGTCCCCCACTGCTGCTGCTGGATGCCGCTGCCGCCCTCTCCGCCCTGCGCGCCAGGGTCTGCACGGAAACGTTCTGAACCGGAGCACTCATCGGCGGCAGCGCCGCGTCGGCGGGGTCGTGCTGTGCTGCTTTCCTCTTGCGGTCGGGTAACCAATCGGCCTTCAGCCTGATGGAATAGATGTCGGCCCTGACGCAGGCGAGCTCGGTCTCGAGGCGGGCCAGCAGCACGGGGAGCAGGCCGAGGCCGTCGATGATGGCGACGAAGCGGCGCGCGACCGAAAGAGGAGCGGCCGCGGCGGGCGAGCGCGAGAGCGCGCGGAGCCTCTGGAAAAGAGAACGCGCCGCGGCCAGGGAGCCCCTCTTGACGTCGTCGAGAGCCCCCGAGAGGAAGACCAGGACAACCGCGGCGACCGTGCCCAGGTAAGGTCTGGGGTCCGCGGCGACGGCGGCGGCGAGCGACGAGAGGAGGCGGGCGTGCGCGACAACGAGGCAGAGCCCCGCGGCGGCGAGGCAGGCGTTTCGGCGCAGGAGCGTCTTTTTTCTTTCGCCGCTCCTCGTCGTCGACGCCTCCTGCTGCTGCTGCTGCTGCTGCAGCAGCAGCTGAGTCGAGACAACAGCAGCAGGAGCAGGAGCGAAAGACGCTGTCGCTGCCGCCTTGAAGGGCGACGGAGGGAGAGCGACGGCGACGGCGGCGCGTGGCGGGGAGGTCGCAAAGGAAGGGACCGAAGTGGCTGCTGCCGCTTTCAGATTGGCGAAGGTCGCAGCGTCATCGTCGCCTTCGCCTTCGTTGTCTTTGTCGTCTCCCTCGGACCCGCTCGCGCCAACTTCCCCGTTGAGGCTCCTCGACGACGAGTTGGCGGAAGAAGGAGGAGGAACAGAGGACGACGCCGGGACCGAGGGCTTCAGGCCGCCAAAGACGCGGAGCGGCAGCTGCTTCCTCGACCTCGGCGGCGAGGGGGAGGGCGTCGAGGGGAACGAGAAGTTGTTTCCCCCCACGACAGCGTTGCCTCCGTCGGCACTCGCCGAGGAGGCCAGGTCCGCGAGCGCAGGAGCCGAGGCGGAAGGGTGCATCGAGGAGCTGGAGGGCAGCGGGGGGAGGCCGCCGCTGCCGCTGCCGCTGCCGCTGCCGCTGCCGCTGCCGCTGCCGCTGCCGCGGCTGCTCGTCGTTCTCGCCGACGAAGCCCACGAGGAAGAGCTTCCGCTCTGCTGCTGGAGGCAGGGCGCAGCGTTCGCCGCCCCCTTCCGCGCCGCCTCGAGCAGGCTCAGCCACATGTCCCTCCCCAGGATCGTCGTGGGTTTCGTCGTCTGCTGTAGAGAGTTCTGCGAGTGCCTCTGCAGCTGCGGGGCCTGCAGGGGGCCGGCAGCGGGGAAAGAGTTGGGCCCGGCTCCGGCTGCGGCGAGGTAGCTCCACCCCCCGGAGCTCTCGGCGGCGCTCCTCGAAGAGGTCGACCCGGAGGCGGCGGTGAACGAGGCGCTCCTCGGCGCAGCGCCAGCAGCGGAAGAAGCTTTCGAAGAGGAAGAAGAAGAAGAGTTCACCGCGAGCGACTCCAGAGCCCAGTCCAAATCCTCGAGGCTCGCCCTGATCCTCGCCGCCGCCCGGAGCCTCTCGGCCGCGGCGGCGGAGAGCGCGCCGAACTCGATGTCGTCGGTGGTGGCTGCGGCGATGGCGGAGGAGAGCGGAGGAGGGGGAGGAGGTTGAGTCGAGGCGGCGTCGAGCAGGAGGTCGTCGGCGTCGCTGTCGTCGCCGGCGGCCGAAGAAGAAGAAGCGGTGTTGTTGTTTGCGTTTCCTCCTCCTGCTCCACTTCCGGCGAAGCTGAACCTTTTGCGAGGGGAGAGACCCAGGAACGAAGTTCCGCCCCGTCCAGGAGAGGGCAGAGGAGGGCGCCCGCGAAAGGAGGTGGAAGGGGAAGGAGCCGGAGATGGAGAAGGAGAGGGAGAAGGAGACGGAGGAGCGACGGCGGCGACGGCGCTGCGGGGGCGGCGGCGAGGGGTCGTTGCCGGTTTCGCGGGCTCTTCGACTTCTTCGTCTTCTTTGTCGGGCGGGAAGAGCTTGGGAGGAGGAGAAGAGGCAGCTTTTGCCGCATTCGCGGCGGCATTCTCGGCCGCTCTGCGGGAAGCAGAGGAAGAGGAAGAGGAGGACAGCGCGGCAAAGAAGGAGGCAGCGGCAGCGCGCCGAGGGGCTGCCGTCGTCGTCGCCGTCGCCGTCGCCGCAGCGGCCTTGGCCGCCGAAGAAGAAGCCGTCGCGGCGTCGATGGTCGCCTCATCCTGCGATGACGTCCGCGCGCTGTTGAGGCGTGTTTTGATTATTTTTTTGCATTGATAAGAAAGATTATTATAATTCATGCCGTTTTCCGTGGGCGATTGAATATCGGAGCATGGGAAGGGGGTGCGGGAACGGGCGGCGCGATTCGATTGGATGGGGGGGCAAGGACCTCTCTCACTCGCCCGCAAGACAAAAAAAGCATCGTTCTCTCAGAAAAAAAGGAGCAAATCGCATCGCGCTTCCCAGGCTTGGCCGCAACGTCGATCTAAATTTCCTCCACGGCGATTGTTCTGTGATATCAACTCGTACCTGGAGCCGGCAGAGGACGACGATTCGATCGCGAGCACGCGAGCGGTGAGCATGTTGTCTTCTTCTTGTTTCAAAAAAAAAAAAAAAAAAAAAGTTGCGGCTTGATTTGAAAATCGCTTGCGCCCAGAGAGAGACTGACTGATGCTCTCTGTCTCTCTCGCGCACGCGCTTCCAAGGGGACCTAAATCCTCGCTCTAAGATCGCAGAGGAGGTCGAAGTCTTCCCAGAAGCACGGGAGCGTGCCGGGGAGGTGGCAACAGGAAGCAAGCGCGGGAGATGGGAAGGAGGCGCGCCTTCCTCTTCTTGAATCTCTTTTTTTTGTCCGTCGAGGGGTAAGTGAAAAGGTCTGAGGTCGACGGCGAAAAAAAAGAAGAAAAAAAGAGTCTGACACTTTTCACTCACTTCCATCGTTCGATTTTCAACTTCTCGTTCTTCTCTCCCGACCCACCCTCACGCCTTCTTCCCTTTTTCTTTCAACCCACACGATGCGCGCCATCCGCTACGCTTCCATCGGTGCCCCGCTGGAGGTACGGAAAAAGGAGGGTCAAGAGAGGAGAGAAGTAAAAAGGTGAAGCATTGAAAAAAGAAGAAAAACAAACTCAACCTCTTCAAAACCTTCTCTTCAATCTCTTCTCTCCCCCCTCTCTCCCCCCCACCCTACCTTCTCAGCTCGTCACCGACGCCCCGCGACCCTCGCCCAAGCCCAACGAGGTCCTCGTCCGCGTCGTCGCCGCCTCCATCAACCCTATAGACTTCAAGCTCAAGCGCGGCGACCTAGGGAAGTTCTTTACAAAGACGCCTTCGATTCCGGGTGCCGACGTCGCCGGCGTCGTCGAGTCGTCCCCTGCGGGATCCCGCTTCGCGAAAGGGGCAAAAGTCTACGGCATCAAGTCGGCCACGGACCCGCAGGGCACGCTGGCAGAGTTCGTCGCCGTGCCGGAGTCGCAGCTGGCGCCGATCCCTCCCTCTCTTTCTTTCGAGGAGGCGGCCTCGCTTCCCTTAGCGGGCCTCACCGCGCTGCAGGCCCTGCGCTCGGCCTCGGTGAAGGCCGGCGACCGCGTCCTGGTCACCGCCGCGGCAGGCGGCGTGGGCTCGCTGGCCTTGCAGCTGGCGCGCGGGGAGTTTGGCTGCGAGCAGATCGTGGGAACCTGCGGACCAAAAAATCTCGCGTTCGTCAAAACCGAATTGGGTGCTTCCGAGGCCTTTGACTACTCAGCCCCGGGCAAGACGCTCGCCAACTCGTTCTCATCTTCTTCTGCCTCCGGTGCCTTCGACGTCGTGGTAGACATGATGGGAGGCGCGACGGAACTCGACGCGCTAAAGGCCACAAAAAACAAAAAAATCGGGGGTCGCTTCGCCTCGGTCCTCAACAGCGGCACCAGCGCCAAGAGCGTCGCCTCTGGGTTCCTCAACTCCGTTTTGGGGAAAGGGCCGGCCTACTCGGTGACGATCCTGAGCGTGAAAGACGCGGGAAGCAAGCTCGAAGGGGTTTTCAACAAGCTTGTCGAGGAGAAGAAGCTGAAGCCGGTCGTCGCCAAGGTGCGCCCTCTGGAGGAGGCTGCGGCGGCGTTCGCGGAGCTCGAAGCGGGGCACTCGCGAGGGAAGCAGGTCCTTAAGATTGGAGAGGAGTGAAGAAGAGATGGGAAGAGGTGGAAGGTGGTTGAGAGAGAGAGAGAGAGAGAGAGAGAGCGCAAACGAAAACAACAAAAAAACGCAAATATTTTCCTTTTCCTTTTTCTTTTCGAGTTGGTTCTTTACAACACAGAAACAAATACAAATACAAATGCAAACTCAGAAGAAAGATTCACATTGGACTCAATTCAGAGGGGAAGAGGCGGCCAAGGCGGCAACTGTTGCCGCTGCTGCTGCTTTTTTGATCTCTTCGGCCGTCGGAAGCGCGTCGAAGAAAAACTCCTCCTCTCCTTCATTTCCCGATGTCGTCGAAGCAGCGGCAGCCCCTTTGTCCGCGTCCACCTCGCACCACAGCAGCGCCCCGCCGCACGGCAGAGGGAGGGCCCTTACGGAGGATAGCACGCCCGTGCCGCTGGTCCTCACCGCGGGGCCGCCGCTGACGAGCGAGGAGGAGGAGGAGCTGCCGCTTTTGCCGCTTTTGCGCTCGACCCTCCGCCGGCTGATTCGGGTTTCCTCGACCCGAAGCACGTTCCGCGCCTTTCTCCCGCTGCTCAATCCTCCGACGGCGCTCGTCACCAGCGGCGAGTGCAGGTGGGCGAGCGCCCCGGCGCGGCCGACGAGAGAGCACCTCGAGATCGTCAGGGCCCCGCGCGAGTGGAGGACCGCCGCCGTCGCCGAAGAGGAAGAAAAAGAAGAACAGGAAGAAGAGGAGCGGCAACACCTCGAAACGTTGCCCCCGCCGCAGGTCTCGACGCTGAGGTTCTCCAGCACAGCCGCCGAGGCGGAGAAGCAGAGAGCTGCCGCCTCGGTAGCAGAAGAGGACGAGACAGAAGAAGAGAACGACCCTCGGAGGACTGTCTCCTCCGGGTGGAGGCCGCAGCCGCGGATCAGCAGCGGGGCGGCGATGGCGACGGGCGCCGAGAGGGCGTGGGCATCGTCCCTTGTCTTGTTCTCCGCGCTCCTGTTCCTCCCGCTGGTCGCCGAGACGCGCACGGTGTCCCCCGGGCGAGCCGCTGCGACGGCCTCCGCCAGCGTCGGGAAGCAGGCGCGGGCGCGGTGCCTCTGGAGAAGGAGAGAAGGAGAAGGAGAGGAGGACGAGTCTTCAACTCCGACGACAAGCAGCGACAGCTCCTGCGCCCTACCCAGCTCGGCGAAGCGGCGGCAGGTCCTCCTCAGAGAAAAGAGGTCCGGCAGGGGGTCGAGCGAGGCCATGATCAGCAGCAGCAGGTCGTCGACGAGGTCGAGGAGGTGCGAGTCCCGGTGCGGGAGCGAAAGCGGGAGCGGGAGGAGGTGGGGAGGGACGAGGTGAGGTGGTGGAGGTTGAGGAGGTCGAGGTCGAGCGACGATGGAGGTCGAGCCCGCCTCCTTCTCTTTGGCGCCGCCGTGTGGTGCTTTCATTGCGGCTGAAGCACTGTCCTTTGGTACAGAGGCTCAACACGATGTCAAATTTGTCGAGAGGTCATCAGCGTGTCATTTCGATGGAGCGTAGGGGGCGAGCGGCGAATCCTTCTTTCGACCTCTTTTTTTTCCCTTTTTTTCGAAACTGAATTCGAAGTCACTTTTTCTTTCATTCGACTAGCTTGCTTTTTCCGTTTTCTCTCGCTCTCTTCTCCGAGACGCAAGCATTCCTACGCTGACATTCCTTTAGATCTGAAACCAGCTCTCGCTGAAGAGTCGAGCATCCTCTACCTACCCTAGCAAACGACAGCTTCTTAAACAAAGAGCAAAAACGATGCTCCGCCTCTCGACTTCGACGTCGTTGTCGTCGATCAAGGCGTCGCCTCGACCTTTGCCCGCTCGCCCATCGCCTCCCGTCGCGCGCGCGGCCGCCGCTGCTTCTCCGTCGCGTATTCCGATCGCCACGAGGGCTTCGTCGTTTCTCGGAACCGCACACGGGTTAACGAAGCGTGGAAGAGTCTTTGTCGCCCGCGCGGCACCGACGAATGAGCAAAAGGGCGGAGATTCGCCGATGTCGACCTCTTCTTCTTCTTCCTCTTCAACCTCTTCTCCTTCTTCTTCCCTCCAGCTCGTCGGAGAGGACGCCGCCTTCTTCGACCTCTCCGCCCAGTCCCTCCCCCGCTGGCTCTTCTTCGGCGCCGAGCTCACCGTCGTCATGGCCATCCTCTGGTTTGTCTGGCTCAGCCCGGAGACGGGCCTCGCCCGAAGCTGGGTCAGATTTTTTGAAGAAAGAGCAAACGGGGACTCGACGACGGCGATGGTGCTGCAGCTCTCGGCCTTTGCCGTGTTGCATTCCGGCCTCGCCTTCCTGAGGCCGTGGGGAGAGGCGACCATCGGCCCCCGGGCCTGGAGGGTGCTCTTCGCGGGGCTCTCTTTACCTTTGGCGGCCTCGAGCGTAGCGTACTTCATCAACCACCGCTACGACGGGATCCCGCTCTGGGACCTCCGCGGCACCCCGGGGCTCCATTCTTTACTCTGGGGCGCCAACTACGTTTCTTTCTTCTTGCTTTATCCTTCCACCTTCAACTTACTGGAAGTGGCTGCAGTGGACGAGCCGAAACTGCACCTGTGGGAGACCGGGGTGGCCAGGATCACCAGGCACCCGCAAGCGTGGGGCCAACTCCTCTGATGCGCGGCGCACACCGCGTGGATCGGCTCGTCGTTCATGGTCGCCACCTCTGCTGTCTTGTGCGTCCACCACCTGCTGTCGATCCCGCACGGGGATTTCAGGCTGAGGAGGAAGCACGGCGAGGCGTTCGATGCCGTGAAGGCGCGCACGAGCGTCGTGCCCTTCGCGGCGATCCTCGACGGAAGGCAGCAGCTGCCCGAGGACTACTGGAAGGAGTGGGTCCGCGCCCCTTACATCGCGATCGCGGTGGTGACGCTCGGGGCTTACCTGGTGCATCCGCTGATGCAGGCCGGGTCGTACTCGCTCAAGCTTTGAATGAAAGGAGGAGAAGAGGAGAGAAGGAGAGAGGAGGGTGGTCGAGTAAAAAAAAAACTGATTTTTTTTCCCTTCATTTTTTCTCTTTCGTCCAAAACTAGTTTGTGACTTTTCGATCTTTGACAGGAGAACTTTGCATCGATTTCGATCTCTTGTCCGCGTTCTGATGCACCAGGCACCTCGCGGAGATCGTATAGTACACATCGAGAACACGGAGAGTCGAGAAAGGTGGCAAGACGCATTCAAAAATGCGGCCTCCCATGCTTATCGACGTCGACGATGCTCCGACGACGACGACGACGACGACTTGTTCGTCATCATCTCCCGCGCTCGCTTTCGAGCTCTGTGAGAGCTCCGGCACGCCGATCCTTGTGCACACAGTTAGAACGGCATCGCTTCAACGCTCTCGCCAAAGGAGAACACACAGAACTCATCGAGCAGCCGGAGCGGGCTTCGCTTCGATGTCGAGCTCGACTTCGAATTCTTCATCTGAACGGACCAGCGACGGCTGCTGCTGCTCCTGCTCGACCTCGGCCTCGGCCTCGACCTCGGCACCTCCTCGTCGAAGAGCCGTTACCTCCTTCGCCTGCTTCGCTTCGCTGACGCTCTCGGTGACTGCTGCGGGCAAAGGCGACGTCGAGATCCTTCCCCTGGGCTTTGAAAGCGGGAGCAACGGCGGCGGCAGCAGGAGAAGCAGCGGCGGTGGTGACGATAACAGGAGGAAGCAACAGCACGCGACCTCTTCCTCTCCTTCTTCTTCCTCTTCGAAGCAACAGTCGCGCCCCCAGAAGCGCTACGCCTGGGACGGCAACAGGGTCGTCTCCCTGGATGGCGAAGAAGAAGGAGAAGAAAAAGCGACAAAGCGAGGAGCAGGAAGCTGCAGCAGCAGCAGCGCCGGCAAGCCACTCGCCCTCGTCGCCAACGCCGCCGCCGCCACAACCCGCTCCTGCGAGCGGGCCCTCGACGCCTGCTACCGCTCCTTCTTCCCCGACCCCTCCTCGGTCTCCCCGGACTACTGGTCATACTGCCGTTGGCGAGGGGCGCACAGGCTCTGCTCCTCGATGCTCACGAACTTCGCGACGCAGGCGCTGCTTGCGGCGGTGGGAGTGGGGGCGTCCCGCTCTCTCCCGGCCGCGGCGGGCATCAACTGGCTCCTGAAGGACGGGCTGGGGCGCGTGGGCCGCCTGGGAGTGGCCACGCGCTTCGGGGAGGCCTTCGACGCCGACATAAAGCGCTTCCGCTTCGCGACCAGCGTCCTGTTCACGGCGTCGATCGGCCTCGAGCTGGCGACCCCCGCTTTCCCGAAACAGTTTCTGGCGCTCGCCGCCGCGGCCAACGTAGGCAAGGCCGTGGGTCTCACCACCTACATCTCCACCCAGCCCTCCTTCGGGGCCAGCTTCGCCCGAGGAGCGAACCTGGCCGACGTGACGGCGAAGGCGCAAGCGCAGCAGATGGTTGTTGATACTCTGGGCCTGGCCTTATGCGTCGAGACGCTCCGGAGGGTCGGGGTCAGGGCGGCCGCCGCAGGCGCCAAGGCAGGGGCGGCCTCCTCTGTTTCTGCTGTTTCTGCTTCCTCTGTTTCTGCTGTTTCTGCTTCCTCTGCTGCCGCTGTTGTCGGAGGCGAGGCGGCATCGGCGCTGGCGGCGAAATCGGCCTCGGCGGCCTTCCGCCGCTCGTTCGGCGGCGGCGTGCCGCTGCCGCTGCTGGCCCTGCTGGCAGCCGGGGACCTCTTCTGCATCGCTAAAGAACTCAAATCGGTCCACCTTCGCACGCTGAACAGGGAGCGTGCCGAGCTTGCCGCCGAGGCGTGGCTGGAGAGCAGGAGGAGGGGGAGCTCGAGCGCGGGTGGCGGGGGAGGGGAGAAAGGGAGCTTGCTCTCCTTTTTCGGCGTCGGTCGCCGAAGAAAAGATCCAAGCTCTTCCGTCGCGCCCTCGCCCGAAACGATAGCGGAGGCCGAGCCTCTACTCTTCCCTGCTCGCCCGGGAAAGGGCCTCCTGCCCTTGCGCTTCTCCAGGCTCGAGGACGCCGGCGTGACATCGAGGGAGGAGCTCGACGACGCTCTGAGCCGGCGCTCGAGCGGCGGCAACGACAAGTTTCTGCTTGTGAGCGTCGACGCTTTGAAAAAGGGAAAGAAGACGACGAAGAAAGAGAAGAAGCGCGAATCTTCGCTCCGATTGGTGCTCCGCTCGGACGCGAGGGCCGCGGATGCGCTCGTGGGCGTGCTCGCGGCGGCACACGCGAGGGCGGAGCTCCTCGAGAAGAAGCTGGGAGGAGAGCGGAAGAGGAGCAACAAGAAGGAAAGCAACGAAGAAGAAGAAGAAGAAGAAAGCGAACAGCAGCAACGCCTCCTCCTCTCGCGCGCCACCGCGGCTGCTCGCAGGGACGGCCCCGTCTTTTTCGAGGCTCTGGAGGACGCCGGGTGGCAGATGGAGCCATTCTTGCTCTCTCCTCGCGAGCGCGGCGGTTTGGTGGTGCTGGGGTGAGAAGGAAAAGGGAGTCAATTTTGTAAATTTTCAGGAAAAAAATGAAGCTTCTCAAAACGAGAAAATGGAAATTCTACAGGAAGAAAAACGGAAAAAAGGTCTCTCTCCACTCTCGATCTCCTCAATAAAGCCCGTCGTCGATCCAGGTGTCTACGAGGAAATCCACCATCTCGGGCAAAGGGATCGGGACTTCAAAGGGCTCGTTCGTCAGCAGGAGGTCGTCGTAGTTCGCGTCCGGGTCGATCACTGGGGCCTTGGCTCCGGCTGCCGCGCCTCCTGCGCCCGGGACCTGCTTCGAAGACGAGCCGCCGGAGACCCACGAGGCGCGCTGGTGCTTCCAGTGGGGCAGGCCGACGGCGCTGTCGTCGGTGTCGTCGCCTTCGAGAGGTGCCGCCGTCCCTCCTTGTTTCGCTGCTGCTTCTGCCTCTCCTTCTGCAACCTTCTTTCCGGTGCCCGCGGGCTCGCCTTCGCTGAGGGCTGCAGCCATCGAGATAAGGCAGAGGGCCCTTCTTCGTCCTCCTCTTCTTCGTTGCGCGCTCTCGATGGAGAGGAGCCGCTGCTGCTGCAGCCTCGGCGGAGGAGGTCGGGGTTGAACAGCCAGCGACGAGGACGACGATGACGACGACGGCGGCAGCGACGACGACGCTCGGCCATTGCCGCCGCCGCCACTGCGGAGCGCGCGCGTGGGAGACAACGCGGTAGGCGAATGCAGGAGGCTCGCTCGCTCTCTCTCTCTCTCTCAGCTCCTCCACACTCGGACTCAAAGGATTGGGACCTTGGAAGCTGGGAGAAACGCGGAAGAGAGAAAAAAGAAAACGATTGAAATTCTGAGATGCGAAGAGCGCTCAAAACGGAAGAAAAAAAATTACTCCTCGCTCTCTCTCACTTGCTTTCCCTTCCTTCCGACACTTTCGCGCCCTCTCTGAGAGCATCAAAAAGAGCCCCATCCCCCACGTCGCCCATCCGCATCGCTGCAAACTGGGCTCCCCCAAGCCCTCGCGGCGAGGAGAGGGAGGAGCCGGCTGGCTCTCTGCGGCGTTTGAGCGAGAGGCATCATCGAGTTTGAGAACGCCATCGAGCTCCATCACTGAAAGGCTCTGCCCTTCTTCTTCCTCCTCCTCCTCGAGCACTCGCTGCTGCGCCGACATGGACCTCACGGATCTGGACGTCTTCAGGCACTGCCGGTGGCTGCGGCACGTGGGGAAGGTGAGGAAGAAGAGGAACAGAGAGAGAGAAGAAAAAAAGGAGCTGAATGGTTTTTTTTTTTTCGTCCGCTCTATTGACCTCCTCGACCTCCTTCCTTCCTTCCTTCCTTCCTTCCTTCCTTCCTTCCTTCCTTCCTACCTTCCTTCCTTCCTTCCTTCCTTCCTTCCTTCCTTCCTTCCCTTG
>Ga0114918_10000615_pt1 | contig 30854 bp, 35 predicted proteins | sample LantaG_FD_87015 | JGI IMG/M metagenome (GOLD analysis project Ga0114918, IMG submission 87015) | Deep subsurface microbial communities from Baltic Sea to uncover new lineages of life (NeLLi) - Landsort_02402 metaG | ecosystem: Environmental > Aquatic > Marine > Oceanic > Sediment | place...
CCATCAATCCACGCTTCGGCTAAAAACCATTCGTTTGCCCCGTTGCTTAATCCTCGAATGTCCTGTGTCACCGACACTGCGCCAGCAGCTAATGCCTGATGGTTTGTTATTGATGTTCTATAGCAAACACCGTCTGTATCATCCCAGAATCTGAAAAACTTATCGGCTGACAACCCAGAGCCGAACAAATCCACAGTCGCTTTTATATAGAATCGGGAATATATCGTGAGATTGCCCTGATTCGGAGCTTCGGCAGCTAAGGGTCTGCCTAGGTGGCTATCGCCGACTGAGTTATATACCCTTGTCCTGTTACCATATGCTCCCGCAGATTCTAACGTCATTCTGTTAGCTAAATCGCCATCCGCATATGGTGCATCAACAGTACCGAGTGAACGTAATGGAACCGCTGTACCGTCAGCAAGTAGATCGTACACATCCCCCTGATTATCAACCGTGTCCCACTGAAGCACTGTTGGGGCACTAGCACCAAAACCAGTTCCAGTGATGGTGATGGTAGCTCCATTAGTTGGAGAGTTATCTCCAACTAAAAAAGAAAAGCCACTTGGCTGAACTAGGCCTAAGCCTAAACCTAAAGTTAACATAGCAGCTCCTTAGTAGAGCGCTACTATAAAAGTAGCTGTAGTAGCAGCCTTAATCTGACTAACTCGGATAGGTAAGAGCGACCCAGCAACTAAGTTTTTAAAGGTAACTGTGTTTTCTTTGTCTGCCATAACTACAGCTAAGTCTCCAGCTCCACCAATATAAATACCACGGGTATATTGCTCAAGGTCTACATCAGCGGGAGTTACTTCAGTAGCTTCTGCTGCTGGATTCATTGGGCTTGAAGAGGCGAATGTGCTTTTATCTATTGGCATACTATGTTCCTTTTACGTGATGAGGCAAAAATGACTTAAACTAAAAGCCGCAACCTATTAAGGTAGCAGCCTTTATATTAAAGCATCTTAGCTGGCTGTTTTAGAAGTAGATAAGGCACCTAGTACTTGAGACATATCACGCGTAGTGCCCATGTCTTTAGTTTTACCTAAGGCTGCATCTGTAGCTTCTTTAACTAAGTCTTCAAGAATCTTAAGTCTTAGCTTATCTTCCAACGTTTCCATTGGGCTAACATCGCTAATATTAACATCTCCAGCGCGAGTAATGCCTGGAATACCGTTACGTTTAATCTCTGCATCTAAGTAGGTAATGCAGTCAGGGTCAATAGTAAGAAAGTTATAGTCTACGAACTTAATACGTATACCAGTATCAGTAAATAGGCGTACAGCTGGACGAGAAGCTACATAGTGAGCATGTAAGACTTCTTTATCTTTCTTGGCTGCTTGTAGGCCTGCTTCTTTCTTTAAGCGCTCAGCAAGTGAATTTGTTGTCATGGTTAGTATCTCTCAAAGGGAAAAGGAAAGGTTAGTTACCAGTAAAGCCTGAAGGTAACTAACCTTTGAGTTATAGCTTAGCCTACTGCAGCAGCCGTTAAGTTACGGATAACTGAGTTAGCTGGAACGTTCTTAATGACAGTGGTTAGCTCAGTAGTAAGAGTACCGCCAACTGCATCAACACCGCTATCTTGCGCTTGGTTACCGTTGGTATTAAACTCTTTGTTCTGAGTTTTACGTCCAGCTAAGTAAGCTAGGCGGAAAGTAGGCAAGTCAACAGCAACTGCCATCTTAGCCCAGACCACGTTAGTATTGAACAAAGGATGCTCAATTAAACGGAACTTACCACGAGGAGTAGTAAGAGTAGCGAACTGCAAACCGAAGTTAGTAGCGCCATCCATTAACTGGTAAGAGGCATTTAAACGACCAATCTCGTTAATTACCATCTTAGCACGCCCACCAACAAACAAGATACGCTCGTTAGCGCCTTTAGGGTCAGTAGTTTGGTCAAATACTGGGTCTAACATAGCTAACAACTGAGTCCAGTTAGTTGTAGCGCCAGCAGTAAAGCTGTTAGTAGAACCGCCATAACTAGCAGGGTAGTTAGCTGGAGTTTCTACCATGTTAAGTAAGCCATCCATAGTACGGAAAGGCTGACCGTTACGCGTACCTTGAGACTTCTGACCAAAGAAGATAGCCTTTTCAATATCGGCAGCATGGAATGCAGCACAATCTTGCTTAGACTCAGCTTCAGTAGAATCGCCAGCTATTACTTGTGTAGCGCTAGCAGAACCAGATACTGCCCAAGTATTACGGAAAATCTGAGTTAAGTTAGTTACGCGAGTAGGTACAATGTTATTCGCTGTAGGGCGAATAGATGCCTCTTCAAACGCATTACCCACTTGGTAAAAGTTATCATCATCTAAGATAGCAGCCGCTACCACAGTACCAACAGCGCGAACAGCAGTGATAGAAGTCGTAGAGGGGATAGTGTTAACAATGATGTTTTCACCAGTACGCTCTATACGTAATATCATTCCTGGCAAGATGTTAGCAGTAGTATCTACTGTGAAAGTAGTATCACCTGCAAGATAACCTGCACCGTTATTAATTTTAACTTCTGGAAAAATCATGGTCTTAGAAAAATAACCATGCTCTACCTGAGCTGCAGTTTCATCTGACAGCATAGAAGATAAACCAAACAAAGGCGCGCTACCGTTAGGCATTAAGCGCGTAATCATTGACGCAAAAGACTTCTTCGCTAAATCTGTAGTGAAGTTGCCTGTATTAAAAGTACCAATTGGCATAGTAAAGCTCCCGTTTGCTATTTAGCAAATAAAATAAAAGTTAGTTAAGCGAAAGAAGTCCAGTCATACTCTCCTGCAGTTGGAGCTACAACTGGTTTAGGAGTAAAGCTTTCTCCCATAGCAGTTATATAATCCTGAGTCATCTTAGTAATCTCAGCATGAGTAGCATTAGGAAACTTCTGAAGCAGTTGCTGTTGTGTGGCCTCTATAATAGGCTTAACAGCTGGGTTTGAGAATAAAGGATTTGATGTCTTTAAGTGGTCTGAAGCTGCTTGGTTACGTAACATATCTGGCAAGCTAGAGCTAAACTTAGCTTCTGCTGCGGCAACTGCTCGTTCCGTTAACTTATTATTAACTAAAGTAGCCTGAGTCATGACCTGTCTGGCCATACCATTCATAGCTTGGGCAAACGCTTGCTGAGCTGCTTCTCCGCCTTGAGCTATTGCAGCTAAGTGCTCAGGAGAAATACTATCAGCAAAGTTCATCTTGTTAACAGCAGCAGCTACAGCTTCTTGTGTAAGCTCAGCTGGCGCTGCTTGTCCTTCAGGCTTAGGGATAGTATCCCATAGTTTTTCATAAGGAGCAAGAGAGGTATCCGCAGAACCTTGAGCAGGAGCAGGAGGCATCTCAGAAGCTAGCGTTGACTGTGCAGCTAAGGTAGCAGGGTCGTGTATGTTACCTGCTGGTGCTGCTACCTGTGCTGGTGCTGCTGGTACTTGCGTAGGTGCTGCTGCTTGTCCGCCAAATATATCGTTAAAAAAGCCCATGGGAGTTATCCTTTAGTTTAAGTTTAGTTGGGAGGGTACTACGTTGTTTAGTAAGCTTCAGAGAAGTCTACTGGGGGTTGAGTTAAAGCATCAGAAACATCTAAGATATAGCGGAGAGCATCTAACTCTCCTTTCTTATAAGCCTCTGCTTGTAAAAAAGCCGTAGGGTTAGCTACATCATATGTTAAGTGCAAACGCTCTTCAGCAACTACAGCTAAGCGATTCTGTATAACCTGTTGCTGAGTTATAGTTAAGATAGAGCCTTGTAAAGTCTCCTCTTCTGTAAGAGAGTAAGAAGAGAAGGCGTTAGGTATTAAACTAGCCATTATACAACTCCTGAAGTTTGTGTACTGCTTGGCTGCTTAGCACTCTCTGGTGCTGGTGAATTATTCTCAGGGTTATAGCCATAAGCTTGGGGTAAAGGTTGAGCACCAACTTTAGCTGGGTCCATACCTTTCTCTATAGCTAACTGAGTCATAGACTGCCAAGCCCCTAAAGCTTGTTCGTAAGCTAACTGAGGTTGAGACTTTTCGAACTCAGTAATCTTAGCGCCCTGCGTTTTCATTAAGTAAGAGAACAGCCCACCTACATTATAGTTATTAGCTATCTGAGGAGAAGAGCCCATTACCTGTAAAGCAGTAGTCCAAGCATCTGTATTAAGTAACTTAGATGCAGGAGTTAGGCCATCCGATACTTTAAAGTCAAGTATAGCCTTTCTTAAAGCTATAGGGTCAACTTCAATTACTTTATTACTATCCTTATTGTAAAGAGTAGTACCTCCTTGATACTGTAAGATGTTAACCTTAAGCATAGTCTTAAGAGGTACAAATACTTGATGCTCAAGTAAGATAGAAGTTAACTGGTCTCTGCCGTTAGCGTTCTGCATAACAGATTCAAACTCATGAAGAGTCTTATTACCTTTAACAAACTGACCTTGCTGAGCTTGATTCTGCCCAGTTAAGCTATTAGCTAAGCCTACGATAGTAGATATCTGCTGCATAGAGCTTGCAGCTTGGTCTTCACGATAAGGAAACTGATGTACTGCATCTCCTATGTTCTTGCCGTACGCAGCAGGACGAACAGGTATCTTAGCTGACGGATTAGATGAGTTAATCGCAGCAGCAGTTATACGTGAAGGGTCATACAATACCCTATCAGTAACTGCACGCCTACGAGAAGCAATAATAGAGTTCATATAAGATGAAGCTAAGGCTTGGAAAGGACTTCCATTAGCTGCTAAAGACTTAGTTTGATACTGCAAACCATCCTCTAGGGGCTGACCTATTAATATACCTAAATAACCGTGAGCATTGGTTTGTAACTCAGCGTAGATAATATGCTGATGATTTACAATGTGCAACTTATACACCTGAGGCGTATTACTAGCTGGCACATTAATATCAAAGTCAGCAGGCAAGATTCTGCAATAAAGCGTAGTTACTTCATAACTATCTTTATACTGAATAGCATTTGGCTTATCGTCTTGCAGACCTGCCCAGCTCATCCAATTAGAGCCGTCTCCCATAAAAGAGCTTTCATCTACATCTGGATTAATAGTAGGTGAGTAGAAGTTCATACTGCCTGCAGTATTATTACTACCTTTGCCAGACTCAAAAGCAGGTCTAACATTGGCTATAATCTTATCAGGCAGTGCAGCTATAAAAGCCTTAAGCTTAATGCGAGACATAAGCTCTGTAAAGCCTGCAAACTCCCCATCTTTATATACCTCACAAGGAGCTACGCGAGTGTCTACAAAAACATTATAAGGGTCTAAGCGCCGGACTGTATTACCTGACCAGATTACTTTTGTAGGTATACCTTCTACTGAGTTAACAGTTAAGTCAGTCTCTACTGCATAAGTTACTTCAGAGCCCCAAGCAACCTCTAAGGCAGAGAAGTTATACTTAAACCCATCTCTGAAGAACATCATTAGCTGTCTTGCCCAGCCACCTTTAACTGATTGGCTATCTAAGATAGTCTCAAGTTGCATAGCTGAGTCCATATAAGCTGGATCTGCTACAACTCCAAAGATAGGTTGACCAGTTAAGAACACAGAAGTTTGATAAACAACTGCAGCTTCTACTTGAGGCATAACGATCGGAATTGTCATGTTCTGGAAACGGTCAGCGTCTCCTCCTTTGTTAGCTGATTTAGCTCTTTGCTGTTCTTGGGTTAAGTCCTTTTCTCGCTGATAGTTTTTATCAGCTTCTTCAAACTTACTGCGTAACTCTTCACGAGTAATATTCTGGTTCTCTTGAAGAGTGCTATAATAGGCTATAAGCTTGTCCTGAGACTTTCTAGACAAACTTACTACTGAGGCTGCTGCCATTTAAGTTATTCCTTATAGTTAGGGGTAATCGCTCATCCTCGCCCTTAGGACGTCCGCAGGGTAGCGTACATTCATTTAGCTCCTAACGTACAAGTAGTTATTTCCAAGCCGCTACGCTAGTCTTGTAAAAACATCCTTGACGCCAGGTTCCACTAAATGTGTACAGTCCCCTTTGCGGTCCTAGGTAGCGGCGGATTTCGCTAGGTAGCTGCTTCTGCAGGTGTCGCTAGGTAACTATCAGAAGTCAGAGTTAAAGTCAGGAACTTCAATAGCTTCAAAGTCCTGATACTCTATCATGTTGTTACATACGATGAACTCAGCAAACTCCTGTATTACACGGGGCGCGTAAGTTAGTAGGTCTAAGATACCGTCTGTATTGTCTCGTTTAAGCGGATTAAACTGGGTTATCTGCAAGTGTGCGCTAAGTCTTGGAACTCCATAGATGAATACCTCCCCTGCCGCATAAGCTTTAAACATATCCAAGATTCTAGCATTCTTACTTCTGGAGCCTGAGTAAATAGGTACGCACTCTATACCTTGTATACCTAATTGATTACATATAAAGTCAAACCAATAAAGTAACGAGTACTGGTAAGCGTTCGCTTCGCATACTATAAGCCTGCAGTTATTAGTTAAGGCGAAGTGAAGAGACTTCTTAATAGTGTCTCCAGGAGAGAACCTACCTTCTTCAAGCTGCATCAACACTGGCATAGCGTCATGAACTTCAAAGTAACCTATACTAACTTCATCTGAACCTAACTTATCAGTAGCAGGGTCGATGATTATAAAGTTACCTCCAGCTATGTCACCTTCTGAGTAAGGAACTTCTGGCAACTTAGATAAGTCAATTAAGTTGTTAGCTGATATATTCTCGTCATTAAGTACCTCTGAGTAGAATATCTCAGGGTGACCCATGTTTAAGTCGTTTTCAAACTCCGCTGTTAGTTGAGCTATTGGTTGCAACTCTTCCCAAAGAGAAGTACCGTCAGCTAAGATGCCGCCAGCTATAAACTTAAGCCAACTAGAGTTAGTCTTAAGTTTGCGTAAGATAGAATGCTTAGTAGGGTACATGTTAGCTACGAATAGGAACATACAGCCTTCTGGAGACTTAGCCTTCATTAAAGTACCGATCATCCAGTTCTCTAAAGAGTTAGACTGAGTTTCACTGTCTGCACACTCTCTAGTTTGTATATCATCCATTAAGATAATATCTGGACGCTCATTCTTAATGTTAAGTCCGCGAACTGTTGACTCAGCACCTCTAGCTACGATAGAGATATTTCTACCTCTATATCCGAACTTCTTAATAGCCTGAGTATCTTTCTCGCACCCTAACTTCCAATCTCCAAATACAGCCTTAATGTTAGGCTCTTCTAGCATATCCATTACATCAGAGAGGATAGCTTCTGCTAAGGGGCCCGTTGCTGCAATAATTAAGATGAACTTTCTCTTAGTAAATAAGATACAGTACATTAAGAAGATTTTCATTAAGGTAGACTTAGCAAAGCCACGAGGCAGGCCAAGCGCTAACTGAGGAAATGTTCTCTTCTGGTGCACATAACTAAGTAACCAAGGCCAAACACCTTCCTTAAATACAGCAGGGAAGCAGTACTTAAATACAGTAGGCATTATAAGTGCAGCTAAGAAATCTAAGTCATTCTTAGCTAACTGCCTAACCTCTTCGCTGGAAGCTCCTAGCTCTTCCGTGCTAGGAATCTCCTGCTCTACTACAGCTAAGTTAGTACCTATATCAGATACGTGAGAGTCAAGAGAGAAGTCATCTTCCTCTCCTATACTCTCTAGTATGCTCTGGGGCGGTCTCTTAGCCATTCAATGTACCTACTAACCGTGCTAAGATGCTATTAGCCTTAGCTGCGTCTGCTACTGCATATACGATCGGTTTCCGTTTCTGGGTTACCTTACCTAGGATTCTGTCTAAGGTAAAAGCTTCTTCCTTACTTAGGTAGCTACTGTGAGCTCTAGCGCATGTATTATTCATCATCTATAACCTCCAGTGGTTGGTGTCGCATAGCTGCTGCCTGCTCTACTTGCTTAAGTAAAGTACCGGCTTGCATAGTTAGTAGGCTTTGATTGCCTGCCTTAGTTACTTGGTTCTTTATATTAACAGAAAACTTCTGAACGATTGAGGTCGGCATCATCAAGGTAACGATGTTCTGCTGGTTAACTACTTGGTCTGGAGCAGACTGCCCACGTCTTTTAGCGCCGTTAACTATAGAGATAGCTTTCATTATACTCTCTGGCTTAACAAGCAAAGGCATAGACTTCTCTAGCTTAACTAACAAGATATCCTCTAAGGAATCATACTTACTATCTCGCTGGTTATGCTTCTGTAAGTTATTGTACCTTAGCTCAGCTACCTTGTCAGCAAATAGCTTATTAGATAATAACTGAGATATCCTAGCAGGAGTAACTCCCAGCGCTGCAGCCACAGACTCAGCTTGCACACCAGCTCCAAGCAAGGACAGTGCTTTCTCTTCTACACTAGATGTAACTCCAGAGGTAGTAGAGGTTGATATACCTTGCTTAAAGTTAGAAGATTCAGGAGCAGGCTTATCCTCTCCTAGCTGCTCAAGGAGCGCCGTTGTTTCTTTATCTATTACGTTCATAAGTCCAGTATAGGTTTAAAGAGCAGCTAAGTCTACACTGGGTTTCGTATAGACTGCTAACTTAGCTATTAGTTAGCTAGGAGCTTAATGTAAAAAAGTTTAGGAAATTTTACGTAGCTACTTAGGATAACGCGCGCATCAATACCTAAAAAGGCCCTCTACCCCCCCTACCTAATACGAATGAGTCTCATTAAGCTTACCAGTTACGAATACTTCTCATTCGTATTGATACTGATACTCAGGGTAGCCAGGGAGGGAGGGGAGCAAGTTAGGCTTTTGGGTTAGGTAGGTTAGGTAGGTTAGTTATGTTAGTTATGTTAGTTATGTTAGTAGCTACTAACTAACTACTTACTGATGCTAATGTTATTAGTTAGGTTTTCTTACTTATTCGCATGATATAAGTGGCGAAGTTGGGAAAGCTCTGATATACTTAGTGGGTAAGGTAAAGAAAGGTAAAGAAAGAGAAAGAAGTTAGTGGTAGGTAGTGGCAGGTAGTGGGATAGGGATACCCCCTTAGCTACCCACATACCCACATACCCCCTTAGATAGCTTAAGGTCTAATGCTTACTTCTAACATCTAACAACTAACTTAATCTGATGCCTAATCTGATACTTAATACCTAAGGAGTTACTGAAATGAATAAAGATAATGGTACTAATAGCACTAATGGCACTAAAAGAGCTATAACCTTAAAGACTATCAACTGGGCAAAGGCTCATGATTGGTATCATTCGGCTGAGTTAAGCTCGGAAGATGAACTGGTAATCTATTGCACTGATTACGATTTAGGCTTTGAGCCAAAGAAGCGTATCATTGTTAGCTTTACTTGTGCGGATGAGCTTAAGGCTTGGGCGGGTTATTAGTTGGTTGGTTGGTTGGTTGGTTGGTTGGTTGGTTGGTTGGTTGGTTGGAATACTTAATACTTAATAAGGACACTTAATTTAATGAATACTATTAATACGCTTAAAGCTACTAAAGCTAAGCTAATGCAATTCAATGCACGTAAAGGTGCAATGCTTTTCAATATATCTGTGCTGACTTGCTTAGTAACTGACTTCATGCTTGAGGTTAGCTATAAAATGCTTAGTTATAGCATTGCTAACATGGTTGTGGTTGTTCCTGTTTGCGCTATCACAGCGGCTTACATAACCACAAGTTTCGTAGCTATCATAAAGGATGAGTACTAATGAGTAGAGATATAGCGGCAATAATTGAGGCCAAGCGTGCGGCTTTGGCTTTGGGAAACACTGGTAATACTAATCTTAACCCTGTAAATAATTTTAATACTAATGAGGCTAATGCTATGAGCACTGAAACTACTATCGAAACCAATGCAGTTGTAATTAAAGCCACTCCTTTGACTGATTCACAAGCTGTAAAGGCTGAGCTAGCTAAAAAAGGTGAAGTAATGAATGGTGATTTCAAGGCTTATCACAATCAGTTACCTATCGCAGAAATTGAGGGCACAAGGATTGTTAAGTGTCTTTATATGGCGGCTAAAACTGGCGAGAACAAAGGTAAGAGAATGAATGAAAACTCTTTTGTTCGCATCCCTACTAAGCACTTGAGCGAGGCCATTATCATTAATAAGATAACTGAGCTTGCTCCCTTTGTACTTAGCTACTTCCAAGATATTGAGGATAGCATCATTAAAGAGAGTCATAAAAAGGGAAGTTTGCAAGTGTTCCTTGGTGGCTTGAACTTGGAACAAATTACTGACTTCTTGGAAGCCAAAGGAGCTGGCGGCAGATTGAATAAGGAAAGGATTGAACAGTGGTTTGATGATGAAGTTAGCGAATCGCTTACCATGCTATTTGCTGAAAAGATGGGCTTGGATGAGAACTCTGATGATAGTAAATATATCCGCTTACAAGTAATCGTTAATTCATATAAAGGTAAGTTTGCGGGGCTAAGCTCTCCTAAGTGTTATTATCCGGAAGCAGATTGCGAAGCCATGATTAAGGTAATAACTAGCTGTGAGCTTGAGGACAGTTTATTAGGTGCTCGTTTTATCACTAGGCTTAAAGCTATGAATAACAAAGAAGATGATTTGTTGTTTAGCTTGTAAGTAGTTCTCCTTTCTATATCCTTTCTATATCCTTTCTATAACTAAGCCTCTTAATTGAGGCTTTTTAGGTAGTAGTAATTTGTAAAAACCTTTGGCAAGCTTTGCCATAATACCAAAATGCCAGAATACCAAAATGCCATGAACTTTTTATGGGGTGCATTTGGGTGTATTTATGTGCACGTCTGTATCTAAGTCTATCTGTATCTAAGTCTATCTATCTGTATCTATCTAAGGCTATCTAGCTGTCTATCTATCTGTTAGTATCTGTAAGGGTGTAGGTTATTTAAAGATTAATAATATTAAATAAAGCTTATTATAAAAATAATATACCCCCCTAAATATATACCCTAAGGTAGATACTAAGATACAGTTATATAGCTATAGCTATACCTAGCTACTTAGATACAGCTAGCTACTTACCTACAGGTATAGATAGGTAGTCTTAGCTAGGTATAGGCAAGGAGTGCTAGCTAAGCATAGGTAGAAATATATACAAAAGGGGGCATATATAGGCATATAAATTCCTTTGGCATTTTGGTATAATGGTATTCTGTCATTTTGGCAGGGCGTGCCGAATCGTGCCAATTTATTGACGCACCAAAACGGTGCAATTAATCCACCTAATTAATCCACCTATAAGAGGACTAAGCAATGACCCCTAAACTAAGCGCGCTTAAACTAGCTAAACTTAAACTAAGCGCAGAGCAACACCTAAGCGGCTTAGCTAACGGTAGAGCCCCTGAGAATAAAGAATTTGGTATATGCTATAGCTTAGAGCACGTCTTATTAGCTACGGAATACTTAAACTACTCAAACCTTATAAGTGAATTAGCCTCTGAATGGCCTAAGCACTCTGGATATGCTGGCTTTCCCATACCTAGTGCTGAAGACTTTCTTACAGCCAAGGAATGTTACTATACAGAGGCTTTATGGGAAGGGAAACAAGGAAAGTTAAGAAGGGAATTAGCTTTACACTGTAAGCATGAATTAGTTAGTTGGAGCTTAATTAAGTTTGCGGAGAGTTTAGGTTTAGAGATTACTAAGCTATACTAGATAATTAATTAATAAAAGGATAAAAGGATAAGAGCTAATGAGTAGTAAAGTAACCTTAGAGCATTGTCAGCTATTGGCTGTACAGGTACGTAAACTATGGGAGTTACTCCCACGTACACCAGCTTCAGAGCGTGAGTATTTATTGACTGAGTTAGGAAGGTTTATACAGGTACAAGAAAAGAAACTTACATCTAAGCCTTTAGTAATCCCTAAAGGCTTATCCCCTAAGTGGAAGTATGCTGCTATGGATAAGAATAAAAGAGTTTGGGTCTATACGGATATGCCTATATTGGCTTCTATTGGCTGGGATTGTCAGGCTGATACTCTAGCTATGAATGATATGTTTGATATAGATACTAGGGGCGTAGATTGGAAGTCCTCTTTAATAAAGCTTTATTAAAGCTTTATTAAAGCTCTAACCCTCATGCAGGTGTAATAGCCTGCGCTACTTTTCAGGATAAGATTATGAAAATAGTAATAGAATTAGAACTGCCAGCCTTAGACATACTTGATAACTTAAGTATCCTTAACAGGCTGGTAATACAAAGAGAGCTTACAGAAGCCTTAGCTACTTATGCTAGATGTCTTAGCCTTAAGTATCCTACTCATGTAGTAGAGTCTACATTAGGCGGAGCTGAAGTCTTAAGTATCTCTAAAGTTAAAGAAGGATACTTACATGACTGCGCTTAATAAATATCGTCCTAGCCTAACAGCTAAGCAAATCCAGCATATAGTCTCTCTAGCTAAGAGAGAGCAACCTATATCAAACAATAGTTTAAGCTTACTTAGCGTGCTTAGTCCTTTCTTAGCTAAGATAGAGAATGCCGGTATCATGCCTGCCTATACCTTAGCTCCTACTACTCATTCTAAAGCTAGCCTAGCTAGTAGCGCTTTTACTCTTAGCTCTTTAGGCTTAGATAGCTTAGATAAGGTAATGGAAGCCTCTAAGCTATCTATAGCCCCTAACTCTGAGCTAGCAGATTCTAGACCTTTAGAAGATGCTAGCTTATCTAAGCAAGAACAATGGGAGGCTTGCTTTATTAAGTACGTCGAGGATATAGATGCCTGTACCTTACCAGAGTTACAAGGTGCGCAAGAGTGGCGATACCTTAATGACCTTATGAGTCCAGAAGAAATGGCAGCGTTTGAGAGAGCTAATTAAGGAGAGGTATCATGGCTTCATTCAACTGTACAATAAGTGGAGTGCTAATTAAGGTAAGCTATCTTGACTCACTACACTTACCTAGCACTATGGGCTTTCCTCATCCTATCTTTGCAGCTAGCAGAGCTTACTTAGAGCAAGCCTATACAAGCTATACTAAAGGGTTACTAAGTCCGCAAGATAGCTATTTATTAATGTTAGCTATCTTTCAATCATCAGGTAAGGTAACATGGAAGCATTCAGCTACTTGCAACCCTAGCGACCCTATAACTATTAAGCTAGTAGAGACTAACCTATCTAAGCTGCTTACTGTAATAGAGAAAAGTGAGTGCATAGTTCACCCAAGGTTTAAGCAGCCTAAGATAGTTATAAGAGAAGATAGTGCTGACTTAGCTCAACTACCTATCTATATAAGCTTATGGGAGCAGAACATTGAAGACTTCTTTACAGCTAAGCTATCTTGGGAGGAAATGGCTAAGATAACAGAAGTTGAGCGCAGATTAGAGAAGCTTATCTTATCTGGTGAATCTCCTAATAAGTATGTAGGAGTTATAGCGGACTGGGCTTGTAAGGTTGGTGACTTTCCACCAGAGCTAGCAGCTTCTTATAAAGAAGTTATATGTTCTTGCTTTAACTTAGATAAGATATTTAAGTTACCCATTACCTTAATCAAAGAAGTGCTTAACCATTGCGAAGCTAATATAGAAGTAGGTACTTTACACTTTCATACCTTACACTCAACTCTTAAGGAAGGTATAGCTAGGCACTCAGGCTACTTAGGTACAGGGGGCTATGTTGAAAGAGATTACGTCTTGCTTCCTTCTCTGGACGATACTGGCTTAGAAGAAGATAACGCTAAGCTTGATGTAGAAAAGAATAACCTAGCTATTGTTATCCGTAGCGCACCAACTAAGCCACCTACAGCGGCTGAATATCCTAAGCCTTTAGACTTACTTAGAGCTAAGCTTGCTTGGCGTACAAGTAGAATCAATGAAGCTAACCTAGATAAGGAATAAAAATGAGTAAGCTTAACATGTTAGCTATACTAGCTAAGGCTAGAGCTAATAAGGAAAGAATGCTATATGCAGAGCTGCCAGCTACAGAGCCCCTACAGGCACCTATTGAGCCTAAGCTAACTCCTAAGCTAACTCCTATGCAACAAAAGCTCAAGGAATTAGTAGCAGCTAAGGCACTTAAGGAGATTCAAGTAAGGGTGGAAGCTGCTAGCGCCCATTCTACCGTAGTTACCGCCCCTACCGACACCGTACTAAGTGAAGGGGACTTAGCTACAGATGCTACAGATACCTTACTTATAGGTGCTTTAGGTATGCACGGGGAGCAGATAACTTACAATGCAGAGCAGTTACGCTTTAGGGACTTAGCTGCAAGCGGTGAAAGCTGTGTGCTCATTGGGGCTGCCGGTACAGGTAAGACTACTTGCTCTAAGGCTGCTATTCAAGCTTTAGTAGATAGCAGTAAGGTACCTGTGCTTAGAGGGGATGGGCATAAGCACCTAATAGGTGGCTCTCCTGGCATTATCATTATCTCTTATACAAGGAGAGCTGTTAACAACATAAGAAAGGTACAAAGCGAAGACCTTAAGTCTAACTGCATAACAGCTCATAAGTTATTAGAGTACCAACCTGATTACTTTGAGATAGTAGATGAAGAGACAGGTAAATCTAAGAGGTCTATGCGCTTCTTACCTAGCCGTTGTGCTTCTAATCCTTTACCAGCTACTTTATATACTATCATAGTAGAAGAAGCATCCATGCTTAGCTTGGAGCTTTACCAAGAGATAGAGGCTGCCTTACCTCACAAGGTACAGTGGATATTTATAGGAGATATACAACAATTACCTCCTGTATTTGGGCCAGCTATCTTAGGCTATAAGATGCTTGAGTACCCTTTAGTTGAGCTAACAGAAGTATATAGGCAGAGCTTAGAATTCCCTATAATAAGGTTAGCTCATAGAGTACTTAGTGGTGTTCCTATACCAGCTAAGGAATATCCTGAATGGAAAGAAGAAGGTAAGCTTACTATCCATCCTTGGAAGAAAAAGATGGACGGTGAACATGCTTGTATTATACTGGCTAAGTTCTTTATGCAGGCTATAACTAACAAGATATATGACCCTACGGAGGATATGATATTAGTTCCTTATAATAAGGCTTGCGGTACCTTAGAGCTTAACAAGCATATAGCTAACTTCTTAGCAAGAGAAAGAGAAGCTATAACTTATGAGGTAATAGCAGGCTTTAATAAGCATTACTTATCAGTAGGAGATAAGATTCTATTTGATAAAGAAGATGCTGAAATTATAGAGATTAATGTTAACAATGCTTACAGGGGAGTTAAGTTTCAGAAGGCTTCTAGGTTCTTAGACTACTGGGGGCATAATAAGAAGCCTAGAGACGTTAATGAAGTAATTATGGATAACGACTTTGATGCAGATGATATAGACTTCTTATTAGAGCAAGTAGCTTCTAGTGAAGATAGAGTTACTCAAGCTTCTCATACTATTACTGTACGCTTAGCTGATGGCTCTGAGGAAGTAACTATAGAGAAGGCTTCAGAAGTTAATAACTTATTACATGCACACGCGTTAACTGTACATAAGGCTCAAGGCTCTGAGTGGCGTAAAGTGTTCTTCTGCTTACACCAATCTCACGCTAAGATGCTGCAAAGAGAGCTTTTATATACTGGCATAACACGAGCCAGAGAAGAGCTTTATGTAATCTGCGAACCAGAGAGCTTTACAAACGGTATTCTATCTCAGAAGATTAAGGGCAACACCTTAGCTGAGAAAGCAGAATACTTTAAAGGTAAGATTAAATCTAAAGGAGGTTATTAGTTATGAGTAAATGCAAGTGCGATACAAACAAGTTCTTTATAGTATTAGAAGCGCCTAATGCTATAAGCTGTGCTTCTATCTTGGAAGCTCTTAAAGGAGCTATCCATACTGAAAACGAACTTAACCCTTATGACGTCTTACATGAATCTACCGTAGTTAGTGTAGAGAGTGTAGCAGGCGAATATCCAGTAATGAAAAGGAAAAGAGTATGAAGATGCCTAAAAGAATAAACGCTGGTATTAAGTCGCCAGCAGAAGCAGCACAGCGTATGCAAGATGGAGAGGTGTTCTATGCAAAAAGCGGGAGCAGATTAACTTACGATGAACTTGCAGAAGCTAAGTTCGTTTACTCCCTTTATGGAGAAGTAGGTACGCCAATAGCAGGCCTATGGAGTTCAGTTGATGAATGGTTAGTAGCCGTAGAGATGCCTTGGTATGAAGAAGAAGACGCATTTCCCAGACTATGCTGGGTGAGTGACCGTAACCCAGAGGAGGCCCGCCACTCTGCAATAATTATTAGATACATAGCGGGCCATGCTTTCCCGTTTAATGCAGCAGATGGGGGCATAAAATGGAAACTTGCTAAACCATTCAACTCAGAAGAAGCTGCGAAGTATATCCGTTAATCAAATACCTTGGCTTACCTAGATGTAAGTAAGGCCAGTAATGAAAAGGAAAAGAGTATGAAACTTAAAACTGATATCTCAACTAAGAGCCCTAAGCCTAGAGTACCTGCTAAGCCTAGAAGTAAGCTACAAAAGATGCAAGCTCAGTATAACTTTGCTTATAACTTTAGGTTACAGGACTTTCATTCTAGCTGTGTAACTGAGTTCCCTTTAAGTACGAGAACTCTTCAGGCTGTCTATACCTACAATAACGCCATTACTGAACTAAGAGCAGCTATAAGAGTTGACTACCTATATACCTCTAATGAGATTAAGTACTTAAGAGAGCTAAGGATGTGCAAAGGAAAGCTCTCATTAGCCAAGCAGTCGAAAAAATAAATAGGGCAAAAAAGTAAAAAACTATTGACGTTTCAGGGCGTTATGGTACTATAGTTATTCAGTAACAAGGGGAAGCAGATAGTTTCCCTTATAACCTCCCCCAGCTAGCTAAGCTAGTAACCTTAAACAAAAGTGAGACATATTATGCCAGAAGTAAATGAAGCCGTAGGAAATTCAGTAATCACCATCAAAGCCAGTAACCCAAGCGCAGAAGATATGGCTGCTTTTGTAGTTACCGTTCAAGAACAGCTTGGTGCAAGCGTTACAGTAGCAGCTAATACTTTTCAGTTTAAAAAGTCAGTTGATAAAGTAACTGGTGTTGAAACTGTACGTGAACCAGTTGACTTAGCCATTCCTTTCCTTAGCTTAGATGGTTTACAGACTATCTTGAATGCCGGCGGCAAAGGCTTGGAGTTGCTATTCAATGCAGCTAATCAAATCATCCTTGACCAAGCGCGTGAACTTATTAAAGATACAAGCTTAGATTGTGCCAGCTTGCCTTTAGATAAGCTTGCTTGGGATGTTATTGCTAACTTACCTAAAGCCCAACGTGGCGGCGGTGTACCTAAAGAGCTTTGGGATGCCTTTGCTATTAACTACATCGAAGTTATGCAAGAAGCTGCGGGTAAGACTCTTGAGCAAGCAAGCGCAGCGGCTCGTATCTTTACTAACAAGTTGGTTGCTGTACGTTCTAATGAAGCAATCATTAACAAGCTTGTTGGTCAGCTAGCTATCTATGCTGAGTCTACAGAGCAGCTTGAAGTGTTCCAACCTGTTGTTGAGTTCCTATTGAACAAAGCTGAAATGTTCTTACAAGCTGATGATTCAGCCTTACTTGAGTCTCTATAAGCTCTAAGTAGCGGTTACTTATAACTATCCTAGTCACAGTTAATATTGTGGCTAGGTTTTTTTTTATTAAATCTTTTTAGAAGTTTAGAAGGTTTAATAAAGAAGTCTTATAACTAGGAGAGTGTAGAACGATGAGAAAGTATCAGGCTATTTGGGTGCGTTTAAAGTTACACAAGACAGCTACCCTTATAGCTGCACCTAGCTCACACCTAAAGATAATAAGAGCTGTTAAAAAAGAAAAGAATATAGATCTTGCCTATAAGCTTACGTCTATAGAGCAAGGGCTTAAGTTTAAGTTAGCTTTTCACTCAGAAGGAGATAAGCTTAACTTTAGACTTAGCCCTGTAATATCTATGTATAATCTTTAAGGAGATTAACTTTATGAATGCTGTAACTACTATACAAAGTAGCCAAGCTTATGAGATAAGAGAAAAGCTCATGCAATTAGAGCAAGCCTTACTCACTGCTGACCCAGATATGCCTAAGTACTTGCGTACAATTCACCGTCAACTTAAAGACGATGCTGAGCTAGTAACTATCCTTACTGAGGAAGAGTGCTCTATCTTAGTTCGTGGGCTTAAGAAACAGACAGGTACTGAAATAGCTACTAAGGCAGCTACTAAGCCAGCTAAGAAGTCTCTTAAGCTAATAAGCCTTGCTGACTTGTAAGGAGTAAGTTATGACTGCGATGTTTATAGCTCCAAGAGCTTGTAACCTAATTGAAATTACTACAGGAGGGAAGCTTAGTTATGGAGTAGTAATTAGCCTTGATGAATATATACCTATTTGTAATAAGAGCGCTGCTAAGAGAATAAGCAGAGCTAATAGCTTTGGCAAGTACAATAAATTCTCGTTTAGTTGCTTAGAGTCTGCAAACTCTACCTTTAGATGGTTAGGCTTTGCAGAGTACGCAGCTATAGACACGGCTGCTCAGCTAATATGGCTAATTTATGACTAACCCTATCTTGCAGCGTATAGCGGAACTTAAAGCTAAGCAGCTAGTTAGTAAGGAGCCTGCTAAGTTATTTACTTTATCTACGCTTATTATAATTCGTAATAAAGCTAGCAGAGAATGCACAGTAGATTACTCAATTGGCTTAAAGGCTGTACTTGAGTACTTAATACCTGCCAATCATAAGCCTAGCGATGGATGCCCTTTTAACTTAGAGTTAGATAAGTACCCGTTAGCTTTAGATGAAGGCTTTAAGTTACCTTGTACGCTTGCAGGATACGCAAGTTCGGAACTAGCTAGCCTAATAGCTAGGAGTTATACGACTAACACTAAAGATTACCTTGCTGAATATAGTAAGCTAGTTAAGCTTATAGTGTTAACATCTTTTGATTTAGCTGTTAAGGGAATTATATGACACAAGACCTTAGAGCTCTATTAGCAAGAAAGAAAGCAGAGAAAGCTAGTAGTGAGCTCGTTACTGCCAAGCTTGACTTCCTTGATGAGCCAGTAGAACAGAAGGAGAGAGCAGAGATAATAGAATTAGCTGAAGGAGAAATAGACCCAAGGCTTAAGTTACTATCTCATTCAAGCCGCTGCTTACTTCACACCTGTCCACGTAAGTATCAGTTATATAGACTGAACAGTGAGACTATCCTTATGGAAGATGGAAAAGAGAGAGAGCAAGCAGTTACCTTTGCTTATGGTAAGGTAGTTGGCTTAGGTATGCAGTTAGTTTTACAAGGACTTACTGAGGATGAAATATACCTTAAGTGCTTCTTAGAATGGGACACTGATTTACTAGCTGAAAATGACAAGCAGAAGAAGTCTTTCTGGCTAGCTATGTTTGCAGTGCGTAAGTTTATAGCTTTAAGAGCAGATGGCTTCTTAGAAAACTATGGGCTTGTATACTATCAAGACTTGCCAGCCATAGAGTTAAGCTTCCAAGTTACTTTACCTAATGGCTTTAAGTACAGAGGCTTCATTGACGCTGTATTGCAGCATAGATTAACTAAGGAGATTATGGTATTAGAGGCTAAGACTTCTAGCGGGGCAGCTAATAGCGCAGCTTATAAGAATTCAGGTCAAGCAGTAGGTTACTCTGTAGTACTTGATATCTTATTTCCTGAGTTAAGTTCTTACTCTGTACTTTACTTGGTGTATGAAACTAAGTCTAAAGAGTATGTTGAACTGCCCTTTAAGAAGTCATTGCTTCAGCGAGCTTTATGGTTACAAGAGCTTTTAATAGACACTAAGATAATAGAGATGTTTGAGCTTTACGATACTTATCCTATGCACGGTGAGTCTTGTAATCATTTCTTTAGGGACTGCGAGTACTTATCCCTATGCACACTAGATACTGATAAGCTGACTAAGCCTTGGACAACTAAGTTGCAAAGGGAATTAGAAGAGTCAGATAGTAAGTATCAATTTAATGTAAGCTTTGAAGAGCTGCTTGAGTCGCAACTTAGTAAAGGCAACTTACCTGAGGAAAGTGAAGATGATAGATTGTAAGGAGTACGAAGAAGGTATTCTCTTAGAAGAGTTTACTGCTATGCACAGAGGCTCTATGGAAAAGGCAGTGCTACTGCCCCCTTTAGCTTCAGAGCCTTTTAGTTGTAAGGACTATAACCCTGAAGTTACTATTAGCACAAGCTTAAGTGGAGCTATAACTTTACACTACCAAGAGCTAATAGTTATAACTAAATCTCCTAAGCCTAAGGAAGGAGCTATACTATTTACTTTCCTTAATAAGGAAGATGGTACAGAAGATGAGTATTGGCTACCTAAGAGGCTATGCTCTAACCTTAATGAAGCTGAGCGCACTATACGTGTTTGGGATGTGTTCCTAAAGAGCAAGACTCCTGAACTATTAGCTTACACTCATATGATTCACGACTGTGATGATGAAGAAGGAAGATAACTTATGGTACTCTTAGCAGCGATATTTGACTTAGGTATGTTTATTATAGTGCTATTTTTGGCTTTCTTAGCTATACTAACTGTACTAGAAATAGTATGCCATCACGTAGTATTGCCTGTAGTTAAGAAAGCTGGGCTTAGTAAGCCAGCAGTTAGCCCCCCAAGAAGGAGACGTACAGATGGCAAATCTTAGTAGCCTAAAGGCAAGTGGTACTCATAGAGCTATCTTATTCGGAGGGCCGAAAGCTGGTAAGACTTTATTAGCTGGTAAGTTAGCTGAGCACTTTAAGTTAATATGGGTGGATATGGAGAACGGACACGAAACTTTGTTCCAGTTACCTGAAGCCTGGCAGAATAACATTGAGTTAATAGCTTTAAGAGATACCCGCTCTTATCCTATAGCTATAGAGACTGTGCTTAAGATGGTTAAAGGCCCAGTAGCTATATGTGAAGCTCATGGTAAAGTAAGCTGTATGATATGTAAGAAGGAAGCTGCGCCTGTAGTGGATGTAGATTTGAACTCTTTGCGCTCAGACACTATAGTAGTCTTTGACTCTTTAACTCAGTTAACAAGTAGTGCTATAGCTAACATGACTAAGGGCAAGCCGGATGATTATAAGCTTGTAACGGATGATTGGGGTAACTTAGGTAAGCTATTAGATATCTTCTTATCTCACCTTCAGCAGGCTAACTATAACGTAGTTGTTATCTCTCATGAAACTGAGATAGAAACTGAAGGTAAGAAGAAGCAGCTAGTTCCTGTAGGCGGAACACGTAACTACTCTCGTAATGTAGCTAAGTTCTTCGATCATGTTATCTATGTAGAAAGAAAGAATAAGAAGCACATGGTATCTTCTTCTACCACTGGCTCTTCTACTATCTTAACTGGTTCTCGGTCTAACATAGCTATGGAATTAGAAGCAGAGGCTTCTTTACTACAGATATTCAGACCTGACTTATACGTGTCCACTGCTGTAGCTAAAGCTCCTATAACTAGCGGAGCTAAAGCTAACAGTATACTTGAGAGACTTAAAGCCAAGTAACTTGTACCTTAACTTAGATATGCTAGTATGCCGTAAAAATACTATTTGACATTAAAGTAGTATGTAGTATACTGGCTATCTCAAGTGGGAAAACTTATACCTTACCTAATAAGTAGTCTCACTTGAGCTAGCCCAGCTAGTAACTTAATACCTTAGCAGTTTAATAACTTAACTTAATATACAGGATATACTATAATGACTACAAATAATAACGTGAACATTGATGCCCTTCTTGACGGTACTTTAGATGATCTAGCGGATATGCCTTCTAACGTACCTTATCCAGCAGGTGCTCACCAAGTCTTAGCTTCTTTTGAGCTTAAAGAGATCGGCGGTAAGTCAGCGGTAGAGCTTAGCTTTGTTTATGTTGAAGTACTTGACCTTAACGATGCCAATGATGTAGCTCCTAAAGCTGGTGATACTTCAAGTACGTTATTCTTCTTAGACTCAGACTACGGTCAAGGAGCCTTTAAGAAAGCAGCAGCAGCCTTCTCTGAGTTAGGCTTTGCCTCTAACCGTGAGCTGATTGAAGGAGTTAAGAGCATCGAGTGTGCTATTACTTCTACTGTTCGTGAAGACAAGCGTGACCCTGCTAACATTAAGCATCATTTGAGCCTTAAAGAGATTCAAATGATTTAGTTTTAGTTACAATACTACTAGGCTACTCTTTCTTAACCGTTAGAGTAGCCTTTTTTGGTATAACGATACAGGGAAACTTGAAGGTATGAACACACAGTTAACAGCTCATATAGCAGCCTTGAAAGCTAAGAGAGCAGCAGGCGTAGCTATAGATAAGACTTCAGATGATGCTATTATATTCTGGGGAACTTCACAAGATAAAGTGTACTTAACTTATCTTAAGCCTTGTGTAGGAGGAGTAACTACCTTCTTAAGAACTGATGAGATATCTAACTTAACAACACTTAAGATAGTTTGTGGACAGAAGAAAACAAACAGAGTTATATCTACATCTATACCTTTACTAAGATTGCTACTTAGCTGGGATAAGAAGAAAGCCCCTAGCTTAGCTGACTATGCTGGCTCTTTCTTCTCCATACCTACTATGGATAACTCAGCTAGAATAGAGATAGTATTCATCCAGCCTCTTAAGCAGATAGCTACCGTATCCTATGGCAGGTTCATGGCTACCCGCTTAATAACTAAGCTAACAAAGCCTGAACTATGGTTTACGCCAACTAAGTTCACTGGCTTTACTATGATTAAGCCTGAGAATGAAGCCTCTCTATTTAGTACCTTCTCTCAAGCTAACCTTATTTGCATAGACGTAGAAACTTTACGTGACTATGCGCAGATTAAATGCTTATCTTATACTGCCTTTTATTTAGATAATGCACTAGGACAATGGACTTCTACTTCAGTTGAGTTAGCTTTAGATAGTGAGTACGCTTTAACTATTATGCGCAAGTGGAATGCTAAGCTTACAGCTCCTAAGATAATGCAGAACGGTAAGTATGATATAGCTTACTTTGCTCGCTACTCAGCTCCTGTTTATAACTACCTATATGATACAGCTCATTTGTTTCATTGCTGGTATAGTGAGTTACCTAAAGACTTAGGCTTCTTAAACGCCTTCTTCATTAGAGAAGCTGTGTACTGGAAAGACTTAGCAGATACCAATGACTTACATGAGTACTATCGCTATAACTGCCTAGATACTTGGGGTACTGGTAACTGCTTCTTAGCTATGATATTAGCTGCACCAGAGTACGCAATTAATAATTACTTACTTGAGTTTCCTTTAGTGTTCCCTTGTCACCTTAGTGAGATGACTGGTATAGCTAGAGATATGACTAAGCTATCAGCAGCTAAAGCTTTACAAGCTGACATAATTAAGAAAGCCTCTGCATCTTTAGATGTTATATTAGGCGTACCTGTAGGTACTAGCTTTAATGTTAACAGTCCTATACAGATGAAGGCCTTACTAAGAATCTTAGGCTGTGCAGACTTAGCCAGTGCAGATGAGAAGAGCTTAAAGAAGGCTAGATTCCGTCACCCTTTTAATGCTAGGATTATTAACTTAGTTATTACAGTACGCAAGGCTAGGAAGTTAGTATCTACTTATCTAACAGAAGGTAAAGAGTTTACTGTTATGGAACCTAGAGAAGGTAAGCAGCCTTCCCCAAGGATACTGTACTCTCTTAATCCTCACGGTACGGATACTTCAAGACTAGCTTCTAGAGAGCACGCATTTTGGTGTGGCTTGAATGTACAGAACATACCTAGAGGGCCAGCAGTTAAGCAGACACTTAAAGCAGACCCAGGTTTTTACTTCTGTGAAGTAGACTTAGAGCAAGCAGAGTCAAGAGATACAGGTTACATATCAGGAGATGAAGCTCTAATACATAACGTAGAGTTTAGTCCTGACTTCCATTGTGCTAACGCTGCTGCCTTCTTTGGTAAGTCCTTTGAAGAGTTATTTGACGTAGCTACTGGTAAGGTGCTAGATAAGGCTTTACGTCAACTAGCTAAGCCAGTTAACCATGGCGCTAACTATAACATGGGAGCCTACGTACTCATTGATACGATGGGAGAAGAGAATATCCTATTGGCTAAAGCCTTACTTAACTTACCTAGGCGTTGGTCTTACTTAGAAGTGGCTAGTTATTTATTAGAGCAGTTTCATAAAGCTTATCCAAACATTAAGAAAGTATTTTACGCAGGCGTAATTGAAGAAATAACATTAACTAAGAAGCTATCAAGCAAAGCTATACATTGGGATTGGGCAGCAGGTAAAGAGTTTAAAGCTAACCCAACAGAGTTAAGAGAAGAAGCTGTAAAGTTATACGCAGAGTATGCAGGCAAGGCATGGGTAAGATATTGCTTCGGCAATCCCAATGATTCCAAGTCAGCCTTAAATGCTTACGTTGCTCATTCCCCTCAAAGTCTTAATGCTCAGACTCTAAACAAAGCATATATGTCAGTATTTCGTGACGTAGCTATCAACCCACAGCATAGGGCTAATATCAAGCTCAATGCACAGATACATGATAGCATACTATTCCAGTATAGAATAGGTCACTCTTATTTGATAGACATGATAGTAGAACGGATGGAAGTTCCAGTTACTATCAAAGCTTATGACGACAAGATAAGAACATTCATAGTACCTGCCGGAGCCAAGAGCGGTAAACACCTAGCTAAAGGTTACGCAGAGTACTGGTCAGAGAATGAATAAGAGAGGGAATAGATGGGCGTATGATAGATACTAATGAACCTATTGATTTTATAGCTAAGTATATTAAGTATACGCAACAGACTGAGTGCCCTACCTTCTTCCATAGATGGACAGCTGTTACAGCGCTGTCTGCTTTCTTAGGAAGGAACGTACACTTTAATCATGGGCACTTTAAGATACACTCTAACCTGTACGTAATGCTTATAGGAAGTCCTGGAACTAAGAAGTCTAGTGCTATTAAGATTGGCTCTATGCTTCTTAAGCAGGCAGGCTATAGAACATTCGCAGCTAAGAAGACAAGACAAGAGAAGTTCTTGTGTGACTTAGCAGAGCAATCAACACTTAAAGATATAGCGGGAGGTGGAGAGCAGTACTCTGATATCCTAGATAGGAATCTATTTGGAGAGGATGATTTAGATGAGGCAGACAACTACTTAGATAAACCTCCTTCAGAATGCTACATTGATGCAGATGAGTTTAATAACTTCATAGGCTTAAACAACTTAGACTTTGTATCTATCCTAGGAGAGTTATGGGATTACAATGGAGTCTATGACTATAAGCTTAAGAACGCTAAGTCTGTATTTATACCTAACCCTACCATAACTATATTAGGAGGTAACACACCTACTGGTTTTTCTCAGGCTTTCCCGCCAGAGAGTTTAGGTCAGGGATTTATGTCTAGGCTTCTATTAGTTTATGGAGAGCCAAGTGGAGTTAAGTTTACATTCCCCCCTCCGCCAGATTTAGAGTTACAAGCAGAGCTACTTGAGCTTCTTCATAGAATAAAAGAAGAGGTAAGAGGAGAGCTTAAGATGGAAGATGATGCTATGGAGTTACTAGATAGTATCTATAATAACTGGGCTGGTATAGATGACCCTCGCTTTGAGCACTATGCTAACAGAAGGTTAACCCATCTTATAAAGATATGCTTAGTCATTACAGCTTCTCGTTTAGGTAAAGCTATTAGTAGGCAAGATGTTATAACTGCTAATACGTTACTGACCTTTACAGAAGGCCTTATGCCTAAAGCATTAGGAGAGTTTGGTAAGTCTAAGAATGCTTCAGTAACCCATGCAGTTATGGGATTGATTAATGCAGCTATGGTTCCTATTACCTTTCAATCTATTTGGAAAGTAGTAGTACAGGACTTAGATAAGCGAGACCAATTAGTAGAGATACTAAGTAATTTACAAGTAGCAGAGAAGATACAATCTATTAATGGAGGTTACCTACCCAATAAGAAGATTCAGGTACAAGCTATAAAAGGCTCAGTAGATTGGAGCTTGCTGACCCAAGAAGAGCGAGATATAAAGTAATGCCTATTAACTCCCACATATTTACAGAGGAAATAATGATGTCAGAAAAGAATCAATTCAAAGCTATCATAGCTTACCATGCAAACTGCATAGATGGCTTTACATCAGCTTGGATAACAGAGCGCGCCTTATCTAAGAAAGGAGTTAAGTGCACCTTACTCCCTATGAGTTACGATGCTCTTAGCTATAAAAACTTAGAAGAGCTTATAGCCGCTACAGAGTTAGCAGAAATAGATAGCTGCAAGCGCATAAGTCTTTATGTAGTTGACTTCTCCTTGCCTGTTTACTTTTTAGAGCGGCTTCAAAGAGACTTCTCTACTAGATTAAAAACTACTATCATTGACCATCACAAGTCTGCCTTTGAAGCTTATGCCCCAGACTTAGTAGCCATGACTCCAGATTTAGATATCCTCTGCTGGTTTAAATGCGAAGTTGCAGGAGCTACTATCTACTTAGATAACAGACACTGCGGCGCAGTTATGTGCTTGTATTACTTTGAAGGTACGCACATGAAAGTACCTAAGCTACTTCAATACGTACAAGATTGGGACTTATGGAAGTTTAAGTTTGGCGATGTAACTAGAGCTGCACAAGCTGTGCTTAAGTCTAGTGAGCCTACCTTAGAAGTTTGGGATAAGTACTTGGAGTTATTTGAATGTGAAGGTACATCCTGTAAGTTAGTGGATGAAGGCCTACATATCATGGATGGTACTAATCGCATCATAGATTACTTAGTAAGTACAGCAGAGGACGGTAATCTAGCTGGGCAGCCTACTAAGCTAGTCTATTGCCAAAGCCCTAAGTTAGTTTCTGAGCTAGGTAATAGGTTAGCTAAACTAACTGGCACCTACGGTATGGTAGTAACCACAGAGCGTAACAGCAGCAGACTTAAGATTAGCCTTCGCTCTATAGGTGACTTTGATGTATCTGAAATGGCCAAAGAGTTAGGAGGAGGCGGGCATAAGAATGCAGCAAGTTACTATGTCCAGCAGAGCTTATATACCTTAACCGGAGAGGACTACTAAGATGGCAGCTGACAAACCTCATGACTTTAACGATGCTAGCAAGACTCGCATAGAGCTGTTTTCTACTGCTAAGATATACCTTATGGCAGAAGTTAATAGGCATCCTAAGTTGTGTGAGATTCTGTATAACGTAGACCCTACTGATTGGCCATTACAGCTAGGAGAGATAGCAGCTTACTGCCTTGTACTGATGGATGGCCTATATACAGATATGGAATTAGAGCACCTCTATACTGAACTTAATTTTAGACTTAAAGGCATGGGAAAGGTAATACTATGAGCTGGATAAAAGAAGGGGCTGCTAGTGATGGTAAGGCAGATACAGGTAAGGTGCGGATGAGTTTGTTGATGACTCAGTTCGGAGATGTACTGGAAGAGGTAGCGAAGGTACTAACCTTTGGAGCAGCTAAGTATCCTCATCCTCCGCTAGATGACTCTTGGCGTAACGTACCTAATTGGGAACCTCGCTATCAAGATGCTTTGTACAGACACTTAAATGAAGCCTTTGTGAAGAAGATAGTCATAGACCATGAATCTAGCTGTCGCGTACTAGCTCATGCCATGACTAACCTCTTATTCCTATACGCTAAGATGGAAGAAGAAAGATTAACCACTCCTAAACTTCCAAACTAAAAAAAAAAGCCTAGACTGCAATTAAGTAGCCTAGGCTTTTTGCTTACCGCTTAAAGATTTCTATTCCGTAAAATCTCTAAACTCCCTCCCTCCCATGATAGTTTGCATACGCTGTGCCATAGGCTCTTTAAGTCCTTTCTGAATAGCCTTGGTTTGGCTTAGGTTAGCTGTCTTATATAAGTTGGTCATGTACTTATTAAACTTATCTTGCTTACCTCCAGCCTCAACGTACTTAGCAGTAAAGTCTACAATCTGTTCTGGCGTAGGTGATTCCCCTGCCATCATAGTTGTCTTAATAGCTTGTCCTAAAGCTTGCTGCTTCTTCAAGTCTAACAAAGCATAAGCTTTAAATCTGAACGCAGTATCAATAGCTACCGCTTCATCCATAGGCTTAGCTCCTGCCATGCGACCTAAGTTAGCTAAGCTAAGTAAGTCATTAGAAGCTATAACATTACCTCTATTAGTGGTAGTATAAGAAGCCCTATTAGGATTATTAATACCTTCTAAGGTCTGAGCTAATCCAGCTAAAGGTCTGTTAATACCGTTATGTTCTAGCCCTTGTAAGATAGCAGTACTGATATCAGCTCCTTTGCTTATCTTACTAGCTACGTTAAACAAGTTACCTAGCACCTTTCCATACGCTTGCACTACTGGAATCTCAGCTGGGCTAGTAGGTATAACAGTTACTTGCCTTGGGTTAATATCTCCACGAGTATATAGGTTAATCTTAAGGTCAGGGTGAATCAAACCTAAAGCGTTAGACCCTATACCGTAAGTTAGCCAATCCCCAGCGTTCTTACCTACCGCACCATATATAGCATCATAAGCATCCTTGTGCTCAGTGTTACCTGAGGCCGTACCTATAAGGTGAGTATTGATAGCATTGAATGCAGGTAAGCCATTCATACCATGTATAGCACCTTGTAAGCCCATCAACGTCATAGCGTCTTTAGCGTGCCCATCCCCTACATGCCTAAGTAACTGTTGCATTAAGTTGAACTGGTAAGTCTGGAACAAGCCAACAGCAGAGCCGATAGGGCCATGAAATAGCATTGGACGCTGAGCTGCCATATAGTTACCTTGCGTACGATTCACAAAGGTATTAATATAAGATAGCTGCTCCTTGCCTGTCATTAAGCCGCGCTCAATAGCTACATCAGTCATCTGCTTCATAACATCAGCAGCTACAAAGCGGTTAAACTCTTCAGCTATTCTGTTACCTGTTAGCTTCTCCCCTTTATCTCCAATAACTTTAGCTTTCTTAAAAGCTCCATCTAACCTAGTGCTCCAGTTATTAGCAGACTCAGTACCTGTAAAAGGTATATCATCTAAGATTTCTCTGTACTGGTCAGAGATACTAGATAAGAAGCCATTCTCTCTGAAATATGCAAGGTCTTCTTTAGCTCCAGTAACGTAGCGTTTCATAGAATTAGCTATCAGCTTCTGAGGAGCCATCATTAGCTTATCAGTACCTACAGCATTAATCTTAGTAAGGGCGTTCCACTCATTAACAGCGCCCTCTCCTCCAGAGTTAATAAGTCTAGTAAGAGAGGCTGTCTCTGCACCAAGTAGTACGTTAGCAGATACTGCGTTGTTAAGTGCGTTGATTGGGTCCCAGCGTAGGATTAGTGTAGCTAACAAACCATTAGCTTTCTGTACAGTCTTACTAAGCAAACCTTTATCTGGAGTAGCGTTAGCAAATAACTGCATAGACTCATCATAAGCTCCCCCTTGATAACCAGCCTTCTTAAGCATGACATTAATAGGAGCTAAATCTTCAGGAGTCTTAGCCAAACTAAAGACATCATCCATCTTGCTATAGAGAGCAGAGAACTTTTCATCTACCATCTTATTAAGGTTAGTGTACCAAGGATAATCAGCAGTCTTCTTAATAGCTAAAGCAGTTTTTATGTAATCTCTGTAAGGGTTAGCAGAGGCATCACCAGAGAACTTAGCTAGGTTAAGATTAGAGAACTTAGATGTACCGGCCTTTTCAAACTCAGCACCTAGGCGCTTAAGCTCTTCGAATTGCACTTCATACTTAGCCGATACAGCTTCCCTTACTAAGCCAGATTCTCTTTGCATGTGCCAATCTAAGAACTCAGTAGTAATCTTCTTAGGGTCTGTAGCTACTAAGTAAGGAGAGCTAACACCTTTACGGCTAGCTTCTACATCTAAGTAGTTATCACTGAGAGTCTTTTCATAATCGAACTGACCTCTACCTTTATAATACTCTTCAGCATCTGCCTTATACAGTACCTTTAACTGAGGGTTCTGCTTAAGCTTGGCTACCATACCTCTTAGCTCTTCTTCTGTGCTAGCAAAGAGAGTCTTAGAGTGGTTACCGGAAGTAATAGATTCATCCACTACCATAGCAAAGTGGGGAAAGTCTTTAGGACTTACCGGTATAGGATAGAACACATCAGGAGAACGGTTAAACTGTAGTCCTTGCGATGTTCTTATCTTAGCTAAGCCTCCAGTGCGCACACTGTTAACTTCAATGTGAGCTCTAGCTAGCTGCCTTACTTCATCATTAGCTAACTCAATACGCATAGGCATAGTAGGATTACCTAAGACTGGCCTTACAGGAACAGGCAATCCAGCATCAGTAGCTTCCTTAGCCATCTTATTCCAGCGTAACAATACAGCAGGCTCTAAAGCATCACCGGCAGCATTAAGTGCATAGTCCCCTTCAATAGAGCGTATGTTAGCATTAAGTACAGACCACTCAACGGCTGCTTCTTGGTTATTAGCTAGCTTATATAATAAGGGGTCAAGTACTTCACTAGCTGCAGCTTGCTTACTAGCTATGACAGCAGCAGTAGTACGCCCTGCGTTTTCTACAGAAGCTGCAAGTGTACCGTAATCAGAACTAGCAGCAGTTATTAACTTAGCTCCGGCTCCAGAAGGAACAGCTTGGGACTTAACTCTAGCAGAAGTAATGTCTTCAAACAAGTCATAGGCCTTACCTAATACATCTTTAGCTGCCAAGGAAGTGCCAGTCTGATATAACTTCTGCTGCTCTTTGATAATAGTCATGTTCTCTATAAGGAAGTTATCTAAGCCTTCAAAAGGAGTAGCATCGTAAGTTAGCTTAGCGTGCTGCGGAACTTCCCATATATGCTTAACTTGCTTACCGCCTTGAGCTTTAATCAGGGCATTGAAGTCTTCATGATGAGATTGCATAGCTAACACATCTCTTAGATTGTAGGTATTAGTAGCATCTACAAGCTTATCCCCACTTAATAGGGAAGACTTTATATTTACAATGGCAGCTATTTCATCCTGACTCATAGCTTTAGTAGTACCCATAGCCTGAGTATGCACTAACTCATTAGCTATCTCAATCTTTCTCTTA
>Ga0114918_10000616_pt1 | contig 30854 bp, 24 predicted proteins | sample LantaG_FD_87015 | JGI IMG/M metagenome (GOLD analysis project Ga0114918, IMG submission 87015) | Deep subsurface microbial communities from Baltic Sea to uncover new lineages of life (NeLLi) - Landsort_02402 metaG | ecosystem: Environmental > Aquatic > Marine > Oceanic > Sediment | place...
ACTTCCACCGAGAGCCCCTAGGACTTCTCTTGGAGATGGGCGATTACCGGGAAGAGCCAAGAGACGTGCCCGAGCACATGTTCAAGCGCTCGGTTCAAGCGGGCCACCACGGATCACTCCTCCGAAACAACCATACCGGTGAGCATATCGTTCACCCCGGTGGGGAGCCTGGAACTCGAAAGGACGAGCGTCGGGGGCATTTGAAGGGGCAAGCGGTCCTTCGCACGAACGCGGGCCGAAAGGTCACGATCCACTACTGGCAGCACCCCAGGACCGGCAATCGGATCCACCTCAAGTTCAAATAGCTGGCCGTAGTCAGGGGATATCGAAGTATCTGCCGCCGCTGTCGCCGGCCACGGCCTGGCAAAAGGCGCGATAGGAGCCGCTGGCCGCGATTCCGAATACGTTGATCGTAGCCCCTTGGCTGTTCGCACTCGCGATCATAGCCCGGTGACCAGCAGCGCCTTCAGCGCCACAGTTGGGCATGCCGTCGGTCAGAAGAACTACAGACGCGTTTTCCTTGTCCGCCAGCGCCAGTGCGGTACCTGGGCCAGTAGCGGTTGACCCAGTCGGGGCAAGCTCAGAGGCCCAGGAGACCGCCGATTGCTTGTTCTTGGCGTCTGCCTCGACCAATGAACGCTTCCATTGGCGAGTGCTGCAGTCGTAGGCAATGACGTTGAATTTGAAGTTGTCCGAGAGGCCCATGATCGACTTCGCGAGTTCGACCTTGGCGCGGTCAAGCCGAGGACCACTACTGATGACGCCGTCGAGCGTCGTGTAACTTTGGGGATCCCAACCCATGGAGCAGGAGATATCCAGCACGTAAATGATCGTGTCGGTCTCGGTGTCGATTTCCTCACCGTAGATCGTAGGAGGGGGCGTATCGCGTGGATCCTCGGTGTTGTCGTCCTCCGAGGGCTTGGGGCCGTAGTCCGGGATCTGGTCGCCAAAGTGAATAGGCGTAATAGGAAGATCGAGGGATTGGGCTGATACGGTCGTAGTTAAAAGCAGCAGTAGCGTAAATGCGAGACCGACTGGGCGCATGATGGTATCCCTGGCTACAGCCCAGTATAAGTGCGGCCCGGAGCGTGGTGTTAGGGGAAGCACCGGCTCTAAGGACTAAGCTTGTCCGAATAGACAGTTAGGAAGTTTGTCCGGGTATAACCCTTCGCACGCTTAATCCAACAACAGAAAGAACCAACATGTCCCGCGTAACGAAGAAATGCCTCACGAAGAAGAAGAAGGCCACGAAGAAGAAGAAGACGGCAGCGCCACAGAAGGTGGCGAAGAAGAAGAAGACGGCACGGGTTTCCAAAGAGCCCCCACTCACCCCAGCCGAAATGGCTAAGCTGCGCGGTCAGGCCGAGCTCCGTAAGCTCCCCATGACCTACAAGGTCCTCTCCTTGATCGAGATGCAACAGGTTCAACAGTGGACCGCCGGAGAGGGCGGATTTCAGCGTCCTCTGTCGACGAAGCAGGTCAACGGAGTGACCGACTTCATGCTCCACTCGCCGACGCCGGTGATCCCTCCGGTCCTTCTCGCACGCGTCAAGGGCGACCAAACCGGCAAGCGCTGGTGTATCGACGGGCAGCACCGTCTCAAGGGCGCCATTCAAGCTGGGATGTGCATTCCGGCAGTCACCATCACCGTGGACTCGCTTGAGCAGGCCCGTTACCTGTTCTTGATCTACAACTCCAAGATGTCGAGGGTCACGAAGAAGTTCATTGGGCTCGTCTCGAACAACGACGTCGCTGTGACAACCCGTGCGTTGGCGGCGGACTACGACGCCTTCTACGAGCACGTCAAGCGCCTCGGAATTGGGCTGGACTTCGGCAAGACGACCAAGTACTGGGACGAGGTGGCCCACGACGCGACCATTCCGGAGGCTACCCTCACGAAGATGCGGCTGATTCTCGATCTGTGGACCAAGGATCGCCGGTGGACCCCTGAGAAGTTCCCCGAAGAGAAGCCGGGCGAGGTGACCCGTGTCGTCTCCCGACGGGTCATTTCCTCGTGTAAGAGCGCCTACTGCGTTCCGGGCGTACTCCAGGTCGTGGGGGCTGTCGTGCGAGACCTCGGCGCCACCAGTCGGAAGCAGATCACGACCATTGTCGAGGTCGCGCAGGACACCATGGATTTCAAGAACATTCGCTTCCGACGGGAAGCCGGCCTCAATGGCATGGAGACTTGGTGCAAGCAGATCGAGATCCTCAAGTCCAATGTGGCCATGCGGGCTCTCCAGGCCACCGTCTAAAGGTGGCGGACACGGGCGAGTCTCACTCCGATTTCCTGATTCTCGACAATGGTGCTCTCTACGAGTTTCCGAACAAGGGCTGCTTTCGCGGCTTCTGCAAGGCTAGAGCTCGTGGAGACACCTCTGCCCCAGTGATCACCGACAAAGACCTGGCGGGGCTACCTTCCGACGTAGACAAGGAACAGGTGCGTGAGCTCTGGAGTCGGCCGAGACCTGTCACTCCCACAGATTTCAGTGCGGTATTTCGCGGCCGCGCCTGGGACATGAGCGGGGGGAGTCTAGAACCAGGGGATTGGAAGAACCTCGACGACCTTTTAGAGCATGCGTAGTGACGTAATCGCCCGTAAGTAGCTATACTGGGCATCATGCTCTTCAGACGTAAGCTAAAGCTACTTGAGGACCTTCCTAGGACGAGGCTGAATCTCCTTCAGGAGGCAGACAGAGACCTCCGTGACCTTGAACGGGCTCACAGCTCGGATCCTGGCGATCCTGATGTCAAGGCCGGCCTGTTCCATGCGAAGAAGCGGGCAGGTCCACCAGACACTGAGCATAACTGGCGGTTCAACGGGAAGGGCTGGTTCACGCGACCCCAGTGGAATGGGGGCAGGTGCCCACAAGGAACCCAGGCCACCCTCCACAACACTTGCATTGGTGACAGTTCGTCGGACAACGACAGGGCGCAATACCGGCAGGCCAGGACCGGTGACATCTTCATGCGACAGGATAACGACTCCGAAGAAGCAGAAGAGAAGATGCGTTCACAGCTGGCACCTAGGGAGGGCGGCGCCATCAACTGGGACCACCCCCATGGTCCGCAGATCTACTCACCTGAGCGGAACCTGAAGCCACGGCCTCTGCCGGACGACCCAGAGCACCTTCCTCCGGAGCTTCTCGGCAGCAAGGAACGGAGCTACGGAGGTAGGTCAGACCGTCGACGAGAGCATGGCAAGCTCCTCAAGCACTATACCGATCGTGACTTCGACGGCGATTACGTGCGCAACGCCCTCAACACGCGCCAGCGGCCCGTCGACCGCCGCACATACACCTCAATAGACGACGAGGAGCGCCTACCGGCGGGTAAAGACCAAAAGAAGCGAGTTCTCCGTGGCTTGGAGAAGGCCCGAGAGAGAGCTGGTAGAGACCCGCAACACGGACGTGCGCCTTACGGTGATGACAATTTCACCCACAACGCCGACCAAGAACGTAGGAACTACCGACAGGGTGATGGGGGAAACGCTTACCCCAACGACCCCGGTTATCCGGGTCACGCAAACTTCCCGAACTACGACGCGCACAACGCCCCGCACGACCCTACTGACTACAGTGACGTAGACGACTTCTACAACGACCCGGACGATCGTCCGGAGACCGGACGTTACACCACTGATGAGCCAGACAGCGATTGGACCAACACGGCTCGTCACGGTGAGCCTAGCTGGCCTCGCACTGGTGAGCGACGGGACGTGGCCAACGACACGTCCGGCGACCAGTTCTCAAATCCGAAAAGTCGGCGCCAGGATCGTAGTAGTCGCACCAGCGGCCGGAGCAGTCGTGGTGGCGGACGCGGCCGCACTAACTTCCGCAGACGCGGCGGAGCTCGCGCCTAGTCGCCGTTTCTAGCGTGGCCTAAACAGGGTCCACGAACGCGTAGCAGCCCTTCCCCACCAGACACCTCTCGGCGTAGGCGCGGGCCTTCTCGATCGAATTGACCGGCTTGCCGTTATGCGTGTCGACTGATGAGTCGAGAACCGTTGCTCCCCTGGACTGGCCGTCCTCTGAGTAGACCCTAACCTCAAACTTCATGTCCAATCTCCTAGTGATGGCGCAAGGTGTGACTGAGCGGATCCTCCCCATCAGACTAACTCGACCTCGCCGTGCTCTTTCCAGGCATGGCGAATCCCGGCCCGCATGTCCTTCACGTAGGAGTGGCCCAGCGGCTCCATCTTGTCGTTAAACCGCGTTACCTGGAACGGCTTATCAGCAGGCGCGTCTGGTCGAGGTGACCTATGAACCATCAGGTGGTGGGCAGCTCTCGGGTTCGTCACCCTCAGTTGGACGGACTGTGCGTCGCCCAGACCTGCTGACATCTTGTCAGCGGCCTGCTCCTTCGCCTTGATCCCAGCCCAGATTCGCTCAAACGGATCATCCTGGTCAGGTGTCTCGGGCTCCTGGTCGTTGACCTCATACGGGTTCTTACTCCGGTGACCAGACGCCTCTCTCGTGCTGAGCTCATTACGGAGGGCTGTGAATCGCGCCTTTAGCCCAGGGACCTTGCTACGGTCCTGGCTTGCCGCCACTTTCACACCCTCGATCTCGCCCTGGAGATCGTGGTTCGAGCGACCTCGGAACTGCGGATCACCGTCAGGGAAGTCCTTTCCCTCCCACGAGGGGACCAATACCTCAGCCTCAGCGATCGTCTGGTAGGAGCCGAGGGTGTCCTTCGGTTTGATCTCGATCACGGAGAGGTCGGATGGGTCCGTGCCTTTCAGAGCCGCGAAGTTCTTCGCGATCCCTTTGTCCATTGAATAGGACGAGAATGGTTCGTCCCCCGGTGATCCCCCAGCCCGGTAAAGCTTGATCGGCGTGTCCATGAACTCGTCGAACGGCACCTTACCGCCCGTCATTCCCTGGTAGACCTGGTGCATGATGTTCAGTCCTGCGTTTCTGACTTCAGGTCGACTGATGTGGTGCAGAATCTTGGCCTTGTAGCCCCGATCCGCATTCCTGAACCAGCCAGCTAGGTCCGGCACGTCTCTCAGGGTCTGAACGGCCTCCTCGCGACTGATCTCGTGCGGTCCTTCCTGGGGCTCCTGGCCGCTTTCGCCCTTACCAGCCGTCCAACCGGCTAGGTAGTCCTTCTGGAGCTCACCGCTGACGGCCTCGGGATCCTTCTCGTGAGGAGGGCGCTTGGCGTGATGGTAGCCAAGGTCCCAGGCCAGCTTTTTCGGGCCCTTCATAGCCTCCACCAGCCTCAGGGGAGACCGATAGATCGAACCTTCAATCAGATTGAACAATCGTGTGGACACCAGAGCATTCTAACGAGGTTAGCGGCGTTGACCACATCCGTCCTCCCCGTAGACCCTGACCTCAAACTTCATGTCCAATCTCCTAGTGATGGCCGCTGTCGATGTCTGCCAAAAGATCCAGCACGGTTACGCGTTCGAGCCACTTGACCCTGAACAGAAAATCGTCGTAAAAGCCTGGATAGTCATCAAGCGCGACATGGGTCATCGCAGCACTGCCAGCCAGCCGTTTCGAGACAGTTCCCTTCCGCCCATTGAGGTTCAACAACTCGTCAATGTGACGCTCGGATAGGTCACAGTCCTCAAGCGCAATTCTAGGTATGCGGACGATGACCCTGTCTCCGACCGTGAATTCCTTGGTATTCATGGGGCCGCCCCTAAAGCTCGGTGAGTCTACCAAGAATTACTAATGCGGCCCACCCAATCGAGGATCGGTGTGCGACAGAGGAGCATGGTCCCTGATCCAGACCCCGAGACGGTGGCACAGCCACCACTCAAACGATCCGCTCTCTGTGGTGTAGCCGACCTTATTGGCGCTCTCAATCAGCGCGTGCGCAGACGTGATCAACTCAACGGACTCCATGAGCTCCGCAGCAAAGGCGTCCTGCGTATTCACGAAAGTGTCGATGCTCGCCGCGATCTCGGGGTCCTCAAACATGGACTCCTGCTCGTCTTCAGAGAACCCTTCGAGAGGGTCAACGACCGGGTCGACCCTCCAGACGAACTCAGGATCGTTGACCCGGACGAGTCCCCAGTCCCCGGCGTTCATTTCTCCCCCGGGCTTCTTAGCCTGGAACAGCGCCCAGCCGGGTAGCAGCTCCTCGTGCTCAGCGAGACTGCCGTCCGGCTTGATCAAATAGAACTGAGCGTCTACTACGCATTGCGTGCACATTGGAGGGTCTCCCATTCCGGTCACCCCTTATACCAACTCCGTTAGTCCCCCAGTCCGTACATGCAAAGAGCCCGCCCCGAAGGGTGGGCTCTTGCAGTAGCGCGGAGCTAGTCGAGGTTTACTTCACGCGCTCTTTCGACCGCGCTTCTTCTTTCCTTTCTTCTGGTTGAGGGGAACAAGATCTCGATCGTCCGGAGCGCCCTTCTCGTTGTGGGTTTTCCCATGGCAATCCCAGCAAAGAACCTGCAGAGCACTCGTTGGCTCTCGGCCCAAAATACTCCTGCCCTTCTTGTCCTTGTAGCGCTTGTGGTGGATGACCAGTCGCTTGCTTGTAGAGCAAACCGTGCAGTGATGCCCTGCCCTTTCGAGCTCGCGTTTACGAACGTGCCGCCACCACTCGGAACTCAAGTACTCGCTGCGATAGTCAAGCCGCTGCAAGCGCTCAGGTCTACACGTGTTACAGAACCCATCGAAGTTAGGCTTCTTCGTCAAGCAGTAGGTGCAGACGCCTAGTTCTCTCGCCGACTCACCACGGAGGTGCATCAGCAGTCGTCTGGCCGCCAGGGTGACCTTGGCCGGGGTAATGAGTTGCTTATCGGCCACTTCCCCGTCGACGGCAGCAGAGGCCAGGTCATTCTTGTACTTGAGAACGCGGCGTTTCATCTCGTCCCATTCCCAGCGCCCATTCTCAGCATCGGCAAACGCGGACAACACGAACACGTTGACAGTCTTCGCGAGCTGATCTTGACGGTATACACGACCTCGAATCTGCTCGTAAAGCGCCCCAGTCCACGGAAGCGTGAGAATCACGAGACGGCTGCACACCTCCTGAAGACCGTCGGTCCCCGTGGCTATCGCGTTGGTCCCGATGAGCACGTCTAGTTCGCCGTCGATGAACTTGGTAAGACCACTATGATCGTCGCCGCTGTACTCGCCCGCTTTCCAGCCCGCCGCTCTAAGTGCGGCCAACATGGGCTTTACGAGCCCCTCCTTCGTGTTGGTGTAGATCAGAGTTTTCGGCTTAATTAGCTTCATCGCCTCGGAGACGCGGTAAGGGGCGAGGACCAGCTCAATTTTGTGGTGCGTCTTCTCCTCGTAGAGGAGGTCCAAGCTACTAGTGCAGTCGACCGGAACGGGCGTGACTGTCTCGACCATGTCGAAGTTAGGCTTGTACCGAATCCCGAGCATCGACAGATGTTGATGAACCACATGAGCGTTCATGAGGGTGCTCTGGACCGGAATGTCCGGCCGCTCCTCTCCCAGCACGAGCTCGATCAAGCTCTTGGCCTCGTGGAGGTTATTGATCACCGGCGTTGCCGACATGCCGAGAACCCGCAATGACGGGTTCACTGCCGTCGAGTCCTGGATGAATTTGTCCATCATCCGCTTGCGCAGAGAAATCTCGTCCTTGTAGCGCTGCTTGACCGCCTGAACCTCGTCGATGACCACGAGATCCGGCGTTGCCGACTCAAGTAGACCGTCGATCTGATCCGACGTGTAGGCCTGCTGGAACAATTCGTGGTTCAAGATCAAGTAGCGTCGGCCGGTTGGGCGCCCCCACTCGGGCGAGAAGGTCTTCGTTTGAACTTCGCACTGAGGGAATGCTCGACTGATCTCCTTCCGCCAACCGTCAATCGTGTTGTTCGGGCAGACAACGACGGTGAACTTAGCCCGAACCACGCCGCTGGCCAGAACCGCCGAGAGTGTCTTGCCGGCCCCTATACCGGACCAGTTGCCGACACGTCGGTCTCGTTTCACGCGGTCTGCGATCAGCCACTGCATGAGATTCGGCACGATCTCCGACTTGTAACCGGCCGGAAGCTTCAGCGCCTTGATACTCTCATATTCCTTCAGAAATTCATTCCGAACTTGATCGGAGAGCGCGAGCCTGATGGCGCTGGTGCTCTGTTGCCTCTTCTCGCCGGTGGTGCCGCACGCGTGAACTGCGGCCACAGTTTCCGCCTCGTCCGCGAAGGTGCAGTTCCACAACTGACCTACGCTGGACTTGATCAGAAACTTGGTCGTCTGCTCGTTGTTCGTGTTGATGGCTGAGCTGCCGAGTCCACGAAGCAGATTGCGCACTCGGACGGAGGGGAGCTCAGGCTCCTCTTCGTCCCCATCTTCACCGTCGATGTAGTCTTCGGAGGTCTGATCGGCGATGTCCCGGTCAATGCCAGAAGGGCTATCCTCATCGCCATCGCTGTCGCCGTCGTTGAGGCCATCAATGATCTGCTGAAGGGCAGCAGGGTCTTGGCCCGCTACAGCGCTTATGAGCTCGTCGGCGAACTTCTTCCCATGGTTGGACGTAATGACTTTGTCTGCGTTGATGATCGCAAGAAGCTGAGAGGGGCTGAGACTCTCGATCAGCTCATCGTCGAGCCACTGCTGAAGCAGTCCCTGTAGTAAAACGACGGTCCACTTATTCGTAGTGCCGAGAAAATCTCCCCACCCCTCCCAATCATCAGAGTAGACACTCTCAACGGAGAATGGGATGTCGTTAGGACAATCTTCGCCCTTCGCCCAGGATTTCCACTCCCTTTGAGTCCTCAGACCGAGACTTCTAGTGTATTCCCGTGCTTCGCCAAAGAGACGCCAGGGCCGTTGGAGGAAGTCTCTGAAACCTTTCCACTCGTCGCGGTAGACGGAGCGGGGAGACCGTGGAATGTCGACGGGGCAGTTTCCGGAGTTCAACCACGCTCTCCAGTTCACGAAAGACTTCAGACCTAGACCTCTGACGAGCTCACGCGCTTCGTCAAAGGGACGCCAGACGTGGCTTCTCGGAGCGGGATTACCAGTCCCCAAAAAATCTCCCCAGCCTGTCCACTCGTTGCGGTAGACCCCACGGGGGCTAGAAGGGATGTCGCCAGGTCGGTCCCCGGTGTTGCACCACTGGTTCCACTCGTGGAAACCATTTAGATCGAGCTCTCTGGCGTATTCACGAGCCTCGTTGAATGCTCGGAAGGTCTTATTGCGCGAAGCAACATTACCGGTGCCTAAGAAATCACCCCAGCCTTTCCAATCGGAGTAGGCTTCAGGACTGGCCAGAATATCTTCAGGATGTTCCCCCTGCTTGACCCTAATCTTCCACTCCGCGCGACTTTTCAGACCAAGGCCTATAGCGTATTCACGGGCTTCGTTGAAGGGGCGCCGCTCGATCTTCCTCATACCTACTCCATCTCCTGCTACCCTACGATTCGAGCCGGCAAAGGTGCGCGAACACCTTATACCGGCTCTGACCCGCGATCTTACAGAGGAGTCCACATGGCTGCGTCCGAGACTATCCTCCTCCAGCTCAATTCTCAAGAAGAAGCACGATTCTGGGCTAAGGTGCAGAAAGCGCTCGCGAGCTCGGACGACCTTCGGCGGCCACAATGGCGCGGAGACCCCAACCCTCTCGCCGGACATTGCTACGTAGCCAGCGAAGCGCTCTTCCACCTGATGGGAGGAAAGGCGGCCGGCCTGACACCGCATACAGTGCGCGTTGATGGTGTAGTGCACTGGTTCCTGAGAACCGCGTCGGGCCGCATCGTAGATCCCACGGCGTCCCAATTCGAGCAGAAGGTTCCCTACCACCTCAGTCGGGGCAGAGGGTTCCTGACTCGCGGCCCGAGTAAGCGGGCCAGGACTCTGATGGGCAGGATGTCGGTATGAACGAGCAGATCCTCCTCAAACTCGAACCGCAAGAAGAGAGGCGGTTCTGGGACAGAGTCCAGATTACCCGCTCTGGTCGAGCTCATCAGCCCGGGAAACCACCAAGCGGCAAAGCGCGATGAACTCCTCGTGGGTCATACTCGTCTTCGCCCGGTTCACCTCATCATCGACCCACTGAAGGTTCTTCAAATCGCCGCCCCCGCCTCGTGATCGCGGATTGATGTGATCGATTACAGCGTTCCGGCCGATCTCCAGAGACCTCCCGGTGTATGGGCACTTAAAGTTCTGATCCTCTAGTAGCTGTTTGAGGTCATCAGCACGGTGCGCTCCGTCTAACCACGACCTGGCAGCGCCCTTGAGGCAACAGTAAGAGCATAAGCTACCCTTGGGAGTATCACGCTCACCGGTACACCAGACGCATTTACCCTGAGATCGTAAGGAATCGCGTCTAGCTCTTTCCGATACCACCTTCTTATCCTGGCATGGCTTACAGAGCTTCTTATCGGTAGGGAACCCGCACGCCACGCAACGCCCTGTTGCCTTACAAGCCCGCCGTCTCGTGACACTGTTCGACTTAGATCGGGCTTGGCATGGTTTGCACGTTTTTCGGCCCACTACCACTGAGCCGGAACCACAGGAAGAGCAACGCCCTGCATCGATTAGCGCCTGACGTCGTTTCTTATTTTGCTGGCGCTTCCGTGACAGGCAGGAATTGCAACTCTTCTTTCCAGCCGCCGCCGGCTGACCACACTTTCGACACTCGCTCATCGGCCACGCTGCATCAGAATCATAGGCTCACTACGGGTACGGCCCTGCTTCGATTGCTTGACCTGCCGCACGTAGAGCTCGTAGTCGAATACCGTAACTTCACGAAACCCACTTCGGATTCCGAATTCGCGTACATACGGTAGGAGCGGGTGGGAGACGTTCAGCGCCATGTAACCGTAGGGCCGCAGATCTCGATGGACGTAATCAATGAGTTTGCGTAGGAAGTAATTCAACCACACGTCAAGTTCGGGGTAGCGAGCGGCACTCTGATCTGGGCCGCCGTCGTAGATCTCCAGGTCAAAGTAGGGAGGACTCGTGACGGCTAGGTCGAAGGTTCCAAATCTGCCCCTTCCAAGGACGTCCTCAGCACACCCCCGGTGAAGTGTTGCGTCCTCCATATAGACTCCAGCCGCCCGCAGGGCCCCCATCAGGGCTCTGTTACCCTCGACGGTCTTCTTACACGGGTCTACGCCGACATAGGAGGCTCCGGCTGATAAGGAGCCTAGGAGCCTGGCCCCGAAGCCCATGCACGGATCTAGAACGCGTCGGCCGCCCAAAAGCTCAACAAGGCTCTTAGCGGCGGCCGGCCTAAAGTTTGAGGCCGCTTGAGTTCCACCGTATGAGTAGACCGCGTAACGAATACCCTGCGGTGTCAAGCGATGCCCGTATCTGATGTGCTTGAGGATCGACCGGCGAAAGAGCCTGTCATCGCCAAACACCTCTATCGGGGTCCGCAGGTTACGACATCGCACCGTGTCGATGTGTGGGTGGAAAGCGTTGACTAGCCTCAACCCACGATTCGACAGCTTGATAGACTTCCCCTCTATGACAGATGGTCCGCTGACCATGCCCTGGAAGCTGGCAGCAATGCGCCCTGCCGCGATGTTACGGACCGGAAACCCGATTGACCGATAGTAGTTGAAAACATCATCGACCAACTGATGCTCCTTCAAGGAGCCGCGCTCTGGTCGATCGTTCAGCAGCTTAACTCCGAGGATGTAACTCAGATCAGTCGTCGGTTGATGAGAGCCCCACAGCTCTCCTTTACAGATCCTGCTGACTAGGGTCCGACTAACGCCGAACCTTCTAGCTAGGTCGGCCTGAGAAGTCTCTCCTGACGCAACCGACGCCCTGATAATCTCGACATCCGCGTAATGGAGTTTGGATCGACCATTCGCATCGCCGCACTGAGGTCGGGCCTTTTGGATCGAGGCGATGCTTCTTCTGATCTTACGAACCGTAATCTCGGAGACACCGAAGTCTGATGCGATGGACTTGGTCGACTCTCGCGCTACTAGCCGGCAGGAAATGCGCTCTCGGTCTTCAACGCTTAATCTACCCATTGACGCCTCCGGTGTTTACTCGTGCGAAACTGGATCGCAAGTTACCGATTAGCACCATACTCAGCCCGGATCGGAGTGTCAAGCTGCCAATGTTTACTCGCCCGAAAGTTAGTACATAGAAACGCCCCCGACATTTCTGCCGGGGGCGTTCCTTGACTGTCAACTCGGCCGAAACCGAGCGCCAACCTAAACCCTTTAGGTCAGGTTAGTAATGTTCACCATCGAGAAGAACTCGGGGCGAACCAGGCTGATCTTGTGCCGCGTGCGGATCGCACGACGCAGCGACATATCGTTGGGATCGATGAAGTTGGGCGTGATCTCCATCGGGATGTAGGGCGAGTAGATGATGCCCGTATCCAGGATCGAGGGACCCTGGTAACCCATAAGGACCTTGTCCTGGGGGAATACGGGGTCAACGTAAATGACCCACTTGCGGTTGAGAACACCAGCCTTGCTGATGCCGCCCTGGTAGACGTGACCCTCGTCGATGGCGGAGAAGCCCTCCATCGTCTCCAGCAGAGCCGCGACCTCGGACGAGGTGATGGCCCAGTTGGCCGGCGCACGCTGAGTGCGACGGTGGATGACCTGGCTGGCGGTCGACATGCGAATGACGAGCGACTTGAGGTGATCCGGGTCAGAGACAGCCGACGGCGTTGCGCGGTCCCAGGGAACGATCGCCGCACCCTCGACAGCGTTGAGGATCGTGCCGACGATCTCGCGGTCGATCTCTGCGGTCATCTCATCACTCATCTGAGCAACGAGGTCCGCATCAACGTCACGACCCCAGAGAGCACGGAGGTCGTCCGCAGCCTCGACGGAGGCCAGGGACTTGAGCTTGCGGCTCTCGGCCTGGATCTCCTGGATCGTGATGTCCAGCTGGACTTCCGGGATACGAGCGTTGAGCTCGTTGTTGTACCGGTAGTACACCTCGACCGTGTCACCGAGCGCCGGCGCGGTGCCGAAGTTCAGGGTGACGGAGCCGGTCTGGTAGTTGATCGTTCCCGATCCACCAGCCATGGCGCCGGCGAGAGCCGTGAACGCGCCGCCCGCGTCGACAGCCAACACCGCAGTGCTGCTCGCCGCTGTGCGGATCTGAACCGTGCCACCGATGACCGGAGGCCACTTCAGTGCGCCGACGAAGGTCTTCGTGACGCCGTCACCGGTGCCGAACGGCTCGCCGTCGATGAAGTTGCTGGAGTACCAGCGGTTGAAGTTCTTGTTCATCTCCGTGCCGGCCGTGATCTGACCCTTGTCAGACGCGTAGCGGGGACGGTAGAACGCGATACCACCGATGGGGCCCGTCATCGGCTGCACTGATGCGATCGAGGTCGCAACCAGGCGGATAGCCGTGCGCCGGATAACCGGGAACACGAACTTGAGGAAGGGGCCCACGCTTAGTGCGCGAGTTTCCTCAGAGAGACGACGCAGGTGCTTCGACTCGTTCTCCAGCATGAAAGCGGAGATCGCCTTCACGTAGCTGGCGTGGCCTGGGGGAACGAAATCTGCGATCTCGTCTTCCATGCCTTCAAGGACGGGGCCCCACTTCTTGACGTAGGCGCCGACCACGCTTTCGTCGGAGAGGGCCACACCATCGTGCTGCCCCTCCATCAGTTGCCTGGCGTTAAACATTGTTGCCTCCTCGGCGGTTGGTCGACGCCATGTCGACCGGGTGAATTAGGTGGTTCGTAGTGAGATCACTACTTCCTGCGTCGGTGGCCTCCACCGGACAGGGAGATGATCTCTTCCATGGTGATGTCAGCGTGCTCCATGTTGGGGACAGGTGTCCCCATCCCGAGCCCGCCCTGCTCAGCGAGGACCTCGCGGTCGCGACGCTGGTTGTCTGTCTGGAACTCGCGTCCCTTGCCGAAGAAACGACGAACGTTCTCCTGCCCCAACTGGTCCGCGCCCCAGTCGCCTGACTCGGCGAGCTGGTTGATGCGCTCGCGGCCGCGAATCTCACCACGCTCAACGCGGCCCAAGATCTCCCGGCGACGGGGGTGACCCGACAGGCGAGTCGCGGCGTAGGCCTGACCCTCCATTTGCTCGGCGAGCGTGTTAGCCCGGTCGAGGCGCTGAGCCATGTCCTCGTTCCGCTGAGCCAGGTTGGCGATCGTCCGGTCCTTACTGGCGAGCCCCTCTTCGAGACGCTCGGTCAGGTCGGCCATCTGCTTCCGCAGTTGATCGTCACGGGCCTGCAGCTTCGTGGCCTTCTTCTGGGCCAGCTTGGCCTTCTGCTGCTCAACCCGAAGGTTGGTGTTTTCCTCGTCGCGGACGAAGTCCTTCGCCTCTTCCAGCGCCTTGTCGGCCGCACCGATTGCGGACTCGACGCGCTGCTGAAGCGTCTCGACGTCGGTGATCGAGGTGATGTCACCGACCATCTCCTTGATCGAGTCAGCGTCGGGCCGCCCGGCGACTCGCTCAGAGACGTAAAGTCGAAAGCCGAGGTTGCGAGCGTGCTCGGTTGCCTCGTATTGGGCCTGCTCTGCCTGCTCGACCTTGTCCTCAAGGGCCTGGAGCTTCTTGGACAGGTCCGTGATCTCACCCTGCCTCTCGTCCATGACGCGCTTAACGTCAACGGGCGGATTGAAGGGGATCACGAGCTTGGCGATCTGCTCCAGGGCCATCTTGGCGCCAGCCACCTGAGGATCAGCGGCCATCTCAGACCGGACCACAGCCTCGACGTCTTCACGAATGCTCGCGGTAGAGCGGACCAGCTTGGCCGCAAAGTCTTCCTTGAGCTCCTTGACCAACTCCGGGTAGAGCTCAACCTTGAACTGCTCACGCAGCTCGTCCCGGCTCTGCTTCAGGGCCTCCTGAACGTCAGCCTCCATTTCGATGCGCATCGCCTCGACCGCAGTCCTGGAGGCGAGGTCACAGGCCGACTCCTCGATTGCCCGAACAGCACCGGGGAACTTGGAGCGGAGGTCGTCACCGGTGACGTCATCAGCAGCCACACCCTCAACGTCCTCATTGAAGAACTTGGGGTAGGCGGTCGAAACGGCGGGGTCGAGCACGAAGTCGAAGGCAACAAGGCGGAAGTCCTCGCCGACGACCTCACGCCCAGACTCGTGGTGGGGCCGGGTCGAGCCAAGCCCACGGCTGGAAACACCAACCGCGCCGCCAGCGCGGAGGATCGCGGCCAGGTTGCGGCCGTGGTCGGTGTCCTCAATGATCTGGAACTTGCCCCAGATGGTGCCGTCCGACTCGATCTTCAGGCCGCGAATGATTGCGCCCGTGTCGCGGATCCGGCTGTTGTGGTTGACGGTGTAGTCGCCGAGGAGGAACCGGCCGTCGCCGTCCAACTCGAACCCGTAGTAATCGCCCTCTCCGATGGCGGTCGTAGCGAAACCAGTTCGGGTCGCGACCTTCTTCTGCTCACGGGGCTCGGCCTGCTTGCGCGGGAGCTTGGTGGGGATCTGGTCTACGTCACCCCAGATCGTGAGCGTGTGGTAGTCGTCCGTGTAGCCCTTGACCTTTCGGGTCGACAGTTGGGCCTGGAGGCCGAGGGACTTGGCGATCCGATGGGCCGCGATTGCATAGTCCTCGCGCTTCTGGGTGATGTAGAAGCAGTTGTGCTGGAGGTGGCCATCGGTGTCGATAAGCCCGGCCAGGAACTGGCGACGCGTATCAGCACTGCCCCGAATGATCGAATCCGGAACTTCGTTGTTAGGACCAACCAGGTCTCGGAACGTACGAAGGAGCCGATTGTCTTGCCCGCGCTCGGCGGTTAGATAGAGCGTCTTCGCATCGGTGCCTACCTTGCCGACGGCGTTGACGCTGATCTCCCAGCGTGACGCGATGTCCTCGCATACGGCCATCATCTCTGGGTCAATCGTTGTGAGCGCCACGGTGGGCAAGTAGGTCGAGCCGTCCGAGCCTTCGCGCACTGACTTTGAACCGTCGCCGATCCACGCACCTACGAAGTAGGGATCAACCGTCGGAGCTTCGATTTCGTTCTCGAACTTCTCGACTCCGACACTGAACATCTTGTAGCGACTCTGGAAGTAAACTCCCTTCCCGGTCCACTCCTTGACGTTGATGTCGATGACCTCACCGGAAGAGGTGTGGACCAACGAAAGAATGTGGGCATCGTTGCAAACCCACGGAGCGCCCTTCATTGGGTCGATCCGGTAAAGAGGCCCGGTTCCAGTCGTAGTCGAGACTACGGTTCGAGTATCGCCAGCCGGTCCCATGAGCCGGTCGCCGGTAACGATCTGCTCAACCGGAAGAACGCGACCGTCCGCCAGGAGAACCGGAGTTCCCTTGCCGAGACACTTGCCATCTCCGGGGTGGTCGACGGCGGCGTAAAGGGAACTCTCGTTGATTCGATCCTGGAGACGGGTGAGCTCGCGGCTCATCACCTTTGTTGGGTAGATGCGCCCGTTAGCAGTAGGCGTATCGCAGTGGCCAATTTTGCCCTCGGCATAGAGCTTCTTGTCAGAGCCGTCCTCGGACTCGACAATGCTCGCCGAAAGCTTGGCCACACCTTGGTTGTCGATAAGAACTCGACGCTCAGTGATCAGCGTGGTCGCCATTTTTGCTCCTTGATTCGTTTATCGTGATGCTGGGAGTCGAACCCAGTCGATTAGTGTTGGGGCTAACCAGCTCGCCGTCGAGCTCATCACAGACTCTAGCCAGCCCTACATCAGGCTAGCATCATCAACTACAGCTGCGCGAGGCCCCTCTTGAGGTCACGAGACAGGCTGTTGAGATCCTCGATCGCGTCGTCGATGTCCGTGGACTCGTTCTTGGCGATCGACTTGAGAAGAAGCTTGGCATCACCGGCCACGCCCTCGAAGAACTTGCCGAGCTTCAGGCGAGGGTTGTCAGCCTTGACCGTTTGGCTCGACTCGCGCAGCTCATTGGCCAGACCCTGCGCAACCTCAGAGGCGGTGTCGCGAATGGCCTCGAAGCCCTCGATGATCTTGTTGCCAAGATCCTGCATGTCGTCCTCAGACTCGTTCTGTTGGGTCAGCTGCTTGAGCTCACCGACGAGGCTGTTGAGAGACTCGGCCTTCTCGCTCGGACGAGGGGACGCGTCGTGGTAGCGCCATCCCTTGTTCTGGCGCATCGCACCGGTGCCGTCGACCTTCTCGATCGGGTTGTTCTCGGCATTACCAGCCCAGGGGGCGAAGTTACCGGAGGGGAGCTCGTCGGGGTCGTGGTCGGGCTCAAGGCTCAGATACTTGCCCTGGGTCTCGATGATGAAGCTCATGGCGTTGACGACAGTCTTGTAGTCGTCCTCTGAGAGGCGCTCCTTGCGCTCGTTCAGGGAGTAGTAATGCTTGACCACGTTCCAGGCCGACTCGTAGGCCGCCATCTCCTCTTCGGGGGGCATGTCATAGCCACCCTGATTGAAGTTGTTCTGGGGCTGGCCGTACATGTCCTTGTCGTCTTCCTCTTCGGGCTGCTGAGGAGCGGCCTTGGGGGGGAACGGAGGACGAGGTGCGGCCGCAGCGGGAGGAGCGGGGGGCGCACCGGGGGCCTCGTCGCCGTCAGGCTCTCCATGCGCGGGCGGAAACCCGCTCTGTTGGCCCATGGCGTCGGTGGGGTCCGGCTCCATATCGTCACCCATCTCGTTGAGACGGCGACCTTTGGCGGGCTTCACGAGCCCAAGGGTCTGGAGATCCTCCATCAAGGAGGTAGTAGGCTTCTGGTCGTACATCTAGTGACTCCTGTCCGGGGCTCCGGAGTTTGCCCGGGTCAAATGAGAGAGGAAGTTGATGCCCGCAAGCAGACGCGGCACCACTTGCCGAACCCCCTCATGGACCTGGTGCATTTCTGCGTGGTTGGTGCGGTCGACGTTGTTGAGGATCGAGATCGCGGACTTGAGGTCCTCGGCGATGTCCCCAACGCACTCGATAGCGCCGGTGTCTTGCTTGCCTGCGGCGTGAAGGCTCTTCAGGGCCACAACAGCGTGGGCCGCGCCTTCTTTCAACATCTTGTTGAGTGTGTCGATCGCCTCGGTCGCACCGGACTCGTTCGTGTCGTCCCACTCAGGGATCTCAACCTCGTGAGCGAACTGCTCGTCGACAGCCTCTTCCCACCAGGTCTTGCGGCCCAGGCTGTTCAGCTGGACCGACATGCCGATCCGGCGCTGAAGGTCGCCCTTGACGTCCATTGCTCCGGCAATGCCCCGGACCATGGGCATTGCGGCCTCGTAGTCCTCTTTGAGGATCAGCTCGACAGCCGACTTGGCCGTCTCCATCACCTCTGCGCCAATGTCGTCGACCGGGGTCGGAACTGAGAAGATGTCGGCCTTACCAAAGGTGAGGTTGCCCTCGTCCTCGGCAAAGGGAAGCCGCATGAGCACGCCGTCCCTGCGGGCAATGACGTGGTGCGGATAGCTCGCGATCAGTTCAGCCGGCCCGCCGTCCCAATCAGCACTCGCCAGAGCCTCGCTGATGCGATCTCGGCGGGCCTCAAGGGAACCCTCCTTGAGCTTTGTGATGAGGTCTACCTCACCACGAGCTTCTCGGAGAGCTTCAGCGATAGTCGTATTGCTTGGCATCAATAGCTCCGTGTAGTTCGGTTCTATAGGTCAGTGATGGTGTAAACAAGTGGAATTTCAACAAGGGATAGATGTATCCCCTTGAAATCAAGCAAGTAAGCACCATCTTGGGGCGTGAAAGTCGTTTCTGATATCAAGAACAAGCCGGTTAATGCACAAGAAGCGCATCTACAATAAAAAAGGTCCACGCATCAGATGATTCTGATAGACTCACAGCGCCGAGTCCAGAAGACTCATTAACATATGGACATGATGCTTCGATGGCACTAGACAACGTCCGACTCAACTACACAATCTCCAATTCCATTGATGTGCAACTTGGTGGCTACTGCGACCTGACAGGCCGAACCGCCTCAGATCTCGTCAGACAGCTTGTTAGCGAGGTTTTGGAGCATGATCGGAGGCTACCGGCACCGGCTACGATCGAGCTCTTTCTGAACGAGGGAGAGCGTCGAGATCGCAGAACAGACATGTGGATGTCGGCGCGATACCTCTGCGCCTTTGACGAGATCCTTGAAGAAGGCAACTACCCGTCAAAGAGTGGCGTAATCGCCTTCCTCCTTCACGAATTCCTCTCCGCCCGCGCTAACCACGCTGGGACTGAAATGGTCAGGCTGTCCACCTTCGTGAACAGACTGATCGCATCTCAACTAGAGAAGACAGCAGCTAGGCGTCAGCAGACAGTCGAAGGACTACTTGCTGACCTCTGCGAAACTTACGTAACCCCTGGCGAACCCGGATCTTAGGCGGTTCGCCGACAAGGAGCATCACTGTGGCAGCTCACAACAACATTCCTGACCTTCAGGTATTTGGCAAGGGAAAAGGGGACTTCAAGTTGCCCACGGGGTACGTGGATCCCAACGGTCGAGTCTTCAACCGCATCTACCTACGGGAGATGACGGGCGTTGAAGACGACATCATGGACGACGACGAACTCAACCTCTCAGAGCGGATGTCGAGGGTCATCACCAACTGCACCGAGAAGCTCGCTACGGGAGACGCAGGGGTAGACGGGGGGGAACCGACTGTCATCAACAACTCAGCTTTGATGTTGGCGGCCATTTCAGACAACCTTTCAGACGGTGGCCTCCCACTCACAATCCCCGATCGAATGGCGGCGCTCCTGTTCATTCGTCGGCTATCGATGGGAGACAAATACCAGATCGACGGCCGCATTTGCCCCGCTTGTGGCAAGCCGCTCAAGAACAAGCACATCCTCCTGAGCTCTCTGGAGATCCACTACTGCAAGGACGCCACCAAGCGACGCGTGAACGTCTCCCTACCTCGCAGTGGCAAGAAGGCCGTCCTGAAGATGCTGACCGCCTCTAACGAGCGGAAGATCTCAGAAGCGCGGCCCACCCTCAAGGACGTCAAGTCCATGGCGATTCTCGCCCGGCTCGAATCCCTGGAAGGCGCGAAGCTGACTGGTGATCCCGACGTAGACATCGATGTCGTCAGGAAGCTCCCAAAGCTAGATCGGCACCTCCTGATCAAGACGTTCAACGTCATGGAGGGGAGCATCGAGACCGACGTGACCGTGAATTGCACCGCGATGGGGTGTGGAAGGGAGTTCACCTTCGACCTCGATCTGGGACAGGTTTTTTTCTCCAGCCCGGAGATGGAGGTGTCACTGGACAATTTGGACTGGGTGTAGTTCGGGAAGGTCCCCTGCGGGACTGGCGAGGGTGGCTTACCGTGGACGGACCACGGTTCGGCGCCTTTCGACCGCTCGGGTCACGTGCCTTGCTGGAATACGACATCTTATGCCTCGCGGAGGCCTATCAGTGGGATCCGCTCACGGTAATGAAGATGCCGTCTTCCCAGCGACACAGGTTCGTGAAAATGCGCGAACAGATCGCAACGGAGCAACACGCAAGGCAGAACAACCAAACTACTGTTCCCCAGCCAACTATCCCAACCGGAATATCGGCAAGGCCTGCTGCCGAGCAAGCCTTCGGGATAGACTACTCATAGGTTAGGCGCATCAGAGGCGTAGACGATGGCATTTAGAACAGAGCGATATGGTATTCAGACTGAGATGCGTGGGGCGCGTGGCGTCATCACGAACCTCAACGCTATCGCTCGGGCTCTAGACGCCACCCGTCTCGCTGGCACCAAGACCTTCCAGATTGACCGCCAAGTCCGCAAGCTTGGCGTTCAGGCAGGCACCACCGCCCGGCAGATCCGCCAACTGGAGGGCGCCACCGTCGGCCTGTCGATGTCCACAGGCGTTGCCGTCGACAAGACGACTGAGGTCATCAGTGCCTACCAGAACGCTGGTCAGGCATTGTCCGGTTTGGCGGCCGTCACGGAGGGCTCAACAGACGCATTCAAGGACCTCACGAAGGCGAGCGATACCAATGTTCAGCGGATCACCCACCTAGTCGGTCGCTTTGGCCTAGGCGCGGCCGCAGCTATCAAGATGGAGAAGTCGGTCCAGCATCTCGGAGGTAGCTTTGACGGTCTTCTGAACAAGACGGCCGCTTTTCAGCAGCAGTTTGCGCTTCCGGGCATGCTCGCCCAGTTGCCCAAGGTCGTCGGGTTTGCGATGAGCTCTCTTGCGAAGTTCGGAGCTTCTGTAGCCGGAAACTCTGATCTGATCATTAGCGACACGATCAGAACCGGCGCTGCCTTTGCTAAGTCCTACGGTGTAGACGCGGCTGAGGGTATGAGCAAGGCGATGGCGATCCAAGAGCGCTTCCTGCAGCAGACTCGATCGGATCAAGACGTGTTCCTTGGATTGGCCGACGACTTCGACCCGCTCACAAAAGCACTGATGGAAACTGGGATGGGGTTCCAGCAGATCAGTAGTATCACACGCGACGCCAAGAAGGATCCTGCCGCGTTCGTCGAATCCATGATGCAGATTCGAGACCAGCTCGGCGGCGAAGGGAACATGTTCGCCGACCGGTTCTACCGGAACGTGCAGAAGAACGTGCCTGCAGCTGTCCAGGAAATGATGGCCATTCCTAAGGTGCTCAGGGACTTCCAGGAGGCCCAAGAGGACGCCGCAGCGAGCAAAAAGCTTCTCGTATCGTTCGACCAAATGGCGGCCGCGACTCAAGGCATCGGCGCAGAGCTGCTCGATACGATCAGCGGCCTAGCCCTGCTCGGCAAGACCATTGTTGGACTGGTGTTCGTCGGAGACCTGAGCGAGTCGTTTGGCGGGGCAGTTGACGCGCTGAAGCGATTCAACCTCTACCTGCGTGAGGCGGCAGAAAACGTCCGCAAGTCAAAGTGGTTCCAGGAGTGGAAGCCGGTCATTCAGGGCGTAGTCAAGGTTCTGCTCGGACTAGGCGCAGCCGCAGCCGTTGTGGCCACCACGTTCGCGTCAGCCATTATCCCATTCCACACCTTCGTCGCGGTTATGAGAGCCATTCCTCTGCTTGGAAGCGCGGCCGGCGCGTCCCTTGATGGCATTGCCGGCGCTGGTGTCTCTTTCGCCAAAGGTTTCGTTAAGCCTGCGGCCATTCTCACCAGCATTGGTGTCGCCCTTAACGACTTCGGAAAGGCGCTGAGCGATCCGACCATTACACAGAGGCCAATGGAGGTATTCGTCCGGTCTATGCGCGCCATGACGATCGGAGTTGTCGAAACCTTTGACTCACTTCTCTTCGGTATCCCGACCGATATCGCGAGAATGTTCTATCCCGCAATGAAGGGCTCTCTCGGAGACGCAACCAAGCGGATCTTCGAGGACCTTCAGCTCTGGTTCAGGGACGGCGCTGATAAGACTGCCAAGTCTTGGTGGGATCAATTCAAGTCAGCAGTTTCTAAAGAGGTTGACGCATTCAACAATGATCTCGAAACGAAGTTTGGCAATTACGTAGTAAAGGCTGAGAACTGGGGAAAGAACATCGGCCGCGCTATCGGAACCCTTACGCACTGGGCATGGGAGGCCATTGCCCCCCTCTTTCGGCTGGAGACGTGGAGCAACGCCTGGGACCAAATCACCGCCTACTTCAGGGGGGAAGGCGGCGACGCCATGAAGACCTCGTGGGAAAAAGCGCTGAACAAGGTCCTCCTGCTAGCAGGCACGTTCACGGTCAACATGGTCGACGAAGTGTTGCGCCCATGGGGTAAGGGCTGGGTCGAAGTCAAAGAGCAGTTCAACATTATGTGGGACTGGATGAAAATTGGCTTCAGCTGGTTTCAACATATTGGCATGCCAACCCTGAAGGCGTCGTGGCTCGAACTCAAGGTCTCAGCCGTAGAGGCTTTCTTTGAAATCAAAGACACTTCAATAGACATATTCGACTCGGTTTCAAGCCATATCATGTCTATGGTGAATGGAGTCAATATCGCCGTCGGAGCGATGCAGGTTGCTTACGCCGCCGCGAAGGTAATCTCACTGGGCCTTCTCTCAATGGCGATCAAATCTGCGTCAGGTTACTACGCAGTCGCCGCCGCCGCCGCGCTCGGAGGCGTCGGGTCAGCAGGCGACAGAGCTGCAACTGCGATGCGGGATAAACTGGGCATCACGTCCATCGAAAAGGAGGCCAAGGAGGCCAAAGCGGGTGGGGTAAAGGGCGCACTGCGACTCTCAGCAGGGATCAGCGGCAAGGCTTACTACGATAAGAAGATTGAAGGGCTCGCAAATGCAGACGCTAAACGCAGATCTGAGAGCGTAAAGAGTAAGGGGCGTCTCATTGGCGACGATAAGACTGCAGCCGCGCAACTACGGGCGGACCTCGCCATTGACTACAGGACCGGAGAGTCTAAGGCCAGTGCGCCTCATGAGGCTCTAAAGCGCGAAGTGGTGGAAAAATCTAAGGCGCGCACGAAGGCTGCCCAAGCCGAGGCCGACAAGCGCGCTCGCAAACAATACGTCGACCTTGAAAAGCGCAAACAAAACGAGGCTGAACTCGCTCCGGTCCGGAAGGATTACCTCGACCGATCTTCTGCGATCATGCGAAGGTTCGAGACGGCGCGCGATTCGCCTAGTACGACTAAGGGAGAGCGGGAGAACGTAGTTGGATTGCTAGACCGCCTACAGGGCTTTCGCCGAGACATTCAAGGTGCACCAGACACTGAAGCGGCTACTGCGGCTTGGAACAACGTCATTAAGGAGCTCAGCCCGGGATCTCTTAAAATTCTCAGGGGTGAGGGGATGGACCTAGATAAGGACGTCTACAAGGCCTCTCCGAAACCAGACATCGTAGTACCCGACACTGTTAAAGCCGGAAATGTTGCATCTGGGGGATTGCCCTCTCCAACAGCAACACCCCCCATTGAGGAGTCCGTGCGCGCTCGAAGCGAAGGTGCTAGCCGCGTGATCCATGACGTCAGAGTCACAGGCAAGCTGGGAACAGACGACGCGATTCATTTTATTCAAGAAAACGACCAAACCCGTTGGTCGAACGCCGGCATGACGGGGTGGTGATCTATGGGTGTTAATAGAAGCCCTCTAGGGCCGCTTGGGCAGGCCGATCTTCGCCAATTCGAGGACGTTCGGTTCTGGGGACCAACACAACCGCCGGACATTGGTCCCGAGGACACGGATCGTGCACACACGATCCGTGTGGCCGATCGCCTCGACAATCTTGCCTTCCGCTTCCTTGGGGACTCGAACGCGGGCTGGATCATTCTGCACAGAAACGGTCTTCGCTTGGCGCCGAACGATCTTGTTCCGGGCCGCAAAATCTTCATTCCCACAAGGGCCTCGCTGAGACGCCGAGGGATTTCCATCTAGTGCCTAGAGAAGTAAACACACGCCCCGTAGGAGATCTCTTCGGTCCCCACTTCCAGGTGAAGTTCTTCAACCTGACCGACGATCCCACCAAAAACATAGACGGGGAGAGGGGGCAGCGTGCGGGAGGGCAGACGCAGTCCCAGTCCCGAATCGCGGCCTTCAATGCTGGCGCCGTAGCCGGCTTGCTGACCGGCCTGGTGACGCCGGGAGAGGTGGCCATTAGTCAGGGGCAGATGTTTAACCAGATCGGTAAGGACGTCCAGACTGAGGCGCACCTTCCGAACGTGGCCGCGTCACTTACGGCTGAGTCGAAGTCAGGGTCTCCCTATCGATTCGTGCTAACGCTGACCCCAGAATATGAGGATGCTCTCATCATCCTCAACAGCCGCCTCTTCACTTACTCCACCGTTGCTGAGGTTCGATGGGGCTACACCTCGGCTGATGGCAACCAGGTGCTCACCGACCGGCATCTCTTCGTGAATATCTACCCCAAGGTCAACTTCGGGTCCGACATCACGATCGTCATTGAGGGCTACGATCTCTTCTCGTCCTACGCCCGTCGGAACAGCCGACGACAAGAGTGGGATGCGGGCCAGACCATTTACGGCATTATCAAAACACTTGTCGAGAGAAACGAACCCTTCAAGCTAGAGCCTGACAATCTCACAGACGCATTGCTCGATGACTCCTTAGAGCATCTGACTGATTTCCTCTTTGAAGGGATTCTCCAAACTCTGCCGGACCTCTCCTTTGTTTACACCCTTCTTCGCAGAGTAAATTTGACCGCTGTAGTCATTGGCACAACGATCAAGATTTTCAACCCAATTTACGCGTCGATAGCGGACTCAGCAGTCGCCTACACATTCCGTTGGCGTCAACAGCTCACAGGCGACCACGACATTCCCGTTTACTCGTCGACAGGAAACATTCTCCCCGCCTACTTTGCCCCTGCCACCAGTAGAGGTCTCCTGGCCGTCTCCTATGACGCCGAAGGTGGTTCGTTCAGAGCCCACGGCGTAACACCAAAGGATGTGGCGCACAGAGAGCCGACAGAGGGGAAGTCCGGTGATCCACTAGCTGGTTCAGTTAAAAAATCCACCGTGGTTGGAAGCAGGAGCACCAATACCACCGCAGTCACCATCTCCGGTGGAAAGCAGGCTAAGCCAAACCCGGTAAGCACGTCAGGTGAAACGGGGGTCGTACTCCCTGTAGTCTCCCAAGACAACCCCAACGAAGCCCCCAAGATTGCCAACACCGTGGTCCAGGAGGGAGGCATGCTGTCGGCCCCTCGGGTCAAGCTCAAGTGCCCTGGGGTTCCAGACATGTTTCCGAGCCGAATTGTCAAACTACAAGGCTTCACTGACATCTTCGACGGTCTCTATACCGTGCTGAATGTGAAGCACACCGTGTCCTCCGGAGGATACGACATGGACGTTGAAGTGATCCGCTACTCGGCCGTTTCTGCAACTCAGTCGAGTCCAGCGCCCAACACTAAGCAAGTGCCCGACGGAAATAAACCCTCTGGCGAGAAACCAAAGCCCGATCCAGGCGGCACAAATCTACTGGCCGCGTCGGTAGGGAATCAATGAATCTCGACACAGTACCAATTCTCCGCTGGATGTCGAACCTTCGAGACCTCGGGCTCGAATACGTCAGTCATCGCTTCTACGCCCAATACGGGGGCGAGGTGGTGGAGTGCAACGACAATCAGAGCCAAGCACGAGCCTGCGTCAAGGTGGGCGTCCTCGGGGTTGGTCAAGTCAATCCAGACGGATCGTTCGATCCGACTCCGTGCCCTCGACGAGCGCTACCGACAAGTATCTACGCCGGCCAGGACCACGGAATCTACTTCCCCCCAGAGGCTGGAGACTCGGTGTGGATCTCGTTCGAGATGGGAGACTCGGAGAAACCTCGCTACCACGGATCATGGTGGCGGAACCGCGACCCCAGTAGAGCCCCCAAGAACTCCGAAGTTCCGAACGAATTCAAAATGGCTGACCCAACTGCAGCCCCTAAGAAGAGGGGCATCAAAACCGCGTTCGGCCACGGAATGCTTTTCAGCGACGAGGAGGCTTCACCTCACGTAGCGATCTGGAGCGGGCAGACTACGACGGCCCCTAGTCAGACCGGAGACTACAAGGACGCCATCCGTAAGCAACAGATCACCCTCTCTGACACAACAAATGCGCCTACTGTGAAAGGTGTGGACCAGACTGTTCAGGAGGGCATTTATGCCAACACGTTCAAGGGGCTCATACTCGCGCTTAACGACACCAAGCGCAAGATCATGCTCTCAGGCCTCAGAGCGGACCCGGAGGGCGTCAGCTCGAATGCGGTTGAGATCGAGGACCTAGCAGCTACTGTCCGCCTCAAGACGCTGGGTGCCCCTGGAGCGCGCAATGAGATCGCACTGAACGGTGCGGCCCAAACGATCAGCCTCACAACGCCTGGAGAGCTTACGGAGACAGCCCTCTCCTTGACCCAGATGGTAACTACACTCCTATCTCAGACCGCTTCAGCCATCACCCAGACCGCCGGGGTTATCGCCCAGAGCGGCGCACTTTCGATCACACTCACCGCTCCCACGATCTCACTTTTGGGAGGATTAGTCGTCCTTGGTCCAGATCCGAAGCCTCTCATGAACTCGGACCTGGTCGACTGGCTCAAGACCCATACGCACCCTGTGACATCCGCCCCTGGCGCCACCGGAGCGTCGGCCGAGGCGACGGCGCTGGGCACACCGGACTCCTCCCCCTTCGCAACCAGTGCACTGCGGGCGACCTAGTCATGACAATCAACAGAATCAAAGGAATCTCGGTCCCATTTCGCTTTACCAAGAGGGGCTATCCCACGTCATGCATCGACGATCGGGCACTCCACGACTCCATTTTCACCATTCTGAGCACAATTCCCGGCGAAAGAGTGCATCGGCCGGGCTTCGGGTCCTATCTTCGACTCCTTGTGTTTGAGAACATCAATAGGATCACCGGACTCAGGGCTCGATACGAGGTGAATCGGGCACTGAGTATCTGGGAGCAGCGCGTCTCAGTCCAAGACGTGCTGTTCGAGGTAGAGGACACGACCATCACTGTGCACATATCGTGGATCGCAAACGGCACCCTTGGGGCCACGACATCACTCGCACTTCCGAGAGCGGCGTAAGCCATGAGCATTGAACTAAGCCCAGCCGCACGCGAACTTATCAGAAGTACGTTTTTCGGAAAAGATTTCGACACTCACCGACAGGAGATCATTGACGAGATCGAAGCCCTCTTCGGCGACGACGTTGCGACCAATATCGTAGCCTCTGAGCAAGGGGTGATGCTGATCGAGCTCAACGCCTTCGCACTCGGCACAGCGTCTTGGTATGGGGACCGTCAGGCTGACGATACGACGCTCCAGTTCGCGCGCCTCCGATTGGCGGCCGTCACCGTTGCCCGTCAGTTGGGCTACAAGGCCTCCTCGTCTGTGCCAGCCGTAGTCGACGTCAGGGTCCAGCTCGGGGCTAGTCCCCCTGTCCAACTCACGATCGCCAAGGGTAGCAGGGCTACCGGGCCAGACGGACTCATCTTTGAGACCCTGTCCGACCTGGTATTCGATCCAGGTCAAGTCGGGGCCGGGCTCCCCGCAGGTCTTACCGTCAATGAACTCACCGTAGATCCGGTGACAGGAAGCATCATCTACGCCGCCACCACTGACGGCGTCTTGAAGACGACCACGTCCGGAACAACCTGGGCCTCGGCTAACGCCGGCCTCACGAACCTCAACGTCACAACCCTTGTCGTCGACCCCGTGACACCTGCCACGCTCTACCTCGGTACGGTCACCTCTGGCGTCTTCAAGTCAACGGACTCGGGGGGATCCTGGGCCTCCAGCGGTGGTGGCCTATCAAACCTCAATATCACCGCAATGGCAATCGACCCTGTGACGCCGGCCAACCTCTATGTCGTGACCAACGCCGGCGGCGTCTTCAAGTCGATCAACAGTGGCGCGTCATGGTCCCCAGCCAACACGGGCATCACCGACTTCGCACTCCAGACGATCGTGGTAGATCCAGTCACCCCTCTGAACGTCTACGCCGGCGCTTTCAGTGGCGGCATCTTCAAGTCAATCAACGGTGGGTTTTCGTGGGCTTCGTCGAACTCCGGCCTAGCTGTCACGAACGTTCAGCACATCGGCATCGACCCTGTTACACCCGCAACGATTTATGCGGCCACCACAGGTGGGGGAATCTTCAAGTCAATCGACAGCGCCTCTACGTGGGTCCCCTCTAACAGCGGATTCACCGGGCTCTCTCCCAACCGAATCGCCATCGACCCCGTCACGCCCGCCACCCTCTACGTCTCGACCCGTGACGCCGGAGTTTTCAAGTCAATAGACTCAGCAGCTACCTGGACTGCTGCCGTCACCGGTCTCACAAACACCAACAACACCGCAATCGAGGTCGATCCGTCGCTCACAACTACGCTCTACGTGGGGGCCACCGACGGGGGGATCTTCGGCTCGCTCAACTCAGCCGTGCTCTGGGCCGCGCTGAACAACGGGATCAACGACCCCATCAAGATCGTGCAAATGCGCGAGGGTCAGACTAGGGCAGAGACCTTCCGAAGCACGGGAGAGCCGTTCCAGATCTTCGAGCTCCCCCTCCCCAGCGGAACTACAATTGCCCAGGATTCCCCGTCAGTTACGGTAGGCGGAATCCTCTGGCCCGAAGTCCCACTGCTCACCTACGACCAGACTGACCAGGTCGAGATCGAGTATGGGCTTTTCCCCCCACGGGTAGTCTTCGGTGATGGGATCGCCGGCAACATTCCCCCGAAAGACGCACAGGTTCGCGTTGTTCACTTCGTCACAGCGGGGTCTGGGGGCTCAATCGCCTCGAACACCATCGGTTCGTTTATCACACCGATCGTGGCCGGCACCACGACTATCAGCACGACCCTCTCCAACGCGCTACCTTCGACCCCGGGCTCCGACCCTGAGTCCATTGACAGCATCAAGATCAACGCGCCACGGGTGTATCAGGCGGCCCAGCGTTCCGTCACAGGGACAGACCTGAGCGGATGGATCAACTCCTACGTAGACCCAGTGTTCGGCGCCGTCGCCAAAGGGCGGGCCACGTCACCACGTTCCTCGGCCGCTGACGCAGAGATCCAGAGCATCGTCGCAACATTGGTCGCCTTTGGGGTGCCGTCGACGACCACAACGCGTCTCGACAACTACGTCGACTCGATCCTCTCGTCGAACTGCTCGGCCAATGTGGTCAATGCGCAGATTCTGTCTGAGGACTCGATCGGGCGATATGTTCCGGCCCCAGAGGGTTTAGCCCGTAACTTGGCAACCTTCCTAAACGGCCTATCTGAGAGCACTGTCGAAGCGGTTGTCACCGACGGCTCGGTCAACCTCCTGACAGTTGATGCGACTATTGGGGTTAAGGTCTTTGACAACATCACCAACGATGCGCTTCGCAACGAGATCGTCGACAACGTTCGCAACGCGGTTCAAGACCTGCTTATCGGCAGAGACTTTGGAGATTCACTGAGAATCGGCGATCTCTATCAAACAGTAGAAGACGTTGACGGGGTTCAATACTCCCACGTCACACTAGTGGTCCGCACCAATATCGGCGACGATGTCAGTAGCTCCAGGTTGAACTCGTTTGGTGATCTTGAAATTCAGGATTACGAAGTGATCACAATGGGCAGTTCGCCCGAGGTGGGGTTCTTGTAATGGGATGGGGTAGGTAAACGTGCCAGAGCAAACGCCACAAAACGAATATCCAATTCCAAGTGAGTTTGAGGAGCCGTATTTCGCGTCTGCGAAGTCTTACTTCTTGGCCACCGATCAGGCCGATTGGGCCCTTTCCGAGAACGACAACACGGTCTGGGCCGGAGGCGGATCGTTCTCTTGGAGTGCAATAACCGGACTCTTGACCTGGGCAACAGCGGTCGAGCTCAGGACCAAGACGTCCGTGCGGAAGACCATTGTCCAGGGGCCTCCGGCCCCTGGCGGGAACGTGACCCTTCAGGACGGGGAAGTAGCGTTCTTCGAGCAACCTCGGCTCCAGGTGGCGGACCGCATCGTCTCCCTCACGATTGGTCCGATCACCCAGCTACCGGCCGTCCGACTCCACGACATCACTCTGTTCGCCACTCGCATCGGCACGACCATCTTCTTCGCGGACGGCAAGTCCCTGAAGGATGGCGAGTCTGGTGAAATCTTCGGTGGTGGGACCGGTAATCTGGTTCAACCTCACGAGCACCAACCAGCCAAGGTCATTGAACCCCCGTCGTCAGGAACGGCCGTCCTCGATCTGAACATCGTCAGCTTCACGCCGGCTATCCTCAAAAGAGCTCGGATCTTCCGCAACGGCGAGCTCATGAACGACCCCGACGACTACACGATTGTCGTCTCAACCGGTCTGGTCACGCTCGTCGTTCCGACCATCAGGCCTACTATCCTAGAGCCGGATCCAGAGCGATTCGTCGCCCTCATGGAAACCTATCCGCCGATCATTACGACCGGCGAGCACGCTCACATGGCGCCTCGAATCGTGACGCCCATTGCGGGCACGTTCCAGATCGACATGCTGGTCACCTCGGTCGACTACCCAGCGCTTCAACGTATCGAGCTCCACAGAAACGGCTCGATTCTCTCAGCTCCCGACGACTACACGCTCGATCTTCCGACCGGCCTGGTCACTCTCGTTGTTCCCTCAG
>Ga0114918_10000617_pt1 | contig 30840 bp, 61 predicted proteins | sample LantaG_FD_87015 | JGI IMG/M metagenome (GOLD analysis project Ga0114918, IMG submission 87015) | Deep subsurface microbial communities from Baltic Sea to uncover new lineages of life (NeLLi) - Landsort_02402 metaG | ecosystem: Environmental > Aquatic > Marine > Oceanic > Sediment | place...
AAAGTTCGGAGTCTGTAAATGCCTTGTTCCCGTTTGAGGAGGAAGATCAATGAGAAAAAGTAGGAAAGAAATTTGCTGGTACTTTTTTATGTTAATGGCTTCCTTTTATTCGCTCGTTAGATTCACGGCTTTTAAGAGTCTTTTTGGGATTCAAGATGATACCTTTATAAGTGTTGGAGTGAATAGTTTAGTCTTCCTTTTCTTTACTCTGGCGGCTGTCTTTTTGTGCCTTGAAATAGGAAGAGAAGTGGGTAGAAAGGAAATGGCAGAAAAGCTAAATAAAAACCCAGAGGATTATTATGATAGAGACGATAAAGATTTTACTCTAATTTCAGTTATGAGAGATGGGGATAAGAAAAATGAAGCCTGAGATAAAAATAGAAGTACATCAAAAAGACTGGATTCCTGGTTTTGCAGCCTTTCAAGAAGGTTCTTTAAAACACGAGGGTCATGCTCACGTTGTCCTTAACCTAGGGTCCATTCTGTGTGCCTCTGCAGTAGGGCATTTAGAGAAAAAGGATATTCCTTATTTTGTGGCAGAGTCCTTAATGCATGAAGTAATACATGTCATAGAAGAATGGGCAGGTGTAGAATTCTCAGAAGAACAAGTAGAAAAACTTCTTATTAAATATAATGAGAGTATAAAATCTTCAAAGGAAAAAAATGATATTCCTCCTGAAGACTTCAGCTTTAAAGTCTTTATGGTTAATTCTTGTGATCTGTCATTAAAGGAATTCTTTGAACAAGAAATACCTGGTTGTAGAGTAGAGGATGATAGTGTCGTAATAATAGGTTCAGTTGAATATAGTATCTACCCCTGTGAAGCAGTAGGAGTAGATACGGGTAGCATAGGGATGTATAGACTAATATGAAACTTATAAAAGATAATCAAATGTTATTGTATATAATGGCTTTTCAGATCTTTACTTTTTTTGTGACCGACCCTAAGAGTCCCACTTTATTATATGTTCGAATTGCAGCCTATGTAATTATGGATCTAATCTTATTCGTTGCAATTCGGAAAGGGCCTCAGAAATGAAGAAATTATTAATAGAATTCGGTGTTTTGATATTCATTATCATTTTTCAAGAATGGCTTATTTCTATTATAACCAGAAGTGGAGTAACGCCAAAGAAATATGTAATAGTGGGTTTTATCCTGATAGATTTAATATTTATTCTCACAACTTTGAAAAGTAGGAAAATATGAAAAATTTAGCAATAGATTTTTTAACTGGTTTCTTTAAAGTTATGTTCTGGGTAGCTGACTCTCATCTCATCTGGGGAAGCCTTCTTGCTGCTGCAACCGCAATAGTGTGTATCCTATCTATTGGATGGCGAATGCATGCTGTGACCGCCCTCTTAACGCTTGTACTATTAGTCTATACTTTTATGTTATTCTATTCTCTTACCATGGACAAGAATCTAAAAAAGAGTCTATTAATTTCAGTAAATAATTATAAACAATATTAAGGAGTAGAAGTGCAAAGTCAGAAATTATTAATTTTCAATCGTGAAATGGCCAAACCCTATACTATAGAATATTCTGCTGAGTATGGAATAAAATTTAAAAATCTCATAGAGATATGTGAAGGAAGCGAAGCCTTTGGAGTAGCAGTGAATTCTCCTCAAGCTTTAGGTGATACTTATGAAGAAGTAATGGAAAGTCTACATAGGCTTTCAGATGCTGGTTTAAGTCTCCATATTATTCCTTCAAGGATTGAGATGAAAGATGCCAAGATAGTTGCGGATAAAACAGCTTATTGCTCTTTTGACCTGGGAGATGAAAAGAACAATAAGGAATTTATTTCCTCACAAATTGATGAGGTATACACAATTTCAGTGAAAAATGATCCTCCTGAAAAATTAGTGTTAGCAATTGATTTAATAGCTTCACAGACACAAATAGTTAATGATGAAACAGAAGAAATGGCTAAGTACATTTTAGGGTATATCGATAGTAAATATAAAGTTGGAAACAGGTTTGTAGGTATCACAGACGATATAGATAAACGACCTTTAAACGATACCCTTATTTTAAAAAAGCCACCAATTTTAGAAAACTATAATAGATACTATGGTATAGTTGAATAATGGGACTAAGAAAAGATCAAAAGGTAACTCCTAAGTGTTGTGATCTCGTACAAGAAAAACAAACAGTTTTTTTGGAGTATGGTTATGATGCTTTCAATGGAGTCGATGAGGATGAGTTTAAAGAGGGGCCAGAACGTCAGAAGATGTTTGAGCGTCTTAAACCCCTATGGGTGACAGGTTGCTGGAATACTGAATACAGGTGTTGGGGTTCTGTCGAAATAAAATTTTGTCCTCATTGTGCCACACCTATGCCTGAAATAAAGTTAAGAGACACAAAAAGAAAGATCAGTTCTTTTTCAGACGGTGGTGATTATTGTGATACTTGCGAAAAAAGAAGTCAGACTTGCGTATGCTATCGCCCCGAATATGCTTGGGAACCTGTTAAATAAGGAAGGGTCAAAATGGCTCGTAAAGTTTATAAAGAAGAATTAGAAAAGATATTTGCTCAAGGTTGTGGTGTTCCCGGGTGTACTTGTGTACCCGAATGGCTAAACGCTGGATGTCATACAGGAAGTGGTGTGGATGTTCGATATGTGGATGGTGCCATAGAGATCATCTGTCATATATGTAAGGAACCTGTAATTACTCTTGCTATAGCAAAATTACTCGATGATAAATAATGTGAGGAAAAGATGAAAAGAAAAATAGAGAAGTTTCCTTTACGCTCTCCAAACTGTAAAATAAAAATGCCTGAAGGAGCCCGTATACTTTGTACTGCTTTTGATAAAGAGTGTGAGAGCTTATGTGTATTTGCTGAAGTAGACCCCGATGAACTTGATACTGAGGAACGGACTTTCTTTATAATTTCCGAAAAAGGCCAAGAATTTGATATAAATGATACTATATATATAAATACGTATACTACTCCAATTAGTGGCTATGTTTGGCATATTTATGAACGATTTGACGGGAATTATGATTTATGATAACTATTTTTAACGAAGTGAAACTCCAGGGAACCAAATATGTGAAGTGCCGTGGCTGCAACAAAAAAATAAGAAGACAAAAAACTTTTTCTCAGACCTTAAATCCTTATAATAAAAAGAATGGTGTTATTAAGACAAGGGTAATTATAAGAGCTGAACTTAGAGAAAGTATAGAAGAGTGGAAAAAAGAGAGCGAAATTTGTCAAGCATGTTCTAATAAATAAAACAGTTAGGAAAGATAATGGAAGAGAGTTGTGACAACTGTGGGTATTCTCGATTGATGCCGTGTCCCCATTTAATGAATGTGACATGTGGGCCTGCTCACCATTACCCTAAATGGATAATGATGAGAGATATTAAACTTGATCCTCCTGCTGAAGATGACATAGAAAAAGAAACTCGTGAAAAAATGATAACCCGTCGTAGAATGGAGTCTCCAATGTTAAAGTTAAAAATAGCAGGAGTTATTCTTGTAACTATTATTCTCTTTTTTGCCATCTTCTTTTTTAAGATAGTTAAATATGTGAATCAAATAATGTTTGCAATAGTAGGTATGGGAATTTTGATTAGTGTTATTGTCTATCGTTTTAAAGCCTGGAAAAATAAGAGCAAAAAGAAATAATACATTCACTCTTTTTGAAAGGAAGTTTATAATATGAGAAGGATAGAATTACCCGGAGGTGCTGTTTACATTAATCCAGGCAGTGATAAGGAAGTTGAAGAAATTGAACATGTATTAAACGCTCGGCACTCTTTTGCCTTAAAATATGCCGAAGAAAAAGGATGGGGAAAAAAAGTAGCTGAATTATCACTAGAGCAGATAATGGAAATAAGGCTACAAGAAGGATGGAAGAATCCTAATTAAAAGAGGTATACAAGATGAAATTCAATATTGGTTTTCATAAGGCTCACATAAAGGATTAAAAATTGGCTAGTAGATATAAAATTGCTATAAATCAGGTCCAGCCTGATAAAGCTCAATCTGAAAAGAATAAAAAAATTAGAGTACCTCGTACTTATGACAACATTAGAGCTTCTCTTGTAGGTAAAGTGGCCCATTTTGATTTTATGCATAAAGCTGGTTATATACAAAATGTTGTGATAGTGGACAGAGACGTGGGTATTTGTTATTCTGCTATGTGCCCTCTTGGCGATACCCTAATACGAGCCGAATTTGACATAAAAAACCCAAAGAGCGCATGGGCACAAAAACATCTAAAGAGCTTAATTATAAAAGGTGATCAGGGATTTGAAACCTCAGGTACTTATGATAATGAATTTAAACTTATTTATCCTGAGAATCTTGAGCAATTGGAAAATATTAACCCAGGTGCCCTTAAAGAACATTTGCAGAAATTTTATGAACAGGAGTGGGAAGCAGCTCTGGGTAAATCAAACCCAAAGGATTGCTCTAAAGGTGGAGAACATCTGTGGAGTATGGATAGACAACATTCTAAAGAATTTTGTAAAAAGTGTTTTAAAAGTAAAAAATCCGATAAAGGTGAAAGGTGATACTATGGATCCTTGTTTTAAAAAAGAAGGCGAAGCATTAGAAGGTAAATATAATGGTATGACAGCGGAGTCAGGTGATAAGAGCTATGAGGTTGAAGGATGGTATTGCGACCCTAACGGTTGTTTAAAAACGTACGGGGATGGATATTCTGAATCATTTATTTCCGATACGAATTATAGCTAATGATTGAGGAACGGTACCTTTTAGAAAACATGGATGACAATTCCTATGAAATATGCTTAATTTGTAGAAAAGCTTATTCATTAAACCATGACTGTGATTGTTATCAAAATTGTGAAAGAGATATTCAAATAGACATCAAAAAAATGATAAGAGATATTCTTTAAGTTATTTGCTCAATTCCACTTTATAGAGTTTACCTCAAAATAAGTTTGTAATACTTGTTCAATAAATAAAAAACTGTAATTATGATCCATTTCAACTAAATTCTTGCTTATGCATAGGACAGAATTCCCCCGCGTAGACCCTGTCTTGTAAGTTCTTTGCTTCCAACAGTATACGCTTTTTATCCTCCCTTAATAATCAATTAATAATAATATCCTACTCTAATAATAATTTCGGAGGATATTCCATGTCTATAAAAAGAGTCTTGATTTCTTCTCTTCTGCGCAGGTTGGCGCGTGAAACTCAAATATCTGATACAGCTGCAACTTTTGTAAAACAGTATTTAAAACCTTATCTTCGTGATGAAATTCTTGAAGAATATGATTACCAGGGATTAGGCGAGAAAGAATTTAAAGGAAGAAAAAAAGGCTTAGAGATAGGCAATATTATAGCAGGTGCTATGAAAAAAGCCGTTGGTTCCCCTTCTGATAAACAGAGACTTTTTGAAGATATAGCTTTTGACTTCTCCCGCCCAATGAAGAATCGTGAACAATTTGTGGGTGCCACTGCTACTGATATCCGTGCAGCGTTAACTCAAGTAGCTAATAAAAAATTAGGTCTGGGTAAAAGGAGTTCTGAAAAACTGATTGAACGTGGAGGCGGTACCTGGGATAATAATGACAGGGAAAATTTTGAGGACCTTCGTGAAGATTTCATAAAAGTCACTAGTAGCTATTTAGCAAATTTTTTTCAGAATGCCTTTGTAAATATATTGAAGAAAAAAGAAGATCCCTTAGCTCCTTCTCAGGCAGCTCTTCTTCCGGATGCAGATAAGGAGACTCAGGAATTCATTAAGGATTTTGATGAATTCTCTGAAAAAGATACGAATGATAGTGAAAGTAAGGCTATTAAATCCCTCGGTTTTAAAGTGGAAGATTTAAAAGATTTTATTAAAGAGAATCCAAAAGTAAAAGAGAAGAAATTGTATATGACGGTTCTTGAGGATAATATTCTTAAATCAGGTCCTGCTGGTAAGAAAAAAGACGAAGGATTACCAGGTTATAAATCTTACGTAGAAATTGCGGAAGAATTGGATCTTGATGACCCTAAAGAAAAGGGCAGGAAAAAAATTGAATTTGTTGGAAAACAATTTAAGAAATTGATCAATACCCTCAGGGCTCAAAGAGGTCTCAATGAGAAAGAAGGAACGGACATGGAAGCATCACTTCCCTATAGTATTATTAGAAATATAGAAGCAGCGGAAACTGACGAGAGATCTCCTATCCAGGTTAAATATAAAAGGACAGAAGAAGGTGATTTAGAAAGACTTAAAAAGGAATTAGCTAAAGAAGAGGCCATTACTGACGACAACAGAAATCTTAATAAAATTAAACGCCTGACAGAAGAAGTGGCTGAAGCAAGTAAAAAAGATGAGGATCTCGAAGTAGAGGGTTCCTCTGCCACAAAGAGTCATGTGAAGATAATTGAAAATGCTCTTGATAGGCATAAGGTGAAAGCCATCATTGAATTTTCAGCTAACTATGATAATAAATCTGTCCTGGAAAAGAATGGCCCTGACCCTAAAAAGGATCCTGTTGATTTTAAGTATAAGAAATATACAGCTTCGTTTAGAGGTGTTCGTAAGGGTTCTTCTAAAAAAGGTGGATGGAAAAAAACAGTCAATTATACTTATACTCAGGATTTGACTGATGAAGGAGATCCTAAAGGAGAATCTAAATCTACTCTTGAATTAGATGGAAACCCAGTTCCTAGTACAGATAATTTCAAGAAGAGCCTTGATGACCATGTAAAAAACAACATGCTTACTGAAGGTATGCTTCCGTATGGCCAGTCTGTTGGAGAAGGAAAGAGTTCTCAACTTGTTAAATTTCCTGTAGTTTATGAAAATGTAAAGATGGATGAGACTTACTTTGGTGCCGAAGAATTTTTCAGAGCTTACCAGGGTCTTTTGACCGAAGACATTTCCCAGAAAAAAAGAAAAGAAATAGTCGAGAAGAAACAACGTCAGCGGAGTGTCGGTAGAAGTACCGAAGAAGAATTAAAAAAGACTATCAAAATGCTTGAGAATGAACTTGAAAGTAGTCCGGATGAAAGATCCACTATTGAAAAGGAAATTGTAGAGTTAAAGAAAAATTTGAAAAATGTAGAGGATATATCCTTGGAAGATGAAACTGAGGATAGTTTACTGAAGTCTGTTGAATGGCTTCTTAAAAAGAATAAAACCAAACTGGAAAAAGCTGAAGAGGATTACCGTGTGGAAAACACCCTCCCTGCAGAAGAGAAGGATCCTAAAAATCTCAGAAATCTTGACCGTAAAAGAAGGAATCTTGAAGAGTACGTGAAAGAATTGGAAGAGGATGTAGCTAACTTTAAAAAGAAAACAGCTTTCCTTGTTCCTATTGCTACTCATCTTCGTAATATCCATGCTGTTTCTGAAGAATGGAAACAGAAATCAAGAGAATTACAAAAAGCTGAAGATTCTCTTGAGAACTTAAAAACCGTCCTTAAGACAACTAAAGATAAAGTTAGAATTAAAGTTAAGGTAGATAAACAGCAGGAGCTCGTTGATAAACTAAAGAAAGATATGGAATCCGAAGGAATCTCAAAAGGAGCACCTGGTGCCTTTCCTGAAACTGATTCAGAAGATGTGAAAGAATTCTATAAGATCTTTTCAGACGCCGGTGTACAACGTTTTCCTAAAATGACCCTTTATGGATGGCTTACTGCTATTCAATTAAAGCAAGTTGCAAAACAGCTACAGGCAGTCCTTCGCACAAAGTACGATGAATTAATAAAGGATGCTAAAGCTCAGAAAGGCAAAGAGCCCGAAGAACGTGAAAAAATGATTGAGGATTTTAAAAAAGAGCATAAAGCTGATCTTGAAAAAGCCTCGAAATTAATGAAAGCTCTTCCTGCGGATCTGAAGAAACGTCGTGATAAATTCAAAACAGAACATCCTTCTGATTTTGGTCGTATCAAAGATCCTGAATGGGTTGATAGTCCGGAAAAGGTCAAAGATGCCCTTGAGAGTGTATCAACTGAACTTAGTGATATAAAAGGTGCACCAAGTACGGGTAAACAAGAAACAATCAATACTCTTGAATTAAATAAGTTTAAGGGTCTGGGAAATTTTTTGAGTGTAGCAAAATCAGGTCTCGGTACACTTGCAAAGAGACTTATGAAAGCTCCTTTAGAACCAGGACCTATGCCCGCCGATCTGAATAATGCTTTAACTCAATATGTAGAAAAATCAGAAAGTAACTTTGCCAAAGCTCAGAAGATGCTTTCTGAAGCCACAAGAGATGTTGGAAAAGATTCTGAAGCTGCTAAGGCGCTTGAAAAAATGGAAGAAGAATTCAAAGATTCTAAAAAGGATCTTGCAGGGGCCAAAAATATTATGACCCATTTTGAAACTACTGCAAAACAAATTCCAGCCCTTGCTGTTGCTACAGCTCTTGTTGGTAAGGGTTCAAAAGAATCTTCTGGTGCCCTGGGATATTTCGCTACCCTGTATAATTTCTATTCCAGTATTCTCTATTTTGGTGAAAAGGGTCATTTACCTACAGGTGAAGCACGAGAATCTGCTGAGTCCTTTACTCAGGATGATATTGCAGATCTGAAAGAAATCAGAGATGATGCTGTTGAAGCTATACTTACACTAGCTGCTACTCCTATGGATAATAAAAAAGAGATCAAGAGAGAATTGGCAATAGCTCGTAAAGGTATGAAAAAATTCGTTGATAGCTATTCAGATTATGATGTTCCAAGTCAACACAGTCTTAAATCCCCGGTTGATCAGATTGAACACGGTAGACAAAAACGAGAAGTGTCTGTGATGGATCCAAAAGTACTACAGTTCAGAGAAAAAAGATTGAAAGATCTTGGTGAAGAACTGAAAACTGAAAAAGCCAAACAAGGTACTCCTGAATATAGTATAGAAAAAATTCGTCTATTGGAGGATGAAGAAAAACTTCGTCAGGAATTAGCCCGAATGGATGTAAAGTTAAAACAAGGTTTGGGTAGAAGAGAACAGGGTGCTCTTGAAGATGAGATGGAAAAGAAGGTAGATGAAATTGATGCTGTACGGGAAAAATTTAAGAAAATTGCTGATCCTGAAAAGAAAACTGCTTCTCTTCCTTATAGTATCATAACCTCTGCAGAAGATAAAGAGAAACCAAAAAATCCAGGGTATGAAAAACTTAAAGAGACAGCTATTTTTCCTGAAGACAAAATGAGTGAAATCCAAAAACTTTTGGTAAGTCTTAAGAACGGTAAAAAAGATGTTGAAACGGCTGAGAAAGAATTAGCTCAGGTAAAAAAAGATGTGAAGGAAAGACACGATAAGTCTAACAGTAAAGAAGAACTTGCGAAATTGTATGATAGTGTGAAAGTCGAAAACGGTTCTACTGATGCGAAAGATTTCGAATCCCAGCTTAAACGTCGTGCTCTTGAGATAACCCGTAAAGTCGTTGATAAGATTAATAGGGATGCTCTGAATGCCTGGATCACTAAATGGGAGAATGTGCGTGAAGATATACCAGGTGATATGCCTGATCAACCTTATTTGAACAGAAAAGATCCTAAGGTATATGAGGATATGTGGGAATATCTTAAAGAACAACTTCCTGAAAAACAATATCCAGGTCTTGTTGATACTCCTCCTGAAGAAGCCACAAAAGAAGTTATGGGTAAACCCACTGATAAAAAGGTCAGAGAGTATTATGAAGAAGCTTTTTCTGATATGAAACTTGATATCAGTGATGCCACTGTAAAAGATATTGCTAACATCTATCAGAATAAATTTGAGGATAGAAAAGAAGGTGGTGGCGGTGGTAGTTCTAAAGGTCGTTCTAAACCTATCAAGAATAATCCTCCGAAAATTACTTATGAAAAGAAAAAAGAAGAACTCCTTAAGCATTATAGGAAATCTTCAAATGGTCATACAGTAATCATGAATATTCTTAATGATTATCTTCTTCATCTTAAGAAACAACTTAAGGGTGGTGATCAATTCTACACAGGTAAGGTCGTGGATTATATGATCAATATGCTTAAGAGTGCCATGAGTGAAATGGCCTTCATCACAGTAGGTCCTCCATGGACTCAAGGAAAATTACCCATTAAAGGTTCTCCTGCATCTACTGGTCATCCTGATATTATGATCCAAACTGATAAGGATGCTGAAGATGTTTACAATAAGATGAAACAGATGATGAGGGCTATCAATGATTTCACCGCACCTGATATGGCTCCAATACCTGGTAAAAAACTTACGGATGCCAAAGGAAAAGAAAGAGAATTTTTTCCTTCAGGTTTAATGAGATGGTATGACAAACCTGAAGCTGGTTCTTCAAATTCTCCTATGCCCGAAATTAAAGATATACCAGCAAAGAAATCATCTACTCTCGCACTAGCATATAACCTTGCTCAGAAGTTCTCTTCTGTCGAAGTGGCTGCTATCGATAATTTGAGTGAAGAAGATTTGATGTCTGTTTAAGAAGTAATAAAATTTAAATAAAATACCCCTGGGCTTCGGCCCAGTCGGGGGTTAAGTAATATCATTAAAAGTATTGTTTTTTAATGATATCTAATGTAATTTATTTTTATGGGATTATTAGAGTTAGCATAAAATTGAAAATTTAATCCAAGAATTAAAGTAAAAAGTTAGAATGAACTTTAAACGATCCGTAAAATGTCACTACACTAAATGGCTCTCCGAAGAAAAAAAAGAAACCCTCAAACTTTTTCTACGTGAAACTCATAATGTGACTAATTGGGCTCTAAATAAACATCATCTATCTGTCGCTTACTGTGGCATGGAAAAGAAACAACTCCTTCTTGCATCTAATCTTCATCAATGTGAAGACACCTGGCTCACTGAAAGGGCTAAAAAGAACTGTTTTGCTGAAATGCACGGTTTAGTTTCTGGAACAAAAGCATCTACTGATGAACTTAAAAAAGAATATAAAAAATCCAAACATAATCTAAATAGAATCATGCTGTCTTCTACTAATGTATATATCAAGCTTAATCCTGGTCTTAAAGAATTCGATTTATTAGTAGAATTAAGGTGTTTTGATAGCCGGAAACGGGCGTATACTATAGCAATCCCCCTTAAAAGAAATAAACAGTTTAATAAATGGGCTGAAAAAGGTAAACTTGCTACTTCTGTTATTTTAACAGATAAATATATTCAATTCAGTTTTGAGATTAAACAAGATAAGAAGAAAAAAGGCTCTATAATAGGGGTTGATCCGGGAGCAAAAAACCTTTTAACTATAGATACAGGTAAAAAATTAGGGACAGGTATATGGGATCTTTTACTTAAACTAAAAAGAAAAGTGAGATGTTCCAGAACGTGGTATGCTTGTCGGGAAGAAATCCTGGAATATATAGATAAATCATGTAAATTAATACCTTTTGAGATTTTAAAGTTTCTTGTACTTGAAGATAATAGACGTATTAAATATAAAATGAAAAGACGTAAAAAACGTTTGAGCAAACGAAATCGCTCCGTTCTTACTGGTTGGGCAATCGGGAGATTGAACCTCAGGTTAAATCAGCTTTGCGAAGAAAACGGTGTTTCCTTTCGAAGAGTACCTGCTTGGAACAATTCTCGAACCTGCCCCAATTGTGGCCATTGTGAGAAGGCGAATCGAGTATCACAGGATGTATTTACTTGTCGGAAGTGTGGTCATATTCGGCAGGCTGACGAAGTTGGCGCGGTAAATACACTGGCTCGATTTGCTCTTGGGCCTTATGGTGCCAAGTGCAAACTTGAATTTAGAGATAGGCATCCTACTTATTACAGATTAAAGGAAGAAGTGGGATAAATATCAATATTTTTAGGAACGGTCAGATAGGAATAGCACATGATCAAGTATAGTATCCTCTTTCCGTACTACAAACGTGCGGGTCACCTTCATAATACCTTCATTTCTTTTCTACATCATTATCCTAATAGAAATGATTATGAAGTCATTATCGCAGAAGATCTCAAGAATAGTTCTGATGAAAAAGAACACAACGATCTACTAAGTGTTATAAGCCAGTTTAAAGATCAAATAAATATCATCCATATCAATGTTCCCATAAAAACCTGGAATCCATGTATTGCTTTTAACCTTGCGGCTAAAGCATCCTCCGGGTCGTTCTTCGTTATAAGTAATCCTGAATGCTTTCATAAAAAGAATATCCTCGCAGGTCTGGATGAAGAATTCGAAAAGAACTCATCATCATACGTGGTGTGTGGTTGTATTAATAAGATCGGGTGTAATTTCTTCATAGATGATTTTAATAATCTTGAAGGCACCTATGAATCCTGGTATGCACATTCAAAATTTAGAGCAGCTCTTCTGCACTTTTGTACCGCCTTATCTAAAGAGTCCTGGGATTTAATAAATGGATTCGATGAAGCATACAAAGACGGCATAGCTTACGATGATAATGACTTTATAAACCGCGTCAGAAGAGCTCGATTAAATATCGTCGAACGCGATGACCTCCTAATAACACACATTGGCCATGCTCCAGCCTATATAGATCCTATACAAAGGAAAAATTTGGAAAGAGTCAATTGGTTAGTGTATCATAAGAAATGGGATTAAGATAATGAAAGATTTGAAAAGTAGTTTTTCTGCAGCTGATAGTATTCCGGTAAAATTGGTGAAGGATTATGAATTGATGCAGTCCATGATGAAGGATAAAAGAATACTTCCAGTACACGCTCAATTCATCCCCACAAATAAGTGTAACCTGAAATGTTCCTTCTGTAGTTGTGCTAATGACGACCGTCAATCCGAAATGCCTCTTGAAGACGCTCGGAAAATTATTACTCTGATGAAAAGTCTCGGTACAAAAGCAGCAACAATCACCGGTGGCGGAGAACCCCTTCTTCATCCTGACTTTGCCGAAATTATAACTGCCTTTAATGAAGCTGGAATTAAAACAGGACTCGTTACCCATGGTCTTGGACTTAATCCTCAATTACCTTTGAAAGATCTCGTATGGTGTAGAATCAGTAATGCTGATCATCGAAGCCTAACAGGTAACTATCAGAAACGCCTTAGACAGACCGTAGAAGCCTTTCCAGAAGTAGATTGGGCTTTCAGTCATGTCGTATCCTCTAAGCCTAATTTAGATGAGATACAGCGTGTCATAGAGTTCGCTAATTCTCAGAACTTTACCCATGTCCGTTTAGTTGCTGATTTATTTAATTATGAGAACGTCGATTTAATTGCCGTTGAAAAGGAAATCAAAAATCGTGTAGATGATAGTAAAGTAATTTACCAGGGTAGAAACATGCCTTCAAAGGGCGGTCCATGTTATATAGGCTATCTGAAGCCTCTCATTAGTGCTGACTGTAAAGTATACACTTGCTGTGGCGCTCAGTATGCCTTGAAAGAACCTTCCAAATGCATGCCTCCAGAGCTGTGTCTGGGAAGTGCCTTCGATCTTGATAAAATAATCGATAATAGTGATAAACCTTTTGACGGAAGCATCTGTTATCGATGCTATTATGATAACTATAATAACATCCTGGGAAATATCCTGGCCAAAACTGAACACATGGATTTCGTCTAAATGGACTATAAAAAAATTTATGAAGATGCTTTCGCTAATCCTTCCTATTCTACTAATGCTGGCAGGAAAGTAAGCTGCGGTACTGTCCAGCATTATTTAATTGATGAAAAGAGCGCTATTGATATAGGGTCCGGACGAGGCCCTGTTCTTTTGGAGTTAATGGAAAGACTCACTGTAGATCTTATCCTGTGACGTAGAGAACTTCCATAACATCAAGGTACCGTTTGAAAGATTGGATCTAACGGTAAAAGAAGATCGGGAAAATATTTTAACGAAGTATCCTACTTTTGACTTCTTAACTTGTTTGGATGTTCTTGAACATATAGAAGAATTGTATGTAGAGGATATAATGCAATTCTTTAGTAAGGTAGCAAAAAAATCCTTGGTAATTGTGGCCAATCATTCGGATATACAGAATGGAACCGAACTGCACTTAATTCAAAAGCCTCTTTTCTGGTGGGAAAGTCTTTTCATTAAGTACTTTAAGATAATAGAAAAGAAAAGCATTCATAACGATAGAGCTTATGTTTTTGTTATGAATCAGGGTTAGGTGTGATCCTTTTCCCATTGCTCATGAAAACTTTCACTATTCTGTTCAATCCAGTCGTGGATAAAAAGGTCCCCAAGATCTATGCCAGCTTTTTTCTCAGCTTCCTTTTTGGCCTTTTTTATTGCTTCTACCTGATCGCATGCAAATTTTCTAAATCTTTCATCATCCATACAGGTCCTCATTTCCTATTGTGATGAGGTATTTAAATTAAGGACATTAAAGGATTATTACAAACATTCACAGGCGTGGGTGCGGAAAGAGTCGAACTTTATTCGGGCTTTTGAGGTTTTCACGGTAATTTTTGCATTTTTTAAACGGTAATGACGGTATAAAGTTTATTTTGAACTTTATCATTTTTTCAATGAACCATTATATCTTTTTTGCTTTTATATTTTAAAAAAACTTTCACAAAGAGTACTACGTTATTCAGGTTCAACTGCAAAGAAAGAATCACTGCTATCTTCGTCATCGTCCCAAGCATCGTAGTCATTGATTCTGTTAGTCTTCCCAAATTCCAACTCTTCAATTTCTTCCTCATCAGGTTCTTCAAGATCTTCAAATTTATCTCTTAAGATCTCATCTGCATCGAATTTCTCGTCTAACATAACTTCTCCTGTTGTTTCTTTCTATCTTGTAGTTGTACACTGTTTTTCACAATATACATAAAAATTTTATATGAATATGATAATTTTTTACTGTCTACCTATGGTTTCTCAATTCTAAATTCAGGGCATTTTCTACAGCCTATATGATATTCAAAATCCTTTTGTTCAAACCAATTCGGGTTATCATCTCTTTTCCAGTAATCAGACACCATTTGATGTCCCAGAAAGAAGCAACGGGCTCGTTTAAAGAAATTAGTTATTTTACTCTTATAATTTTTCTTTCCCGTTATAATTCTTTTTAATACATCTTCAAGGAGTCTATCTGTATTAACAGCGGTATATGTTCTACCCTTACCCATTTTTATCTCATTTCGTCAATTGTAATATCCAGGGCTTCTTCAAGCCATTGTGCAACTAATCTTCTATGGCAAAATTCACCGGGGTTTTCCCAACATAAAAGTATTGCATCTTCACCTAGTTCTTCGTAAACTTTTCGGGGATCAAGTACTCCTAATACTTCTTCATAGAAGAAGTATTTATAGAAAGCTTCATCACCATCGAGTTTATACTTTTTAAAGAACCAGACTTTAGGGGCCAGTTTTTTGTACTCTCTTCCCTTATAAGCTTCCGGTGCTCTTCCCGCGATTGAGACAGCATTGGGATGATTCCCGTGTTTTCTATAGCATGATGTTTTCATTTAATCGTCCATAGGATTAGAGTCAGTATTACCTGATAACCAATCTATGACTCCTTTGATGCCTTCTTCATAGCTCATCCCAGGGAAATTAGATCCACTCGTTTCCTGTGTCTCTGAAATTTTGTCAATTAATTCATGGGCTTCTTTTTCATCTCTTACTGTCTTAAAAATGGACACTTTAATTCTCCCTTATTTATGAATCTTCCTCTTCATATTCCTTTTCTTCTGCTTCAGATAAAGCTAAACGTATAAATACAAGATCTGTATACATAACAGGTCTATCCCAATTCTGATATTTTTTACACGAAGGGGACTTATAGCCTAATTCTCCAATCTTCTCTTCTTCGAGACCCTTATCATCCGGTTCATATGAGTTACCAGTCATTATTTCCCTGACTAAATTAATGGGCATTAATTGTTCACTGGTAACTTCACAATCATGTTTTCTGTCGTAGAATACTGCAATCATTCTGTCTCCGGGGTCATAGCCTTTGTATCAGTTAAACGGAATCCTGTGACAGATCCATCCACTTCAGAAATATTAATAGTAATAGGGCCAAACCTGTTTTTATCAATGCCAAGAATACCGTTAAGCACGCCTATAAATCCGGCTTTAGGTTCTTTAAGAGAAGCGTCGCCGTAACAATGAGCTTGGACTGTTTCATGGTCCCTGATACCGTGATTGCAGGGGAATCTTACCAGGCCTATATGGCTCATGAGATCTGGGTCTATCTCTGTAATTTCATTCATTACTGCTAAGATCTCCTTGATAGAGATCGTTTCGTCTCCAGTCCATTCTTCAACTTTCATTATTTATCCTATTGTCAATTTGCCCTAAAAAGTAACCTTATCTGAACCTGCTTTTATTTTCTTAATAAGGTCGAGTAGTATACCAGTAGTCAGACTCTTGTTTCCTGTATCGGATTTTACTGAAAAAACATCACCGTTTAATTCCAATTGAAGAATAATAGTGTAGATGTCTTTCTCATTAGGTTTGCTCTCATCAGCCCCTGTCCCTATCTGAGTTCTTAACCATTCTTTAATTATCTCTCTAACTTTTTCTTTTTTTACATCACCTGAGACAGTGTAAGAATCTTCTTTAAAAGAGTGTGTGATTTTTAATGTGATGGTCATTAGTCATTAACTCTATGGTGACTAATGCAAACATATACTGGTTTATCTCCGGGACCTGTAGATGTCACGGCATTCTTAGTTTTTAAGTCTTCTTCAGTAATTACTTTACCGCAGATGAAACATTTGTATGTTGCTTTAGTGCTCATGTTTTTCCTTTGATGAAAGTTATTTTAATTAAGTGTTTTTTTACGAATCTCATCTATCTCACTGGCAATATTTTTAACGGCCTTATTTTCGTACAAGTCAGAAAAGTACTCAGTACAATAAATAGTTTTTTTCTGGTCTGTAGGGTTACCGCTTTCTTGAAGAAAATGATTCAGAATTTGAGATCTTCCTTGGTAGAAGTCTTTATCATTTACGAAGCTATATTCCCTTCTGATTAATTTAGTGTATTTATCATATTCTTCAGGTTCGGATCCAAGGATAGCCAGGTCTATATCATGCAGGACTTTTTCATCCTGCGTGTGAGGCTTAACCTTAGAGTGCTTAGTGGCCAGCACCATGTTGTAGATGATAGAAGCAGTCTCTCCACTTAATCCAAGCTGTATGCAATCGAAATAGGCCTTGTGGGCACTGATCTCTTCATTGAGGGGACTGTTGGGGATATAAATAGCATCATGGTACCACCACGCTAATTCCACAAAATCTCTATTATCACATAGAGATTTAACTGATTCTATAAGATAAATCCCTGGGAATATATGATTTTCTAATGTATGGTAGCATCTGAAATATTCCGTATAACATTTGAATAGGTTATCATCCATAAAATCTGTAAGAAGAAAATCTACGTTTATATTAATTCGGTATAATAATTCTTTTAAAGGATTAACCATTGTCTGGGTCTCCGTAACTGGGGTTTACTGTCTTCTCGTCTTCTTTTTTAAAAAAATCACTAATAAAACTGTAGGCGATGAGAATGATGATACCATACCACAAAGTTTTGATGCAAAAACTTATAAATTTAAATATACTTTTCATTTTTTATTCCTTCAAAGAGTGAGTTTAATGTGTCCTCGTGTGTTTTTTGGATGGGTAACTTATATCGAACAAAATTTTTTACCTATTACAAAATCTGGGATATTCTTCAATGTAAACGTAGGGCTGAAATCTTCAGATCCTGATATACCCATAACATTATAAAGAAAGTTTAAATAAACTTTTCTGTGATTACCTTTTTTAAAATTATTCCTGATGACAACAGGATGATATTCAGTGTCTGTCTCCCCTATCTCTTTTGCAAGATATATTCCAGGCTCAATGTCTCTTGCTTCTATTGTAGTATATTGTTTAAAAATATTATTTTTTACCATGTTTTAACCCTCTATTACTTTTGTGATTAAGGAAACCCAAGAATCATCGAAGTCGTGTGCGGTCCAGTCTTTGCAATGGTTCGTACTTCTCATGAAGTTTCTTACATACATGCCTTCTCGAAGATGTACTGGGTGTGGTAATGGAAAGGGGCCAGGTTCCATGAATACCGCATCGTATTCACCGTATGTTTGTTTCATCTTTTTAAAGAATTTAATACCATCTTCTTTGATGAATTCTTTTGTTTCTTCCACTAATTCCGGACTTATTTCTCTTTCCATGTTTCCTCTTCTAATCTTCCCAGAACTGCTCCGGGTTTATAACTTTTAGGGAACCAGACTGGACTTGTAGCGACAGTATGCCAGCGTACCCACGAACCACCATACCATTTCCGGTACCATTTATAATCAGAGAAATTATGTTTATTATTCAGTAACCAGGAATTAAAGGCTTGAGATAACCCTGTCCATATTCTGGCTATGATTAAAAATAACCTGATCTTTAGTCCGACCTTTTTACCTAAAATTATTGAATATCTATTCATCTAATTTGTATCTCATGAATTATTCTTTCAACGAGTCGCATTCCCGGGAAATTTTTCAAGCAAAGCTCCCAGCGTTTTATAGCCTCTTTTTTCTCTGTGTGAATTTCGAAATCATCCCAGGCTTTTTTCAACTTCCCCTTTACACTTTTAGTAAGGAGAACTTGCAATGCGTATTCAATTCTATCCATTAAATCTTATATTTCTGGAATCGTTTAATGGATTTTTTTGTCTTATCAATATCTTTCTTAATATCCCAACAGACAATCATATATAATCTTCCGTCTTTAGTGACTCCGCAAATGGCTGGATCGAGATTAATTTTAGGTATAACTTTTTCTTTGATTTCAAAATTATGCTTTTGTACTTCAAATTTAGGTGATGCAATGACGAAGGATTCAAAGATTTTAGAGTCCAACGCTTCAGCCGTCCTTAGTTTCGCACCAAAAGGTATATCCGTTTCAGCTTGATCTAGGGGAACCACATTTAATGAAACTTTAATAGTACTAAATGAAATAACTTTCTTCTTTTGCTCTTCACTACCTAAATTGCGGTAGTTTTCTGCTTCTTTTTCAAACCTGAAATTAACTATTTCTTTGATCCAAAAAATGGGAATAACTATAGCCAAAGATATAGAAAAAATGTGGAGGATTGTGTAAATGGTATCCATTCTCCGAACAGGTATTGATATATTAAGAAAGCTGTAGTAACCCAGAGTAATAAAGAGAAGTGAACAGAAACCTAAAATTTTTAGTTGTGGAGTACCTATAAGGATTTTCATGCCTACCGTGAATTTTTGGAGTATATTATGAGGTTTACAATAGATTAGATTCATCCAATCAATTTCAAAAAGTTTATTTAATTCTTTTTTTGAAATTTCATGGAAGTCATGAACAGATGTTAGTTCATCAATATCTTTTTTCAAAGATTTTACAGCAGTTTTCTTTGATATCCTACTGAGACCCAGACGCGCATCCAAGGCTAATTCTTTTTCTACTTCTTTGATGTATTCAGAACTTTTCTCTTCAACCAGTAAAGGGTGTCTGTAAGGCTTTGTAACAATCGATATAGAATTGTTATTTATATTTCTTTCGTCTTCCTGTTCATCCTCAACAGTAAATTCTGCCTCTATTCCTTTTTCCCACATATGATTAACTCCCTTTTATTTAGATTTTATTTGTGATAGAACTTTTTGAATTGTCTTTATAATGTTACCAAATAATTAGATCGGATAAATTACCAAATAAATTTTTAGATTTTTTTATAAGTCCCACAGGATCTTTAGCAGGTTCAATATTAAATTCTTCCTTTAACCATTTTCTAAAGATAATTTGATCTTCATAATTCTCAATATTCTTATTAAGATTCTGTTGGAGTTCTTCCTCACTATGTGTTTTACTATAAAAGATACAATCATAAATAAAACCAGTGTAGTAAGGGAGAAGGGATAAAAATTCTTCGAATGTACTAGTAATAACACTAGCCTCACCCTCAGTGTCAATCCATACAATTGGAGACTTATTATCCACATCCCAGACAGCTATCAATGATCCAGAACCATGTTGACCAATTACTCTAAATTGATCCTTTTTATCTTCTCCAAACATACTTACAATAAGATCATCATCATCTGTGACCTCAAAATCATTAAAACATAAATCTTCACTGAGTTTAATAAACTTTTCAATCATAGCTTTTTCCTTCTCTCCAGATTTTTTAGTATTTTTAAAAATGATTTAAACTCTTTTTTATCGTCCCCATCATCAAATTCATTCCCAATCTCCATCACCTATTGCACCAAATATACAATCACAGATAAGGCAAACACCTTCAAATAGGAAGAAAGCGTCCCTGCATGCATATGATATACATATAATGAAAATAATAGCTAATACTATAAGTATTATAATCCCAACTTGCATCCCATTTCCTCCAAAAGTGCTTCGTAATGAGTACTTAATTCCTTCATCTTTGTGATGGTTAAATTTTTGTTTTTTGATTCTTCTCTAACTATCCTCAAGAGCTCATCCTTTACTGCAATGATTTTATCTCTGGATTTAAGCCCACCTTCCATAACATCAATTAACTGCTTCTGAGTATTAATGTAATTCTCTTTTTTTTCAGAGAAATTTTGAAGATTCGTTATTAGTTCCTTTTGCTGCTCTATAGCATCACAAAGAGCCTGATAATGTTGAGTGTATAAAGTTATTGTACTACAACCCATTTTAAGTTCCTAAGCGGTTTTTAGTTTTTTTTTTGTTCCATATTATTTTTTTCTGGTGTCCAGATAGGCCCCTAAAACTGCTTCTTCTATTATTCCTCTGGTTTCATTATTTAAAGGAAATGCTATATCAGAAAAAGAGCCATCTTTTCTTAATTTATTAGGCATTGCCACAAAGAGTTTCTTTGTTCTTGTACAGATGATTTTCAGTCCTTTAATAGCTATGCTATTATCAATAACTATTTCTGCAAATGCTTTTACTTTATACTGACCTACTATTTTAAGTCTTACTAATGTGACTTCCATAGTTCTTATATATCCAATCCTGCCTCAGTAGGTATCTTAAGTCCAACGGTCTTTTTGATACTTTCTTTTCCATTTAATTAAAGGGTTGTATTTATATTTAAAACTTTGACAAGACTTCATTTCTCAGCATTGTAAGTCTTTAATATGTAATTCAATTTAATGATAAGATCGTCTATAAATACTATCTTTTTCTGAAAACTGTTTTTCTTTTTCTTCTCTAATCTTTCTAATGCCCGACCTCTTTGAATCAATCGCAATAATTTTAACCTCTTGCCTTTTCGTATGGTTAAGTACCGTATCCAATATTTTAACCGGTTCATGAGAATATATTTTAAGAGAAGGGCAGGTATTACTGCTACGGATAAAATTATATCAAGAATGAAATATACGGTTTTGAGAATTATGATCATTTTGTATTTCCTATAACAGTGGTACACATTTTATCCATCTATATTAAAGAAATATATTAAAAAAGTTATCCATATGTTTGAGCGTTACAATCTAACGCTCGCCTAATCCTCTTTTCGATAACTTCTTTAGATTTATCCTCTTCTTCTTTTCCCTCAAAACTTTTACAATGTTTTCTTAGATACCAGGATTCAAAAGGTCCAAATTTAAGACTGTAATTTCGTGGTCTGAATTTTTTTGAGCAGGCATAATCAAAATGTGCACACCAATCACATGGAGGGCCATAAAGGATTAGAATATCATTTAGATATTCAACAACATCTGACATTTGCACATCTTCATGAGAGATATCTTCAAACCCTGCTATTTCCAGATAATTACTCACCGTAGTACCGTTGATATTCTTTTTCTTTTTTCACACCACACAAATGTCAGGATCCTTGCTTTAAATCCAGTCCTGAATATTTTTTGATCTGTTTCATTACCTATGATATCTATTAGGATAGGCTTATGTAAATAATTATGGCAGAGTTCCTCATATTCTTTTTGATTGATCTCTAAATTATGCCGTTCCATCATTCTTTCTTTAACATGATTAAAGCTATAGGCTACAGAATTTCTGTCCGTTTTCATTCAAGACCCGGAAAATTCATACCTGGAGGTAGTAGATCCCTAAGACTTGGTGGGCCTCCTCTACCATTGGAACATTCTTCCTTACATTCTATCTTAAATGCTTTACCGTCCTTCATGGTTAATTCAGTATCAAACTCTCCAGAACGAAGTTGAATTTTTCCCGTAAAGATCTTTTTTCGAGCGAGGAAAAGTTCTTTCTCCTTAGCTAATTTGTTAGCTTCCTTTTTTATCCTTTCCTCTTCCGATAAAATGATTGCCCATTCTCTGATCTCCTCCGAAGATAATCTTTGAATTTCGATGAATTCAGCTTTAGAGCAACCTCCACAAGATTGCTTACCACCTAACATTTCGTTAAGTCTTTTAAACATGTCATCTAACATATCTTCTTCCTTCTTGTTAAGATGTTTATAATATGAGATGAGATTTTCCATCAGAACCCAAAATATTTTGACCCTTAGATAAAGAATGGGCACATACGGTTATGGAGTCTCCCTCTTTTAGGTTTTCGGCTTCTGTGAAAGTCCATAAGGAATCTCTGAAGACTTCAAATTGATGATTAGGTGAACAAAGAATTTTATTCTTACCTATTCCAAGAAAGATAGTATTTTCTTTTATTTCAATCTTTTCCTCAATAAAGGTTATAACTTTACACTCTCCCGAAACACAGGTATCAACTTTCATTTACCCTCCTCAAATGTTTTCTTTATTAAAATGATCCATAACTTTTAATTGGAGTTTATGCGGCATCCCGGATTGAGACACATGCATCAATAACTCAAAATATCTTTTTTCTTTTGCCTTTAATTTTAAGAGGTCAGTAAAAATTTTTAAGTAACGGGAGGAAATTTTTTTCTGCCCTTTAAATATTCCATGGAGCATGCTAATATTAATATTATACTTATTGGATATTGTTCTGTAGCTAAACACATTTGAGATGTATTTCTTTTTATAAACTGCTTCTAAATAAAGTGTTAAATTGTTGAAGTCATATATGGAAACAACTTCTTTTTCTTTCTTGAATATTTTCTTTAGATCTTCAGATATGTTTTTATCGCAATCTTTCATGTATTTCTTGAGCCATGGGCCTGGAGCTCTTTTTTTGTACCACAATTCTTCTAATTCCGATTTAGCCTCATCCGGTAATTTAGAGGCAAATTGCCATATCCATACATGAAGATTATTTTGATCAACCCATGTGTCCTTATAAAAACTGTACACTTGATTAGAGCCGTTAACAAGAGCTGAAATAGCACCATTCATATTATAATCCTTATTTCTTCTTCCTGAAAGACTGACCACCGTCTTTCATATTATGTACGGGCTTTATTCTATCTATGATCGTTGCAGTAGGCCCTATGGCGTCCTCTATCAGTTGAGCGTCCTTATACGCATCTGGAGCCTCGTCCAGAGTCGTCTGGCCAACAGAGGTGGAATAGATGCCTTCCATCTGACCTTTAAAGTCGTCTACGTTGAGATGTTTACTAGCTTGACTCCTGCTCATCACACGTCCGGCACCATGAGGAGCAGAGCAATTCCAATCCTTATTTGATTTACCTTCACAAATTAGTATACCGTCACGCATATTAAAAGGAATAATCATCCTTTCTTTTTCATATGATCGTATACTACCTTTTCTAATAATGAAATCCTGGAAGTCTATGAAGTTATGAACAGTTTCAATCTCATCATTTCTTTCAATCCCAAGAACTTTTTCAATAGATCGGGCCATGTATTGTCTATTGATTTCTGCGTACTTTTGTGCAAAAATCATATCAAAGAGATAACCAGCAGCATCCTTATCTTCAAGCCATTCAGCACCCTTTAAATCTATGCCATGATCAAGACCTAATTCTTCCCTGACCTTTTTAATTTCATCTTTTATTCTACGGGGTTCTTTTTTAAATTCTTCCCGGATCTCTGTAGTTCTTTTTAATAGAATATCTCTTTTATCGTCCTTCAGGATTTTAACGGCAAGTCTTTGCCATAACTCACAGATATTTTTCCCGAAATTTCGAGAGCCAGAATGAACTGTAATCCAGTAAGAGCCATCATTCCCTATTCCCGTTTCAATAAAATGATTACCTCCTCCAAGGGTTCCTATAGAACTGATAATCCTTTTTAGGTCTGACCCCATTGTTTTGTTCTTTTTAAGAAACCAGTCCATGTCATAATTAGTAGGTTCAATTCTGGTTCCAAATTTATTTAGGAATGCCATAGCAAATTTTTCAGCCTGTACCTTAACGTTTTGCCAGGGAAAATCTCTTTTCATATTAAGAGGAGACTTCTCATGATATTCTGCTCCAAAGGGAATCGCTTTCCTTATCTTCCTGTCCAGCTCCTCAAGGGGCATATTTAAATCCTTACCGAATTTTAAGCTGAGCATTCCGCATCCGATATCTAAGCCAATTACATTAGGAATGACCTTATCAGTCATCTCCATTGTAAAGCCAATCACAGATCCTTTGCCTTGATGACAATCTGGCATTATAGCAATAGGCTTTGTGAATGCAGGATGATTAACGAACTGATTGATTTGAGAGACACAGGAGGCTTCAACGTCATCTATCGTTATATAAGCTGATGAAAATTTTCCGTCTATTGTGAACATTAATATTTATCCTTATCTTCGAAAGCCATTCTTAATTCTTCAGTAGCTTCTTTATTGAGATTCCAATCAATACTGGGAACTTATTCCTTTAATTTTTCTACCCAATTCTTAAAAGATTTTTCCATTATCGCCTCTTTTTAGTTTTCATACAGATACCGAAGTTTTTTCTTTTTACCCATAGAGCCCATTTCTGAATTTTAGGCTCAACTAATAACTTTTCAAGAGTATCAAATTTCTTCTCTAATTCTTTATTGGTGAAGAGTTGGTGTATCTGATCACCGCAATCTATGCATAAAAGAATAGTATCCTTCCCTTTTCTGCACTTGGGTTTAAGGTGATGTTTCTCAATGTGCTTCTCCGTAGGAGGTGTTCTTAAGCATATAGGGCACTGAGTCATAATAGGCTAAAAAACTCCTCAACAAGATCTCGTGTCTTCTTCGCAGCATAATAAAAAAAACCTCCTGGAATAAGGGCTATCAGAAAATCAGACTTGTGTGTAAATTCTCCTAACCATAGATTCGTTATTGCAGAGACCCATTGCATCCCTTGAAAGACACTTAATACTAATATTATTATACCTATAGCTATAGCTTCCATTGGTACTGTTTTCCTATGGTAAATTTTCAAAAACTATTATATTCTTTTGATCATCATAATCTACAACGGTATATCCTAAAAGGTCCTTCAGTTCTATCTTTTCTTCTGTATTAGGGTCGATTAATATGCTCCCCTTAATTTTGGCTGATATGGTCATTTTTCATTTCCTGAAATCATATTCGAATCTTTACTGATTTTTGCCCTAAATTTATACCTACTTATAATTTCCTCCTAATACATTATACAAGCTGACAATGAAAATTATCCAAAAAAATGAAAAAAGATTAAAATTCCTTTTTTATGCTAATTATAAGTATACTGCTAAAAGCAAAATTTGTCAAGTTAAGTCGTTCAAAGTATTGGAGTTACGTAAAAATAAAAGTTGCTGTTTATTAAAAAATGGTTATATTATAATTATTAATAAAATTATAATAACTCAAAAAGGAGGTACGATGACACAACAAAAAAGAGTCATCGATTTTCTCTCACAAAATAGGGAAATGAAATCTTTGTCAGAAATTTATGAGGCTGTAGGTGCTGAATCGTATGGCAGCCAAGCAGGTGTGAGAGGGCTATTAAATAAAAATACTGGGAGAGGTAAAAGGTATTATATCCGTAGGAGACGGGGCCTTGGTTTATATACTCTAACGGCATTTACACGTAGGGCTTGGCATCATATAAACAGTTAAAATAAGAGCGACGAGGAAAGAATGAAGGAAACTCTCCTCGTCGTCTTTTTCATTTAGAGTGGCTCTCTAAACGAACAATATGGAATTATTTGAATTTTTCTTTATCTTTAAATTGTTGCTCAGTAATTACATCTTTTTTCATCTCTAAGTTCTTGATATACTCGGGCATATGATGGTCACTCAAACTTGCTTCCCCCTTACCCACCTGCTTCCAAAAACTCGTGACATCCAGTCGTTCGGCATCATGGTATTCCAAATACACATAATTTGAATCTTTCAGTAAAATAACTTCATCCCCCAGATGCTGGTAGAGCCCGTGTCTCCATAATGGTATTGAAGTGATTAAACCAAATGCAAATCGTGATGGTGGGACACAGGGAACCATATCATCCTCATTAACAAACCTTATGGCATCTATACACCTGTATTTTAACACTCCATCGGTAGTGAGAGCCTTGGGCTGGCCAAATGTGTATAGCATGCCCAGATTAGTGCTATCTACGAGTAGGTTAAGATAAACCAGAAGTGCAGCTGCTCCATCTAAGCTATGGCCCTGAACGGTAGTTATATATCTGCCCTCCAATAATTCGTTTTCTATAATATCATTATAAACTGATTTTGCCGCTTTATTAAAACCTCTATGGACATAAATATTTAATTTATCATCTTTCGTAACTGACTTATCTATTAGGTTACTTTCATATTTCGTTAGTTTATCATTCCGTACTTTTTTATATGATCCATCTGTTTTTACATTCTCAAAACTGGCTGTACCTCTAATAACTATATGCTGTTGGTTTAACATGTCCTCATAAACTATGAAATATTTTATATCCGTTTCCTTTATAGTCCTTATGTAGACCCGGTTTTCAACTCCGTATTTTTCATTGATTTCTTTATCGGTTTTATATGCATAACTGCACATTTCCGCAGACCTGAGAACCTGTGGGAAATTAACTACATGTGAATAACCTGCATCACCACATTGTCTGGGCGGTAGATTAACAGCGGAGCACAGGAATAAAACAGGTAATAACAGAATCAGATATTTTTTCATACAGATCTCCTATAGATTTAATTGTTCAACAGCCATCTTTAATCCCATCAGATGAGCCCTGCATCTAATAGAAGTTGTTTTTCCATTAGGCCAATATGGAGGATCTCCAAAGAAATCTCCGCCATTTCTTGATAGCCACATATTCCATTCAATTTCACTGTTAACAGCTCCTGATTCACACTCAAAATCTTTCCAGGTTTTTTCTCCGTGCTCATTAATAGCTCGTTTTACTTCTCCCAATAGGTAGTCAGGGTTCCATCCTTCGTAGAGCCTACCTTCTTCGCTGGCTAAACATTTTCCTGCAAAATAGGAATAACAGCATTCGGCCCATTCTTTGAAAGAAGTAAAACTTCTTACATGATATATTGCTGTACCTATGTCACCAATGACAGTTAAATAACCTTGCCTTAATTGATATATCATGGCAAAGTTATAGTTGTCTGGTCTTTTCCAGGATAGGAAACTCATATCGGGTAGAGTATCGTCGAACTGTGCTACATGGTTCTGGTACCATTCATTGATCTGTTCCTCTTCGCATTTTTCCATACTTTTCAACATCATTAATTTCCTCTTTTATCTCGATTTTTGATTTAGGTGTAGGTTTTGGAGTTTCTTTTCCCATTATGAAAAACATACCCAGAAAAATTACTGCCATATATCCAAAAATAACAATTGCTATCCATTTCATCACACCCCCCGATGCTTTAAATTTTTAATAATCCTTATATACAGCATACCCCAATCTCACGAGTTCTGTTCCAAGATTGACTATTTTATCTGTATGCGCCTCATAAGTAATTTCGGCGATGTATCGACCGTATTTACCTGTTTTTTCAGTGGTTATTTTTACTTCTTTTCCTTCAATCAGATCTTTAACAAATTCTTTCCCTTTTAGACCTAATTCCTTTTGAGCCTGATTCGTCTTTGACCCAAGCCGTGTCTCATACGCATTGATTCTTGCTATTCTTATTCTGGTTTTTATACTAGTTTTAAAACCTAGGTCAATAACTATGTCAAGAGTGTCCGCATCAACTACGTTTGTTACTATAGCTTTATATTCATACATGCTATTCTCCAATGTTTCGTTCAATCATAAGTGCGTGGGTTATATCCGTAATTCCTGTGCCTTCTGGGTGAGGATCATGTACCATGGCACCATTATGAAATACCACAGCGTGCCCACTCTTAAAACCCCTTGGAGAGCCCCCACATACAACATAGTACCCATCCACACCGTCCTTATAATTTAGAATATCCTCTTTGTTGTTCAGGGTCCCCATGTATTCAAAATTGTACTTGTTCAATATGTCTACTAAGGGTATAAACCATTTCCCCCCTGTTAAGTGTTCTATGCCCGCAAATTCTTTTAAAGGGATTTCGGTGATGGAAGAAATAGCGGCATATTGGCAATTTCCTATAATACCTTTTTCGGGATTACTTAGAACTGTTTGTGTGATAGGTACCATTCTCTTTTTTCCTTCTGTCTTTAACACAGGGTTTTTTAGTGTTTCCCAACATGCAGGAAGATCTATTACAGTCCTCTTCATTATGGGTGTGATTGTAATAATGGTAACATTGTCTGAATGTACAGATATTATTATGAGGGCAGACATGAGTGAGTATGCTTTTCATTCTTATTACTGCTCTAAGAAATATAAGAACTATATTTAAAATGAAAAATCCTGCTGCCACTATAAATATGGTAAAGGGTTCTTTTGGGGTTTTAAATATTGTTATTAAAATTTCTATCCCTATAACAACTAATATGAAATCCCACTTTTTTATAAATGTATGCTTTTTCATGATTTATCTCCCGTCTTTCATGAAATACGCTACTTACCTCTTTACCTCCCCTTATGTTATTAAATGATTATTAGAGTATCATGAATCAATTTCTTTCAAGATATTTGATATTTTTTCTTTTAATACATTCAGGGCTTTCTCTTTTGCTTCCTCCATATCCTCGTATTCCTTAAGATTTAATTCCGTTACGAAGCTATCAAAAGGTTGTATCCTGTACACCCACTCCTTCGGGCAATCCATGTGGGTGTACGTAACTACGATACTGACTTCACTAAATTTTAATTTGAATGTAGAGGGCCGTCTAACTGTATCATTTCGTCTATAACTTGTTATGTCTTCCCATTTATTCATTATTTCTTTCCTTTACTTTTTTCCTCAATAAATTTATTAAGGGCTTCATCAGCTTCAATTTCTTCTCTCGCAATCCTTTGTGACTTAATTATTAAGGCCATTCTGAGATCCCTAATACCCTCTTCTAATCCCATTTCTTTGGGTGAGGGGTATTTACCATCCGTTATATCTAACGGGACAGGAGCAAGGTCAAAATTCCATAAGGAAACTCTTTTGCATTGCGTACACTGGTATTTAACCCCATCCTCATCGTCTGATAAGAAGGAGCCTGAACCCGCTAATTCATTACCACATGTACAATAAATAAAAGTTTTCTGGTTTTTCTTTGTTAAGATTAATTCTTTCTTCCTTTGCTTTTCCTTCCACCATTTTTTAAATCTTTTTATAGCTTTCATGATTATTCCTTTAACCTTTCAGAAATGAAATCATCAAATCCCAGGCCCAAATAGAGAGGTAACTCTTTAACAGGCCCCTTCGTAAGTTTATTGAATAGGTCTTCAGTTAATTCCCTATCATTTAAGTACCAATATTTAGACCCATCAGCCAATTCAATAGCAGGACCATCTTCTCTGTGACACTTACCGTGAAGATACCAATATTTAGAACCCTCGGCCCTTTCAATCGCGGGGCCATCCTCTCTATGAAACTTACCATTTATGCACCACCATTTAGTTCCATCATAATATTCAACAGCGGGGCCATTCTCTCTATGTCTCTTTCCACTAAGGAACCAAAACTTAGAACCATTAGCAAATTCACAAGCAGGGCCATCTTCTCTATGATATTGACCCTCTTTATTGTACCAGTATTTAGTACCATCAGAATCAACAGTAGGATTATTCTCATTCATGATTTCAATCTTTCAGATATGTACTCATCAAATCCCATACCCAAATATAGAGGTAATTCTTTAACAGGCCCTGTTAATTTATTGAAAAGTTTTTCAGTTAATTCTTTGTCGTTTAAGTACCACCATTTATCCCCATCAGCCCATTCACAAGCAGGGCCATCTTCTCTATGACGCTCACCATTGATGAACCAGTATTCAGTTCCATCAGCCCATTCAATCGCAGGGCCATCTTCTCTATGACGCTTACCATTGATGAACCACGATTTATCCCCATCATAATATTCACAAGCAGGGCCATCTTCTCTATGACGCAACCCGTTAATCCACCATTTTTTAGTACCATTGGCATATTCAATCGCGGGGCCATCTTCTCTATGAAGAAGATCGTTTATGTACCAGTATTTTTCACCATTGGCATATTCACAAGCAGGGCCATCTTCACGGTGAAGTTTATCCTTAATCCACCATGATTTTGAGCCATCAGAACTAACTGTAGGATTTTCATTCATGATTTTAACCTTTCAGAAATGAAATCATCAAATCCCAGGCCCAAATAGAGAGGTAACTCTTTAACAGGCCCCTTCGTGACTTTATTGAATAAGTCTTCAGTTAATTCCGTTCCATTTAAGTACCAAGATTTTTCACCATTAGCGCATTCACAAGCAGGGCCATCTTCCCTGTGAAGCTTATCATTTATGCACCAAAATTTAGAACCACCAGCCCATTCACAAGCAGGGCCAGCCTCTCGATGATGTTTCCCGTGGATGTACCAGTATTTAGAACCATCAGCGCATTCACAAGCAGGGCCATCTTCACGGTGAAGTTTATCCTTAATCCACCATGATTTTGAGCCATCAGAACTAACTGTAGGATTATCCTCACTCATGATTTCAATCTTTCAGAAATGAAATCATCAAATCCCAGGCCCAAATAGAGAGGTAACTCTTTAACAGGCCCCTTCGTAAGTTTATTGAATAGGTCTTCAGTTAATTCCCTAT
>Ga0114918_10000618_pt1 | contig 30822 bp, 21 predicted proteins | sample LantaG_FD_87015 | JGI IMG/M metagenome (GOLD analysis project Ga0114918, IMG submission 87015) | Deep subsurface microbial communities from Baltic Sea to uncover new lineages of life (NeLLi) - Landsort_02402 metaG | ecosystem: Environmental > Aquatic > Marine > Oceanic > Sediment | place...
AATCAGTTCCAGCGGCGGGTACTTTGGCTTCCCTGATTGTGACCAGCAAACAGCTAACACCCAGACCGCAGCTTTTGAATACGCCGACGGCAAAATCATCCAGTTCGAGGTCCGCGGCCGGTACACCAATGACGAGAAGGGCGTCAGAATCGGCAATCTCTTCTTCGGAACCAAGGGCTGGATGTGCCTCAATAGCAGCGGCGATACCTGGCAGACCTTCTTGGGCCGAGAGAACGAGCCCGGCCCAACTTCTGAGGGTGCCGAAGCCGGCGCCGACCCCTCGGATCTGACCGGCTCAGGTGGGGAGGCGCATTTTGTTAACTTCATTAATGCCCTTCGCTCCGGCAGGAAAGAAGACATCCCTGCTGATATTGAGGGAGGACATTTGTCCGCTGCACTGTGTCATATGGCGAATATCTCCTATCGACTCAGACGCAAGCTTGTTTTCGATGGAGCCGCGGAAAAATTCGTAGGCGACAAACAGGCAAACCGTATGCTGACGCGAAAATACCGCAAACACTACGTCGTGCCCAAGAGAGTATAGATGCCCAAAACCGGTAGTGACAGACAAGAGAATGCTTTGCCGATGGCGGGTTATTCAAGACGACAGTTTCTTGAGCGTTCGCTGTGTACTGCTGCAGGTGTGTTTGCTGCTGGCGCCTTAACTTCCTGCAGCAGCCTGCAAATTTCTTTCGCCGAAAAACCGGGCTCAAAGATGCGTTTTGGTCTGGTTACGTATCTGTGGGGCAAAGACTGGGACCTGCCGACTCTTATCCGCAATTGCGAAGCAGCCAACGTGCTCGGTGTTGAGCTGCGCGCCGAGCACGCGCACGGCGTAGAATCACACCTAAACGCCCAACAGCGCCAAGACGTAAAGAAGCGTTTTGCCGACAGCCCCGTAACGCTCGTTGGCCTGGGAGCTAACTTTGCCTTCCACCATACCGACCCGGCAAGGCTGCGAAAGGATATGGATGGAGCAGGAGACTACATCAGGCTTTCTCACGACGTTGGCGGCAGCGGCGTTAAGGTCAAGCCAAATGCTCTGCCGCAAGGCGTGCCGATTGAAAAAACCATCGAGCAGATTGGCAAATCGCTCAATGAGCTTGGCAGGTTTGCAGCCGACTACGGACAGGAAATTCGCGTCGAGGTGCACGGCAGAGAAACTTCAAGGCTGCCGATTATGAAACGGATATTTGACGTTGCCGACCACCCGAACGTCGGCGTCTGCTGGAACTCTAATCCAGAAGACCTTGAAGTACCGGGCCTCGAATACAACTTCAATCTCGTCAGAGACCGCTTCGGTGCCACAGCCCACGTGCGGGAGTTGAACATCGGCCCATACCCATATCAGCAACTGATAAACTTATTCGTCAAGATGGACTACAAGGGCTGGATATTGCTCGAGGCCCGCACTAAACCCGAAGACCGCATCAAGGCGTTGGCGGAGCAGCGAATACTGTTCGAGCAAATGGTAGCTAAGGCGCAGGCCATCGGCTGATTTGTTGATTGAGTGTGGGCTGTAGGTGGAAAATCAGGGGTGTATAGGGCGCTTCCCAGGGACACCAGAATTGCGGCTTTAATTTCACTGCGGCCCGGATATAATCAATCTTATGAAAAATACCGTCCTTAGCGAGCTTTTCGACCAGATGGCCGATATTATGGAGATTCTCGGCGAGGACCGCTTCCGCATCAACACCTATCGCAGGGTCGCGCGAATTATTTCCGATATGCCGACCGACGTCGAGACGTTGTTGGCGACCGGCGAACTGGCAAAAATTCCCGGCGTTGGAAAATCGAGTCTTGCCAAAATCGAAGAGTTCGTCAAGACCGGCGCCATAACCGCTCACCGGCAGTTGCTCACCAAGATTCCTCCAAGTCTGCTCGAGTTGCTCACCATACCCGGTATGGGACCGAAAGGCGTTAAAGCCGTTTATGAAAACCTAAAGGTGACGACCATCGCTAAACTAAAAGGTGCAATCAGGAGCGGCAGCCTTGCCCAACTGCCCGGCTTCGGTGATAAAAAAGCAGCAGCAATAACAAAAGGCATTGAGTTTCTCGAAAAATCCGCCGGCCGAATTCGTCTTGACCAGGCCCAGGAAGCAGCCGACCTTGTCACCGGCTTCCTCCGAAATCTTGCCTCCATTCAAACAATCCAGCCGGCCGGCTCACTGCGACGGCGGGCCGAAACTATTGGCGACGTTGACATACTCGTCGCCGCTAAAAAGGGCAAGCAAATCGTCCAGGCATTTACGCAGGCCCAGTTCGTTCAGGATGTCCTCGCAGCCGGCCCGACAAAGGGCTCAGCGATTATCCAGACGGCAACCTGCCCCGTCCATGTCGATGTCCGCGTCGTGGCGAAGGAAAGTTTCGGAGCTGCTGCGCAGTACTTCACCGGCTCAAAGCAGCATAACGTCCGCTTGAGAGAAATCGCCATAAAGGCGAAGCTGAAATTAAATGAGTATGGCCTGTTCAAAGCAGACAAAACCGTGGCAGGCCCAGTCGAGGAAGAAATCTACAAGAAGCTCGGTCTTGATTATATCGACCCATTGCTTCGCGAAGACCGCGGCGAAGTTGACGCCGCAAAGGCCCATTCACTCCCTCAGTTGATTAGGTTTGAAGATATCAAAGGCGACCTGCACGTCCACACAAACGCCTCAGACGGTGATTGTGACATCTCCGAACTCGCTATGGCGGCAAGAGATATGGGTTACAAGTATATCTGCGTCACGGACCACTCTCGCTCATCGGCAATTGCCAACGGCCTCTCACCCAAACGGCTGGCTCAGCAAATTAAACAAATCCGCAAACTCAGCGAGCAGTTAAAAGGCATTGCAATCTTAGCGGGAACCGAAGTCGACATCCTTGCCGATAGCTCACTCGACTTCGATAACAAATTGCTCGCCGACCTCGATTTTGTAATAGCCGCAATACACTCCGGCCTGGCAAGCTCCCGCGAAAAAGTAACAACCCGTACACTAAAGGCAATGGACAATCCCTATGTCAACTGCATCGCCCACCCGACCGGCAGATTGATTGGCCAGCGCGAACCGATGGATATTGATATTACCGCTGTCATCGAACACGCCGCCCAAACACACACGGCCTTAGAGGTAAATGCAAACCCCTGGCGTTTAGACCTGAAAGATGTGCACTGCAGGATGGCAATTGAAGCTGGAGTTAAACTTGTAATCGGAACTGATGCGCACAGTGTTGTTGGGCTCAGCTTGATGGGCTACGGCGTGGCGACCGCCGCCCGGGGCTGGGCAACAAAGGCCGACGTCCTCAATACCCTCTCGGCAGCCAGAATCAAAAGCTGGGCCAAAAGCAAAAGACCCAGATAGACCATAACGCATCTTCTGCTTCGGTTGAAATCTTTTCGGCGATATTTCTGCGAAAGCTCGATAATACCATGGATTTTTCCCGTTTTAGAGGCGGCCTGAGAAATACGTATAGGCAATCTCAAAGGCCGGCTCTTACACCACCAATGAGCTTTCCGCCCACCTTCTAACAAATATGGAAATGAAAAAGAAATTCTTACTATTTTCCGGTGGTTGTTCGGCTGCTGTGTTTACAACGCCATTGTCGTGTGCTATTATTCGCTTCTGTGTGATGTTCAAGCGGGAGAACCCTGCGTAGCTTGTGATGCTCTGTGAGTTATGGAGTGACAAAGGTGAGGGCCGCACATTTTATTTATCAGTTCCTAAAGCATCCCACGGAAATCGGAGCCGTTGCCGGCACCTCACGATTTGCAGGCCGGGCAATGGCCTGCGAGATAGGAGGGCGCTTGAATGTTGTAGAATTCGGAGCGGGAACCGGCACCATAACCGCTCAAATCTTGAAGCATCTGCCTGAAAACGGCAGCTTAACGTGCTTTGAGATAAATCCAAAGTTTTGCGAATATCTGCGCAGGATTAACGACCACAGACTAACGGTGATTAATGATGATGCCGGAAACTGCGAAAAGTATGTTGATAGCCTGGATTGCATCGTCTCTGCTCTTCCCCTAACACTGTTTGACAAAGCTGAGCGCGAAAGATTCCTGAGCATAGCAGGCAGCGCAAAAAAGTATATTCAGATATTTTACTCGAAGGTCTTGACGGAAACTCTGAAGGACTACTTCTCGGATGTAAGGATCAAGTTTGTGTTGCTGAATCTGCCTCCCGCATTCATCCACGTATGCAGCAATTCAACGGACTGAGTCTTATACGAATCATAAGAAATATATGCGCGGCGCCAAACAGAGCCCCGACCCCAAGGGAGGGGACATTGCTCTTGTCAGAGCTAATCTAACTTCATCGGGAAATAGTTTTTGGCGTTGTTGTAGCAGATGTCCTCGACCATTTGTCCGAGCAGTTCCATATCGGGCGGCAACAGCCCCGCTTCAACGTCACTGCCGAGTAATTGGCAGAGTATCCGGCGGAAATATTCATGTCGCGGAAACGACAAAAAACTCCTTGAGTCAGTCACCATACCAACAAAACGGCTGAGCAGCCCCATATTTGAAAGCGTATTGATTTGCTTTTCAATCCCGTCCTTTTGGTCGAGGAACCACCAGGCGGTGCCATACTGCATTTTCCCAGCTACTGAGCCATTCTGAAAGTTACCGAGCATCGTGGCTATAACTTCGTTGTCTCTTGGATTCATATTGTACACTATCGTTTTCGGCAGTTGCTTGTTCGCATCCAGACGGTCAAGGAACTTGCCCAGCGGTCTTGCTATCTCGAAATCGCCGATGGAATCAAAGCCGGTATCCGGGCCGAGGGTATTGAGCATTCGCGTATTGCTGTTTCGCAGCGCCCCAAGGTGAATCTGTTGAACCCATCCTTGTTCTGCGTCCATCAACGCCAATTCAATCATCATCGCTGATTTGAATTTGAGACGCTCTGATGCTTCCAGCTCTTTACCGCTTCTTATCTTACTGAAGATGTTTCGTATTTCGCGTTCGGTATAATCTTCTGCGTAGGCCGTTTCGATGCCGTGGTCCGAAAGCCGGCAGCCGTTCTTATGGAAATAGTCGTGCCGTTTACGGATTGCTGCAATGTAGGAATCAAAGTTGGTTATGTCGACGTCGCAAACGCTTTCGAGTTTGTCAATCCAGGCGTTCAGAGCCGGCAGGTCTTCAACGCCCATCGCTCTATCAGGCCGCCAGGCTGTGTGGATCTTGATTTCAAAACCATCCGCTCTAATCTTTTTATGATGTTCCAGTGGATCGAGCGGCTCCTCGGTAGTGCAGATAAGTTTAACGTTCATTTTGCGAAGGATATTGCGCACGCTGAACCCCGGCGTCCTTAGCATCTCGCTGCAGGACTCATAGATTTCTTTTGCGGTGCTCGGATTCAGCAGTTTGTCCTTTATGCCGAATGGATTCTTAAGCTCCAAATGACTCCAGTGATAAAGCGGATTTCGCAGGCAGCAGGGCACGGTCTGGGCCCATTTTTCAAACTTCTCATAGTCGCTTGCATCGCCTGTGCAGTACCGCTCGTCCACGCCGTTCGCTCTCATTGCACGCCATTTGTAGTGGTCGCCGTAAAGCCATATTTGGGTAAGGTTATCGAACCTGTGGTCCGCTGCTATTTTGTCTGCAGGAAGATGACAGTGATAGTCATAGATGGGCATTTTCTTGGCGTGTTCGTGATAGAGGATTCTTGCGGTTTTGGTTTGCAGAAGAAAATCTTCCGACATAAATTCAGCCATTTTTAGTCCTCATAGCGGGCGCATATCCTTATGCGCTATTTGTGCTGTTCCTGCTTTAGTCACGTTTATAGGTTGGTCTCTTATAGTTTTGCATTTTCTTTGTATATTCTTCAAACGACTTTTTTGCCTGCTGGAGGTGTTTCGTCGTCGGTTTTGGTCTCTTTTTTTCCTGAAAATAGTTGATAATCCTCCACGCACCGTATATTGTCCATCCAACTGCTAATATTATCGCCGCAGCTATCCATATTGTTCTGAACATAACATTCTTTCTCTTACGTATAGCTCTTACTACTTATGTGTTTTAGACCGTGTACGTTGATGCCGATGTGTCACCACCTCGGCCGGTCCAATTCGTGTGGAAAAATTCGCCCCGCGGCTTGTCAACACGTTCGTATGTGTGGGCGCCAAAGTAGTCCCGCATGGCCTGCAGTAAATTGGCTGGAAGCCGGTTACTGCGATAGCCATCGTAAAAGGCCAAAGCTGAACTCATTGCTGGCATCGGAATTCCCATCTCTATCGCAGCGGTAACAACTCGCCGCCAGCTTGGCTGTGCCTTCTCAACAGCATCCTTGAAGAACGGGTCGAGAAGCAGATTTTCCAGCTTGGGGTTTTTGTCGAATGCTTCTTTGATTTTGCCCAGGAAGGCCGAGCGAATAATGCAGCCGCCTCGCCACATCAGCGCGATGCCGCCGTTGTTTAGGTTCCAGTTGTATTCTTTTGCGGCAGCCCGCATAAGCTGGTAGCCCTGTGCATAACTGACTATCTTCGATGCATACAAGGCCTGACGCAGGTCTTCGGTGAAGGCCTTTTTATCGCCTTTGAACTCTGGTTTGGGGCCGGTGAGGATTTTCGATGCGGTGACGCGTTCTTCTTTAATCGCTGAAAGGCACCGTGCAAAAACGGCCTCGCCTATAAGCGTCAGAGGCTGGCCTAAATTCAGGGCCTCTATACCCGTCCATTTGCCTGTCCCCTTCTGGCCGGCGGTGTCCAGGATAAGGTCGATGACCTCGTTGCCGTCTTCATCTTTATAGCCGAGAATGTCACGCGTTATCTCGATAAGGTATGAGTCAAGTTCGCCCTCGTTCCACTCGGCAAAAACTTCTTGCATCTTTTGATTGCTCATTCCGAGACCTTCCTTCATCATCTGGTATGTCTCGCAAATCATCTGCATATCACCGTACTCGATACCGTTATGCGTCATCTTGACGAAGTGTCCCGCGCCGTTCTCGCCCACCCAGTCGCAGCAGGGTTCACCCTCCGGCGTCTTTGCACAAATCGCCTGGAAAATGGGCTTAACGCTCTCCCACGCCTTGGGCGAGCCGCCGGGCATCATTGAGGGGCCTTTTAATGCGCCTTCTTCACCGCCGGATACGCCCGTACCGATATAAAGTTTGCCCTTGCTCTCGACATATTCGGTGCGCCGGATGGTGTCGGGAAAATGCGAGTTCCCGCCGTCGATAATGATGTCACCGTCTTCGAGGTGCGGCAGCAGTAGGTCTATAAAAGCATCGACCGCCGCGCCGGCCTTGACCATCAGCATCACCTTGCGCGGTTTCTTGAGGTTGTCGCAAAGTTCCTCGACCGAGTGACAGCCGATGATGTTTTTGCCTTTTGCACGGCCGTTGATGAAATTATCCACCTTTGAGACGGTGCGGTTGAAGCAGGCCACTGTGAAGCCCTTGCTTTCCATATTGAGAATTAGATTTTCACCCATTACTGCCAGACCTATCAGGCCGATGTCTGCTTTTGCCATTCCTTATTACTCCTTTTCTTTTAATAGATACTCAATAGTTGATATTAGTTACTAAATCTTTCCTTCGAAGACCATAAACCTATTGCAGGGTTCGAAATAAAAAAGATTTCTTCGCCGGAAGCGAGACTGTTAAATCCATCCTGAAGTTTTTGCGGGTCGTATCTTTTTGCCATCTCTGACAAAGGTGCATATCTGAAGTTGACTGCTTCGATTTCTTCTTTGCTCAATTTCCCCGGACAATACGTGATGGAAAATCGACCCTCGGAAGAGCCGTGTATCAAATGGGCAGCGGCGCTGAGATTGTTTCTGATATCGTCGTACTTCTTAGCCGCCTCAAGTATCTGCTCCGTTCCCACGTAACCATATTTCCTTATGATTCGGTCGATTTCGGCGTCTTCTCCGAACCGGCCTACCCCCGGTGCTAATACAATCAGCTCACCTCCATCGGCCATAGCCATACGGGTGCGATAGATACTTTTGTTTCCCAGCCAGATACTTTTATACTCAGCCGGGTCAAGGTAAACCACTACCTTTTTAAGCGGCTCATCCAGCAGCTCAATATTGACTTTCGCTGACAGCTCTGCCGCCGGGCTAAAGCATTCGATATCATCTCCGATAAACAGGCCGCGGGTTTTAAGTGCTCCATCTTCAGCTGAGCCTACGACAGTTTGCACGTACACAATCGGCATATCTTTTGCGAAGTGGTCGGATGCATAATTTAGAACTTGCCTTACAGGATTGTCAGCCCGTCCCATTATCCTTTCCATACCGTACGCAGCCCCAAGAAAATGGCTTTTGTTAATACCATCGGCGCCGCCTGTACCAACAAAAATGTTTTTGTTGTAGTTGGCCATCCCGCTTACCTCGTGGGGCACCACCTGACCGATAGACAGGATAAGGTCAAAACCGCCTTCCACAACAAGGCGATTTACCTGAGCAGGCCAACTGAAATCCACCCGACCTTCTGAAACTTCACGGATAAATTCAGCCGGCACTTCACCCAACGTCACCAGTCCCGTTCGCCAGTTATGCTTTCTGAATAGTCCCATCGGCGTCTGTCCATACATCTGCTTTATTTCCGCTTCCGTCATAGCCGAATGAGTGCCCAATGCCGGAAGAATATCTGTCAGACTATCGCCGTAATACTCCCACCCAACAGATGTCAACTCGCCCGCGCGGGAGTGACACCGCGTAAAGTCGGGCGGCACCACCAGCACTTTCTTCTTTGGGCCGAGCTTGTCTAGCGCAGAACAAAACCCCTCCTTTAAATCCTGAGCGCTCAGATTATCGTTTTCCTGTCCACGGCTATAAAGTAGCACTTCTGTTATCCCTTCCAGGGCGGTGTTTCTGGCAGATGTTCCAGGAAATCTGCAATCAGTTTCTCTTCATAGCTGCCCGCGTATTGGCCGTTAATGAATTTATCAAACGCCTCATCCTGAAATCTCTTCCACGATTTGGTCTCATCACCGGGATTAACCGGATAAAACAAAGCATCGTTTGCCTTCGCCGCCTTCATGTCCCCCGGCGCATCGCCTATCATCAAAATGTGGTCTTTTTCGTATTTACCCTTTGCGGCATAACTGAGGTGCTCAGCCTTTTTCCCCATTTCCTGGCCGGCTATAACATCTACGTATTTGGCGATGTCGTGTTCTTCCCACTCACGCGCAAGTGCTTCGCACGGTGTCGCGGACACGACTATGGCGTCAGCCTGCGTTCCGATTTTCTCCAGACTCTCGCGCACAAACGGAAACGGCGGCATACCTTTGACAATATCTTTTATGGATGCGTTCACTCGCTCACTCCATTGCAGCGCATTTTCCAGTTCTGCCTTGCCATCTGCATTTGAAGCTTCGGCAATGGCTTGTTTGAGCCCATCGTTGCTCAGTAAGCTTTTAGGGTCGTCGACCCAGGCAAAATAGTGTGGAAACTGCGGAACTTGAAAATCCCTGGCCTTGACCATCGGATGAGATGGCAGCAGCTCAGCAACGATACGCTTAACTGTCTTATGCCGGTTTGCCCCACGCGTTCTGGAAAACAAATCTGCGAATTCCTTGCACTCACGTGCCGCTTGGGCTACCGGCTGCAGGCCAAAGTAAGCTATCATCCACGGACAAAAACACTCCCGCTGCTTTATTCCCATCGTATCGAACGCACAGCCGTCCGAATCGATACCTACGAAGAATTTCTTTTTTGGCTTAAACTCCTTCAGTGGTTTTGCCGGGTCGAATTCTGTCATTTTTTTCCCTTAATCAATTATCAATAATCATTAATCAGTCTTTCATACTCCGCTGAAAGCTGAGAAGCCGCCGTCAATGGGGATAACCACCCCGGTAACAAATTTCGCTGCATCGCTTAAAAGCCACACCACGGTTCCGATTAATTCCTCCGGCTGACCGAATCTCCCTATCGGAGTATGGTCGATAATTGTTTTGCCGCGGGCGGTAAGCTCGCCGCTTTTTTCATCAGTCAGCAGGAACCGGTTTTGTTCGGTCAGAAAGAACCCCGGCGCAATCGCATTGACGCGAATGTCTTTGGAATAGTTCTGGCACAGATGCACTGCCAGCCACTGCGTAAAGTTATTCACGGCCGCCTTCGCCGCCGAATAGCCCATCACCTTGGTCAGCGGACTCAGCGACGCCATGCTCGAAACATTCAATATGAGGCCTTTGCCGCGATTGGCCATATCTTTGGCAACGACCTGCGTGGTAAGAAACGTTCCGATGAAATTCAAGTCAAACACAAATCGAACCGCCTCCGCCGGCAGGTCAAAGAAGGGCAGTGTTTCCGAAGTAGTCGCTTCTTTCTTATTGCCCCCGGCACCGTTTATCAATATGTCGATGTCGCCGAGCTCAGCGACAGTCTTTCGCCTTGCTGCCTCCAGAGTATCTTTTTCCAGAACATTGCACTTCACGGCTATCGCGGTCCCACCATCGGACTTTATTTCTTTGACAATCTTGCTTGCGGCAGCTTCAATCAAATCCCAGACCGCCACCTTTGCTCCCATACCGGCCAGCGCCCTGGCCATTGTCCCGCAAAGCACACCGCCCCCGCCGGTAATCACAATCACTTTATCGCTCAGGTCGAATAAATCTTTCATCGTGTTATGTCCTTTAATCCATAAAGATTGGTTTTATGTGTCGTTCGTAAATATTTTCCGTTACGTTCTCTGCGATTGTTTTCTCATATTTTTCCAATGCGTTCAAAAAATCGTCGCCCATCTCGGCAGCGATTTTATATGCCACATGCAGCAACTGCCGCAAATTTGCGTCGTACTTATCACAGGATTGGTCGTGACGCAGTGCATCAGCAAAATCTTCACCGCTCCATCCGTTGACAACTTCCGGCGATGGCAGCTTGTCCTTGTCGATGTCAATGACTGTAGCGTAGGGCACGCAGAGTTCATCGAATCGTGACAGCGCATTGGCGTAAACTTTTTTTGTAATTGATAGGCCCTCCCCGCCCGCCATAGCCAGACCGATAAGCTCTTCCAGCCACGTCGTACCCGCAGTCTTGATATGTAACCCGGCGTCGAATTTCTTTATCGCCTTGTTCATTGATTTGTAAATTGAAAATTTGTCACTGCCGGAATGCACGCTCAATTTCAGGTTCTCGCCCAGACCGAACTCCTTAATTGCAAAAGCGATAACAGCCAGGTCCTCTTCAAACTCTTTCGCAAACTGCGCGACATCACCGACGTAGTCAACACCCTTATTGAAACGCCCTGTAAATTTCGGAGCTATTGTCTGCGCCGGAATACCCTCATCGGCAATGGCGGCCAGGATGAAGAACATCTCAACCGGCGTCTGCGGCTGGTCGGTTTCGTCCATCGAAACTTCAGTGATAAAAGAGTCGCTGCCTTTGGCGGCCGCGATATGACGATAGATTTCGCCTGCTTCCTTGACCGCCAGCAGGAACTTTCGCGCAATTGTCTCGATTTGCTCTTCGCCGATTTGAAGCGCTTCGCTGATTCCAGGAATGGCCAAAGAGCCGGCATACTTCTTGTATTTGTTGACAAAAGTTCTGCTCTCGTTTTCATCTGCGGCTTGGCCGATAAAGTCTGCTACGTCCAGCGTAAAGAAATCGCTTGAATCGATAAACAGGTCAACGTTCTTTAGACCTATATGGTCTGCGTCCACACAGTACGAATCGTTCCATCCCAGCGCCTTGACCGCCTCGTCAGCTTCGATGCGAACATCGCCGGGCGAGGTCTTGATAATCGTGTGTTCACGGTGCGATTTATTCCAGACCGGCGTAATGTTGACACCCTCTTTCTTTGCGAGGATTATGGCCTGCAGTTGGGCTTTCCCCTGATGCCCGAATCTGTCCCCAATTCCGAATGAATACTTCTCTAAAATCATACTTTTGTCCTTTCCTGGTTGTCTGATTTTTTACATATATTTTGCCAGCTTCTTTTCCAGTGGTTTGCGCTCGAATCTCATAAACACCGGCAGCCCGTCTTTGTCGATTGTAATTGGAGCTTCACCCTGCACTAACGGCCGGACGTAGTCCCGCATTGCATCCGTGATGTGATTGCCTTTATCATTTATGTACTCCGCCGGCACTTTCTTTTCGCCGTTGGCGACGTCCCTCAGTTCTGCAAGTCCTGTTGTGCATTTGTATTCCGGTCCCTTTTCGCGGACCAGCGTTACCATTTTGCCGTTCTCACCTTCCATCGCACACCTTACCGCCGTCTGCCCGCACATATACGCCTCGTTAATGTCGGTCAGCGACGCAAAATGCATTGCGCTTCGCTGATTTGTGCCGAGCTTATTGAAGCGCGTCTTTATGCCGACCTCTTTTTCAATCACAACCTTGAGCATATCAGCAACCCCGCCAAGCTGCACGTGACCGAAGCTGTCCTTGCTGAATGTCCCTGTATCAGCCGTTACGTAGTTGCCGTCTTTGTCCTTGAGACCTTCGCCGGCAACGATGAACACTCTGCCCAATTCCTTGAGCACTTCCTTAACGTCGCCGACAAGTTTATCGAATGAGAAGGCTGCCTCCGGCATATATACAAGATGCGGTGCATCTTCCGGACACCTTGCAGCAAGGCCTGTCGCCGCTGCTATCCAGCCGGCGTTTCTGCCCATTACCTCCAGAATCGTGCAGGTATCTGTCGTGTACAGTGCTTCGGTATCTCGACCTGCCTCCATCGCGCAGGTTGCGACATACTTCGCCACACTCGGATAGCCCGGACAATGGTCTGTAAATGCAAGGTCGTTATCAACCGTCTTTGGAATGCCCATGCAAACCAGCTCATAGCCTGCGTCCGCCGCCAGCTTATTGACCTTGTCGGCGGTATCCATCGAGTCATTACCGCCGGCATAGAAGAAGTAGCGGATATTATGTGCCTTGAAGACATCGAGTATTCTCTCGAAATCCGCCTTGGAATCTTCGAGCGATTTCAGCTTATGTCTGCACGAGCCAATGGCCGCTGCCGGCGTTTGCTTCAGGGCTTCAATCGTTTCGCTCTTCTCAGCCGAGATATCGAATAATTCTTCCTTCAGCACGCCTAATATCCCGTTGGTCGCGCCTATCACCTGACCGGTTTTGCCCGATTTCATTGCTTCCTGAATCACCCCGCAGGCGCTTGAGTTTATCACCGCCGTTGGCCCACCAGACTGGGCCACAATGGCGTTCGGTTTTGAATTCATCCCAGCTTCTCCTTTAAAATTTTTCGATAATCCTGCTCTAATCGCTGATTTTCCGCACAATATATAGCATCGCGGTGAAAATTTCAAACACATTTAAAAAGGGCGGGCAGCGGGAATTGGAACAAGTTCAGGTTTATTTAGCGATGGAGAATAGTTCAACTGTGTTGCACTTCTTCATAGAGTGCGAGGATATTTTCGACGGGTGTGTCCGGCTGAATGTTATGGGCCGGCGCCACAATAAAGCCACCGTCCTTGCCAACGGTTTTTATTCTCAGGCGAACTTCTTCCGCAACCTGCTCTGTGGTCCCGAAGGGCAGCGTTCTTTGTGTACTTATAGTGCCGTGGAAGCATATCCTGTCCCCGAATTCCTCCTTCAACTCGGCGGGATTCATCTGCGCCGCCTCCGGCTGAACGGTGTCGTATATATCAACTCCGGCCTCAATCAGCCCCGGCCAGATTGGGCGCGTTGAGCCGCAGCTGTGCAGCATAACTTTGGCACCGTATCTGTGACCTAAATCGCACATCACCTTCAGCTTGCCGAAGAAAAGCTTGCGCCATTTTTCCGGACTCATTAGCAAACCGTTCTGTGTGCCGTAATCATCCCCAATCCAGAGAATATCTATTTGCCCATCCGCCGCTTTTAACGCCGTCTCGCTTCTCTCATAGCAGCACTCAAAACGCTTTTCCATACACGCCAATCCCACCGCGTCCTCCAGCGCAATATCGTATATAACCTGCTCAACACCTCTGCCGTAGGCAGTGCCGTTTATCAAATCCATATTCCCCGGACTGCCGAAAACAATCGCGTAATCGGAATACTTCCGGCAGTCTTCGGCTAATCTCGAATAGTCGAACCACTCAACCTTCGGCCACCGGAATTTCTCCACGTCCTCAACGGATTTGAACGCGGCGTACGGCAGTTCAACCGCTTCATTATAAGTACCTGCTTCGTTCTTTATCGGCTTGCGGATTTGGCCCCAGTAGTTCATAAACCTGCCGTCATCCCACGCAGGTAGCTCTGGGCCGATGTACGCCGCATCGAGTATTCTTATGTCCACCTTGAGTTCTTCCAAAACCGTCTCCGTACTGTCTGTTTGGAAGTGGTCTTTCAGCTTTTTGTTGACTTCCGGGGTACCAATATAATCGCAGGGGCACCGGTCCGGACTTTTGTGCTCCAGTGCCGTTAATACTCGTTCTTTAGACGTCATTGAAGATTTCATCCCGAAACTTTGTTAATGTGAATATTCTTCCCTGAGAGTGGCAACTGTCTCAAAGATGGCGGTGATTTTCTCGTCGCCAACCTTCTCGTCCATATTTATACAACAAACACCAGTCAATCGAGGATTACCGGAATCCGCTACAAGTCGGCGAATTGTGTTCGCTATCTCACCAACGCTCTGGTCTATGATTTCCACCGGACTCAGCCGAATATTCAGGAACGTGTTGGGAAGATGTTTACGTATCTCTGCTACGTCACCGCCCCAGCCTACATCCAGAAAATCAAGATGTCCGAGTTCCGTAAAGACTTCAGCGTATCGATGAGCGTCTTTGCCGCAGAAATGAATGCCGAAAGGTTTGTACTTTCCGCTCCATTGCTCATCGTATGTAAAAAGGAATTTCTTATAGTCCTCGGCTGAAATCATCGTATGGGAGCATTCGCTGTGTAAAAATACTGCTGGTTCGAGGTGACACACATTCCTGTTAACGCTGATTGAAGTAGAGCCGGTCTCTTTTTGCAAGTCTTGCGTAAATCTTTCAATCACTTTGGCAATCTCAGAAAGAAAAACATTGACGTCCTCGGGCCTGTCGAACATATCCATAAACAAAGCCTCACCGCGAAGGTCAAGCGCAATATTCAAAATGCCGCCCCAGTTTACGTCACCGACAAGATAGCCGTATTTAGTCTTGAGTGATTCGGTTAGCTGCTCAAACTTCTTGTACACGCAGCTTTCAAACGCGGCTTCCGCTGAAATTATCAAATCTTCCAGTTGCCTGCAAATCACCTGTGGCGGTGCATTTTCTTTATACTCGACCTTGCACCCAAGCGTTTCGCTAAGCAAGAATCCTGCAGCTAAGTGCACTGCGCCAACTATCGGCAGGTCTTTGTCTTTATCTTGTCCCAGGCCGTACTTTCCCCACCGCTCACAGAGAGCTTTTTCCATTTGCCGTTCGACTTCTACCCTCTTGGCTGGATGGTAGAAGAAATCTTCATCGAATGTGATGCCTTCGTTATGAAACCACCACGCAGGCGCGAGAACAATATCAGCTGGAAGCATCGGGTTGTTTGTGAACAGACTGTTTTCCATCGCCATTACACTCTTGCTATCAAATAGACTGAGAAGATGATTGCTGCCACACATCCCCATCCGATTAAGAACCCGATAACAGAGGTAAGCGAAGGAATTGATATTTCGAAATTGGTGTTTGGAAAAATATTTCGCTTTTCAGGAACAACCGCATCGGCCGGCAGTGTACATGGAGCAGGCACCTTCTCACCCGGCTTAACGGGGGTTCGCACCAGAGCATAGAAATTGTCGAGCTTTTCCTTCGCCACTGGCTTTGTAAAAAGACTGACGATAATCCCCGCCAGTGTTCCTCCGGTCAGGTAGAAAACCATCTGCCACGGCAGATAAACCTCAGGCGTTCCGCCCTTGACGAAAACAAATCGCAGCGACTCAGCCGCCGGTAAGCTGCCCAGCCACGAGATAAAAAACTCCTGCCCCGTAAGCCACCATATACCGAAAGCTGTCAGCGTTCCTGCCCACGCGCCGGCAACCGTAGTACGCCGCCAGAAAAGCCCCAGCCAGAAGGCAATACCCATCATCGGAGAAATCTTCCAGAATATCTCAAGCCCTTTCACCACGCCCGGCAGCCAAAAAGCAAAACCTACCCCGCCCGCCACAATCACAACCGCGGTGATTCGACCGACCGTAATGTAATGCCGGTTGTCTTTGTTGCTAACAAGACGTTTGTACACATTCTCCGTAAAAAGCGCTGACGACGATATCATGAACGCGTCGCAGGAGCTCATCACAGATGCCAGCACCGCCGCGATAAATACCCCCAGCACGCCCGGCATAATCTTCGGCAGAAACTCTCCTGCAACCGCTCCAAAAACTTTGTCCGGCTCAATGGTTCTGCCCGCAAAGTACACCACCGCCGCCAGACCCGTCAAAGCCCACGGCACAGTGCACAAACGCTTAATCAGCGTTCCCCCCATAAAACCCACCCATCCCTCCATCTCCGTCTTGCCCGCCGCACAGTTGGCCATAGTGTGCGGCTGGGTCACGATGCCCACCAGCCCATTGAAGGCAATCACGGCAATGTAGAAAAATCCAATCTCCGCCGGCGCCACCAGCGAGAACATCTGCGGGTCATTAATCGCCTCTCTCATCCCCGCCATACCGCCGACCGCATTCAGTATCAAAGGCAGCAGCAGGAAGGAAAAAATAATTGTCAATACGCCCTGGATAAAGTCCGTCACTATCGCGGCGCCAAGCCCTCCCGCCACCCCGTACGCGACGAATATCACGGTCATTATGATAATCGCCAGATTCGCGCTTACCAGCCCACCCGTACTGGCTGAGATAACCTCACTTGAGCCTTTCAGCATCACCCCGATGTTGACCGCAAGGTTCAGCACTCCTACTACCGCATACAGCATCGCCACACTCGGGTTGTACCTGGCCTCGAATACGTCAGAAGTTGTTATAGCTCGAAACCGCCTGAAAACCGGCGCTATCAGCCAGTAGAAAGGTGTAACCGGAAGCCAGAGCCACTGATACCAGATGCCGCTTAAGCCATTCGTAAAGCTCTTCGACGCCACGCTCACCGCCTGGTCCGAATGCGTCCCTGTCCCAAACGAGAACATTATCATCATCGCTTTGCCGAATCGCCGCGGCAAAAAGAAATCAGCGCTGCTCTTTATCTTTCGTGCCGACCAAATACCGATAGCAACCATGACAACTAAGTAAAGCGCCAAAATACAAATATCCGCTGCGTGTAATCCCATAATCTCACAATCCTTTTCTAAAATTCATCAGCAATCTCTACACTCAGTGCTCAAAACGCCCATCGAGTATCGAGCATCCAGTATCGAGTATCGAGCATCCAGTATCGAGCATCGAGCATCCAGTATCGAGTATCGAGCATCCAGTATCGAGCATCGAGCATCGAGCATCGAGATTATAAACCAAATGCAGAGAAAAACAAGAAACGAAAGACTTGCCCGCCAGACCGCTGGGGCGGGTCTGCCCTATTTGCCACGGCTACAAGTGCTTATCATTCGTACCAGCTTGTTTGCTTGAGCCAGTCATCAACCAATAATGACAGGTCGCCATAATCTACATCACCGTCGCGGTCGAAGTCGGCAGGCAGTTCATCATCCTGGTTCGCATAAATATCTGCCAGGTAAGCAAAATCAACAAAGTCAACTGCGCCGTCATTGGTTATATCGGAAAGAAGTGCCCAATCATAAGGCGGCATAGAGGCCTCGGCCGTGCCGCCGTAAGCCCCCATATTGATACGCAGGTTCTCGCCCCAATCGTTGTTCGGGTCGCTCGGAATCGTGAGCAATTCGTCTCCGAGCGCAGAGCCGGGATTGCCCGCATCAATGCATCTGCTTGTTACATCTTCGTCCCAAGTCCAGACTTTTCGACCTGTATGCCAATACCAGCCTTCGCTTTTCAAATGGTAATCGCCACCGCCTAAGAAGATGTCGTCACGTATCCAATCTGGTGTGCCGTTGTCATCCCACAGGCCCGCTTGAATAAATACCGGGTCTTCGTTAATATTACCTATATTGAGGTTTAATTCCCCCTGCCAATCTATATATATACCCTGCTGTAATCCTTCAATATCACAATAACTTAATTCAATTTTTCCCTTATTATCAAAATTTCCTCTTAGGCTTATTTGATTTCCAAATGCAGCTCTGTTCCCCCATAAAATGGAATTTCTGACTACCACGGAGCCCGAATAGACCCGAATCCCACCACCACCATATCCCCGGTTATCAGCTATAGTAGAACAATTAATCTCCGCGTTAGCATCCACGCATGCAATTCCACCGCCTTCTTCGCCGCATTTATTCCCAGAAATTAGGCATTGAGTAATCACGCAATTACTATCCGAACAGAAAATTCCTCCTCCCTGCCTATCACGTGAACTGTTTTCAGTAATTACACATCGTTTGATTAACAAATCACTGCCTGTGCAATATATTCCGCCGCCATTACTTCCGCATCCCTCGGTATAATTTCCTTTAATAGTGCAGTCTGAAATAATCGCATTGCTGTCGATGCAGGCAATTCCACCTCCGTAGTTCGCTTCATTATTGATTATTCTACACTTGGATATCGTGGGACTGCTCCCGTTGCAATAAATTGCTCCGCCTTCTTCCTCTATAAATCCGAAAAAACCATTCGTGATGGTAATGCCTAACAGGACCGAATCATAATTTTCGTTGCTGTCAAAAATAAACCCTCGATGGTTATCTGACCAGTTTCCGTTGCAGTCGATGATAGTTGCGGCGACGGTGTTTGGGTCGTTGGGCTCTGTGCTGCGGACGGTGATGGCTTTGCCGAGAAAGTCGATATCCCTATTGCCATCGCCAGTGTACGTTCCGACATTGACCTCGATTATATCACCATCATTGGAATCGTCAATTGCTGCTTGGATGTTGTTAAAATCCGCAGGTCCATCATCATCGACAGTGATAATCCTCGCCCCACAGGGAATGGCGAAAAGCAGGCTGATAGAGACAATAATCAGAAATTTCACCTTTTATCCTCCGGTCTCATATCCGCTAAATTTCCGCCCCGGAACAAGCTTTCAATGTCCCTTGCTACAATCTCGGCGATTATTTGTTCCTGGTATGGTTGTATCGGTGTCGGCTGCCCAATAATATAGCCGACCGGCTCTTCTTTCTGAGTTTCAATTGTTTTGCCGGGGGCTTTTCTTCTTATTGCGCTAATCTTTCGCTGCTCAGCCATAATCTCTTCAGCCAGGTCAAATCTCGGTATTTCACTTTTTTCCTGCTGTCTGTTAGCAGGTTCCGCTTGTTTCTCTTTACCTGGCTTTATCTGGTTCGCCAGGGTCTCTGTTGTATCTTTGTGGTGCGTCTTTTCTTTTTCAGCCGATATCTCTGTTGCATCAGCCGGGCGAGTTGTGTTCTCGCCTGTTTTCTTATACGGCGGCATTATATCGCGCGCGCGGAGGATATCCTCCTTGCATTGCAGAGTATCGGCGTCAGTTTGCTCGTTCTGATTAGACTTATTTGCCACAGTAGCCTCCTCATAATAATTCTCTTTTAGCCTAACAGAATCGTCGGTACAAGTCAACGGTAAATTGTGACTTGCCGAAATCCGTGCTTGAATTGAATGACGGTGTCTTTGCGAACCAACAGATTACTTTGACCGTTGGATTGCCCGGCGCAGCTTCTGCTCTGCCTCCAGGCTCCAGTATCCACAATCCAGCTCGAGGAAAACCGAAGTATAAGGCAGCGTAAGTTCGGTCTTAAAGATTAGTATCCGAAACGTCTTTGCTGCTTCATCGAGTCTCGCTATCAGCTCTTCGTGTGACACCTGCTTAACCTCTCGCTTTCCCAGCAGGGCGGTCAACTCCTTACGATAAGCATTTATTCCTGGAGCATCTTTTTCCGGAACGTATTTCATCTCCGCGTCGAGATACACAGTAGCACGAACGTGCTTGGTGTTGTCCACAGCGCCCAATACGGTCTTGACCACTTCGATTTGGTCTGCCCCCGTCGCGATAGTTTCGATTCCCGCTCGGCTTTGAGCTGGGTAAGCCGAGTCGGCAATGAGAATCCAGTTCCGGTGTCCCAGAACGGGTAGTTCACTGGCGAGTTTGTTCCGCCAGCCGTTGTCTTCGCTGGTGGCGCAGCCGGCAACTAATATAGTCATCGCAAATGCTGTCACAAGAACTACCCCTTTAATTTTCTTTGCAATTACTTTCCGCATCGCTTCAACTCCTTTGGCGACTTTAAATAATCGCCTTGATATTAAAATCTCATCTCCACAATCAGTGGTTGACCGGGTACAACATTAAAGCTGTTCTCCAACTCCACAGTCATCATTTTGTCTGCATCCCAGAACTCGTTGACCGCGTCTTGGACCTCACCGCCGACGTTCTTGTCGCCGACCCGTATGCTCACTTTCTTCACAGGCTTATTTACCATTAGATTGAGCTTTTCAACAGCGAGTTTACCTTTTTTGACCTCAATTTTCACGGTTTGTTTTTTCTTGTCTTTCTTCTGTGACGCCAGGCCCCAGCCGGAATCCACACTGAAGAATACGCGAAAATCTTTTGCATATACCTTGGGCGCCAATCGAAGCATCTTCTCTACACCGGAATAGCGAAAGCCGGAAAGGGCCAACAGAGCATTGTAGTTGGCCATAGAGCGGGCATAGTGGTTACCCCATTCCAATTCACAAAACGGGTTGCGTTTCTTGCCGTCGAACCGGTCGCGAATCGATTTGATTACCGTAAGACCTTCGAGAATATACCCTTCATACAGCATATTACCAGCCGCCTGATATTCATACCCTATCTGCGTTTCGTCACAGTATAATAGCGGCTTCTTTGGTTTACCTCCCTTCGGCCAGCACGCTATCAGCAGTCCGCCTTCACCGCCGAGCGAATAGACTCGATTGGTATTAATGCGGTCATAGAAGCTATCCACATAATTGTACTTAAACAGTGACGCTGCGGCCTTGTGGATATTGTCCCGGCTGTAGATGTCCTCTAATCCCAGCATTCGGGCATAAAGCTGACCGTGTATCTGCTCAGAAATGCTGCCCCCTCCAAGTTGATAAGCGCCGGGCGCCGGCAGCATCTGGTGATAAAACTCTCCGTTAAAGAGTTTCTCATCGGACAGTTTCTTTCCTGACTCGAAAACCCGCCGGTATCCCTTTGCCGCCTCCGTCTCACCCATATATAATGCCATCCGTTCGCCGGCCAGCAGTGCCGCCTGGTACAGGCTGCCGCACATTGTTTCGGGAGTCTTGAAATCTAAATCCAGAGTATTATGATGCGACCCTTCCAGCAGGCCGTCGCGATTCTTGTCCCAGGCAACCCAGGCATATTCCAGCGCTTTTTTTGTTTTGGGCCAAATCGCTTTGAACCACGCATCATCACCGCAAATCTGCCAGTCACGATAAACCTGGCATATCTGGCCAAGTTGCCCATCCGCAGCGGACGTGAAATCTCCCTTTTGATTTATTTTCGCACCCGGGCCGACCGGCATACGATAAATTACCGCCCCATCCGATTCGCGCAAGCCGTTGAACAGGAAGTTCTCCAGCATCGACCGCTGCAGGTCACTGAAAAGGTACGGAATTGCCTGCTGGTAATTCCACACGTGATTACACGTGCCATACCCCTGTCTCTTCTTGAAGTGACAGCCTTCCCAGCCATAGAGCGTGCCATCCGGATAACGCGCCACCGTCGTTGAGCGAAGTATGCAGAGCTGGCTCGAAACCGCCTCCAGCACGACCCCCGGCAGCGTGCTCGAGAAGAACGTCTCCTGGAAAAGCCGCGTATCTTCTTCCAGCCGTTTGAGGTTTGCAATAGTATAACGGGCCACGTCCAGCCCGTTTTTCCATTGTGTTGCATAATAATTCTTCCAGAAAACCTCATCAGGTCCCCCCCAGGCACGAGGCACCCCTATTGTCGGGAAATACCAGCCTATGACAAATGGGACTGTGTGTTTTTCACCCGGCCCGAGTGTCATTTTAACACCCAGCGAACCGACTTTCGAGTTCTCATCACCCGCAGCCTTCGCTTCGTCAAGCTGTCCCGATTTCGTCTTTTCAGTAACAGGTTCTCCCGTGCTGTCGAATCGCCCGTGCAGCGCAAAAGTGTCCACAAAGTGCTGCAGGCACATAAAATTATTCTTCCAACTGCCCCTGCCGCGCCAGTTCTGCTGCCACGTTGTCACGGCTGCTGGTGTCGCCAGAACCATAGAGTTGCCGTCTTCCCGGCCATCGTGCATATACAAAGCACAAAACCCAGGCTCTCGAATCACCTGATTATACCCTCCCGCCCGGTTTTGCACATTGACCCCAAGCGAAACCTCGACATTCTTCCTGGTGTGATTTATCAGCGTTACATTAAGAATGGCCGCTGGCAGAGACGACTCACGCGAGTTGCCTGGAATGAATGGACTCCAGCCCTCGATGACCGCCTTTATCGGCAGAGTCGGGTCGCAAAGATAGACCTTCGCAAAAGGAAACTTACCTTCAAAACGACATTCCCTCATCCGGGGCAGGCCCGGCGCCTCCGTCTGTTCTGGACCTATCGGGTCATCAAGACGTCCACGCCATTGTCCCTCTAACACCTTAAAAACCGGCTCTTTACCCTCAGCCTTTGCCCGGACCGAAACGAACGTAAACCGCGGCTGATACCCTTTGTTGGCCTTGTTGAAAATCTCCCAGTCAATAAGTTTGCCCGTCCCGGACAGACTGATACAGCCGCTGCCGATACCTCCCATCGGAAACGCCACACGGTTGAGATAATCGCCCTCATAGTCGCACCGTGTTTTCTTGTCCAATAGCTCCGCTTTGGTATAAGGCAGCTTCTTGACGGGTTTGCCTGGCGTCCCCATCAGTGACGTTGTCGCCAGGCTGACAACACATATTAGCGACAAAATAGTTTTCTTACCCATTTCCGTTTCTCCATTCCCGAAAAATAGAAATCTTTCTTTATTAAACAGTTCGATTAGGCGGGGCCTATCGAAAATTGTGTGAAATCACCCGGATTGAACTGCTCTATCAGCGAGTGAATATCATCGACTGCGACGGCTTTAATCGCACTAATATCGTCTTCCATGGTACGATACTGTTCTAAATATGTCCAGTTAAAGCCCAGGTCAATTAGCCGGCCCATTGGTAGTTCATTTTTTATTACCAGGGCACTCAGGACCTTATTTTTTGCCTTTCTTAATTCGTCCTCGGTTATGCCGCTTTGGGACAGATTGCCGAATATACCGTTCACTGTTTCGAGTACCTTGGCAACCTCCTCACTGCCGCATCGAATATAGCTGCAGAATATCCCTGTACCGTCCATACCCCCGAATTGCATCGTTGCCGCTTCTGCCAACGCCTTGTCAACAAGCTCCCAGTAAAATCGCGAGCCTACATCGTCACCGATGATAATTGCAAGAAGCGAAGCCGCAAATCTCCTCGGGTCCTGAGCGGACACGCCTGGGCTCATCAGGCATATATGCTCCCGAGCAAGATTTGGTTTTTCAGTTCGCTCCTTCTTTTTACTGCCCCCGTAGTGTTCTAACTTTCTTTCGATACTCTGTTCTTGCCACCCGCTGCAGCTTCCTTCAGCAATTGAGCAGATTTGCTCCCAGTCGAAATTACCTGCAACCGCCATAACCATATTGTTCGGTGCATAGTGCCTTGTAAAGTAGCTCTTCATCTGTTCAGCCGTTAGATTATCTATGCTTTCCTCACTGCCCAGAACACTATTGCCGCACGGATGCGACTCAAAGTGCAGGCTTCGGCATCTGTCAACAGCGTCATAGCTCGGCAGGTCCTTATACATCGCGATTTCTTCTTTAATTACGTTTTTTTCAATATCGAAATCGTCATCTCTAAGCGCAGGTCTCATCAGCTCTATCCACAGCTTTATCACCTCAGCCAGATATTCCGGCAGAACAGCCGCGTAAAAAACAGTGTTTTCCTCACTGGTAAAGGCATTGAACTGTGCCCCTGTTCTGTCGAAGGCCTCATTGACTTCAAACGCACTCAGCTCCTCGGTGCCTTTGAACAGCATATGTTCGAGGAAATGTGACACCCCGTTTATTTCTTTGCTTTCATCTCTTGAGCCGGCTTTGACGAAAAATCCCACCGCCGCTGATTTGGCCGATTTGTTGACCTCGCCGGTGACAGCCAAACCATTTGCCAGCATCTTCTTCTTAAATTCCATACTTTGCTCTTAACTTATATTTGTTCAGTGTCATCCTGAGCGTTTCCTCTTTGTCATCCTGAGTGTTTCCTCTTTGTCATCCTGAGCGCAGCGAAGGATCTCATTTTGAATTTTTTATTTTGAACATTCGAAAATTCGGATTCTTGCCCGCCTCAGGCGGGTGAATTTCGTATTTCGTGCTTCGGATTTCGAATTTCCTTTGTGCTCTTGTGCACTTATACCTTTACTTCCTTCGGTCCTATTGTCACTACTGTGAAATCTCTGAACCTGTTGCTTCGCAAAAACCCTAAAACCGAATCAACGCTGGTTGCCTCTATTTTAGTTTTGATTTCATCCAGACTTCGGACCCTGCCTAACACATAGTAATCACTTCCAATAGCACCGGCCCGGCTGCTCGACGATTCGCTTTGCAGAATCAATGAGCTTTTCAACCCGACTTTGGCTCTTTGGATTTCTTCTTCGCTGATTCCCTCATTGAGTCTATTAAACTCGGCCATTACCACATCGAGTGTTTCCTGGCTCTTCTCCGGCGTCGTGCCTGCGTAGCACATTATGCCGGCCGCCTCTTTAAGACCGTGATACCGTGCTCCGATTGCATAGCATAGGCCGCGCTTTTCTCGCACCTCTGTAAACAATCTGGCGCTCATCCCGCCTGAAAGAACCGATACCGCCAGTCTCGCATTGTAATAATCTTCGTCGGTCGGCTTAACCGTCTCAGTCATAAGCCCGATATGTACCTGCGCACCTTCATTATGTATATGCGTATATTTGCCCGCCTTTGGGCCGGATGTAATCGGTTCGACCAACTTTTGTGTGTCCGTCTCAAACAGCTCTTCCATTTGTCCAACAATTGCATCGAAGTCATACTTGCCCGCCACCTCGAAAATCGTTTGTGAAGGATTGAGGTTGTTCTTTATGATTTGTTTTGTTTTCTCCGCCGTCAAGGCCTTTAATTCTCCGACTTCTCCTGCAGTACTGCGTCCCAAAGGACTCGGATAAAATTGTTCTCGGAGTTTGAGCATTACCTTTTGTCGCGGGTCATCGTCTAAGCCTAATACATCATCGACTGCCAATTGCCTTGCTAATTCGAACTGGTCCTCTTTAAGGCTCGGCCGAAGTATGATGTCAGCATGCAAACCTATTGCTTCTGTTAAGTTGCTGGCCTCCAGCACAGCCCCAATGGTTATATGGTTGCTGCCGACCGAGCTGGCCCGATGCAGACCCAGCCCGTCGAGTGCATCACTGAGCTGCCGACTGTCTTTATCGCCTGCACCTCTGAAAATCCAATCGGCAACAACATTTGCCGCCCCGCAGCAGCCTTCCGGCAACTGGGCCGCCCCCGCCGGCAGCATAAACCCAAACGCCGCCGAACCAACCGCCTCCATCCGCTCGCCAAGAACAACCATCCCGTTCTTCAGGATATGTTTATCCAGCTTTTCCGCCATCTAAACCTTTTCCTTTTTTGTTTTTGCCTTTTTATTTTTGCATATTAGCATTTTCCTACTTTCTTGTATAGTTTAATTATATGGAAGCCGATCGCTTCGGGAGTAAATACTGGAGGTCTGCAACTATTGATAAAAAGAAGTGACGGAGCCGTTCAAAAAACCTGTTCGTTAATGAATGTCCAGCATTCCTATCTCTTTCATAAACTGGTTGTATATATAGCCAACAAGATATAAAAGTAAAACAGTAAGTGCGATGATTAGAACGGTGACAACGACCTTCGTAATTGTTTTGTACCGTGGATTTAGCCACACAAGTGGCAGGGCGAGCGGGCCTAAACACAACACGGCAATTACTACAGTCGGTGAAAAAGTACCATTTCGTCCTTGACTTGCCACCCTTATCAAGAAACTCACCGCAAAAACGGCACTTTATCGCCCCATCCTGAATTTCCTCTGCACAAAAAGGACACTTCTTCATAGCTCTATACGTCAATTCCCAACGCAATACGCACGACGCAATACGAATTACGCTACCGCAGCCGCTTCCTCTTCAACCGCATCGTATTCGTCAAATCTGACGCTTACCTTCTTGCTGACCCCACGCGTCTGCATTGTTATCCCGAACAGCACATCCGCGATGCTCATCGTGCGTTTGGAGTGGGTGATTATTATAAACTGCGAATCCCTTTGAAATTCACGCAGCATCAGATTGAAACGCTCATTATTGGCCTCATCCAGTGCCGCGTCAATCTCGTCAAGGAAGCAGAATGGTGATGGCTTTGTCTTGAAAACTGCAAACAGTAGTGCAATTGCGGTCAGCGCCTTTTCACCGCCGCTAAGCAGCGAAATACTCCTCGTTTCCTTGCCGGGCGGCCGCGCTATTATCTCTATCCCTGCCTCGAGAATGTCTTCGGTGTCTTCAAGTATTATGTCGGCCTTGCCTCCGCCGAACAGCTTGCGGAAAACTTCCTGGAAATGAATCCTGATTTCTTCGAAGGTTTGCGCGAATTTCTCCCTGCTCTTTTTGTTAAGTCGGCTTATCAGTTGCTGCAGTTGGGCTTTGCTCTTGTTCAGGTCTTCAACCTGGCTGCTCAAAAAGTTATGTCGCTTTTCCAGGTTTTCCTGCTCGGCTATGGCGTCCACGTTCACGTTGCCAAGCCGTTCGATTTTGCCCCGAAGCTCCGCTATTTCTTCTCGTATCTTCTCCCAATCGACCTGGCTCTCCTCGTAGTTTTTGTATGACTCTGCCAGGTCAATTTGTAATTCTTCCTGCACCCTTTCAACCAGGTCCTGGCTCTTTACCTCTAATTGACTCAGTTCTATTTTGAGCTCATTTATTTTCTGCTCAATTTCGCTCTGCTCCGCCCTCTTTTGCCTGACGAGTTGTTCTGTTTGTTTCTGCTCTTCGAGCAGCTCCTCTATTTCTTTATGTAGTAGCCCGCTGTTTTGCTGTTCCTTTTCTTTTTCGATAAACAGCTCTGACACCGTTGCTTCGCAAGCGAGAATATCACCTTGGGCCTTTGCTAACTGTTCCCTGCAGCTTTCTATTTCTGCTTGCGCCGTCTCGGCAGCCGTCTGGTTCTCTCGCATCTGACTTTGCAGACTTTCAATCGTTTGCTTAAGTGCTTTGCGATGCTCGGTAATCTGCCCCAGGGCAACCCGCAAATCGGTAAGCTTTTCGCTTGCCGACTGCTGCCGCGCCTTTTCTTCAGCGTATCTTGACTCAAGTTCTTTTATATGTTCCGTCCGTTCGGTATTTACCGCCTCCAGTTCCTGCAATTTCTGCTTCGAATCGTATTCCTTTTGCACCGACTGGGCAATCTGTTCTTCCAGCAGGTCCATCTCGCTCCCAATCAACGGCTGCTCTTGGCCTAATCGCCTTATATTTTGCTCTATAACCGTCAGTTTTGAAGTCACCTGCATCTTTTCCGTATTTGCTTCGTAGACAGCGGTTCGCAGTTCTTTGCACAATTTAGTCAGATGTTCATTTGCCTGATTGTTTTTGTCGATTTGTTCTTCGAGTGCTCTAATTTCTGATTGTATTTTCCCAATGGTCTGCTGCAACTGGGCCAGCCGGCTCTTTCGCGATATCAAACCTGTTGTTCTGCCCAAAGAGCCGAGCCTTATTGAGCCGGCCCCGTTTACGAATTCGCCTTGTAGCGTAACAAATTTATATTCCTCTCCTGTTTTTTCAGCCAGTTCGACTGCTGTCTCAATCGAGTCGACAACTATAGTTTTGCCTAACAGTTTCCAGACTAACGCAGCGTATCTGCTGTCATACTTTATAAACTCAACAAGTCTGCCCTTCACGCAGGAAAACTTTGACAGGTCCTTCTTGTCCACAAAAGGCTCTATCTTGTCCCTGCATATGAAATTCACTCTGCCTTCGAGTTTTTCTATTGCCTCTTTGTCAGCCAGGAGCCTGCCCGTGTTATTGCATACCACCGCGTCGGTTTTGCCCTCGAGAGCAGCTTCAACAGCATTTGCGTATTCGACATTGGCCGAAACGATATCTGCCAGTATCCCTTCGACATAATCGAACTTGCCATCCTCAGCCGACCGGCTTTGCAGAATGTTCTTAACGCCCGTCCTGAGCCCCTCGCGCCTTTTCTCCATATCCGTTAATATCGCCAGCTCGCTGCCCAGTGCACTTCGGGCTTCTTTGCTGTGGGCCAGCCGCTTACTGTCCCCTGCGATTTGACCATTGATTTCTTCTGTTTTTCTGCGCTTGGAATCTAAACTTTGCTGTAGCTCATCGAGGACCTTTTCGATATCGCTCAGTCGAGCTTGGTGTTGTGCTTTTTCGGTTAGCAATCCCTCAAGTTCTGCTTTTGCGGTGGTTGCCCTGTCAGCAAGACGCTCCTTCTGGCTCGATAAGTTGTCGCGATAAACCGAAATACTCTGGACTTCGTTATGAAGCTGTGCCGTCCTTCTGACTATATCGATTATGCCCGATTTCTCATCTTCCAAATCCGCTTCGAGCGAGGCGCACTCGGCGGTTGTTTCCTGAATAGCTCTTTCGATTTGCTCAGCGGCGAGTTCCTTTTCCTCATACATCTTTTCGCAGCTCACCTGCTCGCTCTTATATTGCTCCAAATCTTCTGTGAACTGATTTTTCTGTTCCTGCAGTTTTCCGACTCTCTCTCCTGCCGAGTCTTTTCTTTGCTGCAGTTCTGTAATTCGGGTTCGCAGAAACTCGATTCGCTGCAGGCTTTGGTCGATTTTGCTTTGAACGGTGACAAGGCTGTTATCTGTGCGGTTTAGTTTATTCTCCGTCTCTATTATTCTCCTGCCCAATTCGCTCAGGAAAGCGTCGTTCTTGGCCACCGCCGCTGCAATACCTGCAAACCGTTCTTCAAGCTCCTCGAGATTTTTCTTTTTCCCCGCGCTTTGAGTCTGGTTCTTCGCGTACTCAGCCAGAAAGTAATTAACCTGCAGCTCCTTAAGTCTGCTGCTGTATTGAAGGTAGTTTCTCGCTTTGCCCGCCTGGAGTTTCACGCTTCGCAGTGTTTTTGTCACTTCACCCAGGATGTCAGCAAGCCGCAGAAGATTCTGTTCCGTGTATTCCAGCTTGCGAAGTGCCTCTTTTTTATGCGCTTTATATTTGCTTATTCCCGCCGCTTCTTCAAATACGGCTCTCCGCTCTGTGTTGGATGCGTTCAGCAGTTGCTCAATTTGTCCCTGCTCAATAATCGAGTACGCTTTGGCGCCCACGCCGGTATCCATAAACAGTTCGCGAACATCTTTTAGTCGGCAGATTTTGTTGTTTATCCGGTATTCACTCTCACCGCTCTTATATATCCGCCGTGATATTTGCACCTCGTCTGTTTCGATTGGCAGCTGTCTTGTACCGGTCCCATTGGGATTGGAAATAAACAGGCTCACCTCGGCTGTCCCCAGCCTCTTTCTGCTGCTGCTGCCGCTGAATATCACGTCTGCCATTTGCCCGCTACGCAGGCTCTTGACACTTTGTTCACCCAGTACCCACTTGACCGCATCGACGACATTGCTCTTGCCGCACCCGTTGGGGCCCACAATTGCGGTTAATGACGAATCGAACGCCAGCTCCGTCTTGTCCGCGAAACTTTTGAATCCGTTAAGAACAATTTTTTCAAGTCTCATTTTTCGCTCTGCTGTTATGGTCTGATAAAAAGCATTGTAAAGGCCGTCTGGCGCACTCCGTTCTAACCAATACGCACCCTTATTATCGGCCGACCGTTTGTTTTCTCTTGATAATTAGTCGATTTTTGGAAGGGGCCCGGCTCGAAACTCCGCTTCTATTGCACCTTGCTCGCACATCTGCTTCAAAATGTATATCGCATCCGCGTATGAAACGTTCAATCCAGGCCGTACGGCACGACCCTCCTTCACAATCGCTGATTCGCACAGGGTTTGGATTATATCACTAACTTCAAAAGAGCTCTTGAACTGTATCGGGGGAATTTCAGGACGATGCCCGAGTTTGAGAATTACTGTGACATATTTTGCACCGGCACGGGCGTCTATTGTTATATTGCCGTCGGCTGATTGCACGAAAATATCCTCGTGACAGTATATCGGCGAGCCGAATAATACTATTCGCGGCAAACCACTGCGGGAAACAAAAATCGCCTTGTATGTGGTTTGTGAGATTTGCTCCAGATAAAAATCTTCTGCAATCAGACTTCGCATGATGGTTATATCGTCTAATTTTCTTAAGTTTTCGTACGCAGCAAATCTGATGTCGAAATTCTGGTCCCGCAGCAGCCTTCGCGTTATGACAGCCGCATCATTACGACGCGCACCTGATGTAATCGCCTCTAAGGCCTCAATTCGATAGGCCGAGCTTTTATCCATCGCTATGGTCCGAAGTGTCTCTAACCCTCGCTCGCTGTCAAGATTGAGCATACATCTGGCGGCTCGCAGACGAACCTCGTCGTTGGATGAATTCAGCAAGCCGGCCAGTTTTGGCAGACATTTGTTGCCAATCGCCTCAAGTGTAATTTCGCTTTGCTCTTTGTCCTCAGAACTTCCGAGCTTTCTGACAAATGTCTCTATTCTTTCCTTCGTAGCTTCCAGCGTCTCACCAAGGTATGTTGCCTCGACTATCGAGATGAACCTTTGTTTTTGTTCTTTATATTTAGCCGGCACTTTTAATTCAATCAGACTGTCCGAAAGAGCCTCGGCCGTCCCCTCGCCAAAACGCTCGTTTAATTTGTTACGAATAAGGCCTGCGGTTCTGTAATCCGGCCGAAGTGCCAGTCTTACCTTGTACTCGTCGAGGACCGTCCCCCCAGCTAAAATGTATCCCGCTTTTTTGTCTGTTCCAGAAGTGCCGATT
>Ga0114918_10000619_pt1 | contig 30817 bp, 22 predicted proteins | sample LantaG_FD_87015 | JGI IMG/M metagenome (GOLD analysis project Ga0114918, IMG submission 87015) | Deep subsurface microbial communities from Baltic Sea to uncover new lineages of life (NeLLi) - Landsort_02402 metaG | ecosystem: Environmental > Aquatic > Marine > Oceanic > Sediment | place...
ATCAGGTAAGCTTGGAAAAATCTATATCGCAAATACATTTCTGAAAAAGTACAGAGGGCAGGAATACTACGACAGTGGAGCCTGGAGAGGCACATGGCAGCTCGACGGCGGCGGGCCGTTTATTCAACAGGCGGCACATACGCTTGACTTGATGGTTTGGATGATGGGACCTGCCAAATCTGTTTTCGCCCGAACTGCAACGGTAGCACATGATATAGAAGTCGAAGACATGGGCCATGCCATTGTCGAGTACAAAAATGGTGCTCGCGGAGTATTGGAAGCTTCGACCGTCATCAAGCCTGGATATCCAAACAAAGTCGAGATTCATGGCGAAAAGGGCAGCATCATTCTGACCGATGGAGAAATTGTGGATTGGACTGTAGAAGGACTTGAAGCTCCGCACCTGGAAAGCATCTCCAATGCCAGCGGTATCAAAGACCCGATGGCCATCGGCACCAAGGGCCATGAGAGAATAATTGCCGATTTCGTAGAGGCGGTAAAACAGGACCGAGAGCCTATGGTTCCACCGGCCAGTGCAAGGCTTTCTGTTGAGTTAATCCTTGCGGTCTATAAATCAGCCAGGCAAGGTAAGACGGTTCAGCTATAATATCTCTGAAGATTGTTATAAATGCCGCAGCAATCAAAAACATCCACCTGACAAAACTACCGGACTCTGCCAGCACCCCAGAAATCCATTAACAAATGTCATTCCTGCGAAGCTTGCCCCGTGCAGTTGGGGGGCAGGAATCCACCCCGTCATTGCGAGCGCAATCGAGGAATCTGTCGAGTACTGTCATTGCGAGCGCAGCGAAGCAATCTCCTTAATTTTGCACTTTGCACTTTAACTTTTACGTTTTTTATTCCCCGTCCTCAGCAAAGTCAAAGGACCACAATTTTCAAAACCCTCAGCCCACCATTCTGCCGTTTGCCTACCACAACCGCATTCACAATTTCGTCCAACACTCCATCCCGCTTGTCTACTTTTCCTTCATGAGGAGCGGTTTATTAGTGTAAGTATAAAAATGATGAGTGCCAACAACTTGCGAATCTTCTACAAAGTAAATCTCAACCGAAAACCCCCATTTCCCACAGAACAAACAATGCAACCAATCATTGCTGTGTAGCGGCTTGCTAAAATGTAGTGACTCATCATAAATCCAGAGCAAGCACTCATTAAACTCTGGTGAGTCACGCCACGTTTCTGCTGTGATTATCTTCGAGTCACCTCGCCGTTGTTTTTTGCATCGGCGGTAGGATTGCCAGAGTCTCTCCATATGCCATTCGCAATAGCTTAAACCCTCCATTAAAGGTTTATCCTCTGGCATACGCTCTTCAAATTCCGCAGGAGTAATCTTGTAATCAGGCTCACCGACCAACGTGATTAACTGCTCGGTAGCGAGCAAAGGAGCACCTGAATCTCTGAACTCGTATTCAACAGTATGTGCCCTGCTAAGGTCTTCGTGCCACCCCTCTTGTTCCAATATTTCAGAGGATCTATAACATCCCGCAAAACAAAAAACACCTATTCCCAATAAGATAACCGTTATGGTTGCGTTTTGATTGTAGAACGGACATTTGCAATTCAGGGTCATTTTCACGAGGTCTCCTTTCAATACTTTCTGCATTCTCACCGCAGCATTCTAACGATTGCCGCCCTTCTTGCTTCCACCTTTCACGCCACTTTACACGTAAATTCTGCATTACGCAATACAATATACTAAATCTGTGGCAATCTGTGAAACTTGTGGCTAATAAAATCAAAAAACCACAACCCCAAAATCCCCGTCAAGGCCAATTTCCCCAACTCAAAACTAAAGATTCAAAATTCAAAACTTCTTCGTGCCTTTGTGCCTTCGTGGCAAAGATAAAATCAGCGCAATCCGCGATTAACAACACTCAAAAACCACAACCCCAAAAATTTATCCTGCCTGTCCCGTCCCAAACCTGTCCTGAGGGAACTCGAAGGAACCACTCACCACCGTCATCCTGAGCGAAAAAGCCTGCCCTGAGCTTTGTCGAATGGGGAAGACCCCAGAACGCCTTTATCTGGGACCCAAAATGTTTAATCCCCAAACCATCCGCATTTAAATAGTCCATAAGTATATATGCATATACTTATATACTTTCTGACGCCACCCCCAGCACAACCCAAAACCACAAAAATCGCTTTTGAATTTTACACTATGGCTTTGCGTTTTTAGCTCTAAGTTTTCAGCTTTTGCGAGATACGCTTCACGAGATACGCTTCACGAGACTTGTCCTGAGCGATGTCGAAGGATACGTCCCCAGTCAACAAAAATCAGACCAGGCGGTTGCGTTTTTCGCATAACTGCCTTATCCTGATAGCATACGGGATATTCGAGAAACTACCTTAGGGGAGTTATAGGATTATGGAATACAACGAAGAAGAACTCTTGGCAAGAGCAAGAAAACCATTGGAAATAGCTTCGAAGCTTCATTCATATTACAAAGGCAAGGTCGCTGTAACACCTAAGTGCCGCGTGAGGGACTTGCACGATTTTGATATATGGTACACCCCCGGCGTCGCATCTCCCTGCACAGACATTGTCAAAAATCCTGAAATGGTTTACGAACTAACCAGCAAATGGAACACCGTCGCCGTTGTCACCGACGGCACCAGGGTATTAGGCCTTGGAGACATAGGCCCACAGGCGGCTCTTCCCGTTATGGAGGGAAAGGCCATAATCTACAAGTATCTCGGCGGCGTTGATGCATTTCCCCTGTGCCTTGACACCAAAGACCCTGATAAGTTCATAGAGACTGTCCTGTTATTACATCCTTCTTTTGGAGGGATTAATCTTGAAGATATTGCTCAGCCCAAGTGCTTCTACATACTCGACAGATTGAGGGCCGAAAGTCCGATACCGGTATGGCACGACGACCAGCAGGGGACCGCAACCGTCACCCTTGCCGCTCTTATTAATGCCTTGAAAGTAGTCGGTAAGAATATTGAGGATGTAAAAATCGTTTTTATGGGAGCAGGCGCGGCAAACATAAGGATTGCCGATATTATTTTCCAGGCCGGCGGTGACCCAAAAAAAAGCATTATGTATGACAGCAAAGGCCCCCTTCATACCAAACGTGCCGACATAAAAGACAATCCATCTCTAAAGGAAAAATTAAATATCTGCCGGATTACCAATGCCCCCGGCTTCGAGGGGCCAATCGCCGAAGCGCTGCGGGGGGCGGATGTCTTGATTGCACTTTCAAAACCCGGGCCGAAAACTGTTAAAGCAGAATGGATTTCAAAAATGGCAAAAGACTCTATTGTCTTCGTATGCGCCAATCCGGTGCCCGAAATATGGCCCTGGGAGGCAAAAAAAGCGGGAGCGAGAATCGTTGCAACCGGGCGAAGTGATTTCCCAAACCAGGTAAATAACTCCCTCGGTTTTCCCGGCATCTTCAGGGGGGCTCTTGATGTCAGAGCAAAAACAATAACCGACGAAATGTGTATCGAAGCGGCAAGAGAGTTGGCAAGGACCGCCGAAGATAAGGGACTAAGCCAGGACTACATAATTCCCTCTATGGATGAATGGGAAGTGTTTCCACGCGAGGCCGCTGCAGTCGGAGCCAAGGCCATCGAGCAGGGAATTGCTGGAAAAGTTATGACACGAGAAGAGCTGTACAAAACGGCAGAATCAATCATAAAAAAGGCAAGAGACCAAACCAAAATGCTGACCGAAACCGGATTCATACCAGACCCGGACAAAGAATCTTAAATCTATTCCTGCTGAAAACCTGATACTCACATTAATCTGGCAATGAAACTGGCCGCAGCCGAAAGAATAGCGGAGTTGGCGCCGGAGAAAGCCTTACTACCTGATATGCTGGATAAAAAAGTGCACGAAAGCATAGCCCAGGCAGTCGCCGCAGCCTGGCAAGGCTGAAAATACGGGATTCACTATTAAGCCTTCCCTGAAAATCACGATAAATAAGCTATGAAAGGAAATGGCTTGTTTGACTGTGGCGTTAAGACAGACGCACAGAATTTTCCCACTAAAATTGGCGTTGTTTCTTGAACTACAGCCGATAATAGTGTATTTTACTCACTTCATAGAAATTGATTTTGAAGAGCGAGTGGCCAAATGGAATTGATAAAGAAAATCAAGCAGACTGAAGCGCAGGCACAGCAGATTATCGAGCAGGCCGGGGCCGATGCGGCTGGCCGGGCCGAAAAAATGCGAGAGGACCAGCGCGTCGCCCTCGCCCGGGCCGAACAGGAAAGGAAAAAGGCAATCGAAGCTGCTGTCGCCACAGCACAGTCACAGGGCCTTGAAGAAACTGAGCAGCTTAAAACGCAGGCCGAAAAGGACCGCCGGCAGTTGCGCGACAAGGCAAATGCCAAAATGCCCGCAGCAGTAGCAAGGGTAATGGACTACTTGAAAGGCTGAATATGGCTATTGCTCAAATGGCAAAAGTGATAATTGTCACACATCGCTCGCAGGCTTCAGAGCTTCTTGAGCTCCTGCAGCAAGAAGGAATTTGCCAGATACTAAACGCCGAGGAGGCAATGGTCAGCAAGGACTGGCCTGAGCTGGGCACAACGGCCCAAAGGCCGAGGGACATTGAAGAGCTGCTGAATAAACTCACGAAATCTATCGCATTCCTGAAAGGTTATGAAGAATCCAGGAAGTCTTTTGCAAGTGTTCTTGCACCGCGCACCGTTGTCGATGAGCAATCATACAACAGCGTTGTTTCAGACAGCGATATTCTAAAGACCGTCGACCAGTGCGAGCAAACCCAGGCGGCGATACAAAAGCACGAAGGCGATTGCGAGAACCTCTGCGGCATTCTCGAAGAGCTCCGCCCCTGGGCAGCTCTCGAGACGCCTGTGGAACAGATTAGCCAGCTTCAGCAGACAACCTGCCTGGCAGGGCTGATATCAGACCGACAGTTTGAGCAAACGGCTGAACAAATAGGCGAGCTCGGTGCGGCAATTCAACAAATCGGAAGAGCCAACAACAGGCACGCCTGTCTCATTGTTTCTCTAAATGTCAATGTCAGCGATGTTCAGAAGTTATTGCGCTCAGCCGAGTTTGAGCAGGTCAGTTTCGAACCGATGACCGGGACCGTCGCGGAATTGATAAAGCAGCACAGTGAAAAATTAAATCAGACAAAGAAGCTGTTGCAGGAAGAATATGACAAAGCGAGACAGTTGTCTGCAAATCTGCTCAAGCTCGAAATTCTCTGCGACCACTACAGCAACCTCTTGAGCAGAGAGCATACTAAGTCAGTCGCACCTGCCACCGAACAGACGGTGATTCTGGAAGGCTGGGTGAAGAAAAATGATTTCCGCCGCCTGGAGAAGGTAGTATCGGGCTTTGGTGCGTCGAGTTTGAGCAGAATCGAGCCTGCCGAAGGCGAAGAGATACCCGTCGAAATAGAGAACAAAAACGTCATAAGGCCTTTCGAGGTGATAACCCGCCTCTACGGTATGCCAAAACATTTTGAGGTTGACCCGACGGTTTTCTTGGCGCCGTTTTTTGCGCTGTTCTTTGCGTTGTGTTTGACCGACGCCGGCTACGGCCTTGTTATGGTCGCTCTCATAGCTCTGTTTATTAAGAAAATACAAGGCGATAAGAAGCTGATGTGGATGTTGGGCATCTGTTCGGCTGCCACCGTTGTAGCGGGGGCGCTGACCGGCGGATGGTTCGGCGATGCTGTCCAGTTGTTTATACCTGCTTTGGAACCGCTAAGAAAGAAAATGATGTGGTTCGACCCGCTCGAGAAACCGATGATATTCTTTGTCCTCTCGCTTATTCTTGGATACGTACAGATTATATTCGGAATCCTTGTCGCGTTCATACATAATTTGCGCACAAAGCAGTACGTTGCCGCACTTTGCGACCAATTAACCTGGCTCGTAATGCTCAATTCGATTGTCGGGCTGGTCCTGGCCAAAACCGCTATACTGCCGAATTGGCTCGCAGGTATCTTTATCTGGACAGCGGTCATCCCGGCAGCCACAATCTTTTTATTTAGTCAGCGCCAAGGCAACTGGCCAGGAAGGTTAGGTATGGGATTTTATCAGTTGTTCAGCACCGTATTCTATGTCGGAGATGTCCTCAGCTACGTTAGATTGATGGCTCTGGGTATGGTAACAGCCGGTCTCGCAATGGCAATAAACGTTATTGCAAAAATTACACTCGAACTACCTTATGGCATAGGAATTGTGCTTATGATACTGATACTTGTCGGCGGACACTCGTTCAATATGGCTATAAACGCGTTAGGTGCCTTTGTCCATACCCTCAGACTCCAATATGCGGAGTTTTTCCCGAAGTTTCTCGTCGGCGGCGGCAGGTTATTCCAGCCGCTCGCAAAAGAGTATAAACACATAAAGATAGTGCAAAATGACAGATAAAAACTTAAAAAGAAGAGGAAAAAATTTTTACATTTTGATATGTAATTTTGATATTTGAATTTTAATTTTTGATTTTTTAGGAGGTTTGGCAATGGACTATGGAATGGCATTGGCTTTGCTCGGCGCAGGACTGGCCGCCTTAATGGCGGGCATCGGCTCGGCAATTGGAATCGGTATTGCAGGAAGGAGTGCAACCGGAGTCCTTAGTGAAAAACCGGAAAGATACGGCCAGATGTTTATTTTGGTCGTCCTGCCAGGCACGCAGGGTTTGTACGGCTTTTTGGCGGCGTTTCTCGTAATGCTCAAGATGAACTTCTTCGGCGCCGGCGGCGTTTCGGAAATAAGCGTCCAACTCGGATGGCAGATATTGGCTGCCTGTCTGCCGGTTGCTTTTGCAGGCCTGATGAGCGCAATTCATCAGGGTAAGGTTTGTGCCGGCGGCATCTTGATGACTGCCAAAAGACCTGAGATGGCGTTCAAGGCCGGCGTTATTTACGCCGTTATGGTTGAACTTTACGCTATGCTGGGTCTGGTGGTAACAATGTTTATCGTGTTAAAGGGCATCAATTGGCCAACGCCTGCATAAAACACGATACGCCAAGCCAAATTCGAAATACGACATACGAAATACGAGATACGAAATTATGGATGCTGAACAGGTTACAGAAAAGATACTGGCCGATGCCGGGGCAGAAGCCCAAAAGATAACCAGCGAGGCTAAGGAAAAGGAAAACGCCGAACAGGCAGAATTCCAGCAGCAGTTGGACGAACACAACAAGCAAACTAAGACTCTTGCTAAAAAGGCCGCAGAAGACAAAAAAGCCCATATCCTGGCAGCGGCAAGAATGGATATCGCCAAAGAGTATTTGGCCCGGAAAAGAAAAATACTTGACGAAGTTTTTCGAGAAGCGCAGCAGCAGCTCCAAAACCTCTCGGACGAGGACTACCGAAAGCTTTGCAGCAAATTGATGCTCGAAGCAGTCGAAACCGGCGACGAAGAAATCATCGTCGATAATAACGAGACGCGAATCGACCAGGAGTTTATAAAGCAGATAAATCGCCGGTTAGGCCCCGGCTACAAAGGTAATTTGAGGTTGTCTGATGAGAGGCAAGACCTGCGAGGCGGCTTTGTGCTAAGACGCGGCAAAATAAAAAACAATGTCTCTTTTGAGGTACTGTTAAACCAGGCACGCAAAAAACTGGAAATCGAATTAGCAAAAGAACTGTTTGAATTTTGATTTGTAATTTTGATATTTAATTTTTAGCTTTTAGCTTCTCCTGCGAGATGCAAAATACGAGACTTGAACAACCCGTTATTGACTTTTACACCTATCCGCCCATTGGTGGTGACGACTGGCGGTACACATTTGCCACCGCACGGGTGCGCGTGCTTGAGTCGCAGATGCTAAGCCCGGCTGCCCTCTCTGATATGGCCAATGCCGAAAACTTCGAGCAGGCCGCCGATTCACTTGGCGCCGGCGAATACGCCATCCCAAAAGGCGACAGGGCCTTCGCGGACATTGAAAATATACTGCAGCCTCGAAGGTTGCAGGCCAGAGAGCTCTTCGCGGATTTGATGATTGACAAGCCCCTCGTAAAGATTATTAGAGCGCGGGACGACTTCGCAAATATGCGGTTGGCAATCAGGCGAAAACTGACGGAAAAACCGTTGGGGACAGATTACAGCAACGATGGTAACGTGCCCGCCGAGCTGTTCGAAGAAATCTTTGAAGAGGAAAACTACAGCCCGCTGCCCGATTATATGCAGGAGGCGATAGAGCGGGCCGTGCTGGCATATTACCAACAAAAGGACATTCGCCAGATTGATTACGCTCTCGACGCCGCACAGGCCGAGTACAAAATTCAAAAGGCCGGAGAGCTAAAAAGCGAATTTCTGCTCGGGCTTTTTAGAATACAGGTTGATTTGACCAACATACGCACGATGCTTCGACTAAAATTCGCAGAGTCGGACCAGCGAAATGTTTTTCTGAATGGCGGATACGTCCAGCCGCAGCGATTTATACACGCCCTGGATGTCGGATACGAAGCGATAGCGCCGTTGTTTTTCGCAACGCCTTACTATGAAGTTGTTGAGTCGGGCATCACCTATTTTGTACCGAACAAATCATTCTTGCGCGTTGAGCACAACTGCGAAGAGTATTTGATGGGTTTTTTGAGGTCAACGCTTCAAATCACCGCCGGCCCCCAGCCGGTAATCGCTTATTTGTTAATGAAGGAAAATCAAATCCGCAAAGTCCGGCTGATATTGACTGCCAAAAAGAATTACCTGGATACGAAACTTATTTTGGACCGTATCTCATGAAGCATGAAACACAAAAACGAAATACGAGATACACTTTTGTAATTCTGAGCGCCCCTTTTGTCATTCTGAGCGCCCCTTTTGTCATTCTGAGCGCAAGCGAAGAATCCGGCCAGCGAACAGAGAGCACATGGAAAACAGCGTCTTTCTGTCATTCCTGCGAAACTTGTCCTGAGCAAGGTCGAAGGAGCAGGAATCCAGAAAACCAGTATGTAGAATCGGTGGGTGGCAGCCTCAAGCGCAGCTTGGGGATGGCTCTTTTTGTAAAAGGAGCAAAAAATGAAAACGAACCAGCCAAAACATCATTCCGAGCGGAGCCGAAGTAGTCGAAGGATTCGAGTTTAGGATTTATACAAATTATGGAAGGGAAGGTAGCTGTTTTAGGTAATGCCGATTTTGTGATGCCGTTCTCGGCCCTCGGAGTGGATACGTACTCGGCAGGCCAGACGGATGAGCAAATCGCCGAAAGCGCCCGGAAAATAATCAGCGGCAAATACGCCCTTGTCGTGGTTGCCGAGAATATAGCTCCCGTGGTTGAAGAAGCTTTTTCAGCCCAGATGGATGCCCCTACTCCCTGCATTGTAGTTGTGCCATTTACCACCGAGTCCGAGGGCTTTGCAACGCGGGCCTTGGCGCAGGTGCTTAAGATGGCTACGGGTATTAACATTTTGCAAAACAATTAGAAGAAGGTTCGAAAATGAACGAAGTTGAACAGGCAAAGATAGTTAAAGTTGCGGGCCCGGTAGTTGTTGCCGAAGGTATGACCGGGGCGCGAATGTATGATGTTGTCCGCGTTGGAAAGCTGAGCCTGATAGGCGAAATCGTGGAGTTAAAAGGCGATTTGGCCTCTATACAGGTCTACGAAGAAACGACCGGCATAGGCCCGGGCGAGCCGGTAGCCAATACAGGATTACCTTTGAGCGTCGAGCTGGGGCCGGGTCTGATTGAGGGTATTTACGACGGCATCCAGAGGCCGCTGAGCTCTTTGGTCGAAGCCGAGGGCGCGTTTATGAGCAGGGGCAGCACCTTCCCGGGTTTGAATCGGGAAAAGAAATGGCACTTCAAGCCGACCGTAGATACCGGAACAAAGGTAGGCCCCGGTGACATCATAGGCGAGGTCGAGGAATCTACACTGGTCAATCACAAAATTATGGTACCGCCCGCAGTTGTGGGAACGCTGCAGAAAATAACTGAGGGCGATTACACAGTCCTTGAAACAATAGGCATTGTGGTCGGCGAGGATGGCGCCGAGACTGAGTTGAAACTTATGCAGGAATGTCCCGTACGCAGCGCCAGAGACGTCGTAAAACGGCTCGCACCAGACAGAACGCTCGTTACGGGTCAGCGGGTTATTGATGCCTTCTTCTCCCTGGCAAAGGGCGGAACAGCCTGTGTGCCGGGACCCTTTGGAACCGGCAAAACAGTCGTTCAGCACCAGTTGGCAAAATGGGTCGATGCGGATATTGTCGTTTACGTCGGCTGCGGCGAACGCGGAAATGAAATGACCGATGTCCTGACCGAGTTCCCGGAGCTCAAAGACCCGCGAAGCGGCGAACCCCTGATGAAACGCTCGGTTTTAATCGCAAACACATCGAATATGCCCGTAGCTGCCAGGGAAGCATCGGTTTACACCGGTGTCACCATCGCCGAATATTTCCGCGATATGGGTTATGACGTGGCATTGATGGCCGACAGTACCAGCCGATGGGCCGAAGCGATGCGCGAAATATCCACACGCCTCGAGGAAATGCCCGCTGAGGAAGGCTATCCTGCGTACCTCGGAGCCCGCATTGCAGCGTTCTATGAAAGGGCAGGCCGCACACAGTGTCTCGGCAGTCCCGAACGGGAGGGGACTCTATCCATTATCGGTGCGGTAAGTCCGCCGGGCGGCGACCTGTCCGATTCAGTCGTCCAGGCCACCTTGCACGTCGTCAAGGTCTTCTGGTCACTCAAAGGTGAGCTTGCTTATCAGAGGCACTTCCCCGCGATTGACTGGCTGACAAGTTATTCATTCTATAAGCAATACCTAAGGAGCTGCTTCGAGGATAGTGAGCAGGCCGACGAGATGGAACAATTAACCAAACAGGCGATGGGTCTGCTCGAACAGGAAGCTCAGCTGCGCGAGATTGTTCGGCTGGTGGGTGCAGAGGCCTTGTCGCCAACAGACCGGCTGGCGCTTGAGACGGCAAGGTCAATCCGAGAGGATTTCCTCCACCAAAACGCTTTCCACGAGGTTGACACATATACTTTAATGGCCAAGCAGTATGAAATGCTAAAGACCGTCCTGCACTTTCACAGGCAGGCCCTTGCAGCTATTGAAGCTGATGTTGAAACCGCTGATATTTTCAAACTGGCTGTACGTGAAGAAATTGCACGGGCGAAATACATCCCGCAAGGCGAGGTGGACAAAATCCCCAAAATAAGGGACGCGATAGACCAGCAGATGAAACAACTGCAAGTACCAAAAAGTGTTTAGCCCCGTCACCGGTGGGCGGGGTCGTTTAGCCGTCACCGGAGTTTACCCGCCTCCTTCTGGCGGGGGCGGGGGGATTGGGTTTGATTGGGTTCGAATTGGCTTTGTTTTTATTGGCATTGTTCGTAGTTATTTGTTCGTAGTTCATTGTTTCAACAGAAGTTACGTTCATTTGAGCATCCAGGAAATTGGGTTTGTTTTGCATAAAAAGGGTCGATTTGTAGAGGCCTCTCGACAGATGTAGAGGGCAAGTTAGTGAAGAGTGAGCTAAAGTGCCTAAAGTGAACTAAAGTTAGATTCTCGATGCTCATGATTGGTTATTCCCCATCGACTATTCACCATTAGTTAATGATTAAATTTGGCTTGGCCTGTTTTCGGCCGGGGGCAAAAAAAGACGTGCCTCTATAATTGGGCGAACATGCGCGTTTGAGTCGAAAATAGTGGTCGATTCTCGATTTCTGATTCTCGTAACTCAATGTGAGAAAAGGAGATAAAAAATTTTTAGATTTTTCGATTTTTGTCGACAACTACCTGCAGATTTGATTGATTTTTAATCACGGATTACGCGGAGGGCCACGACCGACGAGTCACGAAACTTGTCCTGAGTAACATCGAAGGATTAGGTTTGACGGGAAATGCGCTTTTGGGTAGTGTGTAGCAGGAAAAAGAGGTCTTTTAGAGAGATAGTATGGCAAATGCGAATGGAAAACCAAGAAAGAAAGACTCGGCACGATTAGTCTGGGATACGAAGCCGCGAAGAGCGCCCAACCCTAAAGACATAGAATTCCAAACCGCAGAAGTTGTTCTGCCGAATCCGAAGGTTGCCGGTGAACTTCCTCTGTCTTTCCGTGATGGTCTTATCGGTGAAGAAGAAATTGATAAGCAAAAAATGAACCGCCTTATCTGGGGCGATTGTCTTCTCGCTATGCAGGCACTTTTGGCTCAAGGATACGAAGGTAAAATAAGCCTAATTTACATTGATCCTCCTTACGACAGCAAAGCCGACTACTCGCACAAAATGACGATTGACGGCAACGAATTTACAAAAGAACCATCGGTCATTGAACGCCTCGCCTATAAAGACACCTGGGCTGGCGGTACAGATACCTACCTTGACATGCTTTATCCAAGACTGCAGTTAATGAAAAGATTACTTGCCGACGACGGTACAATTTACATACATTTGGACTGGCATGTAAGTCATTATGTAAAAACGATGATGGACGAGGGTTTTGTTTTCGGTAAGGAAAACTTCAGAAACGAGATAATCTGGCAAAGAGACGCCGTCGGAAAAGGGGCAAAGAAGACTTCAAGCCAGTGGTCAAGAGAATTAGAATCAATGCTGGTCTACTCCAGAACTGCCAATTCTGTTTTTCATCAACAATACAAATACAAAGATGACCTTACGTACACCCAACTCAAAGAGTTTAGATACTCCGAGCCTGATGGAAGGAAGTTCAAAATTGTAACGTTAGGAGACTACTCTAAAGAATCGATAGCCGATATGCGAGCACAAAACCTTATCTATACCTCTGCAACCGGCAAGGAGTATAAGAAGTATTACCTTGACGAGTTTCAGTTGGCGATTGGTTCACTATGGAACGACATTCCAAACATCTCACACGGGTTGAATCCTGAAAGATTAGACTTTCCCACGCAAAAACCGGAAGCCTTATTGGAGCGCATTATCCTCGCTTCTTCCAATCCTGGCAGCCTTGTTGCAGATTTTTTTGCGGGTTCTGGTACTACTGGTGCTGTTGCAGAGAAACTCGGTCGTCGCTGGATTATGTGCGAACTCGGAAAAGTCGGCATCCAGGTCACCCGCGCCCGCCTTGTAGAAATGAGTGCAAAACCGTTTCTTATTGAGAACATTGGCAACTATCAGCGGGAAATGATTTATCTAACCGGCGGGCGAATCTGGGAAATGCAACATCTTATCCTGAAACTTTATGGGGCAAGCCCAAGAGACAAGACAAGCGGCCTCGGTATCCGAAAAATCGACAATATTGAAGAACTCGTTTATGTCGGCTATCCCGACCGGCCTGTTACCGCCAAAAAAGCCGAAGAACTTGCATTGCAGGCGAAAAACTTAGATGGGAGAGGTTATAAACGTCTCGTAATTTTAGGCTGGGACTACGAATACAATTACAGTCAAGCGTTAGAATCACGGCTAAGTGCCTCGAAGGACAAAATCAAAATCGAAATCAAAAGCCGAGATATTCCGCCGGATATTTACGATTACTTGAAAAAAGCGAAGTCCGAAAATGACATTGAGACCCTTGCCGACAAGGTCAATTTCTACGAAAGGCCATATCTGCGGATTGGCAGTCCCCAACCAAAAGAATTAGCTAACGATAAGATTCAGGTTTCACTTTCGATAGACAGGTATGTACTAATGGATATACCGGTCAGTCATATATCTAAGAAAGGCCAATCCGATTACACCGCTCTTATGAAACTTGCCAAAGATAATTTCGCCGTTCTCATAGATTACTGGGCCGTTGACTGGGATTATGATGGTTTTACTTTCAAGAGTCAATGGCAGGCGTTTAGAGGTAATGGCAGAAAAGCAAAAACCGTTGTGACCACTGCAACCGAAGTTTTAGAAAAGAAAAAAGACCGCACAATTGCTGTGCGTGTAGTTGACATCTTCGGCAATGACGCTGGCGCAACACTTAAAGTGTAGATAATGTTATGGCTAAAAGAAAAAATAGCGCCGCCTTCTCTCAAATGTATTTGGGCAAAGCTTTGGAAGGCGAAGTACAGGCGTGGGTGGACCAGGGCTATAACGGTGTTACCCAAACAACTCTGGAACTTTTCAATTACTGGTTCAATCGTGACGAGGATACGCCGGAGCAGTTTTATCCCTGCCAAAGGCGGGCAATTGAGACCATTGTTTATTGCTGCGAGATACTCAAGGCCGAAAATTTGCAGGAACTGTTTGAAAAAGTTGCGCCCGAAGCCCTTTTCCAACACCTACCTCTAAAAAATGAGGTAGAGACTATCCGGTTTCCAAAATACGCCGTTAAAATGGCAACCGGCTCAGGCAAAACCTGGGTTCTTGCTGCACTCCTCATCTGGCAGTATTTCAACAAGATAAACGAAGAAGCCGGCGATTATTCTTACCGCTTTCTTGTTGTCACTCCTGGCCATGAGGTACTAAACCGCTTGCTTGATTCTTTCAAAGGCAAATGCGACCCTAAGACCGGAAATCGCGACCCTTCGACCTCCGACTATAAGCGTTCTCTATTTATGCCGGACGGTTCTCGTTGGAGAGATAGATTTCATTTCGGCGATCCGATTTTAGGCAAAGATATAAATAATAATATGCAAGTTCCGGATGGTCCCTTTGTTGTCATCACAAACTGGCAGCAGTTCAGATTCAAATCCACTGCTCAAAATCTTTGGGCACAATTTACAGGCGAGGATGTTGAAGAAGCCCCTCGTGGAGAAATTATTCTGGACTTTCTTGCTGAATATCCTGACCTGATAGTAATGAACGATGAAGCTCATCATGTCCATGCCAAAAAGAAGCCAAAAAAACAAGTGGGCAGAGATGAGGAATTGGTCTGGCGTCAGTTTATGAATCGCCTCTACGACCGTCTCAAAGACCAACACGAACAGGAATTTGGCCCATTCGTTCAAATCGATTTTTCCGCAACTCCATTTTACGGCAGCAGGGAAAAAAGGGAATACTTTCCGCATATTATCTATGATTATCCACTGATAAACGCAATGCACGAGATGCTGGTCAAACAACTGTTTTTGGAAGAACGTCAATCCGTTGCGGGCGAAACTTTAGAAGAGCTTGACTTTAGGGCAGAACGACTTGAACCCGATGGCAGCCACCGCAGAGGCGCAATAGCTGGCCTTTCGGCGGGTCAAAAGCTTCTTTTGAAAATAGGACAATCGAAACTCGAACAGCTATCCTCTGAATTCGGAAAGAAATCTCTCGATAAAAAACCTGTGATGCTTGTGCTATGTGAGGACACGAAAGTTGCGGACCTCACCAAGGAGCATTTCTTCACCTTGACCGACGAAAATGCCAAGTACTATGATGACACTCAGGTTCTGGCTATCCACTCGGAACTGAAGGATTCAGAACTAAAACAAGCAAGAAACGACCTTGCCAAGATAGATATAGATGACGATCCTCTCAGGGTAGTTATCTCTGTCCTGATGTTACGTGAGGGGTTTGACAAAAATAATATCGCCGTTATAGTTGTTCTAAGAGCGACAGAAGCAGACCTCTTACTTGAACAAATTGTAGGCCGAGGCCTTCGGCTTATGTTCCCAGCGAACGATTATCCCGAACTACAGGATTCAAAAAAGCAGGCTTACGATGAAATACGCCTGAATAAAATCCCCTCTAATTCCCTCGATTTCCTGTTCGTGGTCGAACATCCGAGGTTCCGTGCGTTTTATGAAAGCCTAAAGCAAGAGGGTTATATTATTGGCACCGGTGACACCAGCAAAACCACATCCACCGGCGATATAATTCCCATCGACGCCATTCCGGAAAGAATGCCTTATTTTGACATAGCATGGCCAATCCAAATATATGATGAAGGCCGACTGCCTAACCTTTCGCAATTGGACGTCACCGCTCTTGGTAAATATCCGGGTAATTTCAACCAATTGAAGGAGTTTCTTTCAAAGCTTATAATTCAGGAAACTCATGTTGAAACCGGCAAAAAAACAAAAAGCTGGAAGTTAGACAACGAATATTTTGACTACAACTTTTTCTTGATGCAGGCCTCAAAAGCAGTAGCAACAAAGGGGAAGAATTCGATCTTGACGGCTAAGCGTGCTGAGATTGCACAATTAATAGATGACTATGTTTCGGGGCAGTGTTTTGGACAGGAGATTGATTTCACAAAGTCAGAAAATTACTGCGTCTTGAATTACCCCGATGTTTTCGACCACATTGTAAACGCAATTCGCCGCGAAGTAATCCGGCTTATCGAAGGTTACAGATACGAAGCGAAGGGAGTCTGGGGGAAATTGTCAGAAGTGCCGAGGATAATGGTGCGAGAGAGCAAGTCAGTTGAAACAGATAAAAGCATTTATCCTCGATTGGCCTACCAACCCAAGGGTGGGGGGTTTGAGCGGGATGTTATGTTAAGCATTCTCAATCCTTCGTCTGAGGTTATCTCCTACGCGAAACTCGATAGGCGCCACAAGCTGAAAATCCAATATCGGGATGAAACGGGAATTCTCAGGACATACGAAGTAGACTTCATCGTTAAGACGGCAGAAAAAATGTATCTGTTGGAAACCAAGGCTGCCAAAGATATAGACAACCCTAATGTAGCTGTAAAAGCACGTGCTGCTCTTGCTTGGTGCGACCAAGCATCAACAGTACCACCACCAACGAAGTATACCCAACCCCAAGTTTGGGAATACCTCTTGCTGTCGGAATCCCTCTTTAGAAAAAATGAAGGCCTTGGTTTTCATGCATTCATCCCTCTTTCCCAAGCTCTTCGAGATAGGGTAATCGCCCAGGATCAAAACAGACTTTTCTAAACCAATGACCACCCACGGCGGCTGGCCAATTGAATTTATAAGGGGATTGGCCAATGTGGCCGAGAAAAGCTAAGCGAACATCGCCGCCGAATATAAAAAGCGAATTTATCAATTATTTCATTGCTTAATTGCTCAATCCATACATAAATGAGTGAATGATGAAGTGAAATTCTCAGAATAACAGGTTTCGATACTTGTCCGCCGAAGGCGGATACGCAATACGGAACTTGTCCGCCGGAGGCGGATACGAATTAGGAGTTTGAAGTGCTAAAAGAATATCAAACAGTTACGAGCATTGCCGGCCCTTTGATGCTGGTCGAGATGGTTGACGAAGCCAAGTACGGCCACATCGTCGATATCGAACTTGCTGACGGCTCGATACGTCACGGCCAGATTCTTCAGGTGGAAAACGATAAAGTCCTTGTCCAGGTTTTCGAGGGTACGCGCGGTATTGATGTCGAAAAGAGCACGGTCCGCTTCTTGGCCAAGCCGCTGGAACTTGGCGTCTCACCCGACATCCTCGGCAGGGTCTTCAGCGGCCTCGGCGAACCAAAAGACGGCGGCCCAGCAATAATCCCCGAAAAGCGGCTGGACATCAACGGCCGCCCAATCAATCCTTATGCCCGCAACTACCCGAACGAATTTATCCAGACGGGCATATCAACAATCGACGGCCTGAACCCGCTCGTCCGAGGCCAGAAGCTGCCGATATTTTCCGGGGCTGGCCTGCCCCACGATGAGATAACCGCCCAGCTCGCCCGCCAGGCAACCGTCCTCGGCAAGGGCGAAGAGTTCGCCGTCGTATTTGCAGCGATGGGCATCACTTTTGAAGCCGCCCAGTTCTTCATCGACGACCTCCAGGAAACCGGCGCCATCGAGCGGGCCGTTATGTTCCTAAATCTCGCAAACGACCCGGCCATTGAGCGGATCGCAACCCCAAGATTCGCGCTTACTGCTGCTGAATACCTCGCCTACGAGCTCGATATGCACGTTTTGGCAATCTTAAATGATATGACCAACTATTGTGAGGCCCTTCGCGAAATCAGCGCAGCCAGAAAAGAGGTGCCCGGCCGGCGAGGCTATCCCGGCTATCTCTACACGGACCTCGCAACCGTTTACGAAAGGGCCGGCCGAATCAAGGGCAGAAAAGGCTCTATTACAATGGTACCGGTACTGACAATGCCCGAGGACGACAAGACCCATCCGGTCCCGGACCTGACCGGCTATATTACCGAGGGCCAGATTATCCTGTCCCGCCCCTTGCACAGAAAGGCAATCTCGCCGCCGGTCGATGTCCTGCCGAGTCTTTCGCGACTAAAAGATAAGGGCATCGGCGAAGGCAAAACCCGCGAAGACCACGCCGACCTTTACAACCAGCTTTACGCCGCCTATGCACGCGGCAAAGAAGTACAGGAGCTGGCGACAATTATGGGCGAAGCCGCACTTTCAGAAGAAGACAAAAAATATATGACCTTTGCCGACAAATTTGAGGCCCGCTACGTCTCGCAGGACTACTACGAAAATCGCACAGTCGAACAGACCCTCGACCTCGGCTGGGAACTGCTCAGTATGTTTGAAAACGCCGAGCTAAAGCGCATCGATGTCAAGCTGATAGAAAAATATATGCCTCGCTTCCGGGGAAAGAGGCCGGAAGCGAATGAAAAAATCAAGAATTAAAATCGTTAGATTCGCTTCTCCTATGGAGTCCTTACGGACTAACAGGCGAAAGTAAAATGACAAATCAAAGTTCAAAAAGAAGAGAACAACATTTTTGCATTTTGAAATGTAGTTTTGATATTTACATTTTGATATTTGAATTTTCTCGAGATACGCTTCACGAGATACGAGATACGAACTATGCTTGCAAACGTTAACGCTACACGAATGGAGTTATTGAACCTGCGCCGCCGGGTGGCTTTGGCCAGCAGGGGACATCGTCTGCTTAGCGAGAAGAAGGACGAGATTTCCCGGCAGTTGGTTCGTATCGCCCGCCAAATCCAGCCGCTGCGCAATCGCGTCGAAACCGAGCTTCTGGAAACCTGCAGGCGCTTTATGCTCGCCCGTGCGACAATGGAACCGGAAGACACAAAAGCCGCCCTTGAAGTCCCCACGAAGAAGTTCAGTCTTGCGATTGAGTTCAGCCGCGTAATGAACGTGAAGGTCCCCCACCTGATTAAGGAAATATCAGGCGAAATCATCTGCTACGGCTTCGCAACAACATCCGGCGAGCTCGATGTCGCATTGCTCGCTTTGGAACGTGCCTTCGACCATTTGGTCGAGTTGGCGGAAAAGGAAAAGCAGGCCCGCCTTCTCGCTATCGAGCTGCAAATGACTCGCCGAAGGGTCAACGTCCTCGAGCACGTTGTTATTCCCGAACTGCACGAGACCATCAGGTTCATTTTCGACAAGCTCGCCGAAGTCGAGCGTGACAACATCAGCAGACTGATGAAAATCACCGACATCATCAGGGCGTAGTTCGTATCTCGTATTGCGTCGTGCGTGATGCGTATTGGGGATTGAGTGGATGAGGCACGGTTCTCGATACTGGATACTTGATTCCCGATGCTGCAGACTGGAAGGGTGGAGAGGAGCGAGATTCAAGAATGCGGGCCGGGAGGGTGTTGACAAATCGGGTGGGATTTTGTAGATTGGCGAGCGTTAATTTATGATGGACCATCAGCTTCGGTGGTATCGGGGCTGATTTGAGGAATCACGCATTTGCGCCCACACCCGTGTCCATTTCGGATTTAGTTGCCTTGCAGCGGCAGGTTTGATTCAATAATTTAACTGGCGTTAGTGCAACAGTTAGCAGGTCAGCGAGTAAAGAATAAGGAGAGGACATGGACACAGAAGATGTTCCCAGCGAGGGTAAGAGCGATTTGGAAGAGCAAGGGGCCAAAGAAGGTGGTTCACGAAGTCTTTGGGACCAATCTGTTCTCTTGGCAGTGGTGAGGGTGCTGGATAATCCGGGCATGCTCAAGGGCTTTTTCAATGTGACGGGGGGTAGCATTCTATATTGTCTGAGTGCTCTTTGTATCCTCTACGGAATTGGGGGGGTCGTGACGCCACTACTGGCCAAGAGCAACGCCTTCAGGGATGCACTTCCGTGCATTGTGATGTTGAACGTGTACGAGCTGGCGCTGCTGGGGGTGCTGGTAACGATTGTGGCGTGGAAGAACGTCACCGACGATGCCATATCGCTGGTGGTACTGGTGGCGGTGTTTTTGATTACCAGCGGGATAGTGCTGGGCACGGGCGCGTACTTTGCTCCCAGAATCTGCCTTTATATAGGATTGGGGTGCATTGGGTTGGGGCTGGGCAAGCTGTATGCGATGCGAAGATTCGTCTCATTTCAGATTGGCAGACTGTCGGTGTTGGGAATGATGGTTATTCTTGGGTGGAACTTCCTGGCATCATCGGTGATATCCGGTTGCTTTGCGAAGGCTCCGGCACTGGGGGCAACGTACCGGGAGCATTGGCTGGTTGCATGGCTGGTGCTGCTGGCCGGGGGCCTGCTGATTGTTGTGGACGCAGCACGAAGCAAGCGTGACGGCGCAAACGGGAAAGGCGAGCAGAAACCGTTTCTTCAGAGGCGGTCGATGGTATGGGTATTCGCGGTTATTGTGCTCGCGGCGGCGAGCATTCATCAACACGCTATCGCCTACATGTATCGTGTTGACTACGCGTTTGGGGACCATATCCCTCTTATTGGCATCGGTTCACTCCTGCTGCTTGAACTGATACGGAGCCTTGGGAGACGGTTCGGTTGGGCTGAGGTTGTTGTCTCTTGTCTGCCCTTGGTATGTACCCTGTATGCGGTTCTGGATGGGGCAAGCGTTGGGTATGGTGGGATAAGTGTGGAGCTGTTGTGGTATCCACCGATGATGCTGGGTCTCACGGGTGCGGGAGTACTTTGGTTAAGTGTTCGTCATCGCTGGCACTGGCTTTTATATGTGGTCGCGTTTTACGTTCTCGGTTTGCTGCTGACGGTGGGCTATTCGCCAGCGAAGCCGCACGATTTGAACTGGCACCTTTGCGGCGGAGGTCTGGTGGCGATGCTTTTCATCCTGGGTGTAGTGCACCGAAACGTACTTTTGTGTTTTGGAGCGGTAATTGTTCTGGCTGGGGGTTTGGGTCTAACCGATGCGTTTGTGCAGTTTGCAGAAGCACATGGTCTGACGGCGGTGGGAGCGACGGGAGGCGTGGCCGGGCTTGGGACTATGGTGATTTGTCTGGGTTTCGGGCGGAAGGTGCCCAGGGTCGTTACGGTCATTGGAGCGATTTCGCTGGTGGGATTTGTCTTCGATTACCTACCGGCACTGTTAGGGTGGAAGGATGCCGCAATGGCGTTGGGGGTCATCGTTCTGTGTGCTGGGTTGTGGGTGCGGACGAGGGACATAGCGGGGATATTGATTCTCTGCATACCTGTGGTTCGAAAACTATATATCCTGCTGAGAGAGATGTCGTACTGGGGTTTTGTTGTTCTGAGTTTCTTTCTTCTTTTCCTGGGAGGCATCGTAAGCCTTTTTTGTAAACGCAGGAAGGATAACGAGGCGTCCTAAGAAATAATGACGGTTGGCACTATGTGGGGTGAGGGAGCCGAATCGCCGCCTTCGTGGGGACAAGGGAGTTTAGGGCGGGGAACTGGGCGAGCACGAGAACACGGGCTGGCTGAGGAAAACAGCCGACATCATCCGCGCTTGACACGCAGGCCGCTTCTTCTCGATAATAATCAAAAATCCAAGTTCAGTATGAGATACGCCATTTTTCCATCATCGCAATCAGCCCGGCGGCAACTTCTCTTGTTGCTCGTCATTGTCCCCGTAGTACTGTCACTTGCCGGCTGTGCTGGGGGACCCGGATTTTTGCCGGTCCCAACCCCTGCTGATGTCAGCCTGGATGTCAAAATCGGCCAGATGATTATGGTCGGCTTCCGAGGCCTCGACGTAAACGATAATTCCCCCATTATCCGTGACATCTTCGACCGCCACATCGGTGGCGTCATTATCTTTAATTACGATGTCCCCACAAGTACCCCAATACGCAATATCGAATCGCCCGCCCAGCTAAAACAACTCATCGCCAAATTGCAGGCCGCTTCTCCAATTCCTCTGTTGATAGCAATAGACCAGGAAGGCGGAAAAGTATGCAGATTAAAGCAAAGTTCAGGTTTCCCCCCGACACTCTCAGCTCAATATCTCGGCTCAATTAATGATTTGTCCCTGACTCGCAGGCACGCCGCTCAAATCGCCAAAATCCTCGCCCGCCTTGGAATAAATCTAAATCTTGCCCCCATCGTTGACTTAAACATCAATCCCGACAACCCCATTATAGGCCGACTCGGCCGAAGCTTCTCCGCCGACCCCAATGTTGTTACCGTCCACGCAGCCGAGTTCATAAAGGCCCATCACAGGTATGGCGTACTTTGCGCTCTAAAGCATTTCCCCGGGCACGGCAGCAGCACCGGCGATTCGCATCTCGGCCTGACAGATATCACCAATACCTGGTCGAGCAATGAGTTAATACCATACGAAAATCTCATCCGCGAGGGACTGGCGGATGTGATAATGACTGCGCACGTCTATAACGCAAATCTCGACGCCGAATTCCCCACTACTCTCTCAAAGCCCATCCTTACCGGCCTCCTGCGGAAACAGTTGCATTTCGATGGTGTTATAATCTCCGACTGTATGCAGATGCGGGCGATTACCGACTATTACGGCTTTGAAACTGCTCTCCGCGCTGCCATTGAAGCTGGCGTAGATATTATCCTTATCGCCAACAACTCCGTCTTCGATGAAGATGTCGCCTCGCGCGCCATTGCTATTATCAAAAAGCTGATAGAGGAAGGCAAAATCTCCCCCCAACGCATCAACCTGTCCTACCGCAGAATCAAAAAACTAAAAGAAAGATTAACCCCAGCACTAACATACTAACGAAAATCGCGGACATCATAAGAGCATAACAGACACGGCGTAAGCCATCACAGCAAACCTCAAGCACAAGAAGCTAACCCGTGTATTCGACCACCTGATTTAGCCGCACCCATCAAAGTCCCAATAATTTCCTTATCATGTCTTGGAGTTCTACAGTTACTGAATCATTAAGTTTAGAGATATAACCATCAGCCCCTGCCTCATTTGCCATAATCCGGTTCTTTTCGTCCGGATATGCAGTGATAAGAATCGTCTTGGCTCCCCGTCTATGGTATTCTCTTTTAATTGTTCTTATCAACTCAATACCTTGTTCGTCGTTATCACTTAGCTTAAGGTCTACTACAGCAAGGTCAATAGGATCGGTCTTCCCTTTAACGATTTCTAATGCTCCGTTGAAATTGCTCGCTTCAATGAACTCCGACCTTGGCACAACAGCTTGGATAGCGGTCTTCATTGCGATACGTTGATGTTCCAAGTCATCGACAATTAAAAAGTACTTCTGGGAACTCTCTGATTCAGTCATTTCTTATCTCCTCTCAATGGAATCTTGATAATGAATTTAGCACCAACGTCCGATTCTCCGACACAAATGGTACCTCCATGCGCTTCAACTATTCGGCGCACAGTAGTTAACCCTAAACCGCTTCGAGAGTGTTTTGAACTTACACGTGGCTCAAATACCCGGTCAGCATCTTTGGCCGGTATTCCCGGGCCATTGTCACAGAAAAAGATACAAAGTTCCTTGTCACTCTCATTCACTTTAACGGTTAGCTTAAGTTCCTCTCCTGCTGCATAGACAGCATTAGCAGTCAGTTCCCGGAAGGCTTGCTCCATCAAATCCGCGTCCAATCGAATCTCCCTTTCCTCTAGCGAATCTTCAAACGTTAAACTCCCTTCGGTAGGCAATACGCCCATTGTCGCCCTTTTGACCAAATTCTCAAGATTCGTTGCCTTAAGCTGTGGCTTGATCTCTGCCGTTAACATGGCTTGTTGTGTCAACATAACCTTCGCACTTTTGGTACATTTCTGCATAATTGGCAATCTATCTTGCCACTCCTTTGCCCATTCAGAATCAGCCATAATCTGCTTGGCAAGAACGTCCAGGAGCATACCTACGCTGCTAATCTCATTGCCGATACGATGTGTTGCTAAGGCCGAAAACTCCTTCCAAGCGCGCTCACTGGCTTTACTGTACCACACATCACCAAATTGATATATAACCTGAGTACATGTTTCCAGTATTTCATCTTGGCACAATTCGCTGACGCGCTGTGGGGCGCGCTGCTGCAAATCGGACAGGGCGTCCTCATCCCGAACCGCAAATACAAACGAATAGACTTCTTCAAAAAAGGGGATTAGCAGAAAGAAGTAGTATTCACCTTCTGGAATCATTAACTCTGAGTCATGCGTTGCCTTCTTAAATATCAGCAACAAATCCTGAAGAAGAGGGTTATACCGTGGAACAGCTTCCCCCGTGAGATGTAAATATGGACAGGGATGCATCTGGTAATCTCTCACATCCGCGACCCCTTCCTTCTTACCCGGCATTCCGAAAGATTTTCCTTCTCTGTACTTATGGCTAAAACCTATTACAGAAATGTCCTTGGTTTTGAAAGAATATCCTGCGAGGTACACAGCTTCAAATGCCCAGAACTCCCGCATTCTTTCCAGCACATGCATGAGCCTCTGTTCAAAAAAATCTATCTCCATTTTATGGTTTTGTATGAATCCCAACATTTCCTCCCTGAATGCAGATTCTGACCTGCCGCGAAAATCACGATAGCGCGAATTTGCCATCTGCGTTACTCGATCAACATCTCGACTCACAAGAACTGCAATCTCCTTTATTTCTTCTTCCGTCACCATGAATTTGCTTTTTTTCTCCTTCTGCGCTTCTTTCTCCTTGCATATCAGAACGTTTTTGGCCTCTTCCAAATCCTCTTCGCACCCCTCTAGTATTTTCCATTCGTCGACAAAATTCCTAACATCAGCAATTTCCCGCTCGTCAAAGAAAAATTGCCCAGTCATTGCAACACCCACAACGTGGTCGTGGACTATGATAGGAAATCCTATCTCCATAAAGCCTGCTGGGCATTTATACCTAACTCCACCCTCCATCGACTCTCCCAAGCGCCACTTCTCTTCGATCTGCCAAATCAGCTTAAGATCAGAATTAGTGCAGGGAAATTCTTGACGCTGCTTCATAAAAGCAGGACAGTGGGTCCAATCTTTTACAGGCTGCTTGCAAGCAGCCTCTTTACCGGCACACTTGCCATCCTTACCAAACCTGATCGGGCAATTATCTACACCAATCTTCTTATCCTCAAACCTATCAATAAGTCTTTTCATTACTATATTGCGGCAGCACCTACAAAACTCATTAAATGTTGCTGGAACCAGCCTCCGTTCCAAAGAGTAGGCCTCTATTGGCATCCAGTGAAACGAAACCTCTTTATCTTTTGGTTTAAAAGCATTGGCGGCGTAAACGGTCAGGGGCGCCTGTATTTCTTCACTTATACCAAATATGAGGCGACTGAGCAGTTCACGATCTATCAAGGACTCGAGTTGAATTTCGCTAAGGCGCGGTATCGATTGTGTGCAGAAGAGGATGCCATAGTAATTTCCGTCCCAGCGCGTTGCACAATCTGCTTTGTAAAGGCGGAAGTCTCTCTTAAAGGACCACGCTTGTACCACTTCCAGGAATGCGGTTACTGTCTTCTCGGTTCGGCAGACAAACGCCTCAAAAGACGCCGGACACAACGAGCGCGGGCTGCTACAGCGCAACAATTTGGGGTGCGAAAAAATGTCCCGCTCACCCTTCAAACGGGCTGTATGTAGGGCATGGAGAACTCGCCGTAATTCTTGGGGGGATTCAAGGGCTACATGGTCAGGGTGCACATCTGGCCAGACACTCCAGGCCTGGCAATGCGGGCAACGTATTGCAAACCCTTTCTCGGTCATTACCGACGCCTCCAATGTGGAACTCAACCATTAATGCTGTTATTATAGCAAAACCCGCAATTGCCGTCAATAATTTAGTCGTTAGTATTTCGTATCCTTCGACTACTTCGGCCCCTCGACTACGCTCGGGACAGGCTCCGCTCAGGATAACTGCGCCCTTCGATATTACTCAGGACTGTGCTCAGGACAAGTCTCGCATTTCGTATTTTGTGCTTTCCCGAGCCAAGGCCACCATCACAAGTACGGATGGTTCACGTTTCTCAGATATTATCTGCCGTGCGGGATTTGTATATGTCCCTTGCTTTATCGAAATAAGCCTCGGTTAAGTTCAGCTTCGCCAGAACTTCAGCAGCGGACAAGGTTGAAATGATGTCCCCACTGGGGTCGCTCACTGAAAGAAAATGTGAAATGAATATTAAACCGCCGGGAAAGCTGAAGTCATTATCAATAAGCGGAGTATGATGTCTTGAAACCCCTTCCTGGATAACCGGCGAGAAATTCCACTTACGACAGATGCACATCCCTACCTCGCAGTGGTTCGTCCCCAGGGCCGTTTTTTCGTCATGAACACACGATGCCATTTTATCCCATAATGTTCCCAGCACGTGGGCGCTGGTCCTGTTGGTCGCGACCATGATGGCAAGCCTTCCTATATCATGGACTAGCCCCGCTACGGTGTACATTTCAAGCTGCTCTCGCGGCATATTGGAAATCTCGGCGAGAATACGGCAACCTATGGAAATGTCCTCGGAGTGGTCAAGGTATTCATTTAAATATTTCAGTGCTGCAAATTCTTCCTGAATAGCGCTTCTGGCGTATGAAATTCCAATTAGCTGCACTAAAGGTTGGACACCCATGCAGCGCACGGCATCATCAATAGTTTCGATGGCCTCAGCCGTTCCATAATACGAACATGCCAACTGCAAAAGCTCCTTAGAAAGTCCAGGGTCACTCTTAATCAAGCGCAGTATTTCTACGTTATCTTGGCTCGGTTTAACCGCAATCTCCAGAAGCTTATCAATATCACGGGGGAAAAGCGGCAGCTTACCGACGATTTGTCTTATCTTGTGCGACAATTCTTTCTTCTTGTTCATTTTTCCCTCGAAAAATGTCGCCTTTTTCGTAAACCCTTTCTCGTATTCAAAATACCCAAAATCCCCTTTCCCGTCAACAAATTAGTCGTTAGTATTTCGTATCCTTCGACTACTTCGGCCCCGCTCAGTATAAATGCGCCCTTCGATATTACTCAGGACTGCGCTCAGGACAAGTCTCGTATTTCGCGAAGGAAGACGTGGGAACCCCGCCCAGAGGACCCCTGCCCGAGAATCGCAGGGGCAGGCGGGGCTAAACGTATTTGAGATTGCTTCGCTGCGCTCGCAATGACCACATTTTTAGTCGGGGAAATTTAGTGCGGCAAACTCGCCATGATACTTACGGGCAGCTTTATCATAAGTCTTTGCAGCTTGGATTTAGTCTTTGAAGTAGCCGAGGGGGATGGTTTTGCCGTCGGCGTGGATTCTGACAGCCCATCTCTTTTCTCGGCTGTACCAGCAGACGCCTTTGTATTTTGAGGTGCCGGGGTGGATGGTTCTTCTGGTGTGCCGGTTGTTCTGGGTGAGGGTTGCGAGGCGTAGGTTGGCCTTTCGATTGTCAAGGCCGTTATAGTTGATATGGTCAACCACGAAACCGGCAGGGGCTTTCATTATCTGGCGGTGCATGGGAATAGAACCGGGCTTTCCTTTCTTTTTGGGGTAAAGATTTCTCTTTGCGTAAAAGGTGCTGGCATTTTTTGAGGCGTGCCATTTGTAAATATTTAGCCGGTCGAAGTCGTCGGGGTCAACGATGGCGAACTTGCCCCTGGTGAGTGGTATGCGGCGGAAGGCGTAGCCGTAGCGGAGGCGGTGATATAAAAGGACAAGTAGAACAATCGGGCATTCGATAAACTTCGGAATGTTAATAATGAGCTGGATACGCTGTCCCCCGGAGAGGCGAACCGTGGCAAATCAAAAGTTAAAAATCAAAATGCAAAATTACAGTTCAAAATTCAAAAATAAGCTGGGCCAAATGGCCGCAGAAATCTGCGAGGAGGCTGTTATGTGCCCCCCCATAATTGGACGAACTTGCGCATTTTGGTTGAAATTTTGGGGTGCGTCGGCAGCAGAAGAGCCGGTAAGTATTTGTGAGCAAACGAGTAAAAATTTTTTTCAGAATTGGGATTTTTGCCAGCGAGGTGGTGCAGATTTGGTCGATTTTGAGCGTTGTTTCGGTTGAACGATTGGCCTTGCCTTATTGGTGTTAGATCCCTCGGCCCTTCGACTACGCTCAGGGCAGGCTTTTTTCGCTCGGGACTTGCGCTTCGCTCCAGCTTGCGCGTTTGCGCGCGCATTTTCCACAAATTGAATTGCCTTGATTGCCGAATTTATCTGGCTTAAACTCTAAACATCTGATAAAACATTGCCGATTGTTAAAGAGGGTGACTTATGGCATCTGACAAACTGCGTATCTACAAACGGCCTAAACTCAACAGCCCTCGGCTCTTAGTGGGGCTTTCCGGCTGGATGGACGGCGGCCAGGTCTCCACCGGAACCGTAAAGTGCCTTATCGAAAGGCTCGGCGCCGAAAGATTTGCGGAAATCGAGCCGGAAGGTTTTTACATCTACAATTTCCCCGGCTCAATGGAAATAACGTCACTTTTCAGGCCGCACACTAAGATAAAAAATGGTCTGATTACCTCCTTTGAAGTTCCGACGAATGCGTTTTTCTGTGACAAGGAAAGCGACCTCATACTTTTTGTCGGCAAAGAGCCTAATCTGCGGTGGCAGGAATTTGCCGGCTGCATCTTCTCGCTGTGTTCAGAGTTCAACGTCAGGATGATTTATTTCATAGGCAGCGTTGCGGGCCTTGTGCCTCATACACGTGAGCCGAGGCTTTTCTGCTCGGTCTCAGACGAAAAACTCAAAGAGACCTTCGAGCATTACGGCGTAAAATTTACCAACTACGAAGGTCCTGCCAGTCTCATTACTTACCTTACAACGAATTCCAAAGAACAGGGTCTGGATATGGCGAGCTTTGTAGCCACGATTCCCGCTTACGTCCAGGGTGACAATCCCAAGTGCATAGAGGCGGTGACAAGACGGCTGGCGGGCATCCTGGGGGTGCAAATAGAACTCGATGACCTGCGTGACATCAGCGATGAGTTCGAAAAGAAATTAAGCGAGGTTGTGCAGGAACAGCCGGAACTGGCCACTAACATCGGCAAGCTGGAAGAAGATTACGACAACGAGATTTTCAACAGCGAGATGGGCGATTTGAAGCAGTGGCTGGAGCAGCAGGGAATCAGGTTAGATTGAGAATTGAAACGGCATTTTGCCTGCATTGCTAAATGTGAACTCTACCAAAGCAGGGCAGGGGGGTAAAGACTTGCACATGAGATGTTGAACACATAAGAAAAGCGGGCGATGGGATTCGAACCCACGACATTCGGCTTGGGAAGCCGACATTCTACCACTGAATTACGCCCGCACATCCCAGCATGCCGGAACTATATCCGCATACGAACGTGCTTCTCCGCCGGTCGTGTTCGCCGGCAATAGCTCGCTGGCTGCTATATTTTGCACCTACAAAATTATACCCTCTGCTAACTATTTTTCCAGTATTTATCATTCGTCGGGAGGTTTGTTTTTCTTTGAGTCAAAAGGGTCGTCCCATAATATACATTTCTGTCGAGATTGAATTTGGGCATTTTCGCAGTGGAGATTCATACGACCTAAGTTTTTGCTATAGTGGGTCTTAGCTGAGGAGGAAAGTATGGATTTCCCAGGCATTTTTTGTTATAATAATGTGTTGAAGGGTATGTACAAAAACTCGGAGGCGATTCGGAGATGAAGAGATTTTTGTTGATTGCAGCGTTTGTTATGTGCTGCTCGACAGCCTGGGGGAGGGGACTACATGTTCCCGCCGATTACAACAGCATCCAGTCAGCGATTGACGATGCCAACGACGATGACGTTGTCATCGTTGCAGCCGGTACGTATCAAGAGAATATCGATTTTCTGGGAAAAGCCATCACAGTGCGGTCTGTTAATCCGAACGACCCTAACGTGGTGGCGGCAACGATAATTGACGGCTCAAATCCTGCTGACCCGAACTGCGGCAGCGTAGTAACTTTTGCAGGCGGCGAGGATACCAATTCGGTACTGAGCGGCTTTACCATAACCGGCGGGACCGGTTCCTGGCTGGCGGTATCCTGGGAATACAAGGGCCTGCGCTGGAACCGCTGCGGAGGCGGGGTGGTCTGCTACAATATGTCAGCGCCGACTATCAGCAAGAACGTTCTTGCCAATAATACCGCCGGTCAGGGCGGTGGTATTTACATCTACGGTGACCCCGTGGACCCAAATGACCCTTCAGACCCCTCGGTACACATCAGCCCGGTCATTACTGATAACACCTTTATCAATAATTCTGCCATCATAGGGCACGGTTTTACACCTCCTGATACTAATTACCCCGCCAACGATAACGGCGACGGCGGCGCTATCGTGGGCTTTCAGGGCTGCGATGCTGTGATAACGGGCAACTTAGTCACAGATAATCACGGCGATTTTTATGGCGGCGGGATACATTTGCGGCAGTGGAGCAACGGCTTAATCGAAGACAATCAGATAATCGGCAACGATTCAAAACTTGGGGCTGGAATCCATATAACGTACAGGTCAGCGCCGGAGGTAGTTGACAACTTGATTGAATACAATGAAGCAGGGACTTTTGGAGGAGGGGGTATTAACGTTTATGGCTCGTCGGAACCGACGATTAGGAACAATATCATACGGCGTAACACCTCCAGTAGAGGGGCAGGCATTGCCGTGCTGTCGGGCAGCAAACCTGTAATCTCCACAAATCTAATCGTGGATAATTTTGACGGTGCCGGCATTCTTTGTGTTGGAACTGCACCGGACATAATACACAATACAATCGCCAATAACACGGCACGGTGGTATTCCGGAGGCATACATTGTGAAGGGGCCTCGCCCACGATAGAACACAACATCATCAGCTCTAACGGCGATGGTTATGGTATTCAAGCTTATGATTACTCGACACCTTCGGAACCTGCAATTCGCTTTAATGACATCTGGAATCACCCGATGGGAAATTACCACCCCGATATAGGAGACCAGACAGGCCTCAACGGTAATATATCAGTGAACCCTGTA
>Ga0114918_10000620_pt1 | contig 30814 bp, 27 predicted proteins | sample LantaG_FD_87015 | JGI IMG/M metagenome (GOLD analysis project Ga0114918, IMG submission 87015) | Deep subsurface microbial communities from Baltic Sea to uncover new lineages of life (NeLLi) - Landsort_02402 metaG | ecosystem: Environmental > Aquatic > Marine > Oceanic > Sediment | place...
GAGAGCTCCGCACGCGGCTGGAAGGGTTCGGGGACGTGAAGGCCGCGCGCCTGGTCGTGGACAAGGCCAGCGGCCGGGCCAAGGGCACGGCGTTTGTCGAGTTCGCCGACGCCGCCGCGGCGGGCCGGGCCGCGGCGGCGTCCAAGGCCTCAGCGGCCGGCGACGGGCCGGCGATCACCCTGCGAGGCCGCGACCTCGACGTCGCGCTGGCCCTGACCCAGGAAGGGGCGCGCACCCTGGCCGTCACCCGCGCCGACCAGGGCGTCGGGGACGCCAGGAACCTTTACTTGGCGCGAGAAGGGAGGATCGAGCAAGGGTCGGACGCGTGGAGGGCGCTGTCGCCGGCCGACCGCGCCGCCCGCGAGCGCGCCGCGGCCGACGCCCGGACCAAGCTCAAGTCTCCCAACTTTGCTATCTCCAGAACCAGGCTCTGCCTGAGGAACCTTCCCTTCGACGTCGACGAGGCGACGCTCCGTCCGCTGTTGCTGGAGGCCGTGACGCTCCGCGCCGCCGCGGCCAAACCCAAGCTCACCCAGGTCAAGATCCTGAGTGGCGATGATGGCGGCGGTGAAGGCAAGAAGAAGAGCAACCGAGGCAAGGGCATGGCCTTCGCCGAGTTCACCGACCACGAGCACGCCCTCTGCGCCCTCCGCACGCTCAACAACAGCCCGGCGCCCTTCGGCGCCGACAGGAGGCCCATCGTCGAGTTCGCGATCGACGACGCGAGGATGATGCAGCGGAGGCTGCGCGCTGCCGAGGCCCGGGGAAATGCTGCTGCTGGCGGCGATTCTGCCGACCCCAAGGATTCTTCTTCGAAGCCGCCTGCCCTGAGCAGGAGGGAGCGGAAGGAGCGCCAGAGTGAGAAGGAGTCGCGCGGGAAGAGGCAGCGGGAGCGGAAGAGGCAGCTCGCCGCCGAGGCGGAAGGTGGAAGTGGTGGAGCGGCGGTCGAGGAAGACGAGCTGCCGAGGAAGCAGAAGAGGTCAAAGGGAGGAGAGGCCGCTCCCGTCGCTGCTCAAGCTCCCGCCACGCCCCCGCCCAAGCGCGCCCGCGGAGAGGCCAAGGCACCCGTAAAAGCTCCCAAGCTCGAGCAGCAGAAGGCGAGGCAGCAGCAGCAGCAGCTGAAGCCGAGGCCGCTCCTCACCAAGGCGGCGCGCCGTGGCGGCGGCGCCGAGAAGACCGACGCGCTCGACGACCTGGTGTCTCAGTACAAGGCCCGGCTCTTCGGCTCGAGTGGCGACAACGCTGGGCCGGCAAAAAAGAAGGGCAAAAACGGCAGCAAGAAGGACGGGATCGGGGAGTGGCTGGCGTAGAGAGAAAGAGAGAGTGAGAGAGAAAAAGAAATGAAAAAAAAAACAGGAAATAATTGAGTTTTTTTACATGGTTCTTTGTTTTTTGTTTTCTTTGTGCTCTCTCACTTGGCCGCGCCCTCAGCAGCAGGAGCAGGAGGAGGCGGAGGCGCCGCCGCAGCACCAGCAGCAGCAGAAGAAGAAGGACCACCGCCACCACCACCAGCTTCCTTCTCCTTCTCCTTCTTGGCCTCGAACGCCGCGACGGCCGCGTCGACCTCGCGCAGCAGCACCTCCTCGCTGATGTCGTCCTCAATCGACCGCACGACGCGCTCGTAGGTCGAGATGGCGTTGGGTGTGTCCTTGTCGGCGCGGACCCGCATGAAGACCCAGGCGCGCCGTCCGGGGTCCCAGGCGCACTCGATGATCTTGCCGGAGAGGGCGCGCTCGTCGTTGGGAGGGTCGGACGGGGCGTTGCTGTTGACAAAGGGGGAGAGGTCGACCTGATCTGAGCTCGCGACGGCCGACGCCTTGCCGCCGCCGCCGCCACCGCCGGGCTCCGACCCCACGACCAGCGGCACCTCCCCGCGCCGGGGCCTGTCCCTCCTCGTCTCCAGCAGGTACAGCGTCCTGTCCCCCGACGCGTCGATCTTGAGCTTGAAGTCCACAGAGTTCATGTGCGCAAACTTCCATTTCAGCAGCTGAAGGAACGTTCCCGTGACGTAGGGCGCGTCGGCCGGCTGCAGGATGAGCCCGTCGCTCTCGTGGCTGAGCCTGGGGATCAGCTTGTCGAGCAAAGTGCGCGAAGCCGGTAGAGGCCAGAACTCTTTGCGGCGGAGGCGGAAGAGCTCCCCGGAGTAGTCGTAGGCGAGGCGGACACCTTTCAGCGCCCCGCCTCGGAGGTGCTGCGGCAAGGAGATCTGTGGAGCAGAGGGGGGAGCTTCCCCCTTGGCCGCCGCGGCGGCTGCGGCCTTCACCCTCTCCATCGCTGCGGCCCTCTCCGCGCCTCGCACGGCCTCGATGGCGTCCCGCTCTTTGCTCCGGGGAGCCACCACCTCTGCCTCGATCGCCTCGTAGCGCATCTTGAAAGGGACGTCGACCAGCGACTTGCCGTTGAGGACGACGGCGTCGTACACCAGGAACCTCCGAGTGCGAGCGCCCGTCGCCAGGTCCTCGTCGACGACCATTTCGCCGTCCAGCAGGGTCTGGAAGTGCGGGGGCCCGATGAGAGGCGGGCGGAAGTCTTTTGGTGGCGGTGGTGGGGGCTTTGTTGGGTCGAGCTTGACTCCTGCGGCGGTCGCGGCGGCGGTCGCAGCAGCAATCGCGGCGGCGGTGGCCTGCTTGCTCGTGCAGCGGCAGGGGAACCGGGCCTGCACCCTCTGCACGCCCAGGGCCCTGTCGATGAAGTAGGAGCCCCAGGGCATGATTGCCAGCAGGTAGCGGGTGCCGTCGGCCTTCCAAGTGACTTGGTACTTCCGCCGAGAGAGCTCGGGTAAGTTCTCGCGAGCCAGGGACACCGGCTGCGAGCCCGGAAAATGCGGCAGCTCGTGCTCGCGGAGCTGCCTGCCAGCGACCAGCTCGAAGACCGCCCGCCGGAGGTCGTCTTCTTCCTCCGGGTGGATCGCTTCCCCGAAGGGCGAATCGTGGTCGACGCCCTCGGGCACGCCGGCGCCCACCGGGGTGAGGTAGCTTTTCTCTTCCTCCCCGGGTTTCTTTTCACCGTCTGCTCCTTCCCCTTCCTCAGCGCCGGCCCCTTCGTCCCCGTCCCTCCTGGGCGAGTCGGGCTCCCCGGCCTTGAATTCCGGTACGGGAGGGCATTTCAAGCTCGAGGGCCTCCTCTCGTGGTTGTAGCGGAAGAGCTCTTCGATGTAGTCGTCTTTATAGATCCCGGGCGGGCGCGCCTGCGCAAATTTGCTCAGGGCCTCGGCGACGGAGATCCCTCCGTAACGCACCATCCACGAGCAGAGCATGAAGCCCGTCCTGTTGAACCCGTGCGTGCAGTGCACCAGCACGAAATCCTGCGGGCACTTCGAGGTGAAGCGGAGCATCTCGAAGCAGAAGTGGTTGACCGACTCCGGGTGCGGCACTTTCCCGCGCGGAGGGCAGAAGATCTTCTGGTGCGCGACGCCGTGGGCGCCCCACTCGGCGGGGTCGTAGTAGCGTCCCGTGTTGGTGAGGTCGAGCACGAGGCCCAGGCGCATGTTCTTGGACGTGAAATCGGCGACGACGTCGGCAGGGGTGAAAGAGAGCTCCCGCGGGACCGCCGCCGCCGCGCCGCCACGGACGAAGCGATCGCCGAGCGGGGCCTTGGACGGGGCGACGTTGAAGCCCGAGGGGCCGAGGTTCTTGAGGTTGCGTCCCATGCGGGGGCAGAGGAGCCAGCCCGTGGGGAGCTCGAGGCCAGGGATCGAGGGGGGTTGTTGGGGGAGAGGAGGCGGAGGCGGGGCAAGAACCGGAGGAGGAGGAAGAGGAGGAGGTGGAGGTTGAGCGGCGTCGTTGTTGTTGACGTCGCCTCCATCATCGCCTGTTTGCTCGCCGTTATCCTGCTTCTTCTGCTCCGTCTCCTCCATGGCTTCCTCCTCTCGCGGGCGCTTCTTCATGTCGTGGTCGTTGTCGGAGCTCGAGAGGGAGGGAGGGAGAGAGAGAGAGAGAGAGAGTTCTTTCTTCAAGCGGAAGAAGAAGACGAGGCGAGAGACACCATCGTCGGTTTTGGCATGAGTTTTCGACGTCGAAAACGGAAAAAGTGGAAAAAAAATACAAACTCGGTTGAAAAAAAAACTCTATCGATCATCATGGCGCGGCCACGAGGGAATCCGAGGCCTCCCAAGGACTCGCATCAGTCCCGGCAGGAGCTGCACCGAACGCTTATCGTGCTGGGATCAGGTGAGAGAGGATAAAAGGGCAGGAGAAGAGCGGGAGATGGAGAGAGAAGAGAAGGTGGTTGATTGCTTAGAAGAAAAAAAAAACAACCTCTCAACCCCAATCTCAACCTCCTCCTCTTCAAAAAAAACGTTCTTCGCTCTTTTCTCCGCAGGAGGCCACACCGCCGAGATGATTGCGCTCGTGACCAAGCTCGACCCGACCTGGTACACCCCTCGCACCTACGTCGTCGCTGCCACGGACGCGCTGGGCCACAAAAAGGCGGCGCAGGCAGAGGCGGCGTTGCTCTCTGAACGAGGACGAGCAGAGGCGTCAGAGGCTTCGGCTTCGACCTCCACCTCCTCCACCTCACCACCTCCACCGAAGGTCATCACCCTCCCTCGCGCCAGGGAGGTGGGCCAGTCGTACCTGACCTCCGTCTTCACCACGCTGCGCGCCCTGCTCACGGCGGTCTGGATCGCGTTCGCGCAGAGGCCCGACCTGCTCCTGGTCAACGGGCCCGGGACCTGCCTGCCCGTCGTCGTCGCGACAAAAGTCGCCGCGCTCGTCTTCCGGCTCTGCCGCGGTCGTGTCTGCTACATCGAGTCGATAGCGAGGACGCGGTCGCTGTCGCTCACGGGGAAGATCCTGTACAATCTGCGCTTCGCCGACCTGTTCTTCGTGCAGTGGCCGTCGCTGGCCGAGAGGTTCCCGCGGGCGACGTATGCGGGGAGGCTTTATTGAAAAAAGAAGAGAGGAGAAAAAATGTGAACTAGAAAAGGAAAAAAATCGAACACGATTTCTCTTTCTCTCTCTTTCCTTTTCCTTCTTTCTTTCTCGCTTCTCAGAGACAACGAATTCCCCACAACTATGGCATCGATGGGGATGCTGCGATGCTCCTCTACGCTGAGGATGCAGCAGCAGGCGCGTTGCTCCTCCGGAGCGCGAGGAGGTGGAGGCGCAGCGAGGTCGATCTCATCGCTGTCTTTTCGTTCTTCTTCTTCTTCATCATCGATGCCTACTTCATCGAGAAACCGTCAAGCGCTCGCCACACCTCTCCACGCCTTCTCTCCTCCACTCTCCGCAGCGAGAGGATGTGGCATGACAAGCACGAGCTATAACCAGCGCAGTATATCGTCAATCGTCGCGCGCGCCACGAAAAAAGACCAGGAAAGGCGCCCATCTATCCCTTCATCGTCGTCGTCGTCGTCCAATAAAAACGACCTCGACCTCGACCTCGACCTCAAAAAGGGCTCGCTCCTCCTGCTCCGCTGGTCCCTCTATACTACGCAGAAGTGGGACGTCCCCTGGTCGGGAAAACAGACAGCCATCACGATGTTCGCCTGGATCGCGTCGTTCGTCGCCGTGGGCGCGTCTCTGGCTCCTCTCGCCGCCGCGGCGCTGGGCGCGCCCAACTTGGGAGCCCTCTCGGCACAGGACAAATCGCTCTTTTTACTCGTGAACCAGATCGTCGAGACCGCCGTCGGGCTGAGCATAGTGAACGCGACGGTCTCGAAGTACCCGAAGAGCGAGGTGCCGCGGGACTTGCTTCGCGTCGACTTCCGGAGGCCTTTCTCTTTCGACCAGAGAGCGGCGGTCGATAGTGAAACAACAGCAAGAGACTCCAAGGCACTCGACCTCGACCTCGACCTTGACGACGACGACGGAGGACGAGCAGGCGGCGGCTGGCTGAGCTGGGCTCTTGTGGGCATCGTGGCCTCGCCCGTCGTCATCGGCGCGGCGGCCACGGCGGCCGCGGCCCTCAGCGACCTCAGCGGCGGCGCGACCAGCGGCGGCCGCGGGACGGCAGACGCCGTCGCCGGCCTGCTCGACGCCTCCTCTGGCCGGGTAGACGTCCCGACGCTAGTGTCGTTGTTGATCGTCACCGCGGTCTTCGCCCCGATCCTGGAGGAGACCGTGTTCCGGGGCTTCCTGCTGCCGAGCCTGACGAAAGTCATGCCCGTGCCCGCCGCCATCGTCGTCTCGGCGGCCGGCTTTGCGACCGCGCACCTCTCGGCCCGGGACTTCCCGCAGCTGTTCGCGTTCGGCATCCTGCTCGGGTTCGTGTACGTGAGGTCGAGGAACCTGCTGTCGACCATGTTCATCCACGGCGCGTGGAACGGGGGCGTGCTGCTGCTGCTGGCGGTGCTGGCGAGCTCCGGGGTGGACTTGGAGAAGCTGCTGGCGAGCTAATTGGAAAAAAGATGTTTTTTTCTTCTTCCATGTTAAAAAGAAAACTTTCAATTCGTTTCCCTCTGAATTCCACTTCTTCTCTTCCTCTCTTTCGCTCTCTCTCGTTTCAAAAGCTCTCTCTCACACACACACGACGGTAGACAAATATGCAAAAAGGAATTACAAAGCAAGAGGAAACGTCTCGTTCTCTTTGTTGTTCTTCTTCTCTTTCTTCGTCAAAACTTCCTCTTCTCTCTTTCTTTTCTCTTCTTAATTCGAAGAGTAAGAGAGGTACGCCGTCCACAGCAGCCCGCACGCGCTCATGTACGCCACCTGCCCTTCCAGCGGTATGGCCCAGAAGTTGACCGAGGCCGCGGGCACCCAGAACTTCCACCCGTTGACCATCGTCGGGAACAGGTCTTTTTTAACTTTCGCGGGCCACTCGCGCCCGCGGCCGAGCGGGACGAGATTCCACGCGAAGACCGCCGCCAGCACGACGGGGGCCAGCGCCACCTGGTTGAGCGTCACCTTGGAGGCGAACGCCGCTGTCGACCGACCGGGGAAGGACTTGTCGAGCAGGCCGTACCACCAGTGCTGGTAGGGACCGTAGAAGAGCAGGCCGAAGAGGCCCATCCTCGCCGCCCGGGGGAGGTCGAGCGAGAAAGGCAAAGGTTTGGTTTCTTCCTCCTTCTTCTTCGTGTTCAAGAGGCCCAAGATGCCGCCAGTTTTTTTTACTGCGACGGGTTTGCTGTTCTGCTTGAGCTTGTGCGTCATCCCCTGCGCGAGGAGGTCCCCGGCGAGGGAGAGCCCGCCGGAGGTGAGCGCGGCCTTGAGGAGCGGGTTTGACGAAAGGGTCGAGGAGGAGGTCGGTGACGACGACGACGACGACGAGGAGGAGGATGCGTTTGAGCGCAATCCGCGCCCTCTGCGCCCGTCATTGGGCATCCCGCGTCCTCCGAAGCCGCGCATGAGGGTGAGGCCTCGCATTTCGAGGGGGTCGAGAGACGTGCGAGAGAGAAGCGGAGAGAAGAGAGAAGAGGGGCAAGGAGAGAGAGCGAAGAGAAGAGACGTTTTCGATTTCGATCTTGATCTAGTGAGCGTCGTCGCTCGATCGTTTCACAAGTTTGTTGCTCGCCGAGGTTATCAAACCTCTCTCTCATCTTTCTCTTTCGCTCTCTCGCGCGCGCGTGATGCCCCGCGTCCTGGGCACGGCTGCCCGGCGCGAGGCGAGCCATGCGGGCTCGTGGTACGACGATGATGGTGCGAAGAGGGAGGGGGAGGAGGAGAGGCGTGTCGAGAGAAAAATGAAAAAGTCGAAGACGGGCATTGAAAAAAACCTCAACCTCTCCAACCTCGACCTCAAAAAAAAAATACTCAACTCTCAACTCAACTCCCTCCGGGACAGCCTCCGTCCTCAAATCCAAGATCGACGCCTGGCTCGACGACGCGCACGAGATCTCGTCCGACGATCCGGGGCAGGGGCACACCAGGGCGCTCATCGGGCCGTGAGTAGAGATTATGAACTTCTTCTTTTTCGTTTTCGCGGGTTTTTTTCTTCTTCTTCTTCATTCGCGTCGCTGCTTACTTCTCCCGCATACCTTCCTCGCGCACGTCTTTTCCCCCTCTCTCTAATAAACTCCAAAAACAAAACAGCCACGCGGGCTACTCCTACTGCGGTCACGTGATGGGCGCGGCCTACCGCGCGGTCGACGCGTCTCGGGTCGACCGCGTCCTGCTGCTGGGGCCCTCGCACCACTTTTACACCCGCAAGTGCGCGCTGAGCGCCTCGAGGGCCTGGGTCACCCCGCTGGGAGACCTGGAGGTCGACGTGGAGGAGATGGAGAGGCTGTTTGAGCTCGGGAGGGGCGGTGGAGGCGGAGGCGGAGGAAAAGAAGAAGAAGAAAATTCGTCGTCTTCAAACTCGTCAAACCTACTCTTCGACGTCCTCTCTCGCTCCGACGACGAGGCCGAGCACTCCCTGGAGCTGCACACCTCGTTCATCAGGCGCGTGCTCGAGAGGAAGAAAGGCGGCAAAGGCGGCGACGAGAAAAAAGGGGGCAAAAACGCCGTCGCAGTCCCTCCTCTCCCTCCCCTGATCCCGGTCATGGTCGGGGCCCTCTCGCCCGAGGCCGAGGCCGCGACGGCCGCGGCGCTGCTGCCGCTTGTCCGCGACCCGAGGACGCTCGTGGTGGTCTCGAGCGACTTCTGCCACTGGGGCTCGCGCTTCCAGTTCCAGAGTTTAGGGGAGGAGGAGAAAGAAGAGGAGGACGAGAGTGGTGGCGGAAGCGGGTCGAAAACCAAGAAAGAGAAAGGGACGACGCCATCGATCGCGGACGCCATCGAGCGCCTCGACCGCCGAGGCATGCGCCTGATCGAGCAGCAGGACGGGCCCGGCTTCCGCGAGTACCTGTCGAGGACCAAAAACACCATCTGCGGCCGCTTCCCCATCTCGCTCTTCCTGGAGGTGTTGAGACAGCTGAAAGAGGGAGAGGAAAAAGGAAAAAGGAGCAACGGCAGCAGCAGCAGCTCTCCGCTGACTCACTCGGTCAAGTTTGTCTCTTACGACCAGTCTCAGCGCGTCGCGCGCAGGTCCGAGTCGAGCGTGAGCTACGCCGCGGCGCTGGTGCGGGTGGAGGGAGAGGCGGGGTAGAAGAGGGAGAGAGAGGGAGAGAGACGTTTGGAGAAGAAGGTCGAAAGAGTTTTTGGTTTTTTTTCACTTGCCAAAATTGAGTTTTTTCTTTCACTTTTTTTCACTTCTTTCTCTCTCTCTCTCTTTCTCTCGCTCGCTCGTTCTCCATTTGAGCTCAATCCGAAGCGTCCAAAGAAGAACAACCACGTCGCCGCTCTTCAGAGCCATGATGAAGACGTGCCTCCGCGGAGGGAACGCGGCGTCGCTGATGCCCCGCGCTGCTGTATCGTCGTCGGCGGCGTCGTCGAGTTGCATCGCAGCTGCTCCTTCGCCCGCGCTGGCGAGCCGCTCGATTATGCTCTCTCCTCTGCCGATGCCGCTGAGGGCTTCTCCGAGGTGAGAGGCTGCTGCTGCTGCTAACAAATTCGTGAACCGAAACGCCAGAGAGCGTTGTCGAGAGGGGCGATAGTTTTTTTTCTTTTACTAGACGGCAACAACGGCGACGATGTCGCTCACGGCAATCGGACGACGACGTCAAACTCTTTCTTTCCCCCAAAACTCTCCCCCTTCGACAGGTTCCTGCGCACCGCCGCGACCGCCGTCGAGACCGCACAGGCAAAGACTGCGGCCCAGGGCGTCGAGGTAAGATAATCCAAGGATAGAAGAGAGCCTTTTCGGGAGTAGAAAGATTTTTCAAAAAACAAAGCCCAAGCCGTCGTTTCGAATTCGAAGATAGCGTTTTCTCTCTCTCTCTCTCTCAACCTCGCCTTCGACTTCCGACCTCTTCCCCCAAAAACTCAACCCCCAGCCCCGCGTCCGCTTCGCCCCCTCCCCCACGGGAAACCTCCACGTCGGGGGCGCCCGCACCGCGCTCTTCAACTACCTCTTCGCCAAGAACGTCGGCGGCAAGCTCATCCTCCGCGTCGAGGACACCGACGCCGCCCGCTCGACCAAGGAGTCGGAGGACGCGGTGCTGCGTGACCTCGCCTGGATGGGCATCGAGTGGGACGAGGGCCCCGATAAAGGTGGCCCGCACGGCCCTTACCGCCAGTCCGAGCGCACGGCCCTGTACAGGGAGTACGTGGACAAGCTGGTGGCTGACGGGCAGGCCTACCCCTGCTTCTGCACCGACGAGGAGATCACGCAGATGAAGGCGGACGCAGGTAAAGAAGGAGGCGAAGAGGCGATGAGAGAGTCGGGTTTTTTTCTCTTTTCTTTTTCTTTTTTCGTTCGTTCGCATTTCGAAGAGGAAAGACCGCTCACCTTTCTTTCTCTCCTCTTTTTCTTTTCTCTCTCTTTCTCTCTCTCGATCTCTCCCTCGGTATTCCACACAACCACCAAACACCAGAGGCCAAGTCCCTGCCCCCGATCTACCGAGGCAAGTGGGCCAAGGCCCCCAAGGAGGAGGTCGACGCCGAGCTCGCCAAGGGCACCCCGCACTGCTTCCGCTTCCGCGTGCCCGCCAACCGCGAGATCGTCATCGACGACGTGGTCCGCGGCAAGGTCAAGTTCAACACCGACGCCGTCGGAGACTTTGTGATCCTGCGCTCCAACGGCCTGCCCGTCTACAACTTCTGCGTCGCCGTCGACGACGCGCTGATGCGCGTCACGCACGTGCTGCGCGCCGAGGAGCACCTGCCCAACACGCTCAGACAGGTCCTGATCTACAGGGCGCTGGGCTTTGCTCCCCCCACCTTCGGGCACATGTCGCTGATCCTGGCGCCGGACAAGTCGAAATTGTCAAAAAGGCACGGCGCGACGAGCGTGGGCGAGTTCCGCGAGCAGGGCTTTCTGGCGCCGGCGATGGTGAACTATCTGTCGCTGCTGGGGTGGAACGACGGCACGGAACAGGAGATCTTCACTACCGAGGAGCTCATCAGCAAGTTCACGCTCAAGCGGATCACCAAGTCGGCCGCCGTCTTCGACAAGACCAAGCTCCGGTGGATGAACGGGCAGCATTTGAGGGCCTTACCCGAGGCGGAGCTCGCCGCGGCGTGCGTCTCGTCGTGGGTCGAGAGCGGGCTGATGAGCCCCGGAGCCGACGTCGCTTCTTCTCCGCTGGTCTCTGCCGCCGTCTCTCTGCTGAAGACGTCGCTGGAGCTGGTGACGGACGCGGACTCGGAGCTGAGGAAGGTGCTCTCGTTCCCCCTCGAAGAGACGCTCGCCAACGCCGCCGCGGCCGAGGGCGAGGAGAGCAGGAACGCCGCCGCCGCCGCGGTGCTTGCCGACGACTTCGCCCAGGTCGTCGGCGCCGTCGTCGCCGCCTTCGACGCCGGGGAGCTCTCTGGGGACGTCTTGACGCCCGAGGGTTACAAGACCTGGGTCAAGGCCGTGGGCAAGGCGCAGGAGCGGAAAGGCAAGAGGCTGTTCATGCCGCTGCGGCTCGCGCTGACGGGCGCGACGGCCGGCGCGGAGGTCGGCGACCAGCTCGAGATCCTGACGCTGGCCGCGAAGGACGGGGCCATCGCCGACAAGTCCGCGGTCGTGTCGCTGGAGCAGCGCGTGGAGAAGTTGAGGTCGTGGCTCGAGGAGCAGTAGAAGGAGAGGGAAGAGAGGGGAGGAGGAGAGAGGAGGGGAAAGAGAGGGAAAAACAATGTTTTTTTTCGTTTTGAACTTTATTTGGCGAGAGAGAGAATCGAAAGAGAGAACGCGGCGTCCCCCCCTAGAGAATCACAAAAAGTAAACGATTGGAAAAGGCATTTCGGCTGGCTGAAAAGAGCTCAGAGAGAGGGATGAGCACGCTCGCGCGCGAGAGAGAGAGAGAGAGAGGGAAAAAAAGTTTTTTTTTTTCGCTTTCTTGGACTAGTTTACAAAATGAAATCAAAAATAAGTCGTGCCTTTCTCTTCCTCCCTCCCTCACCGCTTCGCAAAAACGCTGTATATGTAGAGCACGAGGGACACGAGGATCAGGAAGAGCGTGGCGTCGAGGCAGAAGTTGCGCGAGGTGCGGAGCTGTTTTGTTTTTTTTTTAATGAGGAAGAGAGGTGAGGAAGAAAGTCGAGCGAAGAAAAACTAAAAAATGACCAAAAACCTCCTCCCTCTCTTTCCACGCTCTTTGCCCCACGCACCTGCCCAAGCAGACTCTTCATCCTGACGTTGCTCTTCTTCACGCCCCTCGAGGCGTCCGCGACCTTGTCCTCCACGGCCACGGCCAGCACGGCCTGGTCCACGAGCGCGTCCCCGACGGCCCCGGCGATCTGCGACAGCTCCCCGAGGCCCCGCTCGATGTCGGCGAGCGCGCCGCGGTCCTGCCTCGTGGCGGCGTCCTCGAATTCCTATTTTGTGATGAAAGAGGAGGGGTCGGGGATTGTGAGAAGAAAAAAAGGAAGCAAAAGAGTGTGGAAGAAGGAGAAGAGCGAAAGAAGAAGAAAAGGAAGCAAAAGAGTGTGGAAGAAGGAGAAGAGCGAAAGAAGAAGAAAAAACTTTTTTTTCTTTTTTACCTTTCGAAACCCGGCCGCGGTCTCGCTCTGCGAGTAGTAACCGTCTGCGTCCGCTCTCGAGCCCCACTTGGTCTCGTCGAGCATAATCACCGTCTTGCCCTTCGATTTCAGGGCCTGGATCGCGGACGGGTTCGGGGGAGAAGAGGAAGGAGACGACAAAAAAGGGCCTGCTCCTCCTCCTGCCGCGCTCGCTCCTCCTCCGCTCGAGGAAAAGTAGCGCTTGGCCGGCACGTGGAGCCCATCGGCGAGCGCCGCGACGGCCTCCTTGACCGCGGCGACCATCCGGGATCGCTCCGCGCTGGTGCCCGGCGGGGCTCTCCGGAGCCCTTTACGGGAGAGCCGCTCGAGGTTTGGTATGTCTCCCTCGAGGAGGGCGGCTTTGCCACGGCTGATTTTTTTTTTTTTTTTGGAGGAAGAAGAAGGAGAGAGGGCACGGTCAACGGAAAAGAAGCTCTCTTGTTCTCTTTCCTCTCCTTCTTTTCTCCTCTCTTCCCTCTCTCTCTCTCGCCATCGACCAACCCTCACCGGATGTCCGCATTGATCCCTGCCCTGACGGCCCTGTCGCTCGCCGCGGCGGCCTCGTCGCACCGCGTCTGCAGCGCCGCGAGCTTGCCGAGCACCAGCGAGTGCGCTTCGCCAAACGCGTCGCGGCCGCCGGTACCGTCGGGGCCGTTGCCTCGGCCGCCGTCGGTGGCGTTGACGTACTTCTCGTACCTTTTTGGGTTTTGTTTTGCTTGAGAGAGAGGTTGCTCGTCGCGTGAGAGAGAGGGAGAAAGACGGAAGTAGATGAAAACCGAGCGAGCGAGAGAGCGGAGCAAACGGGAAGGCGAGGTCGGAAAAAGAGAGAAACCAAGCGTTTGATCGACGCTGCTTGCTCCTTGCCTCTTCTCCTCGTCGCCTCTCCTTCTCCCGACCCCTCTCTCTCTTCTCACTTCCTGTAGATGACGTCGATGCGGTCGAGGACCTCGTGTATGCTCATCTTTGCTCTTTTTTTTCAAAGGGAGAGGTCGGTGTCTCCGAGCGCGCGAGCGGGAGAGAGAGAGAAGAGAGGAAACTGAGAGAGGGTCAACGGCTCGACCTCAGAACCCCTCGAAAGAAAAAAAACGAAAAAGACGAACAAAAATCGAACTATGGCCCTACTAGATTGAAGATACTCGCTCTCTTTCTTCCTCGCTTCCTCATCTCCCTCCACTGACTGCTGCTGCTGCTAGGCCCATATGTGGCGCGTGCGCCTCGCTGAGCGCCTGCTGGCGCTGGCAGGAGGGCGAGGCGGCGGCGCGGAGCGGCAGCTCTTGCAAGAGCTCAGCGGCAGCATCGCAATTGGCGAATCGACCTCGTCGGCCCCATCGCCCCTCCTAGCCGCCCTCCGCTCCTCTTTCGCCAGGAATTATGCATCCACGACGACGAGGGGAGATGCGAAGGCGCCGTCTGGCGTTCGAAGGGCGCACGCCCTGGCCGAGGAAGTGGCCGACGCCTCGCCCTCTCCATCGGCGTCGACGAGCCGTCGCAAGCCGAGCGCTTCGACGTCCTCGACCTCGTCGACCTCGACCTCAAGTGCTGCTTTAACGGCCCCGCCCGCCAAGAAGACGGGAGCGACGACGACGGCGACAGCAACAGCAGTGGAGACGAAGACGCCAAAGAGCCCCTCGAGGACGGCGGCTGCAGCAGCGACCCCGAAACCCAAAGCAGCAGCGGCGGCAGCAGCGGCAGCACCAAAGGCCGCAGACCGCTGGCTTTCCGCTCCTTCGTCCTCTTCTGCTGCTGTCTCGCGGAACTACAACCGGAACAACAACAGCAACACCAACAACCGTTGGGGGCAGCAGAATCAGCAGCAGAATCAGCGAAGGCACGATCCCTGGAGCCTGGGTGAAGGAGAGAACAACAGCAGCAACAGCAACGCTGGTGCTGCCGCTGGCCGAAGGCGGCAGTGGGGCAACCAAAACGGCAACGGCGCTTTTCTTTCTGCTTTTCCTCAGTGGAACAACAACCAGAACGGCAACGGCAACCAGAACAACAATTGGCAGCGTCAGCCGTGGGGGAACAACAACAACAACAACAACAACAACAACAACAACAACAACAATCGACAGCAGCAGCAGCAGCAGCAGCAGCAACGAATGCAGCAGCAGCAGCAGCAGGAGCAGCAACAAAAAAAGACAAAGAAGAAACTTCTCAAGCCCGCCGCTCCCCCTCCGCCTCTGCCTCCGCTCGTCATCCCCGTCGGCGTCACCTCGATCGCCCTCTCTCGCCTCTTGGGGGTCTCCCTGGACCATCTCAACGCCGTCCTGGCCTCGATCGACGCCTCCCCTCCCTCGGAAGAGGACCCGATCGAGCCCGACGCGGCGGAACTGGCCGCGCTCGAGCTGTTGGGCGGCCAAGAAGACGAAAAGGCGAGCGCTTCTTCTTCTTCTTCTTCGCCCCAGTGTCCTCGCCGCACCATCGTCGTCGAGCGTCCTTCCGACGACGGCAACGACAACGCCGCAGCCGAAGTCGCCCCCCGTCCTCCCGTCGTCGCCGTCCTGGGCCACGTCGACCACGGGAAGACCAGCCTGCTCGACGCGCTGCGCAAGACGGCCATCGCCGCGGGTGAGGCCGGAGGGATCACGCAGGCCACGGGCGCCTTCGAGGTCTCGATGCCCCAGAGCAACTGCACCATCACGTTCCTGGACACGCCCGGGCATGCCGCCTTCGCGGCCATGCGCGCCCGAGGGGCCGCGATGACGGACGTGGCCGTGCTGGTCGTCGACGCCCGCGACGGCGTCAAGCCGCAGACGAGGGAGGCGATCGCTCACGTCAGGAGCGCCGGCGTGGCCTTCGTGGTCGCCATCACCAAGTGCGACTTGCCCGACGCGGACCCTGCCGCCGTGCGCAGGCAGCTGCTTGGGGAAGGGATCGAGCTCGAAGAGGTCGGCGGCGGGGTGCAGGTGGTCGAGGTCGCGGCGATCAAGGGCCAGGGGCTCCGCGAGCTCGAGGAAGCGTTGTTGCTGCAGGCCGAGCTGATGGAGCTCAAGGCGCCGCGTAAAAGTCTTCCAGGGTCTCCCACCGAGGCCGTGGTCGTCGAGGCGAGGCTGGCGCAGGGGCACGGACCCGTGGCGACCGTGATCGTTCGCAGAGGCACGCTCGAGCCGGGCCAGATCGTCGCCGTCGGGCGCGAGTGGGGCAAGATCCGGTCCCTGACCGACGCCAGGGGGGACAAGAACGCCAAGGGGGTCTTCCCTGGGCACGCAGCGGAGGTCGCCGGGCTCAGGGGGGTACCCATCGCAGGAGACAGGCTGGTGGTGCTGCCCACGGAGGAGCGCGCGAGGGCGCTCGCTTCGGCGAGGGCTGCTGCCGCCGCCGACGCCAAGCGAGGTGTCGCGGCCGCGGCCGTCGGCGAGCAGAGGAGGAAGGCCGAGGAGGACGCCGCCGCTGCCGCTGCTGCCGCGGCCGCTGCTTTCCCCGTGAAGGTGGGGAGGCGCAGCGGCGGCAAGGCAGCGGCGGCGCAGGCCTTTGCCGACGCCGGGGAAGCAGCAGCAGCAGCGGCGTGGGCAGGCGAGGGATTCGGAGCAAACGTCAACGGAAACGAAAACGACCCCAACAACAACGCTCATCAGCCTCAAAACCGAAGGCTGCTTCTCGTCATCAAGGCCGACACCCAGGGCGCCATCGAGGCCCTGGAAGAGGCTCTGGTCTCTCTTTCGACAGAGGACGTCCCCGTGCGCGTCTCCGCCTCCGGTGTCGGGCCCGTCACGCTGTCGGACGTGCAGCACGCCGCCGCCGTGGGCGGGAGGGTGCTTGCCTACGGCTCGGCCTCGGCCGCGCGGGGAGGCGGCGCCGCAGTCGAGCGGGAGGCGACGAGGTTGGGCGTCCCGCTCTCGTGCCACCGCGTCATCTACCACGCGATCGATGCCATCGCCTCTGCAGCCGCCGGTGCCGCGCCGCCCGTGGCGAGGGAGGCGATCTCTGGACAGGCGGAGGTGCTCGCGGTCTTTGCGAGCGGAGGAGGCGGAGGTGGAAGCGGCAAAACATCGTCGTCGTCGTCTGCTCCCGTCGCCGGACTCAAGGTCGTCGAGGGTGCTATCTTGAAAGGAGAGACCTTCCGCGTCTTGCGAGGAGGGAAAGTGATCCACGACAACCTGAAAGCCCTGACGCTGCGCCGGCACAAGCTCGACGTGGAGCGCGTGGGCGCCGGCACGGAGTGCGGGCTGGTGCTCGAGAGGAGCGGCAGGGGCAGCGGAAGCTACGAGCCAAAGCCCGGCGACGTCGTCCAGTGCGTGACGGTCGAGTGGGTGAGCCCCAGCGCCGCCGAGGTGACCGAGGCCGCCGAGGCGAAGAAGCAGCAGCAGATCGCGGAGGAGATTGGTGGCGCTGACAGTGGCGGTGCAGCAGCAGCAGCAGCGGCGAAGAAGAAGAAGGGCGGGGCGCGAAGTCGGAAGGCGGAACTGTAAAAAAAACGAGGAAAAAAATCGAAAATTCCATTTCCTTCTTTCGAGAGTTTGAGATCGAAGAAGGCATTTGAGTTTCACCTTTTTTTCTCTCGCCCCGCGTTCTATTCTCTCTCTCTCTCTCTCTTGATCTCCCTCCGCCAGCGTCAAGATGGCAGCCACGACGGCCACGGTCCCCTCCGCGGCCGTCTCGGCCGACTCGGCGGGCCTGATGAAGCGCCTGACGAGCCTCGCAGAGGTGAATCGAGCGCTCGCCGAGGTCGCGAGCCGCGAACGCGCCGTCGACGCCAAGCTGCAGACGCTGCTTGGCGGGCGCGCCGAGCTCGAGGCCGGGCTCGCCGCGATCGAGGACGACACCAAGAACGTGAGGAAAGAGAGACAGAGGTGGAGAGGTGTCTGGAGTTGGAGAGAGAGAGGAAGAGAGACGGAGAAGGAGAGAGAAAGTTGAAAATCGATGCGATTGAATTCGATCGGAGCTCTCGGCGCTCTCACCTCAACCTCAACCTCAAAAAACAAGAAAACCCTTTTCTCTTAGTCGATCTCCGCCCTCCGCTCCGACGCCCAGCACCTCGCTGAGAGCATCGCGTCCACTGCCTCTTTGTCCGAGCGCGTCTCCCGCAAAGTGCGCCAGCTCGATGCGGCCCAGTCCCGCGTGCGAGAGGCGCTCACCCACATCGACGCTGCCGTGGGTCGGGCAGAGGCCGCCGAAGGTCTGCGCAAGGCCATGGCCACGGACGACTACGAGGCAGCAGCGGCGGCGATTGCGGCGTTTTCGGATCTCGAGGAGAGGTTTGTCGTTCCTGCTGGAGCGAGCGCCGCAGCGACGGCGAGGGGGGGAGGAGGAGGAGGAGGAGACGACCGCGCCGTGCGCGAGCAGCACGAGGTGAGGAAACATTTTTTTTTGTTTCGCGTTTCTTTCTTCCACACTCTGCATCTCTCTCCAACCCCTTCTCACCTTTCGATTCCCATTCAATCAACCATAAACACCATCCCAGGCCGTCAATGCCGCGCGCGAAAAGCTCTCCACGGTCGTCAAGGCGCGGCTCGAAGCGGCCGCCAACGCCGGCAACCACGAAAACGTGCTCCGTTTCATCCGACTGCACCGCCCGCTGGGCCTCGTCGACGAGGGCAAATCCTGGTTCACCGGTCACCTGCGCAAGCTCATCGCCAAGCGGGCGCAGGAGTCATACGATCTGCTGATGGAGAGGACCGGTAAGAAGAGAAAAAAAGCTGATATTTCGCACAAACTTGCGTTTTCGACCCCTTTGTCACCTTTCCGCGCCGCGATTCCGCACGCGTTTGCTTTCCACGTATGCGCTGCGTTCATGGGCATCGTTGAAGAGTCGAATCGGCGCATGGCGATGAGCGCAAGGCGGCAAAAAGACCCGAAAACTGCGATTTTCCCCCGAAAATGACACTTTTTTGCGAGTTTGAAGCCGTTTTGGGCTGCTTTCTGCTCGCTCTCTTGCTCCCATTTTTACCGAACAATGCTCTCTGATCTCAAAGCTATCGCTGGAGCTTGATAACGGGTGAAATAGAGGCGTTTTACGTGGTTTTGCCTTTCTTTGAGAGCGAGCCGTCGCGACGGAAGCCCAAAGCCTCGACCTCGACTCGGCGACGCCAAACCACTTTCGCGCACCCGAAAATTCGACCGCATCTATTCCTCACCAAACCACCCCCACGCGCTTCAAAATCGCCCTCCAATCCCCAAACAGACGTGCGCGGCGACGATTTCGTGCAAGCGCTGACCGGTTTGTTCCGAGACATTGGTTCAGCACTCGACGCCAACCGCGACGCGGTCGTCGAGACCTTTGGACAAACAGCTATGCTCGACGTCGCCACGGCTTTGCAGGCCGAGTGCGACACCTACGGCGCTCGTGTCCTGCGCGCCTACTGCCAGCACCGCAGGCTGGGGGCTCTGATGCAGCAGACCAACGCGCTGCAGAGTCCCGAAAAGGGGCTGGGTTCTTCCGCCGCGACGTCGACGACCGCGGCAGCAACAGCCGCTGCTGCTGTGGACCCGCGGCAGGTCGAAGAGTACTTGGACGAGGTGCTCGTGCTGGCGCAGCTGTGCGACGAGTACAACCAGTACGTGCTCGCGGCGATGAGCGAGGCGACGGCGCCCGAAAGTTTGGGCGCCGCGCGAGAAAACAGTTTCCGGAGTGGGGCTTTCAACCAGACGGTCCGCGAGCTGGTCTCGTATTATATTCAGATGGTGAGGCTTTTGTTTTTTTTGGCGGGGGGCAGTGCGCGGGGAGTTGAGGGGTGCAGAGAGAGGGAGGGAGGGGAGGGAGAGGAGGGAGGGGAGGAAGGAAGAGAGAGAGCGCGGAAGAGAGAGAGAAAGAAGGGGAGATTGTTCGTCGACCTTCGACCCCTCTCTCTGGCGCCGCTTTCCTTTCTCGACCCCAAAAATTCGAGTCGCAACCGCGGCTCCTCATCCCTTTTAGGAGCACCTAGAGAGCATGCTGATACCCCCTGGGGCGATGGGAGACCGTGGAAGAGGAAGTTGGGCGGCGAGCAGAGAGGGGAGAGTTGGAGTTGAGAGATGAGAGAGCAGATAGAGGGGAGGAGAGAGCAAGCGAGCAAAGCCGGAGAGGACGAAAAAACAAATGCGCCACAGGCCCTGTTCCGCTGCGGCGTTTTGCTCCTCGTTTGCACCAATGCAACGTATGAACGCTCTTGAACAAAATGCGACGCACAGGTTTGCTCTCACAGCACTCCAAACCCCCCAAAAAACAGGAGGAGTACTACATGGACCGCAACGTGAAAACGGCCATCGCGATCGACGAGTGGACCCCTGGCGCGCCCATCACGTCCATGGTTGACGACGTGTTCTATATCGTCCAGAAATGTGGGCGCAGGGCCATCAGCACGGGCAACGTGCAGAGTGGGTGTGCGGTCCTCGGGCAAGTCAACTCTCTGTTGGCGGGCGAGCTGCGGTCCGCTCTCGACGCCAAGTGGAAGGTAAGCAATGCAAAGACGATGCGACGATCATGGTGCTGGTTTCGAAGCATGCGGAGATATGGAAACGTGCGGAACGAAATGCGGCGTTCCTCACCATCTGCAACTTCAACTCAAAAAACACCCAACAGCCCGCGGCGCTGCGCCTCATTCAGCTCCTTGGTGCGCAGCTCGATAACGGCGCAGATTCCTGCAACGCCGAGGCGCAGGGAGCGGTGCTCAACTCGATTTCGGCGTGTGAAAAGTAAGTGTTGGTTTCCTTGCGGCGATGTTTTTCGGTGAACGGGTGCGGCGTTTGCTCCGCAGTTTTTGCAGTTCTATTACTTACATACTGATCTTGCGCCGCACTCCCCTCATTTAACGAAAACATCACCGCAGGTACACAGGCAAACTCCGCGATGACCTCGACACCTTCTCTCGCGAGGTCTTCGTGCTCGCCTCGGACCGCGACCGAGTCCAATCGATCTTACAGGACCTCAACAAGACGTCGCGCGACTTTGCGGCGATCGGAGGGCGCGCGGTGGAGCAGATGAGCACTTTGCTGGTCGGGCGCTCGAGGTGAGTTTCGTTGTTTCTTATCGTTGCAGAGCGGCGTTTGTTTTTTAATCACGTTTTGCGATCTTTGCACGGTGCTTACATCTGAACCTAAACAATCTCCGCACGAAAAAACGCAGGGCCGCGATGGAAAAGCTCGCGGGCTCGTCATACCAGATTTCAGAAGCGCAGTACGCCGCGACAGAGCTCGCTGCTGATACCTGGGTGCAGCTGCTGTTGGTCGCGCTGATCACGAGCTTCCGGTTCTTGTCTCCGGTGCTCTCTCCGGAGCTGTTTGAAGCACTAGGCTTGACGGTGTTGGACAAGGTGAGTTTTGCACTTCGTCGTATTTGTTGCTGGCTGTGTGTTGTTGCTCCGCCTGCGACGATGCTGTGTTGAATTAGTGTTGTGCGATACATCATTGTAAAGATGCGGAGCAAAGCTGCGGAAGAAAGCAGTGTTTCGCAACTGTCGAAATTCACTCATTTTGCTTCTTCACTCACTCACTCAACTTCAAAACTCAAAACTCCCTAGGTCACCGAGCGCCTCGAGGCCACGCTCCGCCTCAAGCGCTTCAACCAGCTGGGCGGCCTCCAGCTCGACCGCGACGTGCGCGTTCTGGTGTCGACGCTCGCGGAGGTGGTGCCCGGGACCGTCCGCGAGCGCTTTGCACGCTTGAGCGAAATGTCGACCTTGCTCAGCCTCGAGAGGCCCGGGGAAATCGCCGACTACGCCTCCGCCACGGCGACCTGGCGCCTCACCGAGACGCAGATCCGCGAGGTGCTCTCGCAACGCTTCGATTTCGACCAGCGGGAGATCGCGGCGCTGGCCCTGTAATTCATTTTATAGAGTCTTTTTGTTCTTCCCCCTTTCTGCTTTCTCATTTTTTTCGGTCGCGCGGGCTTGTTCTCTCTCTCTCTCTTTGCCGCTCCAAAACACCAGATTTCACCCCTTCAATCGCTTCGCTGACTTCAGATTCGGACTCAGCGTGGTCTGTTTCGTCAATCGAGGGTGACGCAAGGGCCAAAGTCGACGCTCGAATTTTCGGTTGTCGAAAAGCAACTCGCGTTCCTCGGGGCCCCTCGGCCGCACCCAGGCTGCTCCACTCAGCACTGAGTGGAAGCAAGTCAAGCAACTTTGTCCACCTTTTTCCCATCTTCCACTCTGTCTCTCGCCAAGCCAAGACCTCCATAGTGCACAGCTCATCGAGCTTGTTCGAACGAGCCCAGTAGAAGACGAAACAGAGGCCCTCGAAAAAACGGGTCGCCGAAACCACTCCGCCGCGCCGGGAGTGAGCGAGCTGCCGATCTCCACTCGACGCTGGAGCAAGACTTGTCAAGAACGCGCTCGGCCGATTCAGTAAAATTGCTCCGTTTCGCTTCATTTTAGTTTCAGACGATAGAACTCAGCAGAAGCAACCGAATGATATCACTAGAAGGACAGAGGAACGAGCGCCAGGCCCTCAAAACGGCGCTCAAAGTCGCAAAAAACGTGTTTTTCGGGGCATTTTTTCCTTCTTTCGTTGTTTTCGACCCCTTCCACTCTCTTTTCCCCCGCCACCGCCATCTCAAACGATATAAAAATTATCAAACAACACACATCTACAAAAATATCGAGAGGAAAAGGAGTGGAACAACCTCAAGAACACCAAAACACACGTTTTCGAGCCATTTTCACCACTTTTCTCTCTTTCCCCCCTCTTCCACCCCCTCACCTCGCTCTACTTCTTCGCCGCAGCGGCCTTCTCGATCGCCTGGATGCACTCGACCAGGTTTCCACCACGCTCCATCACCGCCTGCAGTGCCTCGTACTCCTCGGCGTAGTTTTTCAAAAGCCTCCCTGCGGTGTAAGCAGCCCACCTCATGGCGTTCTGCTGCTGCTGGCTCGTCAGGGGGGCCGTCCTGTTGGACCCTGCGGGCCCAGCGGTGCGGTTCAGCACCTTTTGTAGGTCCATCAGGTCGGCGGTCTGGCCCTCGACGGTCTCGAACTTGGTCGCCTCGCCGACAACGCCGGCCATCACGCTGACAGCGTAGACGTTGACCTGGTCCTCCTCGAGAAAACGCTCTATCAGTCTGCGCTCCAGGTCGGCCTCCGCGACGTCGACGTGGGCCGCGCCGATGTCCAGGGAATAGCCCGTGACGGGCAGGCCCAGGAGGTAGGCGACGAGGAAGTGCGCGGCCTCGTGCCTGCGGACGCGCTCGCGGTAGTCCGGGAAGACGCGCGAGAATTTGTCCTGTTGCGAGGAAGAAAGAAAGGAGGAGGAGGTGGGTTTTTGGTGAGCGAGTCGCGCTTTCCTGTCAGCTCTGTGGCAGTAGTAGAGGAGCGAGTCCACTCGCGGCGACGAGAAGAATTCAAAAAGAGAAAGCCGTCGTCGTCGTCGTCGTCGTCTTTGTTCTCGCGCTCGCCTCTCCTTCTCCTCCAACTTCTACTCCTCCTCCTCCTCTTCTCCTCCTCTTCTCTTCTTTCCCCCTCATCTTACCGTGAAGAACGAAAGCAGCCCCGGAGCAGTAGACCCGATCGCCAGCACGACGATCGGGATCCCTCCAACCAGATAAGCACCAAAGCCTCCCCAGTCCCCCGGCAGTTGCCCAACGAGCACGGCAGCAACAGAAGAAACACCGACGACGGTCGTCAGAAACGCCAGGTCGTTGCGGACCCCGGGGATAGCGATCTGTTCGGGGGCCTTGATTCCGATCATGCGCAAGTCGCCGAGACCAATCGTCCTCCTTGTGAGCAGCGACGCGTCCTTCCTCGCGGCACCCCAGGTGGGAAGAGCACCGGCAGCACCCAGAGCGCGGACGGCACCGGCGACTTCCTTGGAAAACTCAAACTTCTCAGAGATAGGGGCCCTGCGGAGGGCGTCTGCCGTGGCGTCGAGCGTGGCGAAGAGGGGGGCAGGGTCCGACACGATCGTGGAGGTGGCGGCAGCAGCCTCGTCGGAGGAGGCCGAGACGGCCACGGTGGAGGTAGAGTGAGGAGCGTGTCGAGCGAGAGCAAGCGGCGTTCGAGAGGCGCTGCCGACGACAGCGAATTGCCTTTTCGGGGACGAATTGACGGGCTTCCTGGGGGCCATCGCCCTGGCGGAAGTGGACAAGCGCAGAGACTGCATGTTGCTTCCTATCTTCTGGATCGAGATGGAAGCTTGGCGCGTAGTTTGTCGAGGGTGAGGAGGGCGCGAATGGAAGTGTTTTTCTTCGTTTTTTTTCGCTCTCGGTGTGGTCAAAGGCGAGTTTTGAGTCTTTTTTTTCCACTTTCGACGGAACTTCGAAAAAAAGGAGATTTCTGCTCCTTCACCAATCAACAACGTCGTTTCTCCCTCTTCCACCCCTCGATCCTCCTCAATTAAAATCCTCAGAGAGACACCTCTTCAAGATGAAGCCCCGACGGGGCCTGACGCCTGAGGAGGTGCGGTGGAACAAGCCCAAAGAACGAAAAAGAACGACTAGTTTCTGTTCGATTGCTCATGCCCTTCTTCTCTTTTCTCTCCCCCTCCCTCTTTCTACCCGAAAAAAAAAAAAAAAAAGGCCAAGCACGCTGCGATAGCGGATATCGTGCACGAGCTCACGGCGCTGCTCGAGGCCGGGAAAGACGTGAACCTGAACGCGCTGAAGCAGGAGGTAAGAGAGAGATTTTTATTTTATCAAGCCAATCGACGACGGCTAGCGAAAACGGAAAACGAAAAAAAACTCAACCTCAACCTCCTTCAACCACCTTCAACACTCTCATCAGGCCGCGTCCCGCTACTCTCTGCCCAAGGCCCCCAAGCTCGTAGACATCATAGCGGGCGTCCCCGAAGAGGCCCGCGCCGCCCTGCTCCCTCGCCTGCGCGCCAAACCCATCCGAACCGCCTCCGGCATCGCCGTCGTCGCCGTCATGTCCAAGCCGCACCGCTGCCCTCACATCGCGACGACGGGCGCCATCTGCGTCTACTGCCCCGGGGGGCCCGACTCCGACTTCGAGTACTCGACGCAGTCGTATACCGGATACGAGCCCACCAGCATGCGGGCGATCAGGGCGAGGTACGACCCTTACATCCAGGCCAGGGCCCGCCTCGACCAGCTCCGCCGGCTGGGCCACAGCGCGGACAAGGTCGAGTTTGTTCTGATGGGAGGGACCTTCATGTCTCTCCCGGCAGACTACAGGGACTACTTCATTCGGGGCTTACACGATGCTCTTTCGGAAAACTCGAGCTCGTCGCACGTCGAGGCCGTGAAATACGGCGAAGCGTCTCGCACGAAATGCGTCGGCCTGACAATCGAGACTCGACCCGACCACTGCCAGAGCCACCACCTGACGCAGATGCTGTCCTACGGCTGCACCCGCCTGGAGATCGGCCTGCAGTCCACCTACGAGGACGTCGCCCGGGACACCAACCGCGGGCACACGGTCAGGGCCGTGGGCCAGTGTTTTCGTTTAGCAAAAGACGCGGGCTTCAAGGTCGTCGCGCACATGATGCCCGACTTGCCCAACGTCGGATGGGAGCGCGACCTGGAGTCCTTTCGGGAGTTTTTCGAGAACCCGGCGTTCCGGTCCGACGGCCTCAAGGTCTATCCGACGCTGGTGATCCGAGGCACGGGCCTCTACGAGCTCTGGAAGCGCGGCGTCTACCAGAACTACCACCCGGCGACACTCGTCGACCTCGTCGCGCGCGTGCTCTCGCTGCTCCCGCCCTGGGTGCGAGCCTACCGGATCCAGAGGGACATCCCGATGCCGCTGGTGAGCTCCGGAGTGGAAAAAGGGAACCTGCGGGAGCTGGCCCTGGCGCGCATGGGCCAGCTGGGCCTGCGCTGCCGCGACGTGCGCACGCGCGAGGCCGGGATCCAGGACATCCACTCGGCCGTCGTTCCGGAGAACGTCGAGCTGGTCCGGAGGGACTACGCCGCCAACGGCGGGTGGGAGACCTTCTTGGCCTATGAGGACCCGAGGCAGGACATCCTGGTGGCGCTGCTGAGGCTGAGGAAGGTGAGCAGTCGCCCTGAGACGAGGCAGCCGCAGCTGCGGAGGAGGAAAGGAGAAGAGGAGGCTGTTTCGACGAATTCGAAGAATTCGACGACCTCGACCTCGACGACAACGTCGACTTCTTCGACAACAACTTCTTCTTCTCTTCCACCTCCACCCCGATCCCACCAACCCCCAACCAACCGCGCCTCGATCGTCCGAGAGCTCCACGTCTACGGCACGGCCGTGGCCGTCCACGCCAGGGACGCGTCCAAGCACCAGCACCAGGGCTACGGCGCGCTGCTGATGGAGGAGGCGGAGCGGATCGCCCGCGACGAACACCGCTCGCGGAAGCTGAGCGTCATCAGCGGCGTGGGCACCCGAGGGTATTATAGGAAGCTGGGCTTTGAGCTGGATGGGCCCTACATGAGCAAGGCGATCTGAAAGGGGAAAGAGGGAAGAGGGAGGAGCGTGGCGGAAAAAGGAAGCTTTTGGTGTAAAATTAAAGAAAAAGAAAAAGGTGAAATCAAAGCTGTCGAGCTCTGTTTTTTGAGTTTTGCTCTGGCTTCTCGTCGTCAAAACGGCTCGAAAAAGTAACGATGGGCGTGATTTTCGATCGCACGTCGACTGGTATGCGCGGAGAGAGCTGAAGTGAAGCCCGTGGTGGCGTGCGCGGGGGCACTGGGTCTGTTGAAGGAAGAGGGATGGGGAAAGCTGCTTTTTTGAAGGTTTTTGAAGTCGAGTGCTCTCTGAAACAGGGCAGTCGACAGGTGCGCCGAGCCCAAAGTCCAATGGGAAGTGCGCTTCCCAAAAAAACTCAAATGGGAGCCAGCCGCGGCTTGCAGCCACCGCTGAGGGGCTCCTCTTGATTCAAATCACACAACTTGATGAAGAGAGCTAAATAAAAAGACGAGAGAAAGAAGAAAATCCTGTAAGGCAATTCACTATTCATTCCTTTTCGCCTTCTTCTCCACTCCGACCCCCTCTCCTTCATCCCTCCCCCTACGCTCCTCTTTCAACCTCCTCCTAACCTCCTCCCGCGCTTTACGTGAGAGTCACTGTCCAGACCTCCCCGCTAGAAGCAACTCACGCCGAAAAAGCCGGGAAGAAGGCGGGACAAGCAAGCATTTGACGGAGCGTTTCATCGTCGAACTCTTCTCAAACGCCGACACTTTGCAAGTGCTCATTCGAGTTCTCTCGCTCCCCACGGCGAGCTCTCGAAGGCCCTTTTAGCCCTCTTCTCTGCCCACTAGCAGGCGCTAACAACCAGGCTCGCCCTCGCTGAGCATTGAATTGCTGAATAAACTAGCGCAAAAGGCGAAAGAGAGCGGTCGAAGGATTTGCTTCTTAGATCCAACTCCGACTCCGAGATTTTTTCGACCTTGAGGCCTCTGGGGAAAAAAAAAAAAAAGATGGAGCGCTTCTCCTCCTCCCCCCCTCCGCACCGCCGCTCTGACGCCGCCGCCGCCCCCACGGCAGCAGCAGCTGCCCCCTCAGGAACAACAACAACAACAACAACAACAACATCTCACTTAGTGACCTCGATCGCCTACGCCGTTGCCGGCGTGGCCTCGGGCCTCGCGCTGGGCCTCGCCCTCAGCGTCGCCGAGCCGCTGGCCAACGCGGCCTACGAGCGCGCTCTCAACCTCGCGCGCGAGACCGAGCCCTTTGTCGAGCGCCTCACCAACGTCATCGCGGACTACGTCAACGACGTGCTCGGCATCTCCTCGGACAGCCACCACCAGCAGATGGCCGAGCTGGCGTTCTACGAGTACGACAGGAGGGCGCAGCAGGAGGCGAGGGCCGCGGGTTTGCAGGAGGCGCTCGCGTCGTCGACGTCGTCGTTCGTCGTCGGCTCTCTGACAACGACGAGAAGGACGACGCCCTCCAGCTCCCGCCGCGACGGGCCCACTCTGTTCTCGACCATAGCTCGCTCTACCTTCTCCGCTGCACCTCTGACTGCCGCCGCTGCCTTCCAGGCTGAGCAGGAGGCCGCCTTCTCTTCTTCGTCTTCTTCGTCTTCTTCTGCCGACGACGACGACAACGAGATCGACGACGGTGTCGACTTTGACGAAGATTTGGTCCTCTCTCCTCGCGCCTGGAGGATCCGCGCTCTGCCGACGGCGGCAGAAGCCAAAGAGGAGGAGGAAACCACCACCATGAACAACAACCCCTTTGAGCTCCCCGCCGGTGCCGTCGAGGCCCTCGAGAGCGTCATCGCCAGAGAGGAGGAAGAGGCTGCCGCGGCTGCCGTCAGGGCTGCCGCTCTGGCCGCAGAACTCGAGGCGACGGCCAGAGCCGAGAAAGAGACCAAGGAGCAGCTCGCCGCCGCGGCCTTCCGCGACAGGGTCTTACCCATCTGCGTCGTTCGCCTGTCCATGGGCCTGCCTCCTCTCCCGGAGAGGGACGAGGACGAGGTGGAAGAAGAAGAAGAAGAAGAAGAAGAAGAGGTGGCGCTGGAGCAGCAGAAGCAAACTCAGCCTCTGCCTGCTGCGCAAGAACAGCAGCAGCAAGGGCAGCAGCAGCAGCAGCAGCAGCCGCGCACCGTCTCCGTCCGCCAGGTCGACGGGAGCGTCATCGTGACCCCGGAGATCCCGGTCTTCGCGCTCGACGACTGGAACGACGCGGTCGAGAGTGACGAGGAGTCCGAAGACGAAGCGTCGGAGATGGAAATCGACGAGGAAGTTGTCTTTTCTTCTGCTGCTTCTTCTTCCTCCTCGGCGCCCATCTCCCAGCCTTCCCGCACGCCCGCGGCCGCCGACCTCTCCATCGTGGTCGGCAAGCCCGAGCAGAGGAAGAACGCGGCTCTGTTCTTCTCCAATGTCGTCGGGGAGACGCTGTCGAAGATCGAAAACAACGGCAACAACGGAGGAGGAGGGGAGTCGGTGCTGTCTAAGCGCGGCTCGGGGACTTCGCTTTCTTCGGCGGCGCCTTCTTCTTCTCCGTCTTCGGCGTCGTCATTGTCTTCGACCTCTTCGTCTTCGACGACCCCTTCTTCGTCGTCGACTGCTGCGCCTCTTACCTCCTCCTCCCGCCCGCCGCTCCCGCCGGCGCACTCGCAGGCCCTGTCTTCCCTTTCGGCCTCGATCGCCGACGGAGAGCTCGACCCGACCCACGAAAACCACTCGCTCGAGGCCTTTGCCGCCGGGCGCGACAGGCCGCGGACGCAGCTCCACGGTAGGCAGGAGCGCGACCAGCTCTTCGAGCGATCCCGCGCCGAGGAGTCCCGTTTCTCGCAGCAGGACGAGCAGCAGTTCCTGTCCGAGTCCCGGAGGCAGGAGGCCTGCGCGCTGCGGCTGCTGGAGCAGGACCGCCGCGAGCGCGTGGCCAGGCTCTGGGCCGCCGACTTTGAGCGCCGCGGCCGCGAGGCCTTCCAGGAGACCGTGACGAAGCTGCAGGCGGCCCACGCCGAGAAGCGCGCCGAGGTCCAGAGGTACTGGCGCGACGACCCCTTCGACTCCAACCTGATCGACGTGCTGCTCGAGGGCCAGGGCTCGGCCTGCGCCGACTTCTTCCAGCGCATCGACGAGAACAAGTTTTCTTCTGCTGCTTCGGCTGCTTCGGCTTCCTCCTTGGTCGCGCTCGAGGAGCAGAGCGACGACTTTTACAGGAAGTTGCCCGACGCCGAGACCTACATCTAGAGCAAGAAGGAGCAGCAAGAGTAGCGTGTGGTGGGAAACTAGGGTGGCGGTGCGGGAATTCAAAGGAGGCAGAAACAATAAAAATTTTCTTCAGAAGATAAAAACATCAATTTTCCAACAACAAAAAAAAGCTAAAAATTAAAACCCCATTCTTGTCCCTTGTTCCTCGAGCTCCTCTGCCATCCAGAGTAGACGAGCTCGGAGGAAAAGAGGAGAGCGCGGAGGCGCAAGAAACACTCTTATCAAATTGAGAGCGAGAGAGAGAGCGGCAGCGCGCCGCGCTCCAGTCTCCCGAGACGATTTTTCAAAAACCAAAAAAAAAAAAAAAAAAAGCCCGACTCTCCTGACGACCGACCAACGATGCTGCTCGTCCCCGTTTTTCTTCTTCTTCTTTTTCTCTTACTCCTCCTCTGAGATTCTTACTCCTTATTCTTCTGGAAGAAGCCCCCCTGCTTTGAGGGATCGAGCCGTAGGGATTATAATAAAGAAGAAGAAGGAGAAAAAACTGGGGGGACCCGGAGCAGCTCGGCTTCGTCGTCGTCATTCAAAAAAAAAAATCAACCTTCTCTTCCTTTTCTTCCTTTCAACTTTTTACGAAATTGGACTAAACTCAAGAGCCACAAGCAAGCGCGAACCTTTTCTCTCTTCGTTGTTCTTTCTCTTTATTTACGCACATCGAGCATTGATCTGTAAGTTTTCAAAAAAAAAACTAATTTTCTGTTGGCTTGATTTTCTTTTCTTTCGTTCGCTCTCTCTCTTTCTCAACCACAACTCCGATCGCTTCTCTCTCTGTGTCTCTCCAACTCGCCTTTCCTCCCTCTGTCGCGGCTTCTCAATTGCGACCCCCAACCGCGTAATGCTCAACTTGACGACGAGAACTATCCCGTCGAGCTCGCCGCTGATCAAGCAGAGGCAGCAGCCAGCAGCGACCGCGGCTGCGAGCTGCTTGCGATCGAGCACCCATCGAAACGTCGGCATTGTCGTGGCGGCGTTGCCTTCTTCTTCTTCTTTTTCTTCTTCGACCTCGACGAGGTCTTCCTCGACCACCACCACCACTGCGCTGCCGAGGTCTTCCCCTCGAGCATCCAGAACCACCACCAGAACAATGGCGCTCAACCTCCCTTCGCTGCCCTCGCTGTTCGGCGGAGGCGGAGGCGGAGGCAACGCCGCCAAGCGCGAGGCCCTCAAGGAAGATCTCCTCGCGGCCATCGCCCCCCTCGACCGCGGCGCCTCCGCCACGGAGCAGGACAAGCAGGAAGTCGCAAAGAAGTTCGCGGCCCTGGAGAAGCTCAACCCTAACCCCGCTTCCCTGGCGTCCCCTTTACTCAACGGCAGGTGGAAGCTTCTCTACACAACGAGCAGCTCGATCTTGGGCACCACCCGCCCCGCCGCGTTCCGCCCCCGTGGCCCCATCTACCAGCTGCTCGACGGCCCCAACCTGCGAGCCAAGAACAGAGAGACCTTCCCCTTTTACAACGCCGTGGAAGCAGAACTCGTCCCGGAGACCAAGTCGCGCGTCGCGGTCCAGTTCAAAAAGTTCTTCATCTTTGGTCTGATCCCGGTGACGGCCCCCGAGACGGCGAGAGGGAAACTTGATGTTACTTATCTGGACGAGACGCTCCGCCTCTCTCGAGGGGATAAAGGAAATATTTTCATTCTGACCATGGATGATACCAGTGATAGGCCGTAGAGAGAGAGGGAGGAGGAAGGAGATAGGAGGTGGAGGGAGTGAAGGTGGGAGAGAGAATCGAGGCGACGCGAGTCGCCGGCGACCGCTGAGATTTTTTTCTTCTTCTTTTTTATTCAGTGTGTAACTTTCCGAAGCGCGTTTCTCTGTTGAAGAATCATGCAGACGCTGTCTCTCGAGCAGAGCTGTGTCGAAAAATGAAGAAAAAGAGAAAGAGAAAGAAGAAAGAAGAAAGAAGAACGA
>Ga0114918_10000621_pt1 | contig 30794 bp, 21 predicted proteins | sample LantaG_FD_87015 | JGI IMG/M metagenome (GOLD analysis project Ga0114918, IMG submission 87015) | Deep subsurface microbial communities from Baltic Sea to uncover new lineages of life (NeLLi) - Landsort_02402 metaG | ecosystem: Environmental > Aquatic > Marine > Oceanic > Sediment | place...
TCAGTCTATTCGTGATGCCGGGGGCCGAATGAATGACTATTCATGGCTCGCAATGCTGTTCGGTTATCCAGTATTAGGCATCTGGTACTGGTGTACTGACCAGACTATCGTGCAGAAAGTACTGGCCGCCAAGACCGAACGCGATGGGAAGAACGGTGCAATTTTCGCAGGTTTCCTCAAGATACTGCCCGTTTTTATTATGGTCTTCCCGGGTGTGTTGGGTTATGTGCTTTTCAAAGACCAAATTGGTTCTGATAACAATGCGACCTTGCTGGTGATGATAAAGGAGCTTTTGCCTGTGGGCGTAAAGGGTCTTTTTGCGGCAGGATTGCTGGCAGCTTTGATGAGCACGATAGAAGCGGCCCTTAACAGTACTGCCACCCTTACGGCTGAGGACATTGTCAAGCGCATAAGGCCGCAAATAAAGGACCGTACGCTGGTTTGGGTCGGCCGGGTTACCGCCTGCGTCGTGATACTGCTGGCGATGGCGTGGTCAACTCAGGGTGGAAGGTTCGAAAGTATTTTCGTAGCTATCAATAAGATACCTATGATGTTTGCGCCCGCCATAACCTGTATTTTCCTGTTGGGTGTTTTCTGGCGTCGCGGCACAAAGCAGGCTGCGATGACGGCTCTTATATTCAATTTGGTGATTGGGATTATATATTTGTTGATAGACATCCCGTTGATTGGCTCTAAACAAATTGTAACTGAGGATTGGAAAATTCCTTTTATGCTGGCGGGTGCCATCTTTTTCGGAATTTGCGTCGTTATTTATGTGATTGTGAGTCTGTTGACGCCGCGTCCCACGGAGGCACAGCTAAAGAACCTTTGCTGGGAGCATCCGCTGGAGAGCATCCGCAGCGGGGCAGTCAAAAGCGTAACCGACCCGAGAATTATGGCTGGCATACTATTTGTTGTGATGATTGTTTTGTACTGTCTGCTTGGCTAACCTAAAGACGCCCGCTGGGCTAAATCTTTGTGCCTGTATCTGTTGAAAAAGAGGAGGTAAAAATGCTGAAAGGTATTTCTGCGTTGATTAGTCCTGAGCTGCTGGCGGTTTTAAGCCGGATGGGACACGGCGATGAGATTGTTTTGGCTGATGCGCATTTTCCGGGCGAAAAATATAACGATTACGTTTTGCGGGCTGACGGCGTTAGGATTGCCAATTTGCTCGATGCAATCCTGCCGCTTTTTGTTCTTGATGATTATGTTGACGACCCGCTTGTTATGATGGGAGCCGAGCCGGGTGACACGCTGGACCCTGCTGTAGAAAAGGCGTATCGTGTGGCTATCGACAAGCATTGTCCTGAGGCGCCGGCTATCACGCGGATTGGGCGCTTTGATTTCTATGAACGGACGAAAGATGCGTTCGCGGTCGTTATGACGGGAGAAGTGGCCAAGTACGGCAACATTATCCTGAAAAAAGGTGTTACTCCCTGCTAAGTGGAAAGGTTAGCTTGGCAGGCAGGGCTGGAGGGGCTTCCGGATAAAAGCATAAGAAAAGTCTGTCGTGGGTTGGGGGGTTAGCATTGGTCTGGAGAGATGCAATATACGAGTTTTGAACGTGTGAAGACTGCGTTGGCCCACAAAGAGGGCGACCGCATTCCTTTCGATATTGGGGGAACAATGGTTACCGGCATAAATGTAAACGCTCTGCGCAATCTGCGCAAACACCTTGGATTGTCTGAAGAGGTTCAGGTACGCGACAAGATTACGCAAATGGCTGAGACCGGTGACGAGATTATCGAAAAGCTGAAGATTGATATTAAGAATGTATCACCCGAGCCGGCGTCAAAGCCGGGACTTGCCAGGGATTTGGGTCGGCAGGGCGACCATTACAGATTGATTGACGAGTTTGGAATGGGCTGGCAAATGCCGGCCAAGGGTGGGCATTATTATGATTTGTATCAAAGCCCGCTCAAAGACGCTCGGACGGTTAAAGATGTGGAAGATTATCCGTGGCCCGACCCACTTGACCCAGCAAGGTATGTGAATCTTAAAGCTGAAGCTGACCGCATCGTTTATGAGGAGAAGAGGGCGTATGTGCTTGGTAGGATGAATTCGGGGATGTGGGAAACTGCGATGTGGATGACAGGGTACGAAAAATTCTACTCGGATATGATACTTAACAAGAAGCTGGCTCACGCCATTATGAATAAGATGTTGGAGATAAAGATGCAATACTGGGGGAAGGCTCTTGAGACTGTGGGGGACAATGTCCTGGTTGTCTCGACGGCGGACGACCTCGGTGCACAAAGGGGGTTGCTGGTCTCTCTGGCACTTTACAGGGAGATGATCTGGCCATATCATAAGAGGCTCTTTGAGTTCATTAAGAAAAAGGCGAAGTGCAAGGTATATATATTTTTCCACAATGACGGAGCTATTTGGGAGACGCTTGACTTGCTGATTGAGGCCGGTGTTGACATTATGAACCCCTGGCAGGTAAACTGTAGCCGAATGGGTGATACAAAAAAGTTCAAAAAAGAGTATGGAGACGACCTTACCATTTGGGGCGGCAGTTGCGATACGCAATTTGTGCTGCCTTTCGGAACGCCCCGGCAGGTAAGGGACGAGACGAGCAGGAGAATCGAGGATTTGGCGCCGGGCGGTGGTTTTATTTTTGCACCGATACATGTTATTCAAGGCGAAGTGCCGCCCGAGAATATTATGGCGTGGTGGGAAACGCTGCAGGAATACGGAGTATATTGATAACAAGAATTTTGAGAGCTTAAGGAGATTTTAACATGAGACAGGCAGTAATGGTAGAAGCAGGTAAAATTGAATTTCGTGATGTGCCTGAACCAATATGCCATTGGGGTGAAGTATTGGTGGAGGTAAAGCGCATCGGTGTGTGCGGCTCTGACATCCACGTCTGGCACGGCAAGCATCCCTTTACATCTTATCCGGTAGTGCAGGGCCATGAGTGGTCTGGTGTAGTGAGCAAAGTTGGTCAAGGCGTAAGTGGTATTAAGCAAGGTATGAAGGTAACAGCTCTACCCCAGGTTGTCTGCGGCAACTGTGGTCCCTGTCGCAGCGGATTATTTAATGTGTGCGAACATCTGGCGGTGCGGGGGTTCCAGGCTACCGGTTGTGCGTCTGATAGATATGTTGTCCCTGCTGGTTCAGTTATTCCACTGCCAGACTCGATGACTTTTGAGCAAGGTGCCCTGGTAGAGCCGGCAGCTTGTGGCGCTCACTCCACTTCACTCGCTGGTGATTTGACAGGTAAGAATGTCTTGGTGGTGGGGGCTGCTGCCGTCGGTAATCTGGTTGCCCAGGCTGCTCGTTGTCGCGGCGCGAAAAAGATTCTGATTGGTAACCGAAGCGGCGGACACAAGCTGAAAGTCGCCCAGGAGTGCGGACTGGACGAGACCTTCTATATAAAGAATGAATCGATACCCGACGCTGTCAAGCGAGTATTCGGCGGCGAAGGTTGTCAGGTTGCATTCGAATGTGCCGGCTCAAAAGAGATACCAAAAATCGCCTGTGAAACAGTAAACAAAGGCGGCACCATTATTATACTTGGTGTCTCTAATGAAGACGCTCCAATTCCCATGGCCATAGTCAACGAGCATGAGCTTACTATTAAGGGGTCGATGATGTACCAGCATAAAGATTATGAGCAAGTGGTGAAATGGATTGCCGACGGCAAGCTAATAACCAAACCTCTGGTCACAAAGGAATTCCCCTTTGAGCAATACGCCGATGCTTACAAATTCATCGACAAGCATAGTAGAGAAACCATGAAGGTAATGATTAATCTCGAAGCATAGTCAGCTCTATTACGAGTATGTTTATGGATGGGGTTAAGTAATGAGCGATGAAAATTCTTTTACCTTGGCTGGACTCGGTGAAATTCTTTGGGACATGCTGCCGGCCGGTAAGCAGTTGGGTGGTGCCCCTGCGAATTTCGCCTATCATGCCCAGGCTCTGGGTGCAAAGGGAGTGGTCGTTAGTTGCGTTGGTGATGACGAGCTGGGCAAAGAGATATTAAGCCGGCTCGGCGGACTGGGCCTTGATTGCCGGTTTATCGCTGTGGATAAGGCCCATCCAACAGGGACGGTTACGGTGAAATTGGATGAGAACGGCAAGGCTGATTTTACTATTCACGAAAATGTGGCATGGGATTTTATCCCCTTGGATACAGGCCTGTTGGAGCTGGCGGCCCAAACAGACGCGGTCTGCTTTGGCTCTTTGTGTCAGCGCTCGGAGGTTTCCCGCGATACGGTTCGCCGGTTCCTCCAGGCGACAAAACCTGATTGTATCCGCGTACTTGATATTAACATTCGCCAGTCGTACTACAATAAGGACATTGTTCATACCATGCTCCAGGTGTCTGATGTTTTGAAACTCAACGATGAGGAATTACCCGTAGTGGCCGAGCTGCTGGACATGACCGGTTCAGAAACTAATATCTTTTCACAGCTGACGGAACGGTACGCACTGCGTCTGATTGCTCTGACCAGGGGAGCAAGCGGCAGTCGGTTGTATGGGCGAGGAGAAGATTCAAACCACCCGGGCTTCCCGGCCCAGGTCGCCGATACGGTCGGAGCAGGAGATTCATTTACCGCCGCGATGACCCTGGGGCTGTTGCAGGGCAAAGAATTGGACAGGATTAATGAAGATGCTAATCGCGTAGCCAGCTATGTTTGTACTCAAAGTGGCGCCACGCCCAAACTGCCGGATGGTTTGATTCAGAACGACTAAAACCTTTGACAATAAACATAAAATTTTCGATACAAAGTAAACAGTTGGTAAATTATTAAAGAAGGTAAGATATTTTTGCAAATAGCTGAATAGATATGATTGAAAGGGACAGTTTATGGCTGCTAAAAACAAATATCCCTGGCAGGATAAAATATGTAACACCGCTCAGGTTGGAGGTATTGAAACCTCTGTGCTGCACGATGGACTTGGAAGATCGGTTCGCATTGCATGGGTGAACACCGGCAGCGGCCTACGGTACAAGGTGGTCATCGACAGAGGGCTGGATATCGCCGATGCCTTCTTTAACGAACATAGCCTTGCCTGGCTAAGTCACGCCGGCGTTACGGCCCCAAGGCCTGATTGTGCCCATGATTTTGAATGGCTTTATTCTTTCGCCGGCGGCTTATTGGTGACCTGCGGCCTGACTCATGCGGGCCCACCTGAATCTGATGACAACGAACAACGCGGTCTGCACGGAAGAATAAGTAATATCCCCGCTTCGGTGGAATCGATAATTCAGCCCGACCTGGCGGCGGGAAAACTCGATATGAGCATAACCGGTGTGGTAAAGCAGACCCGGCTGTTCGGTACGAATTATGAACTCAGAAGAACAATATCCTCAAGAATTGGAGAGCCGACCATTCGCATTCATGACGTTGTCACAAATCTCGCCCCTGTGACTGTGCCGCATATGATATTGTATCATTGCAACTTCGGCTGGCCCTTGGTTGATGAAGGCGCCGACATTATCTGGAAGGGCAAATGCAAATCCCGGGGCATGGACCAGGATAATGAGATTTTCAACAGGAAACACAATTATCGAGAATGCCAGAAGCCGCTCGATATTCACAGAGGTCGCGAGGCTTGTGGGTTCATAGATGTTAAGCCGGATGGCAGGGGTGTTTGCACGGTCGGGATTAAAAGTAGCAAAATCACAATGGCTCTGGTTATGAAGTACAAGAAGAAACAACTGCCCTGGCTGTGCAACTGGCAGCACTGGGGCTTTGGCGATTATGTCTGCGCTCTCGAGCCCGGCACGAATCCGCCGATAGGGCAGATTGCAGCTGAAAAGCAAAAACAGCTTGTCAAAATCGCCCCCGGCAAAAGCAGAACTTATGATTTGGAACTGACTGTTTTGACGGATGAAACTCAAATCAGCAAACTCCAGAAGACCGCCGGTTACTAAGCGGTGTTTTTAGTGTGTTCGCAATCCAGCAGGGACCGTGGAAGCTGGTCCCTGAGACAAAAGGCTCAGGCGGGTGGGTGGAACCCGAAGACAGCGGACTCACGCCGGGCACCGACGGACAATTGTACAATTTGGCCAATGACCCTTACGAAAAGAACGACTTATGGGGCAAACATCCTGAAATTGCGCAGCGTTTGACAGAACTGCTGGAAAAGGTAAAGAGAGAAGGATACAACCGGCCTCTGAATGGTTAGCAAAGGGTTGATGACGGCCGAGTAAAATCGAATTGGTGAAAAGATAATTTTATGGACCGTCGCGATTTTCTAAAAGCATCGGGCCTTGTTGTGGGGTCGCTTGCTTTGCCCGGATGTATGAACGGTTATATGGGTTTTGCCGGCAGGCAAGGGAAACACCCGAATATTCTCTATATTATGTCGGACGACCACGCTTGCAATGCAGTTAGCTGCTATGGTGGGATATTGTCGAAGGTTGCGAGAACGCCGAATATCGACCGCATTGGTGCCGAGGGTATGCGACTTGAGAACTGCTTTGTTACTAATTCGATTTGTACGCCCAGTCGGGCTGCTATCCTAACAGGTCAATACAGCCATGTGAACGGTGTTTATACATTCGGTGAGAGAATCAACGCGCAGTGTCCAAACGTGGCCAAGCTGCTGCAGGATGGGGGGTATCAGACGGCGGTGGTGGGCAAGTGGCATTTAAAGACTGACCCGACGGGATTTGATTACTGGAATGTTCTGCCGGGTCAGGGACGGTATCACAACCCTAAACTGAAAGAGAAGGGGTGGCAGGAAAAGGGGCTCAAGACTTACGAAGGGCGCCATTCGACGGATGTGATTACGGATCTGTCACTGAGCTGGCTTGGGAATCGTGATGTGGAGAAGCCGTTCTTTTTGATGTGTCACTTCAAGGCACCTCATCGTGCCTGGGAACCTGCAAAGCGGTTCGCTGATTTGTACAAAGATATAGAGATGCCTGAGCCGGACAATCTTTTAGACCACTACAAGAATCGGTCTCGTGCCGCAGCAAACGCCACTCTTAAGATTGGGGAGAATATGGGCAGAAAGGACCTCAAGCGGGAAAAACCCGAAGGTCTTGGTCGAGATGGACTGCGCAGATGGGCTTATCAATATTATATCAAAGATTATCTTCGCTGTGTCGCTGCCGTTGACGAGAACATTGGGCGGCTGCTTGATTTTCTTGACGAGGAGAATCTGAGCAGGGACACGGTAGTAATTTACACTTCTGACCAGGGGTTTTTTCTGGGCGAACATGGTTACTATGATAAACGGTTTATGTATGAGGAGTCGCTGCGGATGCCTTTTGTTGCGCGGTATCCGCGCGAGATAAAGGCCGGCAGTGTTAATGATGACATTATTATCAATGTGGATTTTGCACCGACATTTCTTGATTATGCCCGGTTGCGTATTCCGGGTGATATGCAGGGGGTGAGTTTTCGTGCTAATCTGGCGAGTAAGACGCCATCTAATTGGCGTAAGTCAATGTATTATCGGTACTGGCTGCATCTGGCTCATCACGGTGTACCGGCCCATTATGGTGTGCGGACCGAGCGGTATAAATTAATCTTCTACTACGGCCTGCCATTGGGCAAGGCGGATGCGGTCGAGAGACCGACGCCACCTGAATGGGAGCTATTTGATTTGGAGAAGGACCCGCAGGAGATGAACAATGTATATAATGACCCTGCCTACGCGAAGGTTCGGAAAAAATTGAAGGCTGAGCTTCTCAGGCTTAAGAAGGAACTGGGTGATACAGACGATGCTTATCCGGAGATGATGAGAATCTCGAAAGTATGAAAGGGAATAATGAAGGATAAATCTGGCAACTCACGACGTGATTTTCTAAAGGCCGTTGGGTTGGGCATTGCTTCTCTGGCGGTTTCAGGATGCGAAAGTGCTACTCATTTTTCTGCGAGCAAGCCCAGGAAGCGTCCGAATATCCTGTTTATTATGTCGGACGACCACGCTGCGCCGGCGATAAGTTGTTATGGCGGGAAACTTAATAAGACCCCGAATATCGACCGGATTGCGAACGAAGGGATACGATTCAATAATTGTTTCTGCACGAATTCGATTTGCACGCCGAGCAGGGCCACGATACTGACGGGAAAATACAGCCACAAGAATGGGTGCTTGACTTTGTCCGACCGTTTCGATGGCACTCAGCAGACGTTTCCGAAACTTTTGCAGAAAGCCGGATACTATACGGCGATGATTGGTAAGTGGCATTTGAAGACCGAGCCGACGGGCTTTGATTACTGGAATGTGCTTCCCGGACAGGGCAAGTATTTTAATCCTGTGATGATTGAAATGGGGGAGAGAAAAGCACATACCGGTTATGTCACCGATATTATTACTAATTTTGCTCTGGATTTTCTGAGGGACAGACCTGCAGATAAACCGTTCTGTCTGCTGTACCATCATAAAGCGCCGCACGATGAATGGGAATACGACCCAAAGTATGCAGACCTCTACAAGGATGTTAGTATTTCCGAACCGGAAACTTTATTTGATGACTACAAAAATCGCGGAGAGGCGATTAAGCGCGCGACGCAAAAGATTGGTATGAGACACACGAAGTTCGAAGAGGAAACCAGGCACTTGAAAGGCTGGGTGCGCAAGGCGCAGCAGTACCAGATTTATATGAAGAAGTATCTTCGCTGTGTGGCGTCCATCGATGACAATATTGGGCGGGTGCTGAATTATCTGGACGAGTCCGGTTTGACGGAAGATACAATCGTTATATATACATCGGACCAGGGTTTTTTCCTTGGAGAACACGGGCTGTACGACAAGCGGTTTATGTATGAGGAGTCGCTTCGAGTGCCTTTTGTGGCTCGTTACCCACGTGAGATAAAGGCGGACAGCGTTAATGATGACATTGTGGTTAATGTGGATTTTGCAGAGACGTTTCTGGATTATGCGGGTGTTCGGACCCCGAAGGATATGCAGGGATGTAGTTTGAGGCCTTTACTGAAGGGCCGAACGCCAAAGGATTGGCGCAAGTCTATGTACTATCGTTACTGGATGCACGGCGCTCACTTCAATGTGGCGGCTCATTTTGGCGTGCGAACCGAGCGGTATAAGTTGATTTATTATTATGGTCAGCCGTTGAATGCAAGGGGAGCAAAGAAGCGGGAGACAGCGCCGGAATGGGAGCTTTTTGATTTGAGGAATGACCCGATGGAGATGAATAACGTATACGGTCATCCCGCATATAGGGGTGTTGTTAAGAAACTCAAAGCGGAGTTGGTGAGGCTGCGTCGAGAGCTTGAAGATGACGAGGATGACATTGCTATCTCGGTGGGGAAAATATAGTTTTAGTTGGTTGGATAAGCTGTGAACACCAAGACTGCCAGATTCACTCACGCAGGAATTTGGACTATCTTAGTCAGGTACACTAACAGCAGTCTCTTGCCAGACTTTATAATGTTCTGCGAATGATTTCTTGAATCTTTGATAATCGGCTCTTTTTTCAAATACCTGACTATCATCCCACAGTATTCTCCAGTCTCCCAAAGCTTCCGGCCATAAGAAAACCTGTCCCCAGATAAGCCTGTTATTAGCGTCAATTCCAGGAAGGTCAGGAGTGCCATCGCCTGATATCTTTAACATTTGAGCAGGAGTTAGAATATCTTGCGTTGCGGCTTTAAGATTCTCCAGTATCCAGTCTGTTCTTGTTGCCATTGCAACATATCCTCCTGTCTTATTTTCTCTCTGATATGCCCAGTTCAAACAAACCTGTGCAGGTGTGATTCCCGCTTCCTGGGCGATAGACTGGATTACCGGGTCCAGCATGTCTGCCCTGTGTTCCTTAAATCTATCACGTCCTGGTCTTTTTGGAGAGCCAAGAGACATATATCCGGTGCATGTAATCCCACAAGAATGCATATATCTACGAAGCTCGGTTTGTTGAAAAAGTGGATGTATCTCCATTTGATTAAGTACCGGACGTGAATAATCATCCGTATCCCTGAGCAATAAATCCAGGGTTTTCTCAGTGTGGTTGGAAATACCAATATCTACTGTCTTGCCTGCTTTTTTCAGTTTAACAATCTCGCCCCAGGTTTCCATAAATTCTTCGTGAATATATGGAACAGCATTAGGATTCCGGCGTTCACCTCCACAACCCGGCTCATGCACGTTAGGCCAGGGCCAATGATTAAGATACATATCTACTTTTTCTACACCCAAAGCTCTAAGAGTATCATTAAGTGCCGGCTCAACATCTTTTTTAGCCATATGACCATTCCATAGTTTTGCCGTAATGAACAAATCGTCAGGGGATGAAATATATCCTTTCTGTATGGCCTCCTGAATAGCCTGACCAACAATCTCTTCATTTTCATATGCTCTTGCAGTATCTATATGCCTCCAACCAATCCTTATGGCTTCAACTGTTGCATCTTTCATATATTTTTGTGCCCAGTCAGAATGAAATGTACCAAACGCAGCTACCGGCATAACGGCTCCGCTGGGCAACGTGACTTTGTTCACTAAATCAGGATTGATACTTTCTATATCCTTATCAAAACATACCATTTCTGCAGACAAATTATTTTGTCCCATTTAACTCCTCCTATGTTAAAAGTCTCCTTATAATTAGTGATACGAATTTTGATTATCCGCCATGTGCGAAGATAACATGACGAATGGATAATCATGTTTACGTCTCTCTTTTTACAATTTCTTTATTTCAAACAGCAATAAAGTACGCCCGTAAGCTATTCCTGTCAAGGCCTTAAAACGCCAAAAAAGCAGCAAAAAAAAGGCTGAAAGATAGTAATAAACTTCAAAGCCCGCGTTTGTTCCTTGCGGTTATATAGTTCAAAAGGTTTGAACATACGTTGAACTACGACAAAACTATCGTTATGAAAACGCTGCAGAAAGATACTGTCGTAATTACTAAAACCTTCACCATATCTTGCACAAAGAGCCTGCCGAAGATCCGTCCAGCAGGCTCAATATACTATGCCTTACCTTGTACGGGGTCTTCTGGATCTACGGATAATCTTTGCACCCGTTACTTTCTGGCTTCCTCTGGAAGTCGTCAACTCTCCTGTAAGCTTCGACTCCTCCAGTTTTCCTTCAAAGCTCATTTCAAATTTCCGCTCACCAAATTCCCGAACGATCTTAAAACTCACTTTGTTGTTTTCGAGATTGACCTTCTCAATAGGAATGGCCCCGTACATTCCACTCATGTCCGGGTTGACTTTCAGTCTCTGTTTACGACTGCCTCGCTCGGATGTGACTTCAAGATTCCAGTTGCCAATAAGGGAAGCACCAATCCGCTTTCCCTCAGCCGTAATCTCTCCCTTCTCAGACTTGAAGACACCGGAAAGCGTATCCCTCCGGACGGTTCCTTCAAATGTGGATTCCCACTGACGATCCTGAACCTTGCTTTTTCTCTTGAAGGTCAGTTTACGCTGCTCGTACTTAACATCCGTAATCTCATGTTCACCCCGTTGGCTCTGCCATTGGGCCGTGAGCTTACCTTCCTTATCAGCATTAACGACAAGCGTTGATGTGAATTGCTGCTCGCCCATTTTTAGCTTCATTTCCCAGCTTCCGACAGCCCTGGAGATTCTTGCACTGCGCTTGCCTTCGAGCTTAGACTCCCCTCGGTCGCTCGACAGGATTCCGGAGAGTTTTCCATCCTTGATCGTTCCCGTGAACTTTGACGTGGTGGATTGGCCTTCCCGATTGCGACGGACCCGTACAAAACTGAGTTTACCTTCTTCATACTTAACGTCTTTCAGTTCGCTAAGTCCCCAAAAACTTATCCAATGACCGATTTGGTTGCCCTCCTTGTCTCTGGAAAACGACAGAATCGATTCCCTCTGTCTTCCATTGTAATCGACCTTGACCTGCCAATCGCCGTACAATCCCCCTCTGCGAGAGCGAGGCGACCGGGTCGGGGCCTCAGCCTCAACAACTGCTTCAGCTTTAGGTTCGACAGCACTTTCGACCTTAACCTCTGCATCGGGTTCTACCTCTGCTTTTACGGGTTCAGCTTCCTCCACAGACGGTTGAGCCGCAGTTAGTTCGTTTTCAACGACATTTTCAGATCGACAACTGCCGCAAATAAGACAAAAAGATATAACTGCAAAAGCTAAGATTGTCAGATAATTTTTCATGTTTTTCGCCCTTTCAATTGATTAAATTGTTGTATTTCTTTCACGAACTCAGGATTTTGAAATATAGACGCAGAAACACAACCTTTTATTGCAAGATTCTAATTATCCTAATTGCCAGCAATGCAATAAACTGATATTTCCCATATTAAACGCTTGACTATGCGACCAAGTCCTTCAATTCCACGATTATATCAAGAATTTCTTTTAAACGCAAACGCCGAAATTTTAACGACCTTGCGATTGTAAATAGTGAGGATAATCCCTACAACCTTACTACAACCAAAAGGATAAATAGCGTGTAAAACCACAAAAATTATGAATCCATAAGATTTGTAATATCAAAGACTTAAGAAAATCTCAGAAAAAGGTGAACGTTTTGAACAGCCCGTAGTCAATGTTCTGGTGGTCGGCGCCGGGCGGTGGGCCCGTTTCAGGTGCTTTGTGGAACATTCCTGGCCATATAGAACTCAGTCGCTGATTGCCATGATGCGAGAAGGGGCATCGGCGTGTGGATTTCTCATATAGTATAGGAACCCATCTTCAGCTCCGACCAATAGATCGGGGATGCCGTTTCTGTCCCAATCGACGGTGGTTGGGCTCGTGGTGTGGCCGGCGAGGATACGGTCATCGACCGGGCCTATTTTTTCAAAAATGTAACCACCTTTGTTCTCGGATATATTGCGGTAAAAGAGAACGTTGCGACTGTTTAGGAGAAGGTCGAGCTTTCCGTCGCAATCCCAGTCGGCGAAGCAGAGTTTGCGTCGGCCGCTGCCGCCTGCCTTTTTTTTGTTGAGCCGTAACGGTTCGCCGGTTTTGTTTTTGAAAACGCGCTTACCCGGCAAAAGCATCAGTTTTTCGTTTTTCTTGACGCGTTCAAAAAACGCCAGGTATCCTTCATGGTCGAGCATAACGAGGTCATTTAGACCATCTTTATTGAGGTCTATAACGAGCGGCGTGGTTCGCCACTGGGTCACAAGTTGTTTGCCCTTCGGTTCCCACCAGGTCCAGGCAGGCTTGGGTGTTTTGCCAGGCCATTCGACCTTGATGGGCTGAGCGGCTGCAAGTTTCGGTTTTTGGCGAGTGCCGATGTTGCGATACCAGGAAACCATCCCCCAGATGGAGTTGACGACGATATCAGGCAAACCATCGTGGTCCCAGTCGGCGACGCTTAGCGTTGTGTAGCCCCACTTGGCTTCGCAAGGCCCCTGGATTGAGCCGTTGTGGCCTGCCTGGATACGAATGACTTTTCCATCTGCTTCGAGGTATTTCGGCGGCGCCCATATTGGTGGGTTGCCGCCGCTTAAGTTTTCGATAAAGCCGACGTAACCGGCGGTGTTGCCACAAATAAGGTCCTCGTCGCCATCGCCGTCCCAGTCGAAGCTGTAGGGTGTCACCAGTGCGCCGAACTTAACATCCTGTGCTTGCTGGCGGAAGAATACGGGGGGCAGGAATTGCGGTGTTCCGTCGACCATCTTGCCTGTGTTTTCCACGAAGACGACACGGCCATCTTCCTCGCCGACGATGAGGTCTATGTCTCCATCCTTGTCCCAATCAAGCGCTACAGGGACTATCATACACAGGTCCATCGTAAGCGGCTGGCCCTTAAATGTTAAGAACCGGCCCTTGGCGTATTTGGGCTTGGTGCGGGTGCCGACGTTCTCGAAGTACGTGAGCTTGTCAACGAACTCGCCGCAGATGATGTCCAGGTCGCCATCGCCATCGAAATCTTCGAAGTTGGGTGAGGGCATTCCATAGACATCGAGGGGTTTGCCACCAGCTTGCAGTCTCTCGATCTGGGCATGCTCCGGCTTGGTCGTCGGGCCGTAGATTCGGACGGCGTAGACGTAACCGTGGAGCGGACCACGTGTCCACCGGCCCTGGCTGTCGAAGGCATTGTCCCAGCCGTAGTCTGTCCAGTCGCCGACACCGACAATCAGGTCCGGTTTTCCGTCGCCGTAGTAGTCACAATACTTCCACTGGTTGGCGCGGGTACGGCCCTTCGTGAAGTGGATTTTGTCAGTTGGGTGAATGTTGACTGTTTTCTCGAAGTGATTTTCCTTGTTTTGAAAATGAATAAGCTCCTTGGCTGGTATTAACACGCGTGCTTTCTTGTCCACGTATGAAACTTGAATATTCTTGTATCCCTTACCAATTCTTACAGCGGGTTTGAACACCGGCATTTTCACATCGCCGGTCGTATTCTCGAAGAAGTAAGTGCCGTTATATGGTTTGTCGGGACAGGAGACGACGAGGTCATAATCGCCGTCGCCGTCGTAATCCATCGGCAGCGGCCAGGCCCACAGGCCTACGCCGAGGTCAACGACCAGTCCGAGGTTGTTGTATTTGACCCGCTCCAGCCCGCGCGTGTCGAGGCTTGGGCCGGAGTACAACGGTTTGTCGCTCAAGGTCCTTTTGCGGAAATTTGGTATTCGATGAAATGTAAGGTAATTGGCATCGTGAGAACGGGGCGTGTCCCAGCCCCAGGCGGTGCGTGAAACAAAAATGATGTCGTTGCTTTCAATCAGCCAGTCGATGTACTGAAAGCCGAACTTGTTATTCTGTCGCGTCAGGTGCTCACCCTGCATGAAACTGAGGGCGATGTAGCGAACCTCCCATCTACGCAAATCCTCGGAACACGTCAGGGCCAGAGTATTTCTGTGGTCCTGCGGAGGTTCCTCCATAGGGCCGGGGTCGGTAATAATGTTTACCAGGCTCCAGTATTTACCCGTTACCTTATCATAACGAATCGTGAACTTCTTCGCTCCACCCGGAAAGACGAGCATATCTTTCTCTGCATCGAAGCTCAGCTCCGTTCCGTCGGCAGATATGTGGAGCATGGCTGCACGCGCCGCCGGCGCCTGGGTGCGAAGAATATTTACAAGACTGCCGTCGGGAGTCACCACGACGTTTCCCTCGAGCCACTTAAACATATTGGCCCGTTTATCAACTAAGAGTTTTTTACTCATCAGCCAATTATCGGCGTTGAGCAGATCGGCCTCGGCCGGTGCCGACATGACAAACGCCTCCCAGCGATAGTGCCCTCCGTCGACCTCGAAAGCCCGCCAGATTCGGCCATTGTGGACCACCACCGGCACGGGGGCGCAATGGAAGCGACCCTCGGCCAAAAGGCCGGTGCTTTTAGTCTTGGGGTTTGTCCACGTTTTTCCGCCATCAGTTGAGCGTCGAATGACAATGTCACCATGCTTTCTGCTGGTGCCGATAATGTAGAGCTGGCCCCGGTGCATAAAAAGCGTTGACCACCACTGACCCACAATCTCCGTTAACTGCCGCCATGTTTTCCCGAAATCCGTAGAACAAAATATGCAGGTTGCAGGCTGGGCAACGTTTCCGAAAATGTCATGCGAGGCGACATAGTGTCCGTTAGGCAAAACCGCTATGCTGGGAGAACCCACATATCTGCGGGTCTGGGGGTGGATGTAGTCGATGACCACTCCCGGCACGCTGGAATGGTCAGGCTTGCTCGAATTCTTTTGCTTTCTCTGCTGACAGCGCGCAACCGCACCTGTCAATAAGAACGATGCGACAAGCGAACAAACGATTTTACTTTTCATTTTTGAACCTGACCGGACATTATTTTTCCGCTTGTTGCAGTTCCTATGAAGCCTTTCACTTAATCTTGTCGGGGTCCCAAATGATTGCGGCAAACCGACCTGCTATCATTATTCTTACATTCCTTTTGTCTTGACATCGTCGATAAGGTAGATACTAAGCGGTACCTTGTGGTCGGCGCCGGGCAAATCTTCCAGGTACATCCCTTTTGCTCCCGGCTCGCGATTAACTATGAGCGGACGAACATCACCGCGCCACTGCCCGGTCCGGAACACAAGTCGCTCAAGAGAGTTGACCTTCTCGGCAAATTCAATGCCCCCCTCAACACGCTTGCCGTCAACATAAAGGTCATATTCGGCTTTATCGCAATCAAGCGCGAGCCTGATATCATACCACTTGCCGACCTGAGCCGGCACAGCGTCAGGTTCGGTCCTCATACGGTCCATAGATATCCAGTCGGGGTCAAATCTCACCCGCATAGGCCGGTTACCGTGTTTGTCCTGAACCTCGACGTCCAGAACCCCACTGCCGACTTTAACCATCATAACACGAAATTCCACTGTGACCTTTTTTGTTTCCGGAAAGGCCCTCTGAGCAATCGCGTAATCGTAAGGCTCCTCGTCACGCAGCTCGAGACACTTATTGCCCCCTTTTCTGTCTTCGCCAGAAGACAAGGGGGCGGGGTCATCCACAACCGATATAGGAGCCCACTGTGGCACATAAAGATTCCACATCGCAAGCTCTGACTCATCTGCGAGGTTCTCAAAATCCTGCGAGAAATGCTGAGCAACCACACCCCTGATTGGCAGCGGTGTTCGCGTCACCCAGATGTCTTCCTTATTGACACTGTACGTATTCCAAATATGGTCGCCGGGCGGATTACCGTTGCCCTCAACAATCCCGCGGAAATACTGCGTCCCGATATTCTTGTGCATTCCCTGAAAGCGCATCGGCGGAACTTCACCGTTAAGACAAAGCAGGCCATCATAAATATGAGCATCATCACTGGTCATTATCGCCATCGGAAACCGATTCACCTCTGTTGCAGAGTGATTATAGACCAATGCGTAACGGCCATCATCAGTCTTTTGTATCCAGGTTTTCGCACCACAAGCCATAAGAGAACGATTCCTGCCCATTCTCCAGCTTTTGCCTTCATCAGGGCTAAGAGCCGACTTCTGGTTCTTCCATACTCCTACAACAACGCCATCGGGCCTGTGACACCAACTAAATGCCTTATATGTATCCTCGACACCGATGGCAAAGAATCCATCGTTTGCCATGTCTTCTTCTTGCCACTGAAGAGTAACGAGTTTATCAGCTAACAAGGCTTCACAGCTCTCAACAAAGCCCTTATCATTACTGCTCTTATAGAGCGGATAATTGGTATTAGACTCATTCCAGCCTGAGTGTCGATTGTAACGAATGAAGTAAATCGGGCCGAAAGTGCCGTCTTTATATACCTCGCGAACTACCCTGCCAAGCCCCTGGCCGTTGTTAGGGCCCTTTCGCGGATGAGGACAAAAACTGTAAAAAGCCAGCGTCAAGAGCCTGCCATTTGGTGCCATATAGAAACCCATCCTCTGGTGCATAACCGAGAATGTACCGGCAGGCAGGTTTACCTTGCCTACTTCCGGAAAGCGGCGATTTATCCGAGGCAGCGGATATTTCGGAAATACAACTCGTGGATTGGACCAGTTCAGGCCGTCTTTCGATGTCATCAGCAATGTCCTTCCGGGGGGCACATGCTCTCCAGTGAGATTGCTCAGATACTGCAGATAAAACTGGTTATTCCAATATGCCAGATAAGGCTGGTGGTTATACGTCCAGCCCACCACACCGCCTTCCGGTGCGTTCGTCCTGTTAGCACGCATTGCCTGATAGTTATGTGCACCAATAGCATAACGCAGCCTGCCGTCAAAATAACGCTTATCGCAAACAACGCCCCCTACATACTTGATAGGTTCAGAAGCTGATTTTTCTATCGACGGCGGCATCTTCGCCGCGACCGCAAAGCTCGTTAAACCGAAAAGAGTGAGTATGAAAATGTTTTTTGGTCTGTTCTTTCTGATTCCAGCAGAATTCTTTGATAAAAGTTCCATCATATCTACCCTTTCATAATAAAATGATTTAGCAACAAATTTCCGCGAAAAGACGCAAAAGAACCATATATAAACTGATATCTCCCGGTTAAGAACACTTATGCATTCTAACAAAAGGACGTAAAGAAGCGATTATCCCCTGTGAAATCGTCAATCCAACTGATTTTGTTAGACGCTTTTAGCTATCCCGGCATTAAGCCTCTCAACTTAACATAAATTCCAAATCTGTGTGATAAATGCGACTATCTCGAACGTCGCTTTGGTGTTCTTCTTCCGGAATGGCTGAACATCTCCTCATTTGCGATTCTGTCGGTTTGCTGTACTGAGTTCTTCCGTCAAGACCAAGGCACGCTGGGTGATGTGCTCCGCGGTTAAGCCGAATTTTCTCAAGAGCTGCCAGGGCGGCGCCGATTGGCCGAAACGGGCATCAACGCCAATCATATCAATCTTAAGCGGCTCATTAAACTCTTTCTCGGCGCAGGCCGCAGCGGCATATTCCAGCCGGCAAAGGCCACCATTTTTGCCCCAAGTTTCAAGTGTCGGTCAAAGAAAATTGTTCTTTTAGTTTCGCTCAAAATACACAAGAAATATTGTTATGAGTTATTCTCTGCAAACTTCCTCATAAAATCAGCAAGTGTAGTAGCTCCTTCAACAGGCATTGCATTATACATAGTTGCACGGCAGCCACCTATGCTTCTATGGCCTTTGAGTCCAATCATTCCTTCTTTTGTAGCCTCTTCTACAAACTTCTTTTCAAGGTTTTCATCCGGGAGTCTGAAGACTACATTCATTTTTGAACGACTTAACTTGTCAACTGGACAGGAATAATATCCACTGCTCTGTTCAATAGTTTTATAAAGCAGTGAGGATCTCTTCTCTGCCAATTCTGTCATAGCATTTAATCCACCTTGTCCTTTAACCCATTCCGCAACAAGCTTAACAGCGTATATGGCAAATACCGGTGGAGTGTTGTAGAGTGAGTTTTTATCAGCGTGGGTCTTATAGTTAAGATATGCAGTCAATGTGTCAGGACACCTTTCAATGAGATCTTCGCGAATTATTACCAATGTAGTACCTGACGGGCCCAAATTCTTTTGAGCGCCTGCATAAATCAATCCAAATTTTTCAATTGGCAAGGGGCGGCTCATAATGTCACTCGACATATCTGCAATCAACGGCACATTACCTGTGTCAGGGAAATTGCGCCACTCTATGCCTTGAATTGTCTCATTGCTTGTAATGTGTAAATATGCAGCATCAGGAGTAATAATCAGGGAAGATGTATCCGGGATTTTTGTAAAGTTATTTTCAGCTCCATCAAATATTACATTTACTGTTCCACGTTTTTTTGAATCATCGTATGCTTTTTTTGCCCATGAACCGGTAATTGTGAAATCACAAGATTTACCTTCCCCAAGGAAATTGAGAGGAATCATTGAAAACTGAAGCGTTGCACCACCTCCAAGGAATAATATTTTGTAGTTGTCTGGCACAGCAAGTAATTCTTTGATAAGTGCAATTGCTTCATTATGCACCTGATCATACTCTTTGCTTCTGTGGCTTGTTTCAATGAGAGAGAGCCCTATTCCATTGTAGTCAACTAATTCATCCCGCATTTGCTCCAGTACTGGCAGGGGAAGTGTTGCTGGGCCGGCAAAAAAGTTATACTTTCTGTTCATAATTTACCTCCTTTTTTACATTCGTTAATAATGGAAACCACTTCTTCACCGATTCTCAACAAATTTTCTTTACTGCTTGCGCCAAGATGTGGTGTCATAACAACATTCGGCGCCTTCGGAATCGGGTAATCATCCGGCGGAGGATCAGAAGGCCAAACATCTGTAGCATAAGCTCTTATTTTGCCGCTTTCCAGGGCTTTTACAATATCTCTGGCAACAACGCATTTTTCACGTGCAGTATTCACGATGACAACACCATCTTTCATTTTTTCAATAACATCTTTATTAATCATGCCGCGAGTTTCATCTGTAAGCGGCATATTCAGGGATATATAGTCTGCATCTTTTATAGCTTCTTCAAGAGAAGATTTTACTTCTGCATAATCATTGGGTCTACCTGATTTTCTGTATGCAACAACTTTCATACCAAAAGCTTGTGCACGTTTCGCAACTTCAGTGCCAATATTGCCTACACCAACAAGGCATAGTGTTTTCCCATAGAGCTCAGTTCTTTTCAATTGTTTTTTTATCCATTCACCCTTTTTCATGCTCTCATGACCTTCAATTAGCCTATTGGGTACAGAGAGCATAAGGGCAAAAGCAATCTCAGCAACAGCAATAGAGGAAGCTTTTGGGGTGTTCCGCACTATAATATCTTTGCTTGCAGCATATTCTTTATCAATATTATCAGTCCCCACACCACCTCTTATAATAAGTTTGAGATTAGGCGCGCTGTCAATGTACTCTTTTGTACATTTAGTTTTACTCCTTACGAGTACTACATCCGCTTCATTAAGCCTGCTTTTGTCATCTGTTACTTCTCCGAATTGTGAAAGCTTGTACGGAAGAGAAGAATCAAAAGCATCTGAAATTAATATTAACATGTTAGCCTCCATTTCTGTTAAAGTTGTTGTAATTATAAGCTTCGTGTTACCATACCAGACCGTAGTTTTGGTTCAAACCACGTTGATTTAGGCGGCATTACCTTTCCACTGTCTGAAACGCTCATTAACTGACCAATACTGGTGGGATAAAGTGCGAAAGCTATACGCATATCCTGATTACATCTTTTCTCAAGCTCTTTTGTGCCTCGTATTCCACCGATAAAATCTATTCTGTCATTCGTTCTAATATCATATAAATCTAAGATAGACTCTAAAATATTCTTCTGAAGAATTGATACATCAAGACTCAACACCGGATTATCTGCAGGGAAGGAGTTCTCTTTTGCTACAAGACCATACCACTTCCCATCTAAAAACATTGTAAAATGGCGGGGTTTTTGTGGCAGTGGGTCATCTGTTTCTGAAACATCAAAATATTCTGTCAGCTTATCTATAAATTCTCCAGGCTCAAGATCAGCAAGGTCCTTCACAGCTCTATGATATCCCAGGATTTGCAGTTGATTATCTGGAAATGCCACAGCCAGAAAATGGTTATAGGGTTCATCTCCGGTATGATTTGGATTTTGTTCTTTTCTTATATTTCTTACACGATATGCTGCCGCACTACGATGGTGACCGTCTGCAATATACATAGCCTCTACATTCAGAAAATTCCTTTGTATACGTTCGGTATCCTTAGGGTCCGAGACCACCCATAGAACATGCCTTATACCGTCTTCAGCAGTAAAATCATACACTGGCTCGGAGGTGCTGCATATTGTTTCAAGATGTTTGTCGACTTCCTCATTTGCATGGTATGAGAGCATTACCGGGCCGGAATTGGCATTAAGAATATCAACATGATGTGCTCGGTCGTCTTCTTTATCTCTTCTTGTAAGTTCATGTTTCTTAATAAAGCCTTTCTCATACTCATCAACACTTGCCCCAAGCATTAATCCGAGTTGTGTATGACTACCCATAGTAATTTGATAGATATAGAAACAGGGCGAAGCGTCTTGGATAAGAATACCGTCACGTAAAAATTTTTGTAAATTTTCAGCGCCCTTTTTATACACCTGGCCGCTATGTGTATCGATATCGGGGCCAAGATCAATTTCAGCCTTTACAACGTGTAAAAAGCTCATCGGGTTATCTTTTGCGAGTTCTCTTGCCTCTTGTGAATTCAGCACATCATAAGGCGGTGACGCAACTTTTTGTACCAGCTCTGGTTTTGGTCTAAGTCCTTGAAAAGGTCGAATATCAGCCATTTTCAATCTCTTTTATTAAATCGTTAATTAACAATTTGCATGTTGACCTGTCAGAGCAATAGCTCTGTCGGCTATGTGCTCAGCGGCAAGGCCGAGTTCCTGGACCAACTGCAAACCCGAGCCCCTGCCCGAGCGAACCGCCTGAGACTTCAACACCGGGCAGCTTGAGCCAATGCGGGTGACCTTCAAAGGGACTGTCCAGCTTTCTCAGTTCCGTAATCACATCTTCCATCTTGCAATAACCCGCCGCCGCCAAAGCAACGTACAAGGAGGGAGCTTTGTGGCCCGTTGACCATATGCAGCGGTCTCGCTGCCGCCAATCAGGGTCGTCGGGATTATGTTTCATCACCTCAAGATAAAGCGCGGCAGCTATATCCATAATCGAAAGCGTCCCGCCCGGATGGCCGGAACCAGCACAGTGAATTGCCAAAACGTTATAGGCCCGCATCCTGCGCGCCGCAGATTGAAGTTGTTTAATATCCATTCTCCAGCATCTTCCAAATAGATACTAATCTGTCGCTTCCGCCAACATCGTTTTAGTAACCATCCGCTTGTTCACATTGGAAATAGCATCCGGAACCGATATAAGCGGGAGGTTCATTGTTTTAACTTTCAAGCCATTTCTTGAACTTTGTTAGTCCTTCTTCGATATCATCAACATCGATTCCCGAGTAGGCAAAGCGGATGTATAACTTCGACTCGCCCGGTAAGGGCCTGCCGAAATGCCGTCGGGTGCAGAAGGAAACGCCCGTTTCGTGTAAGGCGGCCTGGCGGAACCGGGCATAATCATCGAAGCCTTTACGTTTCATTACATCCGTTACGTTCGGGAAAAGATAAAAAGTGGCGTTAGGCTTAAAACATCTGATGCCACCGATGGAATTCAGCATTGAAACAGTCATGTCCCGTCGGGCCTGCAGTGTTTTGACAATTTCTCTTGCTCCGGATTGGTCACCAGTCAGCGCCTCTATAGCGCCGTATTGAATAAAATGATTGGAGCAGGATTCATCATTGACATTAAGCTTTGCTATTACGTCAATGACTTCTTTAGGACCTATAGTAGCGCCGAGCCGCCAGCCGGTCATCGCGAATTTCTTTGAGAACGTGTATAACAGTAAACATCTTTGCGCCATCCCCGGCAAGGCCGCCAGTGAAAGGGATTTGCCTTCGTAGCGAATGTCGAAATAGGCTTCATCACAAAGCACAAAAAGGTCGTATCGCTTAATTAAATCAGCCAGCCCCTCCAGTTCCTGCAGCGATGCCTCGGCACCTGTGGGATTTTGAAGGTCGTTTACCACAATTAACTTCGTGCGCGAAGTAATTTTTTTCTCGATTTCATCTATATCCAGCTCGAAGTTATTATTTCCTTCGTGATAAGTATAGGGCACGGCAATACCGCCTTGAAACTCAATTTGTGACTCAAAAATAGGATAGCCCGGGTTCGGATAAAGAACTTCATCGCCGGCATTCATCATAGCCATAAAAAACTTGCTTATAGTCGGTTTACCACCCGGCTGAATGGCCACGTTATCAATCGTGTAATCAGTGCCGTGGCTTCGATTGATGTCCTCGGCAACAATTTCCCGCAGCTTCGCAATGCCGCAATTTGGACAATATCCGGTCTTGCCGTCTTTCATCGCTTTGTAGGTAGCTTCGATGATATTGTCCGGAGTTTTGATATTCATATCTCCGAGGTGGAAAGGATAGACTATATTACCTCTTTGGACATGTTTTGCCGCTTCAGCGGAGACGACAAATGCGGTCTCAGTTCCAAGTTTTGACAAACGTTTAGCTAACTCCATAATCGCCCTCAAAAAAACATTTTATTCAGTATCCACATTATTGTAACCGGTCGCAATGACGGTTTTCAACTTGATGTTCGGCTCTTTCTGAAACCCGCCGGTCAGGCCACATCGTCGCCCAAATCTTCAGCAGACCCGTCATCACCAAGTGCCTGCTTCAGTTTGCTCAAATCTTCGTGGAGCGCCCTTCTGAATAGCGTCCTGTCGATTTGACGCAATATCAGATTCAAGCCGCTCTTGGCATAACTAATTTCCTGCTCTATTCGCGGCAGGTTGTGACAACCGACGCCGATGTTTTTCGCCCTGGCCTTGCTGATTATTTTGAGCATCGTTTTTTCAAAAAGAGGATGGTCGTACTGCTCCGGCACACCCAGGCTGCAGGACAGGTCGTGTGGGCCTATCAGTACTCCGTCAAGGTCGGGGACAGCCAGTATCTCATCCAGGGCTTCCACCGCAGGGACACTTTCGATGTTTACGAGCAGGGCATGACCTTGATTGTACTTCGGTACGTAATCCGCAAGTTCGCCTTCGAGCTTGCTTTGGCCGGAAAGTATCTGGGCGAGTTTCCTGCCTTTGATGGGCCGCAGTTTGGCCGCACTTCTAAGCTGATTAACTTGTTCGGGTGTTTCAACGTAGGCGGCGACAATGCCCGCAGCGCCCGCATCAAATGCTCTGCACGCATCGAAAGCGTCTGCCTTGGGAATACGAACTATCGGGGCTACTCCGATGGCCGTATACGCCCGGCACATCCAGCCAAGGTCATGCCAATCCATTGTGTTATGTTCGGTATCGAGGAAGATACAGTCCATGTTTAGTTGCTCAATGATTTTAAACCACAACGGTGAGGACGAGGTAAGCAATGTGCCATAAATTCGCCTGCCGCTGTGCAACGCTTCAATCAGTTCTTTACCATCCATACGAGTTATCCTTTCGCGTTTCTTTCGTTAGTTTGTGTTTTGTCAAACTAATGCTCTGTCACAGACCAATTGATGGGTGTCATTGCGAGCTAGGCCCCAAGGAGCCGAAGCGAAGCAATCTCAATCGTTCGTAAAGCAGATTGCCACGTCCGCCTTCGGCGGACTCGCAATGACAACTCCTCAAATCAAAAGCGACAGAGCACTAGCGCTAATCAACAGTCTTCGCAATTTCGTTATCGTCGTCCTGCTCCGACGGCCTGTTATCATTGTTCCGACGGCCTGTTATCATAATCAAACAGCAGCGACTCCGCCGGAACCTTGTCCGGACTATGGCTCAAAACAGAACCCGGAACGAGCTGCCTGCCTTGGCCGGCCCCTTGCCAGTAAAGACGCAGCACCGCTCCTCCATCGTCGCAAGAAAATCCCAGTTCGATAGGCTCTTTCGTACCCTTTGTCATATTGACTTTGCCCGTGCGAGGCCCATCCTTTCCAAGACCATCAATAACAACCGTATTTCCAACAGTAAGACGAAGACCGTCCCTTGCCTCGGCCGTGAACGTCACCTCACCTGTCACCGGGCCTTCGATAAATCCGGCCCATTGGGCGGACCAGTTATTACCGCGGCTGTCGCCCCACTGGTGATTAATGGTGGTCAGGATGTCTATCATCCCTTCTTCGGGCTCGGCAAAATCCTCGCTGTTAAAATACGTCCCCACCAGGCCGCCGTCGGACTGCAGGCTTTTGCGCTTGCGTATTTGCTCCAGGTACCTTTTCAGGTCTCTTAGGTCGGCCAACGGCTTATCGATTTCGTCGAGATTGGCGCCTCTGTTGGTTCTGATGGCCTGATACTTATCTACGCTGAGCTGCATGCGGATACTCTGGTACAATGCCTCGGCCAGCTCAAAGACCCTTGCCCGCAACTCAGTTGCAACCGGCTCGGTGACCGCCTTATCGAGTATGGCCTGTGCCTGTTCGAGCGCCTCGGCAGAGTCGGCCTGGTCGGCGGCCCTCAAAATAGCCTTCGCCTGCTGCTCAAGGCTCGTCTCGTACATCAGTCTTTGTTTGATATAAGCATCGTAATACGCCCGGTACAGTCCCTGCTGAAATCGCCAGTTAAGCTTCTCTTGCGGCGTCGCGTTCTTTTCCATCTCCTGGAACAGCTTCAGCGTACCATACGAATTCTCATTGGTCAGTGTCTTACCTTCCCAGTTCTTCTCCAGACCCAAGAGACCATCGGCGAATTTCTGCTCGTATCTTGCGCTGATAAAATACCTGCTGTATTCTCGCAGGATGTCCTCGACCTTCATTTCCGGGTCCCAGCCCAGACAGCTCCACACGATCTTGTTCAAATCATCGTTACAGCCTTCACTATAGGTTATATACCCGATCGAATATTGCTGCAGGTCTCGGAATATCTTGGCATAAGCTCGCGGCCTCGGATTGATAGGCTCACGGCCCAGCGTGCTTCGATACGCGTTGTCCCAGTTCGGGACCGCATACTGACTGCTGCGGCAGTGAGTAATGTCGGGATATCGCCGAATCGGATACCTCTTGGGTACTTCCTTCCGCAGGTTCTCGAGCGTCGTCTCGACCTGCGGTCCAAATACGATACCGTCCAGCCACTTGGGCTCTTCGGTTTGTAATATGTCGAAGAACGCCCTGAGCCAGCCTTGGCGGCTATCCCCACGGTCAAAGCCCTGCGGCGAGACCCACATCTGGGCCTTGGGATGATAGCGATTTAAGACCTCTTTGTGTTTTTCCATGAACGGCAGGAGGATCTTCGGATGCGTCTCGCCGGGATCACCGCCGGGGACAAAGATAACATCGACCCGCGGCAGCTGCTTCAAGACGTCATCTCGGTCTTGCAAACCAGACTCAACGACCTTGGGGTCCGAGTAGTCACCGTCAATAGCGGGCCACCATATCCACACATCCAGTCCGTAATCGTCCGCCAACTGCGACATCTCGACCATCATCTCCATCTGAGGCAGCGGAAGATGCGGACTGTCGTCGTCATCGTCGCTCTTGGGCGGGATCAGCTCCAAGGCGTTCATCCCGAAGACTACCATATCCCGGTAGTACTGCTCCCATATCTCGATTGTCCAGGCGTCATAAGAATTGGTCTTTGCTCTGTAACCAAGCTGATGGCCTCGCAGGGCCCACCTCGGCGCCGTCACCAGGTTGATATCCCTGTCAAGCGTTAGCTTGTCTCGACTCATGTTCAGCATGCGCAGCAGCCTGCCGACAGCGAACAGCGTGCCCCTGTCGTCGTGGCCGGCTGCGCAAACGGTGGGTGCTTTTCGTCTTGTATGGTCGATCCAAATGGCGTATGCATCTGTTTTGGGCGGTATGTCAAATGCGGCGGTAGGCACATACTTCTTGGCGGCAAGCTCCTTGGCCGTGCCGATAACAATTGCAGCCTGCTCTGCGGCGGGCATCTTCGAGACAACGTCAAGTCCGATCCTTGTCCGCTTCTCTATCTCGTCGGCGAGCATATCACCTGCGTTGGTCATTATTTTCTTCTTGGGATCCAACACGACGATCTTCGCGTCCGAAAGATCGATCTTCTGCGCCGCCGAAGCCGTCGCTGAAAACGAAACCGCCAGTGCCAATGATAGAATCACAATCCTGCTCATAATACGTCTCCTAATTAAGCCAGCCTAATTAATCCCTTCGAGAATTACTTCTCTGTCATGTTCCAACTTCATCTTGTATCGCTCGGCGGTAATCTGAGCTATCGCCGCCACACGGGCGTCCTCATCGCCGAGCCTGCGAATCTTCCTGAACAGCTTCCTGATTCTTTTGCTGTCATTTAACGGCTCATCAATCAAATCCAGATTGCCCCCTCGCCTTGTCGATTTGGCCTGGTAGCGGTCCACGCTGAGCTGCATGCGGATACTCTGGAACAGTGCCTCGGCCATCTCGAAGGTCCTCGCCCTCCAATCGGCGGCTACCTTCTCCTTCTGAGCTTTGTTCAGTATCGCTTCGGCCTTGTCCATCGCCCGAAGAGAGCCGAGCTGTTCAGCGTTCCTCAAAACGTCCATAGCCTTTTCTTCAAGCTCTGTCTCGTATATCAACCTTCGTCGGGTATAAGCGTCGTAATAAGCCCTGTAAAGAGCCAACTGGAAACGCCAGTTAAGCTTCTCCTGAGGTGTCGCCTCGGTTTCCATCTGCTGGAATATCTTTAGCGTTTCATAGACTCCCACGTTTGTCAAAAGTGGCCCCTGCCAGTTTCTTTCCAGGCCGAGCAGACCATCCGCAAACCTTTCCGCGTACCTGCCGCTGATAAAGTACCGGGCATATTCTCTCAGTATGTCCTCGACCTTCATTTCCGGGTCCCAGCCAAGACAGGCCCATATAAACTTATTCACATCATCGTTCACACCTTCGCTGTAGGTAATGAACCCGCATGTATACTCATCCCAGTCCCTGAATATCTTCGCGTAACCCATAGGCCGCGGATTAATAGGCTCACGATAAAGTGTCACGTGATAGGCGGGGTCCCAGTCCGGTACCGAGTACTGAGCATCCAGACAGTGCGTAATATCCGGATAGCGCCTTATCGGATACTGTTTCGGAAGCTGCTTCCTAAGCTCGGCCAGAGTTGTTTCAACCTGCGGCCCGTACACAACTCCGTCCAGCCACTTGGGCTGCTCGTTCTGCAGAATATCGTAAAACACCTTTAGCCAGCCCACGGTCTCGTCATCATGGTCAAAACCCTGCGGCGATACCCACATCTCGGCATCAGGATGATACTTGTTCAAAACCCGCTTTTGTTTCTCCATCAAAGGCAGAAGCAGCTTTGGGTGAATCTCACCCGGGTCACCACCCGGCACGAACACCACATTGATTCTGGGAAGCTTACTGAAAACCTCGGCCCTTTCCGCCAACGCCTTGTTAACGGTCGCCTCGTCCAGGTCATCGTCGTCAACTACCGGATACCATATCCACACATCAAGCCCGTACTCGTCTGCCAGTCGTGACATCTCAATCATCATTTGCATCTTTGGCAGCGGAAAATGCGGACTGTCGGAATCGTCATCACTTCTCGGTGGGATAAGCTCCACGGCGTTGGTCCCGAATACTATCATGTCCCTGAAATACTGCTCCCAGATCTCGATGGTCCAGCCGTCATACGCATTAGTCTTCGGCCGATACCCAATTTGATGGCCACGCAGTGGATATTTCGGTGCAGTCGCTACCCTGAAATTGATGTCAAGCTCCAGCCTGTCCCTGCTCATTTCAAGTTCGCGCAACAACCTGCCGGCGGCATACAAAACCGCCCGGTCATCATAGCCGGCCAGACAAACCGTAGCCGCATCTCGCTTTGACCTGTCAGTCCAGACCGCGTAGGCGTCCGCCTTTTCAGGGACCGCAAAGAACTCACCGGGCTGATAAGACCTCTTTGCCAATTCCTTCGCTGTACCAACAACAATAGCCGCTCTATCCTTGCCCGGCATTTTCGAAGCAATATCAAGTCTTATCCTCGTCCTCTTCTCAATCTCGTCTCGGAGCATCTCGGCGGCTTTGGCCGCAATCGTCTTCCTGGAAGAGGTGACAATTACAGCCTCAGAAAGATCGACCTTCTCGGCAGCCAGGACTTGCCGGGCAGCAGCACCCGAAAACCCGGCAAGAATAACAAACAACAACAGAAACCGCAGTTTGTTCTTTTCGATTCCGCCCCGGGTCTTTAATAAATGTTCCATCTTATCTGTTCCTTCTGATTGGGATAAACTAACATATCATCATCGGATTCTGCTCAGCTATCATTACGGCGTAATCGATACGTTGTCAAGGTAATAAACGGCTTCTTTGACAGCATCACCGGCGTTTGGAAGGTCATTTTCATTTTCTCTCTGTCCTATGCCGAGCTTGCGATATTTACCTGTTCTGAAAGATATACGCTGCAGGTTGGCTGCTTTCTGCGCAAAAGCGGCTTTGCTTAAAACACTTTTACCGTTGACGGACACACTGAACTTACCTGCCGTAACATCTGCACTGACCTTAAATTTGAGCCACTTATCGGCCTGATAAGCCGTCACATCAACCGTCTTCTCACCGTCAACTACCTGTACCCTGCCGTTGTCACTGAGCGTCACACGAACGGGACGAGAACCCTTTTTACTAAGAAGCTCGATCTCCATACGGCCGTTACCTGTCTGCTTGGCAAGGATATCGAACTTGACCGTCACTGTACTGCTTTCAGGGAATACCCTCGTGGCCCTGGCGTAGTCGTAGGGCTCGGTGTCACTTAGTTTCAAACTTTTGTTCGCAGCGCTCGGGAATTTTGCCACCTCTACCTGTGCCCACTTGAGATTATAGACGTTCCAGTCGGTAACGGCTCCGCCGGGTTGCATCCGGTCAAAATTGTCGCTGACCCACTTATCGACCTTGTGCCGAATCGGCAGGGGGACCCGGCTTATCCATATATCTTCCTTGTTCATGCTGTAAGTCACCCACATATCATTACCGGGAGGATTACCGTTGCCCTGCGTGATTCCACGCACGTACTGCGGACCCACGTCTTTCGCTCCGCCGTCGTATCGCCGCGGCGGCAATTCTCCGTGGACACAGCTCATATTGCTGAATGACCTGCCGTCATCTGACGTAATCACAACCAGGGGATAACGCCATTCAAAATGCGGGTTATAAACAAGGGCGTAACGACCGTCATCTGTTTGCTGGCCCCACATCTTCGCGTGACCGACGATGACTGACGGAAGCTTCTGTATCTCTGACCAGCTCTTTCCCCCGTCTTCACTTAATGCGGTATAGCCCGCTTTGAACATTCCAACAATCTTTCCATCCTTCCGCGTGTACCAATTGAAGGCCTTGCACTTGAAACCTTCCCCTGACAGTACATAAAAACCATCCTCGCTGCGGTCCTCTTCCCACCACTGCTGGACCATCAGCTTATTGGCCATAAGCTCATCACACACCGCGATAAAACTCTTGTCGGGCGATTCCTTATAATAAGGATACGGTGTGTTTTTCTCATTCCAGCCTGCGTGCCGGTTGTAGCGAATAAAGTAAAGCGGCCCAACGGTACCATCTTTATAAACCTCACGAACGACCCGGCCTAATCCGTCACCCTCATTCGGTGAAGGATGTTTGCCGTAAAACGCCAGAACCAGCAAACGATTATTCTTCGATACGTAAAAACCCATACGCTGATGTGTTATCGTCTTGTGGCTGTCACCTTCCGGCTGGAATCCCGGGAAGATTGTCTTCGGCGTTTCCCAGTTCTTACCATCAACAGAACTCGTAATAAGTGTCTCCGTATTTTCGTCGTGCTCATTTGCTGGTGCCGCCAGGAATTCCAGGTAGTACTTATTATTCCAGTAACAGAGCATCGGAGCGTGAATGTAGGTATTCTTCAGTCCGTCGGTAAACTCAGGATGCGCGCGATTAGCGCGAAATACCTGGTAGTTCTGAACCCCAACAGTGGACGCCAGCCGGCCATCCTGGTGAGCAAGGTCCAGCGACTCGCTGCCCGTATCGTCA
>Ga0114918_10000622_pt1 | contig 30789 bp, 30 predicted proteins | sample LantaG_FD_87015 | JGI IMG/M metagenome (GOLD analysis project Ga0114918, IMG submission 87015) | Deep subsurface microbial communities from Baltic Sea to uncover new lineages of life (NeLLi) - Landsort_02402 metaG | ecosystem: Environmental > Aquatic > Marine > Oceanic > Sediment | place...
TCTCTCTCTCTCTCTCTCTCTCTCTCTCTCTCTCTCTCTCTCTCTTCCCCCTTCTTCCCTCCCACTCCCCCCCCCGGGGCGTTCCCCGCCGCGCGCGTCGCGGCCCCGGTCGCACGAGCACACGTCCGGACTCCCCTCCCCGCCGCTCTCCCGCTCTTCTCTCTCTCTCTCTCTCTCTCTCTCTCTCTCTCTCTCTCTCTCTTCGCCCTTTTTCCAACCAACTAACCTCCCGGTGAGGTACACGGCGGCGAGCGTTGCGGCCACGTTGGCGCCGTGCGCGCCCAGGAGCTTGGCGAGCACTCCCATTTTTTCTTTTTTTCGAGCCGGCAAATTGCGAATGCTTTTTTCTTTCCCTTCGAATTCTGAACTTTTCGACCTCTTCTCGTTCGACTTCTGCTTTTTTCTTATTTATTTTTTACACGCTTTCTTTCTCTCTCTCCCTCATATTCACTCCTCTGTGGCCTTCTTCTTCTTCTCGGGCAGCGGCGGCGGGTTGTCCAGCAGGTTTCCCCTGTACCCGAGCTTCTTCAGTAAATTGGCCGCCTGCACTGCGGCGTCGCGCTCGAGCTCCGCGAGCGCCTCGAGCTCGTCGCAGGCGCCGCCGACCGCGCGGCCGAGCGGGGTGTTGGACGTCAGGGAGTCGTTGGCGCCCCCGGGGACCTGGCGAAGAATCGGGGTTTTGAGTTTTTGTTTTGCGTGGTGTTTTCGTGTGAGTAAAAGAGAGCAAGAGAAAGAGAGAGCCGGACCGTCGGGGCTCTTTGAAGGGAAAGCGGAGCCGAGGAGAGCAAAAAACACGACGGCGGCGGCGCAAGCGGCGGCGTCGAAAAAAAAAGAGAAAAAACTAATTCTCCTCCTCCTTCTTCTACTCACCGTCCAGTCCTCGTCGGGCAACAAAAGCTCGTCCTCAGGGATATCCTCGATCTCCTCTGCGTCGTCACCCACCGAGTTGGCCTGAGGCGTCGAGGAGGACGAAGCAAACGTTTTCAATTGTCGTCGTCGTCGGAGGAGCGCCGTCGGCATTGTCATCACCGTCGATGTCTTCGAAGTCATGCTCCTGCTAGCGGCCTGGCGAGCCTTTCTTGAGCCAAACGCATGCTGCGATGAGCAAGCGCCTTTATGAGAGGTCACAGCCGTGGAAGAGCGCATCGTAATTCGGAGAGGGAAAGGGAGAAGAGGGAGAGCGCGCGACGCCAAGAAAGAAGAGAAAAAATTTCCTAGTGAGTTTGGCATCTCACTTTTTCGTTTTTCGAAAAAAACTACTCTCGCCATTCGTTCTTCTTCTCTCTCCTCGTCCGCGGGAAAGAAAAACTCGAATTCTCTCTCTTCCTCTCCCACCATGCGCACCGCCTGCGCCCTCAGCCCGGCTGTCGGCTGCGCGCCGTCGACGAGCGGGAGGAAAAACGCCAGCGCTGCGGCGCCGAACAGCTCGCATCGATCCAATTCTTCTCGCCGTTGTCGCCGTCATCGCTCGGCCGCCGCCGTCGTCGTAAAAGCTCAATCTTCGACCGACCTCATGCGTCTCCAGCCCTTCGACATCGACCCCCTGCCTCCGAGGCGCGGAACGATGCCCAACAGTTACCCCTCGGCGGTGCTTTCGGCGCAGGAGGTGAGGAGAAGAGAGACATGGGGGAGAGAGAATGAGAAAGAGAGATTGCCCCATTCGAAACGGCACGGCGGCTAGCTGTTTTCTTTTTTTCTTTCTTCCTTCTCAACCTCTCAACAACCTCTTCAAAACACCTTCTTCCACCTTCAGGTCGTCGAGGCCCTCGCTGCCGCCCGCTCTGCCGACCCGCGCAGGCAGCCCGCCCTCACCGCCTTCTACTCCTCCGAGCTGGGAGGGATCACAACGGAACCGGCCTTAGCAGTAGTCCACTTCGACGACCACTTGGTCCACCGCGGCCACGCGGTGTTCGACACGGCTCCCATCATCGAGGGGCGGCTCTACGCGCTCGACGACCACCTCGAGCGCTTTTTCCAATCGGCTTCTCGCGCGCGCCTGCGCCTTCCTTTCTCCAGGGCGCAGGTCAGGAGGACGATCCTCGAGACCGCGGCGGCCGGGAGGAAGATGGACGGTCACGTGCGCTACTGGCTTGGCGCCGGGCGTGGGGGCTTCGGCCTCGGCTCGCGCGAGTGCGCTCGGCCGAGCTTTTTCGTGGTTGCCTATGGCAAGAAGATCGACGGCAGCGACGACCTGCTGCTGGACGCCAGCGGCAGGAACCCCGGTGGAGTGTCTCTGATGACGGCCTTTGACGTCCCGGCCCCGGACCGGATGATGGCCGGGATCAAGTCGACAAACTATCTGAAACACGCCGTCGCGCAGTCTCAGGCCGAGGACGCCGGCTACGACTTTGGCGTCTTTGCGGCGCCAGACAAGGACGGCAATTTGTTCGTGACCGAGGGGGCCACCTGCAGCATCGGGGTCATCACGGCCGAGGGGGAGCTGGTGATCCCGCCCTTTGGGGAGGTGTCGCTGGCGGGGTGCACCGCCAAGCGCGTGCTCGAGCTGGTGCCGGAGGTAAGGAGAAGTTTTGGAGTTTTTGGATTTAGAACAAAAAAACTTTTTTTCTTCCTTTCAAAGAGAAGAAAAAAAAAAGACCGCTTTGCGGGTTGATGAGACCTTGACTTTTATCACCATCTTTCAACTGACCGGGCATTTTTGCTCGCCTGATTGATAAAACTGATCAATACAACAACGTCGCTATACTGACCGCAATCTTTTTCTATCGAGAAGAAAGAGAAAGAGAAAGAGAGAAAGAGAGAAGAAAAAACTCACCCGGAAAACAAAAAAATGACTTTCGAAAAAAAAAAAATTCAGTGGCTCGCCGCCGTCCCAGACCTCCGAGACACCATCACCTCCTTCGGCCAGCGCCCCTTACCCCTAGGAGAAGCCCGCCAGGCCCCGCACGTCTTCGTCATGAGCTCTAGCGCCCGCCTCGCGCCCGTCATCCGCTGGGACGCCGAGGTCGTCTCCGAGGGGATGCCATCGCTTCCCGTGCTCCGGCTTCGCGAGCTGCTCGACAAGGACAGGGACCCCGTCGAAGGGCCCGTGGGCTCTCCCGGGTATGCAGGGGCCGCGGCGCCGAGGAGGAGCATGCACGTGGAGGTGCCTTACGGGTTCATGACGGGGATGACGACGCTGCCGAGCGGGGAGTATAGTTGAAGGGATGAGAGGAGGAGGAGGAGAGAGAGAGGAGAAGAGGGAAGATAGAACGTTTTTGGAGAGAGAGAAATAAAACCGAAAAAAAGAAAACCTTTTTTTGATCTTTCGTTTTTTTAAACAAAGACAGAACCTGCTTGAAAAAAACGCCCCACGAAAAGCAAAGAAAACCAAAAAAACAAAGAAGAAAAAATCTCTCTCTCTACGCGTCCTTTTTCGAAGGAGCACTCCGCCTCGCCGCCGCCCTCGCCCGCAGAGCGCCGTGGCCCGTCGCCACCGTCGCCAACCCTACCGCGAGCAGCTTCGGTAAAAATTCTAACACTGTCATCCTCGCCCAGAACGCGACGTACGAGCAGAGCAGCAGCGCCACGCACGAGTGGAAGGCCAGCGCCGGCAGCGACGAAGACGTGGGCGAAGACCCCAAGGGGGCCGGGGCCCCGCAGAGGTTGAGCCCTGCGGCCTTCAGGGCCAGGGGCAGGAAGACCAGCAGCGGCAGCAGCACGGCGACCGTCGCGACGGCCGCGGCGGCGTCCGAGGCCGGCACGGCCGGCGCCCTCTGCGCGTGGACGATCTCGGGCAGCGCGTGCCCCACCGCGGCGTCCTCTGCCGACCCGGCATCTGCGGCCTGGACAGAGATGAAGTTGGGCTCCTTCTTCTTGGCGGCGAGGGCCGCCGCCAGCGACGCTGAGGAGCGGCCCCGGTGGTCGACCGAGGGGAGCTCGACCCGGGCGAGCCGCTTCCACCGCAGGGGAGCGTTCTTGCTGCCGCCGCCGCCGCTTCCTCCCGCTCCCGCGACCACTAACTCTACCTCGTAGGTGCCTCCGGCGGTGGTGCCCGAGGCCTGCTGCGCGGCGATGGCGCCGGCGGTGAGAGCGACGACGAAGGCTCCTGGCGGGGTCGAGGAGCCCGAGGGCGCCGCGGCGGGCGAGGCCGGGAGGTACGCCTCGTCGTCTCCGCTTCCGCCGCTTCCGCTCCCGCCGGTCACGAGCGCCGCGACCTGCAGAGGCTGCTCCACGAGGAGGTTCCCCGTCGCGGCGTCCACCAGCTCGAACTCGATCTTGAGCTTGGCGTTGGGCGAGGCCAGCAGCGAGAACGATTCGGCGGCCTGGTCAGGGAAGGAGACGGTCTTCGCCGCCGCTTCCGCCTTGCTGGCTTTTCCTCCTCCTCCTGCTCCGACGACGCTGATTTTGGCGCTCCCGCCCTTGAGCTCGACGCCGGCGCCCGGGAGGGCGACGCGGGAGGTCAGGGAGGCGCTGCCGGCGCCGTCTTCGCTCTCGGAGGAGATCGAGAAAGTCGCATCGAAGACCCCGCCTTCACCTCCCGTTTTCGAGAGAAGAGCCTTGCTGGAGTCGAGGGTCCAAACTCCGTCCCTGCGAGAGGTTAAGGGAATCGCAGAGGCGACCCCCTTCCCGTCTCTGGACAGAGAAGCCGAAACGGAGGCGCCGGAGGCGGCAGAGGCGTCCCCGCGGAGGTCGGTGAGGAGCAGGGAGGCAGCAGCGACGCCCTCGTTGCCGTTGTCGTCTCCGCCGTCAACCTTCCTCTGCCGCTGCAGGACGAGCGGCGCCGGGGAGAGCCTCTCCAGGGCCCGCACCGCCAGGGCCGCGGCCTCGGCCCCTTCGGGCGTGGCCAGCGCGGCACCCTTCGAGGCACCGAGGACGAGGCGGGCGAGCGAAGGAGAAGGGGACAGCGAGAGGGCGCGCGCGGCGGCGAGCATGGCGCCGGCACCGCCGTCGACGTCGGCGTCGAGGATCGGAAGTCCCAAACCTCCTGCTTCTTCTCCTGCCTCCAAGAGAGCTCTCACGACCCCGGAGGTCAGGGAGGAAGGGACGGAAGCTCCGGCCTCGGAGGCAGCAGAGGCCGCGACCACGGCCTGGACCGAAGCGACCGAAGAAGCGGGGCCCTCCTCGGGCCCAAGGCGGGCAGAGAAGAGCTTCTTCGTCTTCTTGCTGTTGGATTTGCTCGCCTTGAACGACGCGAGCGCGTCGGCCGCGGCCTGCAGGGCCGAAGCGTCGACCTGCGCACCCGAGGCGGCGACCTCCTTGGCGGCGAGCAGCAGCGACGAGAGCTCCTCCATGGTCTTGGTGCCGCCGCTCCGAGAGGAGAAGGACTTCAAGAGGGCGTTCGCGGCGTCCGCCGCGGCGGCCGTGGCCGCGGGGCACGAGGAGGCGCCGCCGCCGCCGCGGGCGAGCCGAGCGAGTGCGAGCGCGATCGACGGGCAAGTGATGGCGATGCCCTTCTTCGCCTTGGCGATTCCTTCCGCTGCCGAGCACTGTTCTCCCTGCGACGCCGGGGAGCCCAGCATCTCGAGAGCCGCGACCGCCGACGCGGCGGAGGAAGGCGGGCTGGGGGTTTGGGGACGGAGTGCGTTTGGAGAGAGAGGAGGGCGAAGAGGAATGAGTGTCGTTTTTTCAATGCCCCCATTGATCTCGTTTTTTGAAAGAAAACAAATTCAAACTCAGCAAACAAAACTACTCACATCGAGCTGAGATCGAGCGCCTGCAAGGAGCTGACGACAGCGGCCTCATCGCTGGGCGTGAAGACCTGTTTTGGAGTTGAGAGCGAGAGGGAGAGAGAAAAAGGGAGAAAGTGGAAAGTTGGTGAGAGAGAAAAGAGGGGAACGGCGCGATCGACCCGAGACACTCGATCGATTGGACGCTCTTTTTTCATTCTCTTTCTCTCTCTTTCCAACGCCGCTCTCTGGGATTCGCGGGAGGGGAAAGCATTCAAAACTCACAGAGGCGATCGCGGCATGTTCGTTGCAGAGCAAGAGCATCAAAATCAGGGCCAGAGCAGGCGCCATCGCTGACGAAAAGGCCCTCATTTTGTTTGCTTCTTTTTTCTTCTTCTTCTTCTTCGTCGTCGAACGAGAGATCTGAACTTCTAATTAAAAAAAAATCCCGGCTCTCTTTTCTTCTACTTTACACTCTTTCTCTTCGCTCCCCACCATCACCACCTCCACCACCACCACCACCACCACCACCTCATCTCATCCCTTCCCCGCGCTCGAACAAGCTGACCATCTGGCCCCCCGGGGCCACCACCGCGGCGACGGAACCCCGACCGGCGGCGACGCCGTGCCGTATCGCCCCGTCGAGCCTCCCGCCGGCCGAGAGGCAGCCCTCGACCGTGCGCTGCAGATCCTGGACCTCGAAGGCCAGGAACGGAGAGTGGCCCGTCGTGGTCTGGGCCGCGCCCTCGGCGTGCTTGATCGCGAGGAGCGGGAACGGCGGAGGAGGGGAAGCGGTTTTTTTTGAAGAAGGTGAAGAAGCGGGAGCGGAAGCGGAAGCGGACGAGGAGGCGCGGGTTTCTTCTCCTTCGTCATTCTCGTCGCCGCTCTTCCCGTCCAACCGCAGCGTCGCCCAGCGCTCCGTGGGGGCCCCCACGACCGCTAGGCCCAAACCACCGGGCCCCCAGAACTGCAGGGCGGCGCGCACGTCGGCGGAGAGGAGCATGACGTGGCGGAGGCGCGGGGCGAGAGCAGAAGAGGTCATTTTTTTTGGAGCGAGGTCGAGGTCGACGTCGAGGTTTTTCGATTGATTCAAAACGGCCCCCCTCGTGCTTCTCTCTGCAGCTCGAATTGCGATGGAAAGTTTTCGTAGTTGAAGAGTTCTTGAAGCGCTCTATGCCCCTGAGAAAGCGTCGAATCAATCGCAACTCCAGAACGAGCGCTAGCGAGCAGCGAGATGCGTTGCGAGCTGCTCTCTCGATCTCTCGAGTTCCGACGCCGAAGAAAAAAAAGTGAGAAAAAATTCTTTTCGACAATCCATCACTTTTTCTCTCTTCTCCTCTCTTCTCGCTCTCTCTATACCACTTCCTGATGCTCTCTCCGCTCTCTTGCCGCGCCGAGACGCCGGTTGTCGTCGCGTGAGCAGCATCATCATCGCGCAAAGAGAGGCAGCTGGGGTGCCCCTCCTGGGCTTGAGGAGTGAGAGAGAGCTCTTCGAAACAAATAAACTTTTCTCTCCATTGACATGGACCCCAACGCCCCTCCGTTTTTCCCGCAGAGGCCGATCTCCCCGGGCACCGCGGCGACCTCGGCCGCGGCCACTGCTGCGGCGGCCTCGGCGGCGGCGCGGGCGGCGGCGGCGAGAGCGGAGGAGGCCGCGGCGCAGGCCGCAGCGGCGACCTCTGCCGCCGCCGCCGCTCTCTCATCTGTCCCGGCGGCCGTCTTTGTTCCGAGAATCAACCTGAGTGGCGGGGCCTCAGCTGCTGCGGCAAATGCCGCGAGTGCTGCTGCTGCTGCAGCAGCAGCAGCAGCGTCGAGAATGACGACAGCGGCAGCAGCGCCTCCGACGGTCAGCTGGGCCGCCGTCGCAGCGGCCGCGGCCGAGAGAGAGGTGGCGAGCTCCCGAGCGAATGCATCGACGACGATGAGCAACACCGCTGCCGCCACCGCCGCCGGCGACGACGACTACGACGTCGACGACCTCGACTTTGACGATATCTTCCCGCGCCTCGCGACAGGGACGACGGCAGCGACGGCGGCAGCAGCAGCAGCAGGCCCCAGCAGCGGCTCATACGCGTCGCCGAGGATGAGCTCCTACTCCAGAATCGCGGCGGCGCAGCAGCAGCAACAGCAGCAGCAGCAGCAGCAAGGCTCTTCCTTCGGGAGCCCCCTCGTCGCAGCAACGACGACAACCTCTGCGTCTGCCGCAGCGGCCGCCCCGCGGCGCCCCGTCTCGCCGCCGGCGCTCCATCCGCCCGTCCACATCGGCTCGGCTCTCGTCATGAGCCCCAGGGTCGACCTGGACGTCGACCTCGAAGACGATGAAGGCGACGAAGGCGAGGGCGAATGCGAGGGCTTCCCCGGGAGGAGGAGGAGGAGGCGAGGAGGAGGGGAGGGCTCGCCCGCGGCCAACAACAACAACGACAATGCCGCTCGAGAGGAGGAAGAAGAAGAGGCCCTTCCTTCGACGCCTCCGCCTCCGTCTTCCGCTTCCGCTTCCGCTTCCGCTTCCGCTTCCGCTTCCGCGCGCCCGGCCTCGGCCTCCGTCGCGGCTCCCGTCAGGCTGGCCGCGCCAGCCCCTCACGCGGCGGCGGCGGGGGGCTCGGTCGGCGACGACGGCGGCGCCGGCAGGAGCGGCGGCGTCGGCGACAACGCCGAGGCCATCGCCGTCGCCGCGTCGCTGGCCTCGCCGAGGCCGCCCTGCGCCGCCGAGGTGGTGGCCGCGCTCGCCGCCGTCGACGCCGCTGCCGCGCCCCCGGGTCCCGCTCCTCCGGGGGTGCCGGAGCCCGCCGTCGTCGCCGAGGCGGCGGCGGCAGCGGCGTCGAGGGCGGCAGCAGAAGAGGTGGAGGTGGAGGTCGAAGGAGGAGGAGCAGAGGCTTCCGCTTCCGCTTCCACCGAAGCCGCCGCTGCCGCCGTTCCCGCTCTCCAGCTTCCCTCCGAGCCTTCCTCTTCTTCTGCTGCCGCCGCTGCTCCTCCTGCGGAGCAGCAGCAGCAGCAGCAGCAGCAGGCGCCGGGAGATGCTCCCCCGCCAAGGCAACAAAGAGTCGGCCCCGAGGACTTTGCCCTCCTCCGCGTCGTCGGCCAGGGCTCCTTCGGGAAAGTGTTTCAGGTCCGCAAGCGAGACACGGGGGCCGTCTACGCCATGAAGGTCATGCGCAAAGAAAAAATCCTGGCGCGCGACCACGGAGGCTACGTCAGGGCCGAGCGCGACGTCTTGACGGCCGTCTTCCATCCCTATATCGTCACTCTGCGGTACTCTTTCCAGACGAAGGACAAGCTCTATCTGGTGCTGGACTTCGTCGCCGGAGGGCACCTCTTCTTCCAGCTCTATAGGCAGGGCGTCTTCGGGGAGGAGCTGGCCAGGCTCTATGCTGCCGAAATCGTGCTCGCCGTGGCGCACCTGCACTCGCTGGGCTTTGTCCACCGAGACCTGAAACCCGAAAACGTTTTACTTGATGCGCGCGGCCACGTCAAAGTCACCGATTTCGGCCTCGCGAAGGGAGGGCTCGACGACACCGACGACAGGAGGACCAACTCGTTCATCGGCACTGTCGAGTACATGGCCCCGGAGGTCGTTGCGGGCAGGGGCCACGGGAAAGCTGTGGATTGGTGGTCTGTGGGCGTTCTGCTCTATGAGATGCTTACGGGACAGCCGCCGTTTCGAGCCAAAGGGAGAGCGGCCCTGGCAAAGCAGATCACCGGAGGAGGCAAGCTGAAAGTGCCCCCCTATTTGAGCCCCGAAGCCTCGTCGCTGCTGCGTGCCTTGCTGCAGAGGGAGCCGCACAAGAGGCTCGGCTTCGGCCCCGGGGGCAGCGACGAGGTGATGGCTCACTCCTTTTTCGCGCCGCTCGACTGGCGGGCGCTCTTGAGCTCCGACGTGCCGAGCCCCTTTGTCCCGGCCTTGCGGGCGCACGACTCGGTGGAGAACTTCGACAGGATTTGGACCGACCTCGAACCGGAAGACTCGCCCTGCGGCACCCCCAGGAGGCCCGTGGCCGCGGGCTTGACGGCGGCGAACGGGGCCGGGACGACGGGGAAGAAGAAGGAAAAGGGGACGACGACGCCGGCGACGGCGACCACCTCGGGCACGGCGACGCCCAAACTCCTCGTTCAGACAAAGCCCGGCGCGGCGGCTTCCGCGAAGAAGAAGATCCCTTCGAAGGCGCCGTCTCCCGCTCCGGGGTCGAAACCGGCCTCGGGCGGGAGAGGCGGCGGGGCGTCGAACGCCGTTTCTGATTCGGAAGAAGAGGAGGAAGAAGAGGGCGACAACGACAGCGACGACGACGAAGGAGAAGAAGAGGAGCAGCAGCTCGGCTCGCCTTACGGAGAGGAGGCCGAGGCTCTCTTCCGCGGCTTCTCCTACTGCGCTCCGAGCTCTCTGCCTGGTCTGGTGGAGAAGCTCCAGTCTGCCATGCTCGGCGTGAAGGAGAAAGCGGAAGGCGGAGGGGGCGGGAGTGGAAGCGGCGCGTGAAAGGAGAGAAGAGAAAAAAACTTCAACTGTAAATCTTAAACAAAAAAATGCTTTCTTTACTTTCTCCACTCTTTCTCTCTCTCTCTCTGTCTCTCTCTCTCTCTCTCTCTCTCTCTCTCTCTCTCTCTTTGAATTCTCTCAATCGAACGCTTCTCTCTCTCTCTTTCAGATCCCGAACTCGCTCTTGACGACGCCCGAAGACCAGCCCTTTCTGAGGAAAGGCAACGGGCCCGAAGGGCTCGAAGGCGAAGGAGCCAGCTCGGCGCGCCACTGGACTGCGATCGTCCCCCTCGCCGGCACGGAAGTAGCGGAGGCGTCTCCTCCAACAAGATCGGGCGCCGACGGAGGAACAGAAGAAGAAAAAGAAGAAGCAGAAGCAGAAGCAGAAGCAGCAGAAGAAGCAGCAGCCAACTCAGAATAGTAGCTCTCGATGCCACCGACGGCGCCCGGCGGCCAGTACTTGAACACCGCTCTCCCGACAATATTCTCCACCGGTAAGGGGCCCCACACGTGCGAGTCGTACGAGTTGTTCCTGTTGTCCCCGCACACGAAGACGCTGCCCTCCGGCACGATCAGGCGGGGAAGAACGTAGCTGGGCTTCTCGTTGATGAAGGGCTCGACGCGGGCGACTCCGTTGACGAACAGCATGCCCCTTTTCACCTCGACCTCGTCCCCGGCCACCGCCACCACCCTCTTGATGAACACGTCGTCGTCGAGCAGCTTGGCCAGCACCGATCTGTTAGCTTCGCCCTCGTGCCTGTCGAAAGGGGGGTGGAAGATGACGACGTCGCCGGCGCGCGGCGGCCTCGACCAGCGGTAGGTCAGCTTCTCGGCCACGAGGCGGTCGCCGACGTCGAAGCTCGGGAACATCGACAGCGACGGGATAAAGCGGGGCTCGGCGATGAAGGTGCGGATGCCGAGGGAGATGGCGAGGGCCGCGGCGTAGGTGATGAGGTCCTCGCGGTTGGAGGTGAGCCAGTTGCTGCTTGATGGAGCGGAGGTCGAAGATGAAGAAGAGGAGGCCGAGGCGTCGTCGTTGTTTTCGCCGCCGTCGCTCCCGCCGCCGTCGTCTCCGGTGGCTCTCGCCCTGGGCCAGGGAAGGCCTCGCCCTGAGCCTCCAGCTCCCCCAGCGATGCCGATATGGATGCTGCCACCACCTCTCAGAGACAGAGAACTGCGCGTGCGAGGAGGCGTGGATGCGGCGGAGAGAGAGCGATGGCAACGAGCAGATGACGATGATAACGGCGATGGCGACGACGGCATCATCATCATCGACTTTGCATCGATGACGACGCCGCGAGTTCTCTTGCTTTGTTTCCGTGCCAGGCTCGACGGGGCGAGCAACGACGAAGCGCGGAGTGCCCCCGACATCGCGAAACTCGATTTAGAAGCGTGGAGAGCGCGACTAGCAGCAGGAGATGGACTCGATTTTTTAGTAAAACTTGTTTCTTTTTTTTACCTCTCTCTTCTTTTTTGAAAAATGAAAAAAGAACTCTCTCTTCTCCTTCTCTCTCTCTCGCCAACGCCACCTCTCTCCTCCTCCTCCTACATGAACCTCGCGGTACCGTTCGGCACCTGCCCCAGCAGCTCCCTGTCCCCAAAGTTCTCGGCCTCGACCAGCACGCCGCTGCCGGCGGCGTTGGCGGCGTCGGCCGCCATCGCCGCGTGCCTCTGCACGAGCGCCTTGCCACGCAGCTCCGAGGCACCGGGAGACCGCTCGTAGCGAACCCCACCGAAGTTCTCGGTCCAGATCACCAGGCCGAACTTGGGAGACAGCCAAGGGTTGGTTCCGGATTTGCTCCCGCTCCCGTAGTGCCACGAGGCGTTGGCCGCGACGGTCACTGCCGGATTCGTCCACCCCTTGAAGACGACCGCGACGGCCGCGGCCTCAGGGCCCGCGGTCGCCTTGCACTTGAGGTTCTTGTTCGCCTGCCAGGCAGCGCCCAGCGCCCACGCCTGCGCCGACGCGGTCGGGTCGTCGGCCAGCGCGTGCGACGAGATCGACGCCGAGGTAGGGCGGGAGGATTTGCCGTCAGGCGACGACGAAGCGGAAGAAGGAGAGCTCGAACTCGAGCTCATTGGCGCTGCGACGGTCAGGCCGAGGTCGAGGTAATTGACGATTCCCAAAACGTTCCCGTCCTCGAAGGGGTTCTTGACGCCGCGCTGTAAGACCAGGTGCTGGTAGAGCGACAGAGCCAGGCTCGAGCCTTCCCTGAGCTCGAGCGCGGCGGTGAAGCCCGAGGCGCCGCCGAACTCGCGCTGCGGCGAGTAAGCCAGCGTCGCCGAGGGCCTCTGCAGCGCAGCCTGCACTGACGACGCGAGCGCATTGCCGGCTGTCGAAGAAGAAGGGGCAGCAGCAGCGCTTTTAGGGGGAGAGAGCGACAGCCCGGCGGTCATGGACCCGGCCCTGGCCACGGCCCAGGCCGTGCGTAAGGCCCCACCCGCCACGGGGTCGAGGATCACGCCGAGCGAAGCCTGCTCCGAGGAGTAGCGGGCGCCGACGGCGGCGTGGCGGAGCGCCGAGGAAGACATCGCCGCCGCCGCCGTCGTTCCCGCTGCTCCTCCTCCTGCTCCTCCTCCTCCGGAAGCCAAGACCATCGCGCCAAAGGCCCCAAACCTCTTGGAAGGGTCGAAGTAGCACGCCCTGACCTTCGCACAGGCCTCGTCGTCGGCGCTGGGAGGGAACAGCTTCGGCAGCAGCGAGGCCGAGGATCTCCCTCCGGCAAACACCTCGCCGGCGCCTTTCCCTCCACTCCCAGCCTTGATGTCAAAAAAGGACAGAGGGTTCTCGTCGGAGGGCTGGAACCTCAGCGTCGCAGCGACGGCGGGAACGAAGCCTCCGGGAGCACCGGCCGCGACCTTCAGCCTCGTGATGACGCGAGGGTCCTCGGCCGGCCTCAAGTCGACGCGGGACCACCCGCCGTCGTTGCCCTGAAGGTAGTCGTGGAAGAGCCACTTCAGGGCCGGGCGAGCAAACTGGTAGTGGTAGCCCGACTTGGCCATGCGGAAGCGGCCTCGGAAGTCGCGCTCGAAGATCGGGGGCACAAGGACGACGTCCGGCTCGGCGTCCTGTTTGTTGTTGGGGGTTGAGGTTGTTGGAAGAGGTTGAAAGAGGTTGACGAGGTCAGGTGGAGCAAATCAATCTTTGAATGCTTTTTTTTCTTCCTCTCTTTCTCGCCTCCTGCGACATATCTTCTGCTGGGTTTTCCCATCTTTTCTTTGTATGTCTGTCTCGATCTTTGATTCCTCTAGCTCTCATCAAGCAAAGAAGTTTGAGTGGAAAGCGGGTGTCGGAGAGAGAGAAAAAGAAGCTTGACTCGAGATCAAGTTTTTTTTTTCTCTTTCGGACTGCATTGCAAACTTTCGTCAAAACCTCCATCACTTTTGCTACTCCACCGATTCAAGAACGCACCTGGTGGCTGAACGCCGTGCCCATCGTGAAGGATTCTTTTTTCAGGTGACGAGAAAGAAGAGAGAGAATGAGCGAGCGAAAGAGCCTCACCCGCTTGTCGAAAAGAGAGCAAGTTTTTTTTTCGAACTTGTGCTCTTCGCATCACTTGGTTTTTTTTTCTGGTGCCGATCTCGCCTTCCCTTTTCTCAGCGCCGTCGCAGCGTGCCAAAGCTCAATCCCAATCCAAGCACACCGCTCACACGATCTACGAGACATATTCTTTGTGCTAGTCCATCGATCTCGTGAATCAGAACTCGGAAAAGAGAAGCGCAAAAAAAGAAAGCAGCAAATCGATTTACCGAGTCTCAATGTTTTCCTCGCGAACTCCACCTCCCCCACCCCCTCCTTCCTCCGCGCTCGCGGCCTTCGCCTCGGCCCGCCTCGCCGACCTCTCCCTCGCGTGGGACGCGGCCTGCGCCACGCTGGCAGGCAACCCGCCGCCGTTTTCAAGCGTCCCGAGGAAGGCGGTCGCCACGGGGCTCGCCGCCCTCGCCGCGCTCAACGCCCTGGCCCTCTGCGCGACCGCCCGTGGCCGAGCGGCCGTCGCCGCGGCGGTCGACACGGCCGTGGCCGTGGTCCTGACGGTGCTGCTGCTGGCGATCGTGCTGGGCTTACCTGTGGGCGCCCTGTACCTGGCGTGGAGGGCGGTCGGCTACTTCGCGGTCGCGGCGGCGCCGCTGTCGGCCAGGGCCGCCGCGAGGGTGTTTGGGGAGGCGAAGCAGTGACTTTTTCTTTTTTCTTCTCTTTCGTTTGTCTTCCTTCTGTTCTTTCTTTCTTTCTTCCTGAATTTAATACAAAATAATCACTTGTAAACACGCGGCTCGTTGAGAAGAAGAGGAGTTCAAAGAGAGAGAGAGAAAGAGAGAGAGAGAGAAAGAGAGAAAGAGAAAGAAGGCGTTGGGAGCGCCGCTCTGCCTTTTTGAAGTATCAATTTTCAAGTGCGTTTTTTTCTTTTTTCTTCTTTTTTTTACAATTTTTCAATCCCAAAGATCACGCGGCAGCCCCTCGTCAAAGCTACCCATCCCGAGGGTCAGCATCGTCTTTCGGAACTCGGCGGGCAGCGGAACCGAGAGGCGCAGCTTTTCCCGTTCTTCTTCTCCTTCTTTGTCACTCTTTCTCTCACCTCCGTCGCCGTCGTCGTCGAAGAAGCTCCGAGGGTGCCGCAGCTCCAGCGCCGCGGCGTGCAGCAGCAGCCGCGGGGCCAGCTCCCTGCCGTTCACCAGGGGGATGGGACCGTACAGGTCGTCGCCCAAGATAGGGTGCCCGCAGAAGGCAGCGTGGACCCTTATCTGGTGGGTGCGCCCGGTCTTGGGAGCGCAGGCGAGCAGCGACGCTCCGGATTCCAGCGAGCGCAGCGTCTCTTCGGCCGTGGCAAGCTCCCCCAGCGAGTAAAGAGAGGAGAAAAGATGAGAAGAAGGAGAAGACGGAGAAGAAGCCAGTCCTCCTCGTCCTCCTCGCATCGCGCGTTCCACGGCGGCGCCGTCGCAGCGGGCCAGGACGGCGAAGCGCGTGAGCGCGGGCTGCGGGGAGAGGTCGAGGTCGAGGTCGTCGCCGTTTCCGTTTTCGTCTCCGTCTTCTTCCGTTTCCTCGTCGCGGCTCCCTCTCGCCCCTCCCCCCTCGACCTCCTCCACCACGGCCCTCCTCCCCACCTTGAGCCCAGGGTGCCTCCCGATCGCGACGCTCACCTCCCACCGCTCCCCGACCTCTCGACGCCCTCCGGCGACGAGCGCGAGGTAGGTCTTTTTCGCGGTCCGCCCTCGGAACTGCGCCTGCAGCGCCGCGGCGGCCCGGCTGGTCTTGCCCATGACGACGACGCCGCTGGTGGCCATGTCGAGGCGGTGGACCGGGAACGGGAGGAGGAGAGGAGAGGGGGAAGAAGCCTCCTCTTCTTTTTTACTAGAAGAAGCGCTCCCGGTTTCTTCTCCTCCCTCGCTCCTGCTAGTACTGCTGCTGCTGCTGCTGCTGCTGCTTCCACTCTCCTCTTCTTTCTCCTCCTCATCCTCCGATCCTCGGTTCAAGTGCGCTATCGCCCTCGCCACCAGAGAGCCCCCTTCGTGCCTGTGTTTGGGAGCAGTGATGATCCCCGAAGGCTTGGCCAAGGCCAGCACGAACTCGTCCTCGAAGACGACGTCGGCGCGCGGGGCGTCTCGGTCCGCGACCAGCGGCGTCGCGCGCACCGCCAGCTTGAGCGACGACGCGACGCGCCTCTCCGGGAGGCTGAGAGCCAGGGCGACGTCGCGGACCGGCATCCGCGAGAAGGGAAGAGGAGAGGGTTTCCCGTTCTCGTCGTCGTTGCTTTCGTCGGCGTCGTCGGGGTTTGGGTTTGGCGGCGGCGGAGGCGGCAGCGTCCGGAAGCTCAAGACGAGGATCTTCTCCCGCAGGGCCTCCTCGGCTCGCTTCGCAGAGTCCAGAAGCCTCTCTGCCGCTGCTATCGACTCGGCAGAGAGAGCAGCAGAAGAGGAAGAGGAACCGGAATCAGAAGAACTAGAACTCCCTCCGGCCTCGGCGTTGCCGGTCGCGTCCCTCCAGGCCTCGGGAGCGATCAAGTCGGGGCAGCACGCCCTGAGGTGGCGGGCGAAGACCCCCGGGCGCACGCAGCGCGTGCCGCAGGCGGGGCAGGACCAGTGCGACGGGAGGCGGGGCTTTGGGGGGCTCGCCGCTCTTCTTCCTCCTCCTCCTCCTCCTTCGCGGCGTTGTTGGTGTTGGTGTTGCTGCTGCTGCTGCAAAGAGGTCGAGGAAGAGCCGTCGTCGACGCTCGCCGCCGCCGCCGCATCTGATGCTCCTAGCCACGACCGCCGCCGCCTCTGCTGCTGCTGCTGGGCAGCCTGCCACGCTCGCGCCGAGGGATCCAGAGGAGTTCTACATGCCGCGTGACCTCCGGCGAGCCCCAGCAGCGCCGCTCGCGCTGCCAGGGCGCGGCGGGCGAGCGCGAGGCTCATCTCGGAATTGAGTTTTTTTTCTTTTCTTTTCTTTTCGATTTTTTGATTTTCTTGCTGCTGTATTTTTTCTTTTCAAACTCTTTCAACGCCTCAAAAAGTAAGGGGATTCTGTTCTCTCTCTCTCTCTCTCTCTCTCTCGTTTCTCTCTCGTTTCACTCACGCATTTAAAAAAAAGACTCCCTCTCTCTATCTGAATCAAAAAGCAAAAAGCAAAAGGACTCCTGCCACTGCTACCACCACTATCATCAAGGGCAGTAGGGCGGATCGCTCTTGCTCCAGTCGAAGATCTGTTCCCACTGCGCCGCGCTCCCGTCCCAGCTGCAGTCCCGCGCCATGCACCTCGCTCGCAGCCTCCCGAACGCGTCAGGGTGGTCCCTGTACATCGTCAGCGCGTGTCCGCAGGCGGCGATGAACGCCTCGGCGTTGCAGGGGGAGAAGGTCCAACCCGTAGAGCCGTTGGTCTCGTCCAGGGGGTCGTAGGGGACGACAGTGTCCCTTAATCCACCGGTGGCGTGCGCCACGACCGGCGTGCCAGCCAAGAACGCATACATCTGGTTGAGCCCGCAGGGCTCGAAGACCGAGGGCATCAGCAGGACGTCGGCTGCCGCGGTAAGGCGGTGGGAAAAGGGCACATTAAAACCGACCCACGCCCTCGCCGATTCGGGGTGCGCAGCCTCGAGCGACCGGAGTCCGTCCTCGAGTCGAGGGTCCCCGGAGCCCAGCAAGACAACCTGCGCTCCCTGACTCACCAGCCAGGGCGCTGCCATCAGAACCAGGTCTGCTCCTTTTTGAGGGTCGAGCCTCCCGATGAATGCGAACAGCGGGGCGTCTGGCTTGATCGGTAAGCCCAATTCTTTCTGCAGGGCAGCCTTGTTGGCCGCCTTCCCTTCCTCGACCGTCGACGCATCGTATTTCTTGTAGAGGTGCTTGTCCGTCGCAGGGGACCACTCCTCGACGTCGACACCGTTGAGGACACCGTCCAGCACATAGGACCTGGAACCCAACAAGCTCTCGAGCCCGCATCCCCCTTCGGGCGTGGTGATCTCCCATGCATAACCCGGAGAGACGGTCACGATCCTGTCTGCCGTCGTCAATGCGGCTTTCAAGGTATTAATCGCCCTGCCTTCCTCCTCGTAGCTCCCCATGCGCTGGTGCGGAGGGTACTGCCACTCCATCGCTCCGTACCAGTTGCCCGGAACACCAAGAGACTCGAAGGTGGACGGAGGGAACACGCCCTGGTGGATCAGGTTGTGGATCGCGGTGACGGTGCGCGCGCCGCGGTACACCCCGTGCGGCCTGAAGCGCGACGCGAGGTAGACGGGGACCATCGCGGCGTGCCAGTCGTTGGCGACAAACACGCACGAGTCCGGGTCATAGGCGTCCGGGCCGAACTGCTCCGGGAGCTCCGCTCGCAGGCGTAAAGGCGCTTCCAGGGCAGCGAGCGACAGCAGCGCGAAGCGGAACTGGTTGTCTCCGTAGCTTCCGGCGGCATCGGAATAGAAGCCTCCTCCCGGGCGCGGGTAGGAAGGGTGGTCGACGAAAACGTAGTCGACCTGTTGTTGTTGTTGTTTATTGTTGGTGGTGGTGGAGGAGGGGGGGAAAGAGAAGAAGTGAGTTAGACGAAATAAGAAGAAAGAAAAAAAAACGAAAAATTTCGGGAAAAAAAAACCCGAACTCTCTCTCTCACCCCGTCGTTGGCCCTGTGCGCCAGGTAGTACCCCACGGTGTTCCCGTTGCAGTCCGCGTTCACGCCCGTGTACTCCGCGTCCGGGTACTCGGCGTACCTGGGGGCGACCACCATCACGCGGTGGCCCCTCGCGGCCAGCGCGGCCGGGAGAGCGCCGCAGACGTCGCCGAGCCCTCCAGTCTTGGACCACGGTGCGACCTCGGACGAGACGAAGACGACGTCGTGGAGCCTGGTGGGCTTGGCCTTGGAGGCCCCGCGGCCGCGGTTGATGGTGGGGCGGGCTCCCGTTGACCCTCCTCCTGCTGCTGCTGCTGCTGCTGCTGCTGCTGCTGGGGAGGAGGAGGAGGAGGCGACGACGGAGGTGGTCTGGAGGAGGGGAGAAGCGGCGGAGGAGGTTTCTTTCGTCGTCGTCGGGGCGGCGGAAGCGGAAGCGGCGGAAGCAGAGGAGGCAGAGGCTGCAGAGGACGAGGAGGGAGAAGAAGACGACGACGACGGCGAAGACGAGGAGGAAGGCTGTGCCGCCGCGAAAGAGGGACGTCTCCTCGCGCGGAGGCAGGAGAGCGCCGGCATGGGCGTGAGCTGTTTTCGTTGGTGGAGGTGGTGGTGGCGGAGGAGGATGAAGGGGTTGAGAAAAGAGGGCAAAGGAAAAGAGATACTTAGAGCCAAGCGAAGAAAAGAGCGAAAAGAAGAGAGAAAATAAAAAAGGCGCTGCGACGATCTCTCACGCGCGCCCTCGCTCGTTCTGCGTCTCTGCGTGACCGATGCCCCTCAATTGCGTTCCCGGAGCGGAGAGCACGTCGAGGAGTCCCGCTCTGCACGCGAAAACGCGCGAACAACGGAGCTCTGGCGGTCGGAATCGCCAGCCAAGAGGAGCGAGAGCTTGTCGACCGTCGATGGGCAGAGAGATGCCCTTCTTCTCTTGCTCTTTCTCTCACTCTCCAGTCCCTCCTCCTTACCAGCGCCGCCGGGCGCTGCAGCGCCGTCGCGCCTCCCGCTCCAGCGAGGGGGAGGACGCGCATGTGTGCGTGTGTTGTGTGCGTGGACTGGGGGGGGGCAAAGCGCTGCTGAAGGAGGCGCAGGGGTGGTTTTGGATGCCCGCGGAATTCACGAAGAGAAAGCTCCCTCGCACGGAACGAAGCAGAAGGTCCAAGAGCGGCGGCGGAGAAAAAATGGAAAAGAAAGGAAGAAAAAAATCACTATTTTTTTATCTCTTCGACACGAAGGGAAAAGAAGCAGCTGCCTCTACTTTCTCTCTCTTCCTCTCCTCCACAAGGATGAATTCGCCTCTCACGATGATGAGATCTAGCAGCAGCGGGAGCCTGGCGGCGTGCAGGCGAGGAGGAGCCTCGAGTGCCCCTCGGTCATCGACACTGGGTGTCTGCCGTCGTCGCCAAACGCACGTCCCGAAACGAATCGGCCCCGTCTCTGCGCTCGGCCAGGTACGTCGCTTCTGAGCATTTTCAAAACCCCATTCTTGCGCCAGACCAAGCCCACGATCGATATCGTGCCACAGAGCTCGAATGGGGGAAGAATTTATCGCTGCTGAGCTCGCTAGGGGGTGGTAGATGACTCGCACGAGTACTTCTCGAACGAAATTTTTGTCGTTGGCGCCGTGTCTGCGACGAGCTCGCGCTAAAACCTCTCGCTTTTCCGCTCCTTCCAAGCCACCTCTTCCTGACCCCCATCTACCCTCTTCTCAATCCCAACGTGACAACACAGGCCAATGACGATCGCGAGCCTGGAAGGCAGCAGCAGAAGACGGCCGCGACGGCGTCCGCAGAGGCAGAAACGTCGTCTACGGACGAGGAGAGAGCGTCGACGATTTCAGCGACGACGTCGTCGTCGTCGATTCAGCTCGAGTCTCCTTCCTCGACGGGGGAGGTCCTGGCCGACAGCGTGCGTCGCAGGGCCGCCGAGCGCCGAAGGTAGGTCGTCAATTGTGGATCCTGATTGGTCGCAAATCGAAAGAGAGAGGGGAGAGAGCGCGAGATTGAAGAGAGGGACCTTTCGAGAAAAAAGCGAGGGCAAATGAACAAAAAAAATCGACGGTGGTCGTCGACGCCGGGCTGTCGCTGCCTTGCATTCTCTCTTCACTCTCAACCCCGACCTCCTCCTCCTCCTCGCCTTCTTTCTCTCCTCCAATTCCATCTCCTCCACCAAATATCCACAGGGAGCAGCTCGTCTACAAGTTCTCTGCCATCGCAGCCACCGTCGGCATCGTCGCTCTGGCCGCGTTCGCGGTCCACGCGCGCTTCTCTTGGATGCGCGAGGAAGGGGACGTGCCGGCGACGGAGGCCGCGGCGACGATGCTGCTGGCGCTCGGGGGGATGGTGAGTAGTGATGAGGGGGGTGGGGCTTTTTTGCTTTTGGAGTTTTTTGAGAGCACGATGGCTCGTTCGACGACGCGGAAAGAGAAAAGAAAAGAGAGAGAGAGTGTTTTTCTCGAACTCAGAACGAAGAACGAAAAAAAAAACCCGACTCTCATCTTCCCTTTCTTCTCTCTCTTCTTCCTCTCCCCCTCTTCTCTCTCTCTCTCTCTCTCTCTCTCTCTCTCTCTCTCTCTCTCTCTCTCCGTCTCGAAAAAAAGGTCGGCATGGAGTTTTACGCCCGCTACGCCCACAAGGCCCTCTGGCACGACAACGCCGCCGGCTGGTCCCTCCACAAGTCCCACCACGAGCCGCGCACGGGGCCCTTCGAGGCCAACGACATTTATGCCCTGGCCAACGCGCTTCCGGCGACAGCTCTTTGCGCCTACGGCTTCTTCACGCCGACGCTGACCGGAGGGCTCTGCTTCGGGGCCGGGTTGGGGATCACCGTCTTCGGCATCGCCTACATGTTCGTACACGACGGGCTGGTCCACCGCCGCTTCCCCGTGGGGCCCATCGCGCAGGTCCCCTGGCTGCGCCGTGTCGCGGCGGCGCACAAGCTGCACCACTCGGGCAAGTTTGGCGGCGACGGGCATGGGAGCGGCCTGCCCTACGGGATGTTTTTGGGCCCGCAGGAGCTGGAAGGGATCCCTGGGGCGGTCGAGGAGCTGGACAGGCTTGTCGAGGCCGCGGAGGAGGCAGAGAGGGCCGCGGCGATGCTTGCTGCTGGAGGAGGAGGAAAGAAGTAAAAAAACTCTTTCGCAAAAACCAAAAAAAAGAAAAAGAAAAAGAAAAAAAACTTTTTTTTTCCATTTCAAAAACAACCTCCGATTTTTTTTCCATTCACCGCCAAAACTTCACCACACCGCAACACAGATCGCACTTGTAACAAAAAAGAAAGAAGATAAAAGAAGCCTTTCAAATCAATCCAGTTCATCAAGTGTGTGTTTGCAAGTTGTTTTTACATTTTTTTCATTTTCATTTTCGTTCTCTCTTTTCTTCTCTCTTCACCTCCTCCCGACGACGACGTGCCCAACCTCGCCTCCGCTCGCGGCGCTCGCCCTGTGCCTCGCGAAGAACGCCGGCGCGATCTCGGGCAGCCAGCTCGCATCGACCACCGTGACCCCGCGGGCGTAGTCCCTGGCCGTGCGGAGCAGCTCGTCGAAGACGATGCAGGCCGGCGGGGGAGGGCCGCGGCGGCGCTGCTGCTGCTGCTGCTGTTGATTCGAAGAAGACCTTTCGCCTCCACCGCTCCCGACGCCGCACAGCACCGACGAAGGGTGGATCGCGACCTTCGCGCCTGTCGCTATCACGTGGTAGGAGCCGTCGGGCGAGCGCAGGGCCGCGTGGGCGAACAGGCCCGAGGCGAGCGCGCGGCGGAGAGGGGCCGTGTCTGCCGGCGGCTCGGGCGCGTCGAGGTGCGAGTCGTCGGCGGTTTCACCTTTCGTTTCGCCTTCCTTCCTCTTCTTCGCTGCTATCCCTCCTCTCCCTCTCACCAGCCCCAGCCCCACCAGGTGGTCCAACAGCTGCCCGTAAATGTCGACCGCCTTCCTCAGGGCCCGATACGAGAAGTAGAAATCGGAGCACCAGCCTTTTCGGGCCTCGGGCGGCGTCGCCTGGAAGCCCCGAAACACGCGGAGCGCGGTGACGGCGTCGCCGTCGCCGCGCGCCGCAAACCTCGCCCGCAGCTCCGCGGTGCGCTCCCTCCTGCTGGGCGAGTCGAGGAAGACCTGGTCGGTGGAGACCATGGCGACGACCGCCGCGGCGTCGAGCGTGATCGGAGAAGAAGAGGAAGAGGTTTTGGAATTGTCTTGGCTCTCGCTCTCGCTGTCGTTGTTGTTGTTGTCCGCGACTGCGGCGGCGAGGAGCACCCGCGCGAGCGGCGGGTCGACGGGCAAGCGCGCCATCGCCGCTCCGACCTCGGTCAGCTTGATCCTTTGTTGATCCCCGTTTCCTGCCCCTCCCACTCCGCGGGGGATCTCAAAGGCGCCCAACGCCACGAGACTCTCAACGGCCCTCAGCAGGGCTGCAGCGGGCGGCCTGTCCATGAAGTCGAAGCGGAGGGGGTCCCTGACGCCCAGCGCGGCGAGCTGCAAGACCGCGCCGCGGAGGTTGACCCGAGCGATCTCGGGCAGGGTCGTCGCGGCGAGCCCGCAGTAGCTCTCCTCCGTGTAGAGCCTGAAGCACTTGCCCGGCGCCTCGCGCCCCGCTCGCCCGGCGCGCTGCTTCGCCTGCGCCTTCGAGACCGGGACCACGGCCAACAGATCGGCCCCGCGGGCGGCGTCGAACGAGCGGAGCTTGACGAGGCCGCTGTCGACGACAAAGCGGACCCCGGGGACCGTGACACTGGTTTCCGCGACGTTTGTCGCCAAGACGACCTTCCGGGTCTGCGGCGGCGGAGCGGCGAAGGCGGCCGCTTGCGCATCTGCCGAAAGAGCAGCGTAGAGAGGGACGACGAAAAGCCTTTCGTTCCTCGGGGAGAGGAGAGGGGCGGTGGAAGAAGGGTTGGAGTTGGAGGAAAGAGACGAGATCATCGTCTTCGTCGTCGGGTTTTGTTGTTGCTGCCTCTTGCTGCTGCTGCTGTTGCTGCTGTTGTTGTTGTTGTTGTTGCTGCTGCTGCTTTCACCCCTGGATCGATCCACCAGCAGCCTCGCCAGCGCCTCGATCTCGTCTTGGCCCGTCAGGAAGACCAGGATGTCCCCGGGGGCTTCCTCGGCGTGGATCTGCAGCACCGCGCGCAACGCGGCGTCGACGTAGGAAGGCTCCGGAGCCGGGAGGTAGCGGATTTCGACGGGGTGCGCGCGCCCCGGGACCAGCACGACGCGCGCGGGAGCTGCTGCGTTTGATGATGATGGAGATGCTGCTGCTGCTGCCGGCGAATCGTCGTCGTTCTTGGAGCTCGAAGAGGACCCAAAGTACCTGGCCGCGGCCGCGGCGTCGAGCGTCGCGCTCATCACGACGACCTTGAGCGGGCCCGCAGCCGCAGCCGCCGCCGCGCCGCAAACTTCTTCTCCTTCTCCTTCTTTGCCTTTGACTTTGCCTTCGCCTCTGCCATGCCTCCTCCTCCTCCTCTTCTCCTGCGCCTCCTTGACCAGCCCAAACAAGACGTCCGTCTGCACGGTCCGCTCGTGCGCCTCGTCGAGCAGCACGGCCCCGTACCTCGACAGCAGCGGGTCGAGCAGCGCCTCGCGCAGGAGCATGCCGTCCGTCAAAAACTTGATCCTGGTCGAGGGGGAGGTCGCGTCGACGAAGCGGACGGCGTAGCCCACCTCCCCGCCCAGGGCGGAGCCGCGCTCGGAGGCGACCCGGCGAGCGACGGTGGAGGCCGCGACGCGGCGGGGCTGCGTGACCGCTATTCGAGGAGGGTGAGAGGGATGCGAGTTGTGCCTTTTGCTGCTGTTGTTCTTTTCGTTTCCATTTCCGCTTCCGCTTCCGCCGGCGAGCCCGGCGTCCAGCATCAGCTGCGGCAGCTGCGTCGATTTGCCGGAGCCCGTCTCTCCGACGAGGATGACGGTGTCGTGCGCGCGGAGCTGAATGGGTGAAATAGAAAGGGAGGAAAGAAAGAAAGAAAGGTGAGAGTTTGGTTTGGTCCTAGAAAAAGAAAAAGAAAAAAGATGATAAATAAAAGCCCCATCAACTCCTCTTAATTTTACCTCTGCCAGCAGCTGCTTCCGAGCCAGCCAGATCGGCAGCGACGCCCTCTCGGACTGGAAGCGCGCGACGCGGTTTGGGGAAGGGGCCGCTGGTAAAGGGGAAGCAGCGGTCGGGATCGGGGTTGAAGAAGAAGTGGAGGTGCCGTTTCCGACGCCGCCGACGAATGCGTTCCCATTCCTCTTGTTCGAGCTCGTACTAGTGCCGTTGTTTGGGTCCAGCGCCTGCTGATGCTTTCGCTTCTTCATGCGGGCGCAAGCGAAGCGAGAGAGCGTGGGCAAAAGGCGCTGCTGCGCGCGAGAAGAAGAAAAAAAGAAGGAACAAAAAGTGAAAAGAGCATCGATTTCCGCTTCCTCGCTTCACACAGCCGTCGTTTTTTCTTCGCTTCTCTCTCCCGACCTTGCGCTTCTCGCTCCTTGTTCTTTTTCTTCTTTCTTCCTCTCCCTCTTTCTTTCGCATCTAAAGCTCCATGGAAGCGACGCGAGCAGCCAACAGGCAGCGTGTTCTTCTCGGCCACCTCCTCCAGGTAGGAGAAAGGGAAGAGCGTCGTTGGCGGCTGCTGCTGCGGTGGAGAGGGGGAGAGCGGAAGAAGAAGCGAAGAAGGGAAAAAAACGTTGGCATTGGTTTTTTTTTGACGTCTCCCAATCCCTTCCTCGCCTTTCGTCGCCAGCTCACGTTTAAAACTCTCCTTTCTCTTCTACCAACTCTGACGCACAGGCCGACGGATCCTCTAGCATGCAAGTGAGTCAGAATTGAGATCAGAATAAAGCGGAAGGAGAAGGAGGAGGAAAAAGAGGGGCCTTCAAGGATCGAGTTTGAGATCAACGGCGATGCGGCGGCCCTGACGATGCGCTGGCGTTTTTCTTTTTTGAATGCTATATGCTCTCTCTCTCTGCCTCGTTTTCAACTGTCTCCTCTTTAGCGATGCCACGCCAACAATACAGAGTCATCTCTTGTGTTTCCTGCGCGTGTCGATCGTGGAATAGGGCGACGAGAAGGCTTACATGCCCTGCAAACAAAGGCTCCATTCGATGCTCTCTTTCGATCTCGAGCTGACTCATTCTTTTTCAACCTAAAAAAAAACTCTTCTCTCTCTCTTTCTCCAAAATAGTCCCAGCAGTGCGCCGCCGGCGACTCCGCGGCCTACGCACGCCGCAACTCGACGCTCGACGACGTCGTGATCGTGTCTGCGCTCAGGACGCCCATCACCAAGGTAAGGAAATTGGAGGAGGGAGGTGTTTTAAAGAGGGAATTTGTTTGACCTCGACCTCGACCCTCTCCCTCACCCACCACCACCTCTTCCACCACCTCCCTCCTCCCCCACCAACCAAACAAACAGGCCAAGCGCGGCGGCCTGAAAGACACCTCCCCGGACGACCTCCTCTCGGCCGTCTTCGAGGCCACGCTGCAGCGCACGGGCGTCGACCCCAAGGACATTGGCGACATCGTCATCGGCTCAGTGCTCGGCGACTCGTCGCAGCGCGCCATCCAGTGCCGCATCGCCGCCCTGCTCTCCGGGATCCCGGATACGGTGCCGATCCACACCGTCAACAGGCAGTGCAGCTCGGGCCTGCAGGCAATCGCGTCCGTGGCCGCGGCGATCAAGTCGGGCTTCTACTCGGTGGGGCTGGCCGGCGGCGTCGAGTCGATGTCAACCAACCCGATGGCCTGGGAGGGAGGGATCAACCCGCGCATCTCCGAGAACGAGAACGCGCAGAACTGCCTGCTGCCGATGGGTGCGTTTGGTGATGGATTTTTTCGTTTTGGAGGGGGGAGAGAGAGAGAAAGAAAAAGAACGAGAGAAAGAGTGGGTAAAAGAGGAAAAAGGCGCGCGAAAGAGTTTTTTTGCGCATCATTTCCCGTCGCTTCCTCGCCTTTGTTTCGCTCGCTTTTGTTTCCAATTACTCGTTCTTTCCTCGCGCGAATTTGATGCTTTGTTTGAAGGGAAGCAACGCGGTGGAAGAGGCGCAAAGGGCTCGAAAACCGGCGAAAAAGGTCGAAAAGAACAGTTTTTGCTCCCTGGACCCTCGTTCCGGGCTTTGTTTCCGCTCGCCCTTGCGGCCACTGTTGCGTCTTGACTCCACCGAAATACCGAGAGTGGTTTTGGGGAGATCGGAGGCGCGCAAGTGGCCTTTCAGGCGCGAAAACGGCGGAGCTCGCACGAAAAAAACAAGTTTTCGCCTTTGTTTCCGATCTCTTGCTCACCTTTCCCCCCTTCCCAAATTCACTCCAGGCCTCACCTCCGAAAACGTCGCCGCGCGCTACGGCGTGGGGCGCGACGTCCAGGACAAGCTCGCGGCCCGCTCGCACGCGCGCGCCGCCGCTGCCCAGGCCGCGGGCCGCTTCCGCGACGAGATTGTCCCGGTCAAGACGAAGATTGTCGACCCCAAGACCGAGGAGGAAAATGCCATCGTGGTCTCCGACGACGACGGCATCCGCCCGGGCGTCACCGTGCAGTCCCTGGGGCAGCTGCGCACAGTCTTTAAGAAGGACGGCACGACAACTGCAGGGAACTCGTCGCAGGTGAGAAAGAAGAAGATGAAGGGGTTGGAGGAGGAGTGGTGGTGGAGGTCGAGAGAGGAGGTCGAGAGGAGAGGTTGAGAAGAAAAAGGCGCCATTTCGTTTCAAGCTCCCGGTATTTTCGAGGCACCTTTTTGCACCCGCGAGCGCTCTATAGCGACGAGCACGATGTGCTTTTTCAATTGGTGGTGGAGAAATAGTCTCATTCGGAGAGGAAGGGTGTTTTTTCGGAGAGCGGGGGCGGGGAAGCAGCAGAGAGACTGACAGGTCGTCGCCGCGACGACCTCGACGCTCTGTTGACAACGACGCGAGTTGCTTTCACGCCCCCAAAAATTCGAGTCGCCTTTTCGTCTCCATCCCTGCCCAGAGCGACCCTACGTGACCCCCTGAAGCTCACTGGATGGGTGCGGAAACTTCAAAACTAAATCTACAGGTCTCTGACGGCGCTGCTGCTGTCTTGTTGATGACGCGCGCCGAGGCGCTCAAGCGCGGCTTGCCCGTTCTTGGAATCTTCCGCTCGTTCGCCGCCGTGGGCGTCGACCCTGCCGTGATGGGCATCGGGCCTGCCGTGGCGATCCCCGAGGCGTGCCGCTTGGCCGGGCTGAGCGTGGACGACATCGACCTGTTTGAGTTGAACGAGGCGTTTGCGAGCCAGGTGAGTTGAGGAAAAAGTGAAGAGTTGAGGGAGAGATGGAAAACAAAAAAATCGAAACACCCTCTTGAGCGTTCGCATTTGCCGCGACACTTCGCATCGCAAACAACAACGCCACATTCCCTCCGCCATCAAAAGTGCGCACCGCACGGCCCCCTCCGCAATACTTTGCGGCGAATTCGAAGAAAACACACAAACTTCAAATCTCCGCACAACTCACCCTTCCACTCGCTCTTCTTCGCATTTTCTTCGCGCTTCTCCGCACCACACAGGCCTCCTACTGCGCGGCCAAGCTCAACCTCGACGAAAACAAGGTCAACCCCAACGGAGGCGCGATCGCCCTGGGCCACCCGCTCGGCGCGACCGGCGCGCGCTGCACCGCGACGCTTTTGAGCAAGATGAAGAAGAGGGGAACCTCTGCGCGCTTCGGCGTCGTGAGTATGTGCATCGGGAGCGGAATGGGCGCCGCTGCGGTGTTCGAGAGGGGAGATAACGCGACGGACCTGGCCAACGCCGCGCCCGTCGCGGGCGCGCAGGTGCTCTTGTCCCGCGACGCGGTGCTCTAAAGTGTTTGCAGTGCGACGATGATTCTATTAGACGCATGCGCGTCGGTTTTGGTGCGGCGCAAGGGCCTCAAACTTTACTTGACGTGTTTACTTGCTTTCGAGTGTTTTTTATTTCCCCTTAGGACTTAGGCCGTTTTCTTAGCTTTCCGTGTAAACGAGATCCGAGTGGGTTTCGATGAGTCATTCTAAGAACAACGTGGAGAACGCCGCCGCGGGAAGCGGAGAAAGATGAGGAAATGGTTTGCGGAATTGGATGGTAAGTTGCGCAAAGACTGCTGGTTGGGGGTTGTTCTGCTCCGCGGATACGCCGCATTTCTTGCTAGTTTCTAACCGTGCGGCGCATGCTCCTTGTGTGCGGAGAAGAGGCGCGCGAGTGTTTGTTCATGCGATGATGGTGTCGTCGATTTTACATTTCTCCGCACGGACGTCCTAGGTCTCCGTTCTATCGTGCGTCGCGTGCAAAGCATGACGCGGTCTATCGAAAGTTAACTGCGAAAGAATGAGGAGAAACAGCAGACAGAACAGGGCTCACGCGCTCTAAAAAAAAAGATTTTTTTGTCAGCACTCACTGGCCTCTCTCGAAAGAACGCACCCGTCCTCCTTTCCGTAGCTCTCGTTTCCTCAAGCTCTCGCCCTCCGCTCTCCTTTGCCACGACGCGGTTCTTCTCATCACGCAGCGCCGTTCTGCTGTGTTTTCATGGCGCGAATCGAGCTTTCCCTAGCACTCGAAACGAAGCCAGGGGTGGAGACTCCCTTGGACCGTCGTCGAAATGACCCACTCCCACCACCTCTACTCAAATCCTTCACTTTTTCTCCTCAAAAAAACACCCGCTTCCACTCAATTCCAGACTCCCGCACCCTTACCATCGATCTCAGCACGATCTCAGGAGTCGCCCAGGATAGGTTTGGAGCGGAAACGGCGACTCGAATTTTCGGGGCTCGCGGATCGACTTGCCGCGCGTCGACGGTCGAGCAAGGGGTCGAGCGAGAGCCTGAGTGAAGAACAACTCAGCTGAAGAAGGAAAAAAAAGCCCCCCTCTCCGCACCAACTTCCGTAAAACGTCTCTATTTGCTTCGATTTTACATTCAAACGACAGAATTATAGTCCTAGAACAATAGTCGTTAAGCAGATAAGGAAAACAGCGAGCGGAACAGGCTCAAAAAGCCCGTCAAACTAGTCAAAAAACACATTTTTGGGCCGATTTGAACTATTTTTAGAGGTTTTCACCGCTTTTTGCTTCTTTTTGGCGCTTCTATTCGGCACCCATACAGTAATCTAGAAGATTATGCATCTAATGTGCCCAACTTGTGAAGAGAAAGCGCGTGGAAGGTTGTCGGAACAGCCGGAAACTCCGTTTCGACCCCATTTTCGCTAGTTTCCGGGCATTTTCGACCCGCTTCACTTTTCTTTTCGATATCAAAACACATGTGCGCGATGCTCGTGAAAACACGGCTATGGATACCAAATTCACGCAAGAAGATTTCGCAAAAGCCTTTCAAAAGTGACCGCAAACCTGATTTCAGAAGAGGGCTCGCCTGCCCCCCTCCCGTCTCCTCGCCGATGGCAGTCTCGCCCTCTGCTCGGTACTCGTCACAGAGCCCTCTTCCACTCGATCTCATCTCTTCCCACCACTCGCATTGAACTCGGCACGTTCTCTAGAGACGTCTAGGAATGTTTCAAAGTCGAGGCTCGCACATCGAATTTTCCCGTGCTTGTGAGCAACAAAGAGGTCGAGGTCGAGGTCCTTCTCGTCTTCACTATTTTTTTCTTCGGGCCATCGTCGGCGCCCCAAGTTCTCCCTCCCTCTTCTTTCCCGCTTTCTTACTCTCTCTCCCTCTCGCTCCTCTTCCTCCTCATCCGAGACACCATGGGCGCACGCCTCGACGCCAAGCACGAGAGGACGCTGCGAGCCCTGCTCAAATTGCCGGACAACAGGCGCTGCGCCGACTGCGAAACGCTGGTAAGAAGAAGAAGAAAAATTTCGATGGTTTCGACGTCCATCGTGCTCGTTTCTTTCCTTTGTTTTGCGAGACGTTTTCTCGCGACTGGATCGCCTCGGGGCCCTTTTCTCTCAATGCGACGACACAGCTGTGACGTCGCCTGAGACCTTCGCGTTGCTGGAACTGCGTTCAGGGCCGTCAAAGGGCATGAAAAGGCCATGCGAAGATCGAGAGAACGAGAGAGAGAAAAAAACCGTCGCTTTGCTCTTCTTCAGCGACCTCTTGCGCCGCCGCTCAACCTCTTTCTGCGTCCTCTGCTTCCTCTTCCGTAAACCCCAAAAAACTTCACCCCAGGGCCCGCAGTACGTCGTCACCAACTTCAACATCTTCGTCTGCACCGTCTGCAGCGGCGTCCAGTGAGTCTTTTCGTGTTTTTGTTTTGGAGGAGGCGGTGGGGCGAGCTGGTCGTTCTCTTCTTTCTTTTCTTGTTCTTTCTTCCTTCTTTCTTCGTCCTTCTCTCTTCCACTCACGCCACCTCGCACCCACCCACCCACTCACCCACAAACAAACAAAAAACCTCAGCCGCCAATTCTCCCACCGCGTCAAGGGCGTCTCCCTGGCCACCTTCAAGCCCGAGGAGGTCGCGGCGCTCGAGGAGACCGGCAACGCGCTCGTGCTAGGGACCTACCTCGCGCGGTGGTCGCCCTCGGACCTGCCAAAGCCGACGGGCAGGGAGCCGGCGAGGATAGCGGACTGGGTCGAGGCCGTGTTCGTGAGGAAGAGGTTCTACGCCGAGCCGGACATCGGGAGCGGGAGGGTGAGAGAGGAGAGAGAGAGAGAGAGAGAGAGAGAGAGAGAGAGAGAGAGAGAGAGAGAGAGAGAGAGAGAGAGAGAGAGAGAGAGAGAGAGAGAGAGAGAGAGAGAGAGAGAGAGAGAGAGAAA
>Ga0114918_10000623_pt1 | contig 30788 bp, 27 predicted proteins | sample LantaG_FD_87015 | JGI IMG/M metagenome (GOLD analysis project Ga0114918, IMG submission 87015) | Deep subsurface microbial communities from Baltic Sea to uncover new lineages of life (NeLLi) - Landsort_02402 metaG | ecosystem: Environmental > Aquatic > Marine > Oceanic > Sediment | place...
CGGGGGTGGGCGGGCGGGGGGGGGGGGGGGGGGGTTTTTTTTTTTTTTTAGAAAACGGTTTTTTTTCTTCTTCCAAACTTTTCTTCTCTTTTTTCTCCTCCTTCTCTTCCTTCTTCTTCTTCTCTCTTACCTGCAGGTCGCGGACGGCCGAGGCGTCGACGATGTTGCGCACGATGAAGCGCTTAACGGCCTTGTCCTTGGGGACCAGGACGCCCGACGACTCGCAGCGGACGCGCTTGACCTGTGGGTGGAGAGAGGTTGAAAGAGGCGGGAGAGGAAGAAAGAAAGAGAGTGAGAAGGGAAGAGGTCAAGCGACGAAGAGGAGGCGGCCGATCGAGAGAGGCGATCGCGCGCGACGAAAACAGTCGAAGAGCTCCATCGGAGATGGGCCTCGCGAGTAGGTCTCCCTGCTTGGATCATCCAACAAACGGCAGCATCGGGACCAAACGATCGTCGCACGTGCTTTGCTGCTGAGACAGCATTGAGAAAGAGGTCCCACGTCGGCGGAATGCGCGCGCGAATGGAGGAGGGAGAGAGCGTCGCCGGCGGCGGCCGCCGCCGCCGATCGCCGAGCCGACGCCTCTTCTTCAATTCGTTCGTCGCCTCAGCGTCCTCCTCCTAGACAACAGCGACGGATCGTTCCAACGCTTGATCATGATAGATCGCGTTGTTCCCGAAGCCTTTATCAGCGGCGATGCGCGAGGCCAGGCGTGGGCTCGCAGCGGGGAGAGCACTCCATCTGCCACCGTCGGCTTTTCCCCATCGCGCGGCGGTCGCGTCGTCGTCGACGGCTGATCGACTTCCTCGTCCGCGCCTCCTCTTCTGCCTGGCATCGAACTTACGTGGCCGCGGCCGTGCTTGTTGCGTCCGTTGTTGCGGCGCTTCTTCGTCATGTTGGGCAAGAGGTGGGGAGTTTTTCTTCTGAGGAAGAAAAAAAGAAAGCGAAAAAGAAAAAGAGTTGTGATTTGGAAGGAGAGCTCAAGAAAAAATTTATCTCGCCTCTCTCGCCTCTCTCTCGACCCCGACACACAAAAAAAACGCTCAATCGAGCCATCACACTCTTCCGCGCGCGCTCTCTCTCTCGCACGTTCTCATCGCGACATGATGGCTGCAAATTAAGCAGCCAGCAGATCACGCATGTCCCCCGCAGACAAACTAGCCGCCGCAGAGCTCTTCGGGAGCAGCAGTGAAGAGGAAGAAGAAGTTGCAAACGATGAAGAGGCAAGCCATTTCTTCGACCTCCTCTCCGCCGGCGCCCGCGTCCCACGCGGGCTCAGCCTCCACCGCCGAGCCCTCGACAGCGAAACCACGAGGACGCTCTTCGACGTCCTATCGAATGAGCTGCGAGAAGAGGGCGACGACACGGAAGGAAGAGCAAGAGGAGGCCGTCAGCGCTTTTACTTCGGCGGCCTGCCCCCATGGGCGCTCGCGCTCTCCGCCAGGGTCGCTTCCTCCTCCTCGGCGGCATTGCCGCTCCCCTGGCCCCGGGAGCTCGCAGGGAGGGAGCCCCTGTTCGACATGGTCGCCGTGAACTCGTACGATAGTCGCAGAAAGAAGAAAAGAAGAAGAAGAGCCTCCAAGAAAGAGGGAGGAGGAGAAGGCGAGGAGGAGGAGGAGGAGGAGGACGACGACGAGGACGAAGAGGAGAAAAACGAGACCGAGAACGAAAACGACGACGGCCTGAAGCAGCACGTCGACCTCCCTCGCTTCGTCGACGGCGTGGCAATCTTCTCCCTGGGCGCGGACGCGGTGATGCGGTTCGAGGAGCAAGTGGCGGAAAGAGGAAATGCTGCGGGGGCTCTTCTTCCCGAGGAAGAGGAAGAGGAAGAAAAGGCAAGAGCAAAAGGCGGCGTTGTCTCCTGCCTGCTGCGAGACGGCGACCTTCTCCTTCTGAGCCGCGAGGCTCGTTGGAAGTGGACTCACGGCTTCGAGAGCGGGGATCATCACTTCAGAGGGAAGAGGGTCGAGAGAAAGGGGGTGCGGATAGGGGTGACGCTGCGGAAGATGAACAAGGAGGAGGAGGAAGAATAAATTTTTATTTTATTTTGCGTTTTTCTAGTTCTCTTTTTCTTTTGTAAATTTTACACAACAACGACGACAACGAACATCTCAGAGCAGCTCCCAGTCCCCTGCGTCCTCCCTCTCCTGTCTCGAAGGACCACAGCCGCCGTGCTGCTGCGACAGGGGCGGAAGAGACGAAGAGCGGCGGCGGCGGCTTCCCTCGTCGCCGCTGCTCCTCCCCTTCTTCGCCGCCGTGGCCGCCACCGACACGAGCGGCCACCGCGGGTTCCTCGCCGCCAGCCTCGACGCGCGCGCGACCAAGTCGCCGTAGTCGTCGTCGTCGGCGCAGAGGAAGCCCAGCGCCAGCGAGGGGTCCGCGGAAGATAAGGGGAGCGGCCTGGCCGGAGGGGAGTCGCTGAAGAAGTCGGGGGGGTCGAGCGGCAGAGGAGGAGGAGGAGGAGGAGGCCGAGAAGCAGAAGCAGCTGCGGAGAGAGTCGGAGGCGTCGCCTTCGCAGCTCCGACACCGCGCGTCCTCGAAGCACGCGCGTGCCTCTGCTGCTCCCGATGCTGTTGCTGCTCCCGCTGCTGTCCCTGCTGGAAGTGCTGCCTCTGGCTCCCGGACAGCAGCACCGCCGGCCTGGGCACGTGGGGGTCCAGGTAGAGCAGGCCCAGCTGCTCGTCGCTCTCGGTCTCGGAGGAGAGGCTTCTCTCGTTGGCCGAAGCAGAAGAATGCGAGCTCTGCGAGCTCAGCGACGCCGTCCCTGCGAAGTAGAGGGAGGCCCCGCGCCTGCCTCCGACGACGCCGACCGACTGCGGCCACCGCAGCGCCGCGGCGACCTGCGGGGCGTAGACGGGGTTGATGAAGCGCCCCAGGCCGGCCTGCACGGGGATCAGCACGAGCAGAGGGGTCGCGGAAGAAGGAGAGGAGCGGGAAAAAGATCTCGAAGCGCTCTTCTTTTTCGCCGCCGCCTCGGAATCGAGCGCCGGCGCGCCGCCTCCTCCGCCGCCGACGACCAGCACGCGCATCGGCGGGCCCTCGTTGGGGAACGAGCTGGGCCATGCGTCTGTCAGGGCGGCCTCCGCGGCGCGGCAGAAGGTCGAGGGCCCGAGCCATTCCCCGGGGGTGAGGCCGCGGAAGCGCTGTTGCGAAGAAGAGCTTTCGTCGTTTTCGAAGTCGCCGCCAAACTCGTCGTTTTCGGCGCCGTCGACGTCGCTTCCACTTCCACAGCTAGAACTCGAGGCCTCGCTCCCGCTCTCGCTTCTGTCCGCCTCTTGGACCTTCTCCTCCAGCTCTTCCTTCCTCCTCCTTCCCTTTTCTGCCCTAAGGCGAGCTGCGACCCCGGGAGCAGCCAGCAGAGAATGGATCGAGAGAGGGGCACCGGGCTCGTCGGCGAAGAGAGCGAGGGCCTCCTCGAGCGCCGGAGGGAGCCTCGCCCTCGCCGCCGCTCTCGTGGTCTCGCGGCGCCAGTGCCTCCCGACGGCGACGCGCTGCGCTGCGGCGGCCAGGAGCATCTGCCCCGATCGAAGGGTGCAGCCCCACCCCACGTCGCTCGTGAGGCCTCCGCCCCTTTTTTGATGAGAGCTTGCGTTGTTTTGGCTTTTGGGGTTTTTTCTTTCGTTGTCTTCTTCTCCGTCTTCTTCTTCTTCGTCGTCGCCGTCTTCCCTGATCGGCGAGAACCCTTTGCGGTAGGTCATCCACGGGATCGACGCCCAGTCGGAGGCAGCAGCCGCGGCGACCTCTGGGTCGAGACCGCTCGAGGAGGTCGAAGAAGAAGCGCCGCCCTTGTCGCCGTTGCCGCTGCTGCTCACGACGACTCTCTCGTCCTCCACCGCTTCCGCTCCTGCTGCCGCTGCTGCTGTTGCTGTTGCAGTCCCTTCGCCATTCTTGTAGCAGACGCCGAGGATCCACACGGGAGCGTCCGAAGGGGGGAGGCCCGAGCCCTGAACGTTTTTTTTTTGAGAGTTTGAGTGTGAAAAGGTCGAGGTTGAGTTTTTTTTTCCTTTTTTCTTCTTCCTCAAAAAAAACAACTCAAAAAATCACCTTGACGATCTCCCCGAGCCTTCGCAGCCTCAGCACCTCGGCCATGCTGTAGTAGGACGACGCCAGGCCGAGCTTGAGGCCGCGGAGAAGAGGGCGGAAACGCTGCTGGCGCTGTCGTTGTTGTTGCTGCTGCTGAGGTTGTTGTTGAGGTTGCGCCGTCGCCACCGTCGCCACCGTCGCCACCGTCGTCGAGGTCGTCGCTATCGACGCCGCCATCGACGATGATGGGAACGAAGAGGGAGCTCTCGCCAGCGCCGTGGCGTCAACGAAATCGTCCTTCTCTTCCTCCAGCGCGAGTTCCTCATCAAGGCGGTCGTCCTCGTCGAGGGGCATGGCGTATCGGAGCTTCAGATGCGACGAGAGAGAGAGCAGCAGAAGAAGAACGACATTGATTGATAGCAAGAGAGAGCGAGAGAGAGAGCGAGAGAAAGATGAAGAAAAAAAACAAAGAGTGAAAAAAAAAACTCTCATTTTTTTCATCTCCTTCTTCGACCTCCACAACCGTTACTCCCTCTCTCTTTCTCTAGCTCCCTCCCTCTCCGCACCAACAACAGCAACAACAACCATGGAAGACATCATGCGCAAGCGCATCGCCGAGGCAGCGGCCGCTTATGACGCCTGCTGGGACTCGGGCAAAGGTTCCCACCACCCCGACTACGACCCCCTCTCGGAGAAGCAGCGCAAGCTCGAAGAGGAAGGACAGGAGAACGGCATCAGCTCCTCTTCTTCCTTTTCCTCCTCCAAATGGAGGCGCGCGGACAGGGTCACCGAGGAGCTCTACGCCGCGATCGTCGCCGACGACCTGCCCGCGGTCTACAGAAAACTCGAACAGGGGGCCGACCCCAACTTCGAGTTCGGCCTCTCGTACAAGTCCAAAGAGGGATACTCTCTGTTGATGGTCGCGGCGCATAGGGGCAGGCTCGAGGCCGCCAAGGCCCTGCTGAGGGCCGGGGCCGACCCCAACCACTCCAACAGGGCAGGAGACGCCGCGCTCTTCTGGGCGATCGACGGAGGCGTCGAGATGATCAGGCTCTTCGTCGACTACGGCGCCGACTTGAATAAAGTTTCTCAGAAAGGGTGGACCGCGCTGCAGTACGCAAAGGCCAAGGGGAAATACGGCGCCCCGGAGGAGAAGGGGGTGTACCCGGAGGTGAGGGAGCAGGAGGAGGAGGAGAAAGAGAGAGAGAGAGGAGGCGGAGGAAGAGAGGAGGAGGCGTTTTTTTTTCTTTTTTTTCTTTTTTTTTTCGAAAAGGTGGCCGTTCGCGCGCGGCAGTTACCTCTTTCTTCTTCCCCTCCTTCTTCCCCTTTCTTTTCTCACCGCTTCTTCTTCTTTCTCTCTTTCTCTTTGATACAAAAAACAACAACAAACAACAGGACGTCCTCAAGTACTACGGCGCCACCGAGTACGGCACCGGCCCCCCGGCGCTGGGCTCCCGCTCGCCGCGCGAGTCGTTCGACCCCAGGGGGGCAAAGTTCCTCCGCGAGCGCGGGACCTACGCGCAGCCGCAGCCGCACCCTTGATACTTGGAGAGGATTTTTTTTCATTCGTTTTTTATTGAGGGGGAGTAGAAGAAGAAGAAGCGGAAGAAGAAAGAAAAAGAAGAAAAGAAGAGGGAGGCGAAAAAAAGAGAGGCTTTTTTTCGTTTAAAGTTTTTTTTTTTTTTTTGCAATCATTCTCTCTCTCTCTCTCTCTCTCTCTCTCTCTCTCTCTCCAATATCTCTCTCTCTCTCCACTCCCTCTAGTCTCTCTCTCTACGCCCCTCCACTTATCCTCGCCAGCCGCGCCTCCGCCTCCCTCCTCGCCGCGTCGGCAGCCGCCGCGGCGTCCTCGGCGCCCCTCCGCGCGGCGTGCGACTCAGCCGCCCTCGAGTTGGCCGCCGCGGCCTCCCGCTCGGCCCGGGCCCGCGCGGCGTGCGCCGCCGACAGCGACACCTCGTGGTCGCGCAGGCACGCGCGCACCTCCTCGAGCCTGGCCGCGGACGTCTCTGCCTCGCGTTCGGCGTCGCCCACGGCCGCGTCGAGCTCGTCGCAGCGGGAGAGGGCGGCCTTGAGCTCCGAGGAGGCCTTGGCTGCCGCCTCCCGGGCTTCGGCGCAGGCCCTTTCGGCCGCTGCCGCTTGGGTTTCCGAGGTCGAGGCGCGGGTTTCTGCCGCGCTCGCCCTCTCTTCGGCGTCGCTGGCGCGCTTGGTGGCGGCCTCGGCTTCGGCCAGGGCCTTGGAGGTCTCGTCGCCGCTGCTCTCCCTCGAGGCAGCGAGCGCCCTTTGCAGTTTTTCGAGTTCCGTCGCGGCTTGAGCTTTGCTGGAAGAAGCCTCCTCGAGCGCGGCGTCTGTCTTGGATCGAGCAGCAGCGAGCTCTTCGTTGGCAGCGGCGAGGGCCTCTTGGGCCTGCTCTGCTTCCTTTGAAGAAATAAGAGCTTGTTTTTTGGCGGTCGCTGCTTCGATAGAGGCTTCACTTGCTTCTTTCCGCGCCGCCGCTTCGGCCTCTTTCGCGAGCTTTGCCTCGCCTTCTGCCGCAGCGCGAGCTGCCTCTGCTTCCGCGAGAGATCGCTCAGCTTCTTCAGCTCGCAGAGACTGCTTCTGCAGAGCTTCGGCAGAGGCCTCGCCACGAGCGGCGTCGGCCGCTGCCGCCGCTGCCTGCTCTTTCAGAGTCGAAACTTCTTCTTCCGCCGCCACGACTCGCGCTTTCGCCTTTTCGAGCTCTCCCTCTTTCTTGGACAGAGAGGCAGCGAGCTCCGCGCGGCCACGCTCGGCGGCGGCAGCGGCAGTGGTGGACGCGGCGGCGCGACGCTCGGCGGCGGCGGCGCGCTCCTCGGCCGCCGAAGCGCGTCCTTCGGCCGCCGTCGCGCGTTCCTCGGCCGCCGTCGCCACGGCCCCGGCGCCGGCAGAGGCCTCCTGCTCCCTCTTGGCCGCCGCCTCGACCTCCTCGCGCGCGGCCTCGGCCTCCTCCCTCGCCCGCAGGGCCTCCGCCCTCGCCGCAGCGACGTCGGCGGCGGCCGCGTCCGCGGCGGCCCGCGCGTCCCCGAGCTCGGCCCTCGCCGCGGCGGCGTCGGCCAGGGCGTCGGCGTCGGCGGCGGTGCCGGCCTCGACCAGCCGCTCCGCCGCCTCGCGGGCCGCCGCAGCCTCCCGCTCTGCGCCCTCCAGCGTCCGCGTCGCCAGCTGGGCCGCGTCGGCGGCGGCCAGCGCCTGCGTGCGCAGCTCGTCGACCTCGCCCTCGAGGCGCCGGACGAGCGGGCCCGCGACGGAGGCGGCGCAGGCCCCCTCGGCCGCCGTCGCTCTCCGGAGTGCGGCGTCCCGCTCGTTCTCGAGCCGCAGGTTGGCGACGGCCAGGGCTTGCGACTCCGGGTTGCTCGCGGCCCTCTCCGCGGCGGCGGCGAGCTCGAGCTGCAGGGCGGAGACGCGCTCGGTGAGCTCCGAGGTCGAGGAGGAAGAGGAAGGTGACGTTGAAGTTCCGTCGCCGCCGTCGTTGCTTTTCTTTTTTGTCGTCGCCGTCGCTTTCGCCAGGCTCCGCTCGACGCGAGAGAGCCTGTCTTCTCGCAGCCTCAGCAGCATGCGCACGCGGTGGTTGTCGGCCTCGCAGCGGCGCACGAGCTCCCGCGTGGCCGCCAGTTCGCGGTCGGTCGCGGCGCGGGCGTCGAGGGCCGCGGCCTCGCGGCGGAGGGCGGCGAGAACCGCGACGGAAGAGGAAGAGGAAGAAGAGTTGAGAGGAAGCGCCGAGGTCGACGAGGAGCAGCGCCGGCTGCTTCTTCCTCCGACAAGAGGGCTGCCCTCGGCGTCATCGTCATCCACCATCATCATCATGGCGGGGCTGGCGCCTCGAGCGGTCGCAAGGTTCGCGTTCGACTTCGCGGCGGCGGCGCTCTTGAGCGCGGCGAGCTCTGCCCTCAGAGCCGCCACCTCCGCCGCGAGCGCCGCCTCTGCCCTCTTGTCTCCGCCCCCTCCTGCTTTGCTCCCATCCGGGCCCCCGCCGACCGCGGGGTTGATCACGGCCCTGCACGCCACGCGCCGCGCCCTGGCGGCAAACCTCAGCGTCGACATCGTCTCCCCGGCGCAGGACGCGTCGGGCGAGACGGTGGCAACAAGGACAGTCCTCGAGTTCCCTCCCAGAGAGTCCTGCAGCAAGAAAGTCAGCCTCGAGTCCCGGTAGGGGACGTGGCGCAGAGGCTTGCTCGCAGCAGCGTTCGAAGCAGTAGCAAGAGCAGCAGCAGGAGCAGTCGCAAACGCAGAAGGATCGTTGGCTCCGGCGGTCATCTCGCCGTTGGCTGTGGCGGCTGCGGCGGCTGCGGCCGCGGCCCTCTCGGAGTTTTCGGCGAGCGCCGCGACGACGTTGCCGAGCGCCGACAGCGACTTGTTGATCGCCGCGGCCTCCTTCAGCCTCTCCCCGGCCGCGCCCGTGTGCGCCTGCCTCTCTGACCCGGCCAGGTCGACCAGCGTCAGCCTCGCGATCGTCTTCGTCGCGGCACTAGCAGCAGAGGCAGAACTAGAACTGCTTTTAACCTTGGCGATTCTTTCGACGAGGGCGACGCAGACGGCGTGCGACCTCGAGCTCGAGGCGTTGGCCCTCGTCTCGGCGCTGCGCCTCGCCGCCGCTCCCCTGGAGAGCAGCGAGATCGTCGCGGCGGCGTCGACGACGTGGAGGACGGTGGCGCCGTCGACGAAGACGCCGCGACCCTTTTCCTCGCGGAGGTGGAGGGAGGAAGCGGTCGAGGTGGTGTTGTTGGTGTTGTTGCCTTCGCCGCCGTCGTGGGCGGCGGCGGCGGTGGGATTTGACGAAGACGAGGAGAGCGAGTTCGCGGCCAGCAGGTCGGTGATCGTCTCGTTGTAGATCTCGACGAACGACAGCGATACCCTGAGGGGGTGCTGCGAAGAACTCCCTCCTGTTCCTCCGGCTTCGGCCAGCGCTCGCTCGAAGAGAGCCTCAAACGCCCTCGGCGCCAGCCCCCTCTCCTTGTCTTTGGGGTCCCTCGACAGAGAACCGAGCATCGTGTGCGTCTTCCCGGACCCGGTCTGGCCGTAGGCGATCACGCAGCCGTTGTAGCCCTGCAGCACCGCGTCGACGATCGGAGAGCCGGCGGCCGCGAAGAGAGCTTCCTGGTCCGTCGAGGCCCCCGCGACGGCGTCGTACGAGAAGCCGCTGCCGTCGGCGAAGGCGACCGAGGCGGCCCCGGCCTGGGTGATGCAGGGCGGGGGCCTGCGGTGCGAGTGAGGGACCGCGCGGCAGTTCCCTGCCTCGGAGGAGGAGGCGGAGGCGGTGCCACCGTTGGAGCTGGAGCTGTCGGCGGAGGGGCGGAGGCGGACGACGACTTTGACGGCGTCGCAGCCCCCGGCGAGCAGAGGAGGAAGAGGCTGAGCAGCAACGACGACAGGCGCTGCTGCGACCGTCGTCGCAGCCTCTCTTTCCTCCTCCTCTTCCTCGTCTTTGATCGGCACTGCGGCGAGAGGGGACGCAGCGGCAGAGGCTGAAGGGGCGGCAGCGGCAGCGGAGCGGGAACGGCGGGCGGCGTTGGCGTTGTTGTTGTTGGCGAGGGGCGCCCGGGGTTTCTGCTTGTTTTTTTCGGTTTTTTTTTCGGTTTCAGGGTGTTGGAAGAAAGCAATGCCTCTTTTCGTGAGCTTGCCGGTTGATTCTCTTTTTTTGAATGCAGACACGCGTAAAGCATGTCGAGAAACTCCTCTTCACGGAAGGACTGGGACAATTTGAAAATAAAAGGGGGGCGACAAGACGCCTCGAAGACGCCACATGTGGAGGATGGCGCCAATGCTCCTCTCTCTTTTTTTCGTCGTCGTCGCGACCGTTCTCTCTCTCTCTTCTCTTCTCTTTTCTTCTCTTCTTCTCACCTTGCCCACGCTCTTCGGCTGCTTGAGCGGGGAGACCTCCATGCTGACGTCGTCGCCGCCCTTCATCATCATAGCAGCACCAGCACCAGCACCAGCACCAGCATTGAGTGGAGAGCAGTCAAAGGAGAGGAAGTTTTCCTCTCCGTCGTCGCCAACGCCGGCGGCGCCGCCGTCGAGCTGCATGGGCGGCGGAGACGCGAGCGTTTCTTTCTTTCGAGTGGTCCTCGCGGAGCGCGCTCCCCCTGCTGCCCGCCTTCGCGTGGCTGCAGAAGGAGCCGCAGCAGCTTCGGCCGCGTCACCGTCCTTGAGGTGCTCCATTTCGTCAAAAAGAGGCGAATGGAGAGAGAGAGAAGAGAAAAGAGGAAAGTGAGTTTTGGAGAGAGACTCTCTCGTTTTTTGAGAAAACTCACTCTTCTTCTACTCTTTCTTTCTTCCTCGAGCTCCTCTCTTTCTCTCTCTTCTCTTTCTCTCTCTTCCTCGCCGCCGAAGCCGCCGTTGCTGCCGCAGCGAGGAGAAGAAGAAGACGTAGACAGCTCCATGAAGCGCCTGCTCTCGAAAGCGGTCGGGAAAAAGGAAGAGGCGACGACGACGATGACGACCACAGAGAGCAAGTTGACGAAGGAATTGAAATCGGCGACCAAGCATCATCAGCGCCGGAAGGCCTCCCGCGGCGCCCTCGGCTGCATCTCCGCGCAGCCCGAGTCCTCCCCGAGCCCCGAGCCGAAGCCTAAGCCCGAGGCCTGCCTCGACGCCACGTCGGAGTTCGTGGGGCTCTCTTTCGACCCGTTTAGGTAAAGAAAAGAGAAAGGAGATGAAACCGTTTCTTCTCTCTTTTTTCTTTTCAAACAGCTCTTTTTTCTTCTTCTTCTCCTTTTTCCGCTCGACCACTTTCTCTCACCTCTTTTCGAAAACCTCTCTTTCCACCAACTCTTCCCCCCAGGCCCTCCCCCTCGCCCCTCATCAAGCTCCACAGCCCGGATCAGAAGAAGTTCAACTTCGACGCCGACGAAGGAGAAGAGGGAGGCAGCAGCTGCCAGTCTGCGGACGGGAGCCTCGGAGGAGGAGACCAGGAGGAGGAGGCGACCGCGACCGCGACCACCGCCCGCGGGGGGCTGAGGCAGCTCTCCCCCCCCCCCCTCCGCCGCCGGCCTCCAAGCTCACCGACGGCCTGCTGCTGATCAGGAAGCCCCTGCGCACGGAAACCTCCGCGTCGGCGGCGGAGCTGTCTCCGGTTCCCGTCGCTGCTGCTGCCGCTTCTTCAGCGGCCAAGGCCAGGGCGAAAGGAGCGACAGCGACCCCCCCTCTCCCTTTCTCCGCCTCGACCTCGACCCCGAGGCTCCTCAACGGCCGCGGCGGCTCCGCCGTCACGCCGTTCAAGAACGAGTGGGTGCAGGCCGCGGCCGCCGCGCTGGTGCCTGACACGCTCAAGGAGGCGCAGAAGAAGGAGAAAGAGCAGCAGAAGGAGAAGAAGGAGCAGCAGCAGCAAAAGGCAGCAGGAGCAACTCCTGCTCTTTTCGAGAACACCGCTGCCCCTGCTGCTGCTGCTCGAGAGCCAGAAGCCTCCACGGCTCCTACTGCTACCGCTTTCTCGATCCCTGCTCTTGCCGCGAAGGAAAAGAAAGAGAAGAAAGACGACGTCGAGGAAAAAGAAGAAGCGCTCGCGACTGCCTCCGCTCTCTCCGCCGCCTCCGCTCTCGCCCAGGCGGAGGCCGCCGCCGCCAACGCTCTCTCGGAGTGCGAGGGCTACCGCATCACCTGCGAGGCCCTGCGCAAGGAGATGGACCGCGCGAAGACGGCCGCGGCGTCCGCCGCGACCGCCGCAGCGGAAGCCCTGACCGAGCTCGAGGCCGCGCGGGCGGCGGCGGACGCAGCTCTGTCCGCGGCCGAGGCCGGCTCCGCAGAGGCCCGCGCCGCGACCGAGAGGGCCGAGGAGGAGCGCGCGGCGAGGCTCGAGGCCTGCACCGCCCTGGACGAGTCCCTGGCCGCGCTCGAGGAGGCGCGCGGGCAGCTCGTCGCTGCTCAGAGGGCGGCCGCAGCGGCCGAGGCGAGGGCGGACGCCGACGCCGCGTCGGCCGATGCGGCGAGGGCGGAGGCCGCCGCGGCGCGAGGGGGCGCCGCGTACGCGCAGAGGGAGGCCGCGTGCGCGCAGAGGGAGGCCGCGACCCTCGCCGCGAGGTGCGCGAGGCTAGAAGCTGCCTCCGTGAGGGTGGCGGCGGCGGCGAGAGGGGGCAGCAGCGGGGGCAGCGCCGTGCCCTTGGGTCTCGAAGAACAGGTCGAAAGAGGGGAAGACTTTGGCGCCGCCGCCGCCGCTTCTCCTCTTTCGCCGCCGCCGTCGCTGCTCGGCGCAGGGACCCGCTCCGCTGCCGTCGCGCTTCCGGCTTCAGTAGCAGCAGCAGACGCTGCAGCTCCTCCTCCTTCTTTCAACTCCCCGACCTCCTCCCCGGAGAGGCGGGAACGAAGAGAAGAGAGCCTCCTTGATCAACTTCAACAACAGGGGCAACAAGCTCCGGTCCTTCAACACCACCATTTCAGCCAGAGGCACCTCTTCACTCGCGATCTCCTCCCCCAGGACCAGACCCGCGAGTCGAACAATATCTCTCAGGAGTCCCCGCCGCGCTACGCGCTTCACAGGCGCGGGAGGGGCGCCGCGGCGCCTCCCCCCGAGCAGGCTTGGGAGGCGCCGCTGTCGCCCGACAGGAGGAGGTTTGTTGTCGCTGCTGCCGCCTTTGCTCCTGCTCGCGCAGAGTCCCGCTTCGCTGTCGCTGCAGCAGCTTCTGCTGCAGCAGCAGCAGGGGCGACCGAGAACCGCATCCAGGTCGTCTCCAACCAGCAGAAGCAGATCGTCGCCGCTTCTACCGCTACCGCCGCGACTTCACACCTCTCTCTGTCTTCCTTCTCGCCCGCGGCGGTGCTCGCCGCCGCCGGCGGCCCCGCGGCGGCCGAGGCCCGCGTCTCCGCGCTCGTCTCCCTACGGGCCGCCGCAGAGGCCGAGCTCGCGAAGGACCCCCCTCGCTGGCTGAGGCACTCGGTCGAGGAGCGGCAGCGGCGCGAGGGTCTCGAGGCGCGCGCGGCCGAGGCGGGGAGGGAGCTGTCTGCTCTCAGGCTGGCGCTGAGGAGGGGAGGGGTGGCGAGGTAAATTTCAGGCCAATAAGATTTGTTTATCTTCTTTTTTTCAGATGTGTAATCGAGAGGTGTTTAGAGTTTCGTCGATCGGATGAGAAGCGCGGGAGGAGTGGGGACAGCAGAGAGAGGGATGAGAGGTCAGGGTCGGGTTTTTTTTTCTTCTCGGAGCGACAGCGAGGCTCGTTCTTCACTCTTTTTCGTTTGTTGCTCTTTTTCGCTCGCTCTCTCTCTCTCTCTCTCTCTCTCCCTCTCTCTCGAAAGCAAACACTCACTGACTCTCCGCTTCTCTTCTCCTCGCGCCCCCCATTTGCACGCGAGAGAGAGAGTGAACGAGAGAGACACAGAGGCAGAGCTTCCTTCCAAAGAAAGCAGAAGACGCAGGCAGGGTAAGCGAAGGAGAGAAAGAATGAAAGGGAAAGAAAACGAGTCGTCCTGCATCAGCGAAAAGAGAGAGCAGCGAGCAAAAAAAAGAGGGCTCCTCGTCTTCCTTGTTTCTTCTTCCTTTTATCCCTTTCTCTCCGCCTGCCCCTACCTCGACGAGGAGCCTTTCGGACGTGACGACGGCCATGGGGTGATAGGAGAGGCAGAGCTGATGAATAGGAAGAAGAAGAAGAAGCAGAACGAGAAGAAGGAGAAAGAGATTCTTTATCGCATTCGTCGGACGACGACGAGGAGGAAGAAGAAGAAGAAGAGAAGAAAACCCTCGCGCCTCTCTCACCTCTTTTCCTTTTCTCTTCAACCCCGACCAATCAAAACAGCTCCCCTCTCTCTCCTTTTTTACCTCTCTTCACCATGTGCTCCCCCTCCAAGCGCCGCGAGCTCGACATCACCAAGCTCCTCATGAGCGACCACGACGTCCAGCTCGTCGACGACAACATCTCAGAGTTCTACATCACCTTCAAGGGTCCCCCCGACTCCCCTTACGAGGGTGGTTCATGGAAGCTTCACGTCGAGCTCCCGGAGGCATACCCTTACAAGTCCCCCTCGATCGGGTTCGTCAACAGGATCTACCACCCCAACGTCGACGAGCTGGCCGGCTCGATCTGCCTCGACGTCATCAACCAGACCTGGTCCCCGATGTTCGACCTCATCAACGTCTTTGAGGTCTTCCTGCCGCAGCTGCTGCTGTACCCAAACCCTTCGGACCCGCTCAACGGGGAAGCTGCCGCGCTGCTGATGAGGGAGCCGGAGGCGTACGCGAACAAGGTGAGGGACTACGTGAGGAGGTTCGCGAGCGATGGGAGCGGGAGCGGAGGAGGCGGGAGCGGGAGCGGAGGAGGAGGAAGCAATGGCGGAGGGAACGAAGCCGGAGGGAGCGGCGACGGCGACGGAAGAGCGAACAACAACAATGACAACAACAAGGAAGACGACGACGGAGGCGCCTTCTTGTCCTCTTCCGACGAGGACGAGCCCACGACGGGCGTGCCGGACATCTCATGATTCTGGATTGATTTTTGAATTCCGGCCGTGGAGTCTCTCTCTCAACCCGAAAAAAAAACTTTTTGTTCCACTTCCTTTTCCCTTCCCCATCCTCCCTCCTCAACCAATTGACTTGACGATGCATGAACCATTTTACACACAAACAAAAAAACAGAACCGTACTGTAAAAAAAACAAAACTAGCCTGACAAATAAAACTTGACGGTTTCTTTCAAAAATACAAAAAAAAGTCCACTTTTTCTCCCCACCCCCATTCAAAGCAGCCCCTGCTCCCTCTTCCGGAACAGGATGTGCCGCGTCCTCCCCGATTTGGTCGTCATCCGCGTCCTGGTCGACTGCCGCTGCTGCTCGTGCCGCTGGCGCTGCTGCTGCTGCTGCTGGAACTCGAGGTAGGTCAGTCCTCCCGCGCCGGAGAGAGCGGCAAGCGAGCCCGTGGCGCGGCGGACGGCGTTTGCTCCTCCCGCTCCGCGAAGGGCCGCGCGCGGGGCTCCCGGGAGCACCTCCTCCCCTGCCTCCTCCTCCCCGGCAGCGAGGACCTTGGCCAGCAGGTCCAGCTGCTCCTCGCGGGAAGAGAGCATGCCTGGGGAGGAAGAAGAAGAGCTCGAAGAAGAAGAAGCGTCCAGGAGGTTGGTAATCACCTTGAAGGCGTAGCCCTGGTCGATAAGGAACTGCTGCCTCTTGGCCGAGTAGAACATCTCCTGGGTGTCGGTAGAGACGAGCGTGTAGAAGAAGGCGTTGAACTCGTCCTGGAGGATTTGGAATGTGGGTGGGTGGTTTTGGGAGTTGGAAGAAAGAAGCGAGTGAGAGAGTGAGTTTTTTTTTCGTTTTCGGGTTTTTCGATCATCAAAACTCCAAACAAAAAAAGCTCCCTCTCCTTACCGGCGGCGGCGGCCCTCCACCCGGCGGCCTCTTCGCCCTCAGGATCCTCCCCAGCCTCTGCGCCTCCTGCCTCCTCGAACCCGCATGCGACGAGATCTGGATCAAAACGTTCGCCTCAGGGATATCGATCGAGTTGTCGCCCACTTTCGACAAGAAGACCGTGTTGACGCTCGGGTCTGTCTTGAACCTCGCGAGCACCCTCGTCCTCTCCGCGTGGCCCGTGCCGCCGTAGATGAAAGGGCGACGCAGGCGGACGGCGTACTCGCGCAGGGCGAAGATGTTGTCGGAGAAGACGATGACTTTGTCTCGCCGCACGCGCTCGTGGTAGTCCACAAGTAAAGCGCACGCCGCGAACTTGGTCGGGTTCATCGCATAAAGTAAAGCCCGCCTCGCTTGGTTGCCAGGGCGCAGGTACTCGCGGTAGAACTCGCGGGTCATCGGGCACCAGACCTCGGCGCACTGCACCCGGGCGATGTGGCCGGCCCGGGTCAGGTCCAACCAGTTGGCCTCGTACAGTTTGGGACCGATCAAGAAATTCAAGTCGGCGATCAGCGCGTCCTCTCGGACCAAGGTCGCGGTCAGACCGAGCTTGCAGTGCGCCTTCACGATGCCGATGACGCGGCGGAACATCGCTGCCGGGACGACGTGCACCTCGTCCATTATTAGTAATCCCCACTCCCTCTGCGACAGGCTGGCCATGACCGCCGCGGCCTCGGCGGACCTGCGACCGGAGAAGGCGACCATCGTGTACGTTGTGATGCAAACGCCGGCGTCCCCCTCGAACGACTCGCGCGCGTCGGCGGTGAAGCGAGCGATGTTGTGGTCCTGGAGGTTGGTCCAGAGCTTGAACTGGTGGCGCCACTGGTCTACCGAGACCTGGTTTGTTACTAAAACCAGCGTCGACTTGCGGATGCGCGCCGCCGCGGTGACGCCGACGAGCGACTTGCCAGCGCCGCAGGGAAGGACGACGACGCCGGACCTCGCCCTCCCGTTGCCAAACATCTTGGCCATCGCTTTTTCTTGATAAGGGCGATGGGAGACCCCTGGTTTCAGGGAGATGGCGAGGTCCGGGTTGGCGGCGTCGTTGCGGAAGTCGTACTCCTCGAGCATGGGGTAGTTAAGCCCATCTGTTGATTTTTTTTAGAGGGTGTTTTTTTAGTGGTTCTTTCTTTCCTCAATCTCTCTCTCTCTCTCTCTCTTTCAAAATCGGTCCATCCACTCTCTCTCTCTCTCTCTCTCTCTCTCTCTCTCTCTTACCTGGCAGGCACCTCGCCTTGACGTGCTCGACGCGGGAGGGGCGGATCTCGAAAGAGTGGACCTGAGAGGCAGGGGTCGAGCCCGAGGCCGGGGTGCGGAAGCGCTGGAGCTCCTCAGAAGGGAGCGGCAGGCGAGGAGCTGCTGTTGTTGCTGCTCCTGCTGCTCCCGCTGCTCCCGCCGCAGTCGCCGCGGCCTGCTGCTCCGCGGCCTCGGCCTCGGCCTCCTCGATCCCGGCCACCACCTCGGCGGCGATTTCGGCCCCGGCCAGCTCCTCGGGCGCGACGCCGACGCCGAGGTCGTGGAGGTCGTCGCCGTCGTCGTCGTCGCCGTTTCCGTCGTTTCCGTTTTCATCGTCCTCCTCTTCCTCGTCGTCACTTCCGGGCCCGATCTCCTCCCCCTGCGCGTCCCGGAGCACCCTCGCCTTCCTGATCGTCCTGTCCCTCAGCAGCCTGCGCAGGATCGAAGGGTCGGACGCCTCGACGTGGAACCTCGACCTCCTCAGCACCAGCTTGACTTTCCCGAAGTTGCCCGTGGCGCCGGCGACGAAGTCGGCGACCTCCGGTGGCAGCTCCACTTTCGAAAGCCTCTGTAAAACAGCGACGATGCTCTCGACAGCGAGACCGACAGACACGGCAGCATAAAGCGAGTGCGGCGTCAGAGCGTACTCGTGGAGCGTGGCCGGCCTCGACAGCGGCTCGGCGACGGCGACCAAGAAGTCGGTCGCCTGGCGGTAGACGGGGGAGAAGGTCTCGAGGAAGATCCTGCCGTCGGGGCAGACCCAGAGAGGGCGGGCTGCGTGGTCGGGCTTCAGCTTCAGGGAGGTGAAGTCGGCGGGGTGGCCTGCGGCGAGAGAGGAGGCAGAGAAGGGCTCTGAAGCGGGAGCGGAAGCGGCGGCGGCGTTGGCTCGTTGCTGCTGTCGGGCCGCGAGTGTCAGCGGTCCCGCAACGGCGCACACCGGGTCCCCGTCAGCAGCTTCTTCTCGACCTCCTTCCCGTCCGCCGTCTTCATCGTCGGAGACGTACTCGAGGTCGTAGATCTCGTCCTCTTCGTCGCCTCCGTCGTCGCCAGCGCCGGGCGTCTGCCCGCGAGAGGCCGAGCGGCGGCCGCCACCGCGGGAGGCCGAAGGAGGCCGGTCGCTGGTCGCTGCCTTGTTTCCGTCCTCCTCCTCCCCCGCGATCATCGCCACGTCGTCCTCGACGCGGGAAGCGCGAGGGGCGGAGGCCTTCCTGCCTCCGGCGCCTTTCCCGGTGCCGCCGCGGGCGCGGAGGGAGGAAGGGTCTGTTGTTTGAAGTGAAGTGGAACGAGGTTGAGAGAAGAGAAAGAGGGTGAGAAGAAGGAAAGTGCACCTCTGTTGAGCGAGCGAGTGACGTCGAAAATGGCTTCGAGATTCGAGCATGGAAAAAGCGCCGCATCGACGCCTCCAACGCCGAAAGCAAGCATGCCACGACATAGGCGCGAACATACTGCTGCTCTCCATGCACAGGGATCGGCGCGAGGCGAAAGAGAGAAGGAGAAAGAAACGCACCTTCTTGAGGAGGAGCCATCAGAAGCTCGACGTCGATGGGGGGCGGGGCGATTCGACAAAACAAACTCTGCTCTCGCTGCTGACGAGAGAGCCCTCTCTCTCACGCGCTTCTGCTGGCCGCTATGCAGGCAGGGGAGAAGGCGGGTGTCTCTCGAAGATTAAAAAAGCAGAAGAGAGCAACGTGGTGGAGAGAAGAGAGAGGAAAGAAGAGAGCAACAAAGCTCTGTTCGCACGTCGAAGGTGTGGGCCGACAGCGCAAAACTCGCCTCACTTTTTTTTCTTTTTTTCTGTTTCTTCAATCTGTTTGCTAGTCGCCCGGAAGCTGGCGTCTGCTCCGTCTCGATGACTCGCGAGGCACCTGTCGTCGAGTTGCAGGCTCCCAGAGTAGAAGAGGCCGCGGAAGAGGCAGCGATGACGGTAAAGGCGGCGGCGATGGAAGCATCAGTCGCCGCCGCTGCCGCCGCTGCCGCCGCTGCCGCCGCTGCCTCTGCCGCCGCCGCCGTCGCCGCCGCCTCTGCTCTCGACCCCGTCCCCCCCAGCGGCGAAGCCCCGCCTCTCCCTCCCGCCGCTGCTGCTCCTGCTTCTTCCGATCCCCTGCCCCTATCCTCCGCAGCAGGCGCAAGAGAAGAAAAAATCGCAGCAGCTCGCAAGTGGGCTTCGCTCCTCTCGTCGGCGCGGGCGGAGGCGCAGGCGGCGTTCCTCCTCAGACAGGTCGGGGCCTGCCCGCGCTGCTGCTTGCGGTTCGCCGGGGTCAGGGACGCCGCCGCCTATGCCCCGCCTGCCCCTTCGAGCACCGGGCTGCTGGTCGCGCTGATCGGAGAAGTGGAGGTGGAGGAGAAGGAGGAGCAAGGCGCTGAAGAAAACTCGAACTCTCCCCCTCCTCCTCCCCCTTGCTCAGTCTGCCTCGGCGTGCTCCAGAGCCCCGAGGCCTCTTTCTCTCTACCCTTACCAACAGCAAAACTGGCGGCCGCCGCGGCGTCGATGGACATGGGCGCCGGGGCCTGGGTCGCGGTGGAGCGGGGCACGGGGGAGGGCGTCGCCGCCGTCGTCGAGAAAGAAGGGCACTCGAGTCCTGTTGCTTCGACTTCTTCTTCAACTCCTTCGACCTCTTCGACTTCCTCCCGGGTCGCCTCCCTCCAGGTCTCGTTCCCGGCCGCCGTCGGCCTCCGCCAGGCCTCCGCCTCCGCCGCCCTTGCCGCCGCGGGGCTCCCGCCGGCCAAACCCAGCAGCAGCGGGAACGGATCCCTGGGGCCGGATTCGATCACAGACGTGAAAGACGCGGTCAAGGCCGCCGTGGCCCCTTCCCTGTCCTCTTCGCTCGGAGGGATGAAGGTTACTACCGCCAACGACGACTCGGCGTTCCTGACGGTCTCCCTGCAGTTTGTGCACCCGGCAACCGCGAAAGAGATCGAGCTCTTCCCGGCACTCGTCGGTGGCAAAAGAAGCCGGCAGGGCGGGAAAGGGAGCGTCTTCGTCCCGACGGGGGGAAACGACGGCAAGGGCTGCTGGAAGAAGCGCAAGCGCGTCCCGGCGGCTGACTGCGCTGCCCTGGGCAGAGCGGCGTCGCAGGCTCTGATGTCCGGCTGCGCCAGGCTCGACGCCAAGGCTTTAGCTCAAGGGAGGTTTCCGGTCCCGCCTCCGCTGGCGTCTTCCACGACGCATCTGCTGGTGAGGGCTCGCGCCTCCCCTCTCTTCGTCGGCGGTCGTTACCTGAAGCTGCTGCGAGACGTCTCCCAGTCTCCCTTCTTCGACGATAAAGGAGACAGGAGAGGGAGGACCAGCGTCCAGGAGGAGATCGAAAAGGTGGTGCTGCCCCTTTTCGGCGAACCGCCGCTCGGAGGGTGCGACGGCTGCAAGTTCATAACTGCCGGCCGAGAAGACTTGGACGTGCGCTGTTTGGGGAAGGGCAGGCCCTTTATCCTGGAGATCGCCAACGCCAGGCTCCGCGGTGGAGGGCCCCCCAGCCAGGAAGCTCTGGAGGCGGCGCGGCAAAGGTTAAAGAATTTGGAGGTTGGGGTCGAGCTCGACGCTCTGGCGATGGTGAGCAAGCGGGAGCTCAACGCGATCAAGGAAGGGGAAACCTCCAAGCAGAAGTCTTACGAGGCGGTGTGCTGGCTGCCCTATGAGGTCGACGACGAGATGATCGCGTCGATCAACGGCGCGGTGCAGAGAGCAGAGCAGGAAGAAGAAGGAGAGGGAGAGGAAAGGAGAGCAGGAGGGAAAGGAAAGGGGAAGGGTCTGGAGCTGCGACAGACGACGCCGGCGCGGGTCGAGCACCGCAGGGCGATGCTGGTCCGCCTCCGCGCCATCCACCGGATGACGGCGGAGCGCATCCCGGGCGAGCCTCACCAGCTCTTGCTTCGGTTGAGGACGCAGGCCGGGCTGTACGTCAAGGAGTTTGTGCACGGCGACGGCGGGAGGACGGTGCCGAGCCTGGTTGATGTCGCTGGCGTTCGGGGAAAGCTTTTGATGAAGCAAAAGAAGAAGAAGGAAGAAGGAGAGAGTTCTGCTCTTCCAGCTGCTCCTGCTCCTGCTGCTCCCGCTGCTGCTGCTGCTGCTGCTGCTGCTGCTGCTGCTGCTGCTGCTGCTGCTGCTGCTGCTGAAGGCGATGCCGAGGACGGCGAGTCTGCCAAGTGCCTGTCGCTCGACGTGCGCGAGGTTCACCTGGACTTTCTCTGAGAGGGAAGGCGACAGAGCAAAGCAAAAAAAAAACTGTAAAAAAAATCACTTATCGGATTTTCTTCGTTCAAACAAAAAAAAATGAACCGCGGCACCCTCATCTTCTCTCCGGCGGCCCGGGCGCGCCTGCTGGCGATCGCCGCCTGTAGAGGCGCAATTCTGAGACCTTGTACTACGTCCTCGGCGCTTCAGATCTGCCATCGGAGCTTCGGAAGCAGGGCGATTGGCGCGTCGAACCCAACGACAATGATCGCAAGATCGATGCCTCCGTCGTCGCGACGAGCCATCGTCGCCTCGGCCTGGCGCGGAGAGGGAACAGCATTGAGCGGTGACCTCGACGACCAGCCACTCGTAGGCCGAATAGAGATCATCACGGGGCCCATGTTCTCCGGGAAATCCACGGAACTGCTCCGGAGGGCCGCGGAGCACGAGGTGAAGAAGAAGAGAAGAGTTTTTTTTCTTCTCAATTTCGATTCGTTTTCGTCGAGGAAGAGAAAAAAAGAGCGGCAAAAAAAAACTCAACCTCGACCTCGTTCTTCCTCTTTCTCTTACACTCCTTCGAATAGGCCGCCGGTCGCCGCGTCGCGCTGGTCTCGAGCTCGAAAGACACCAGATACGGCGTTTCTTCCGTTGTGACGCACGCCGGGGTGGCGAGGGTAAGAGGAGGAGAAATGTTTTTTATTTTATTTTCTCTCTCTCTCTTTCTTTCGTCGAAAACCCGAGTCTCTCTCTCTCACCTCGATCCCGAAAACGAAATCCAAAATCCAAAATCAAAATCAAACAACAACAGCGATGCATCTCCGTCTCGCGTCTCTCCGATCTGCGATCGGCAATCGAGAGCAGTAGCAGCAGGGAGAAGGACAGCAGCAGCGTCATCGAGAAAGCAGCGACAGCAGCAGCAGCAGCAGCAGCAGCAGCAACAGCGGCGGCAACAACTTCAACGCCGCCTCCTCCGCCTCTCCCGCCTCCCCTCCTCCCCTCGCTCGACAGCTACGACGTCATCGCCATCGACGAGACGCAGTTCTTTGAAGACCTCGTGCCCTTCGCCACGGAGATGGCCGACGGGAGAGGAGGAGGAGGAGAAAGAGGAGAAGCGGAGAGAGACTCGTCGTCGACGTCGCCGTCGTCTCCTTCTTCTTCTCCTTCGACCCGGGCTTTCACCGTGCTCGTCGCCGGTCTCGACGGCGACTCGACGCGCAGCGCCTTCGGCGGCGTGCTGCAGCTGGTGCCGCATGCGGAGAGGGTCACGAGGCTGGCCGCCGAGTGCGCGTTCTGCGGCGGTGACGCGCACTTCTCGGTGCGGCTTTCTTCGAGCTCCCCGGGCGCGGCGCGGGTCCCGGCGCCGACGCTCGAGAACTCTTCTTCCTCGTCTTCCTCGTCTTCGTCTTCCTCTTCTTCTCCGCAGGTCCAGGTCGGCGGCGCCGAGTCCTACGCCCCGGCCTGCAGGAGGCACTACCTGCAGCACAGCGAGAGCAGCGAGAGCATCGAGAAAGCTTTGGCAGAGAGGCAGAAGTAGAAAAAAGAGGAGAGAGAAAGGAAAAAATGCAAAAAGGAAAAAAATGAAAGCGAATGAAAAACAAATTGATAACAGAAAAAATATCTTTCTCTTTGTCTCTTTCTCTCTGTCTTACTATCGAATCGCGCCGCTCGCCACCGTCGAAGTCAGCTCCCCGGCCCCGCCCTCGACAACCAGCTGGATGCCCTTGTACAGGCATTTCCCAGCGGCGTCCGTCGTCAGGTGCGGGGCGATCTTCTCAAAGTTCTTCTTCTTCGGGTTGAGGTGGCCAGGCTCCGCCGGCAGGCTAAACCCTTCGCAGACGACGCGGTCGCCCGGCTTGGCCGCCCGCGGGGGGTCGATCGGCACGACCTCGGTCTCGGTCGAGGCGCAGAGGACCATGCCGCTGGAGAGCACGCCTCGCATCTTTGCCGGTTTCTGTTTTTTTTTAAAGTTTGTGGAAGTTTTTTTTTTTTGAAAATGAGCGCCTGTTTCTCTTTTATCTTTCTTTCTCTCTCTCTCTCTTTCTCTTCCGCTTCTTCTTCCCCCCCTCCCCTTCCCTCCTCGCTACTCTCTCCTCACCAGGTTCGTCACCACGCAGACCATCCTCCCCTGGAACTGCTCCAGAGGGATCCACTTCGCTAAACCGGAAACAATGGTCCTCGGCCCGGACTCCTCTCCCAGGTCGATCTCCTCCTGGTAGAGCGAGTCGGCATCCGGATGCTTCTGCGCGGCGACGACTTTCCCGACGCGGACGTCGAGGAGGTCGAAGGCGTCGTCGGGGCGGGCGGGGGTAGCGTCTGCGGCGGCAGCTGCGGGGGCGAAGGCGGACTTGGCCTTTTTCGCCTTCTTCTTTGCTTCGCCTCCTTCCGCCGCGAGAGCTGCTGCTGCTGCTGCTCCTGCTGCGGGGGCTGCCGCAGCAACAGCAGCGCCAGCAGCAGCGGCCTCGGGAGCAGCAGCTCCGGCTCCACCGCCGCCTTTCTTCTTTTCGTCTCCTCCTTTGCCCTTCACCGCCGCAGCAGCACCAGCAGCAGCCGGCGCTGCCGCCGCCGCGACAGCGACGACCGGCGCCTTCAGGCTCGGCCTGTCGAGCCTGCCCCTCGGCAGCAGCGGCTTCCCTTCCACGACCTTGCCCCCAATTAAAGCAGCGACGTGGTCGTACCACCGCGCCACGCACGGGAAGTGCGACAGCTGGGCCTCCGGGAACGCAGAGCAGGCGTCGGCGACGTGCGCGGCGACGACGACGTCGGCGAGCGACGGGCTGGTAAACGACGAAAAACTAGTCGAGTTCGGGCTGCTAGCCACGAGGAACGTCCGGTCGAGCAGGGCTTCGTTCAAAACCTTCAGCGCGTCGTCGTTGATGAGCTTGAGCGTGGAGTGCGTGCTGGAGAGCCAGTCGAGGACCTGCGCGCGGGCCTCCTTGTCGCTGTCTCCTCCTTCGTCGCTGCCGCCGAGCAGCGCGCCTTTCTTCGCCGGCGTCGACGCCGCGCCGGCGATCGCCAAAGCCGCCGCGTTGGGCTGGTCGATCACGGCCCCGTCCGCCAGCGTGAGCGAGAAGGAGTCGTCCCCGCCCTTGCCGTGCGGCTGGAAGGAGACATCGACGCCGGCGAGCTCCGCGGTGAGCAGGCAGGCCCTGGCCGCGCGCGCGTCCCTGGCGGAGAGCTTCATTCGATTGGAGGAAGGAGAGGTGACGGAAAGTTGAGAGACAACGAAGGAGTGAAGGCGAAAAAGCGAAGGCGGAGAAAAAAAAACGACGAATGGCTCAAACTCCCTTCACTTTTTTTCTCTCTTTTCTTTTTCGACTCTTCCTCCTCCGCTGCGTGGACTCCAGCCTCGCCCACAATGCAGCACGATGAGGTACGTGACGTCGCTTGCATGAGCGCGGTCTTGTTTGAGCGCTAGCCGTGTGAATAGAGAGGAAAGCGCGCGTCGAATGTCTCTCTCTCTCTCTTGCCGTCGTCGTCGGCGTCGTTTTTTTTTTCAGAGCGACGGCTCGCATCAACGCCGCCGCTCATTCCCTTCTTCTCTTTTTCCCCGCCCCTCTTCCCTCTCCCCTCACAAAAACCAACAGGTCATCTGGCAGGTGGTCAATCACGGTCACTGCACGTTCAAGGTCAAGACGCTGAAGCAGGTACGAGGAGATGAGAGGTGGGGAAATAGAGAGAGAAGAGAAGAAAGCATTGACATCTCTCTCTCTAGCCAGCGGCGGCCCGAATTGAAAAGAAAAAAACTCAACCTCTCTCAAACTCTTCCCCGTCTCCCACCACCTCAACAATAAAAAACCAGAACTTCTGCCGCAACGAGTACAACGTCTCCGGCCTCTGCAACCGCTCCTCGTGCCCGCTGGCCAATTCCCGCTACGCCACGATCCGCGAAGACCGGGCGACGGGCCGCCTCTACCTCTTCATGAAGACGATCGAGCGCGCGCACACCCCGGCCAAGCTCTGGCAGAAGGTCAGGCTGGCTTCGTCTTACGCCAAGGCTCTGGCGCAGGTCGACGAGCACCTGGCGCACTTCCCCAAGTTTTTGGTCCACAAGAACAAGCAGCGGCTGACGAAGATCACGCAGTACCTGATCCGGGCTCGGAGGCTCGCTCTGAAGCCCAAACCGACGCTCGTGCCGCTGGCGACGCGCACCGAGCAGCGCGAGCGCCGCCGCGAGGCGAAGGCCGAGCAGGCCGCCCGTTTGGAGACGTCGATAGAACAAGAATTACTGCAGAGGCTGCGCTCTGGCACCTACGGCGACATCTACAACTTCCCCGAGAGGGAGTACGAGGCCGTGTTGGACAAGGCCGAGGCCGAGATGGAGAGGGAGGCCGAGGAGGAAGGAGAAGGGGTTGAAGACGGAGGGGCGAGGTACGTCGAGGGAGACTCCGACGACGACGAAGAGGAACAGGAGGACGAAAAGGACTACGAGCTCGAGTACGAGGATGAAGAGGAGGATGACGACGACGGTGGCGAGCTCGAGGAGGACTCCGAGGGGCCCGAGGACCCGTCGGACGACGACGAGGAAGGCGGAAGCGGCGACGAGGAAGAAGAGCGCCCTGCTGCGAGGGGAGGAGGCCGGCGGCGAGGAGGCAACGACATCGAGGACCTCGCTGGGCCCTCTAATGTTGCTGCTGCTGCTTCTACTCCGAAGCGCGGGCGCGGCGGCGGCGAAGGCGGAGGCGGAGGCAAGGGCAAGGACAAGGGCCCGGCGACGCCGGCGCTCCGCGGCGCCAAGCGCGCCCGCGGCGACAGCGGGAGCGGAAGAGGAAGCGGGAAAGGCGGAGGCGGTGGGAGGCGCGAGCTCGAGATGGAGGTCGAGCGCGAGGGGGCGAGGGCGCGACGATAGGGAGGTTGAGAGAGAGACAGCGCGCGCGCGCGGGGAAGGGAGAGAGAGAGTCTTTGAGTTCTTTTCGGGTTTTTTTTATTGTGCAATTTTTGAAAACAAACAACAAATGCTTTTTATCTCTCTTTCTCTTCCTTCCTCTTTCTCTCTTCCTCACTACTCCCCCTTCCGGTACACGACCCTGTATGACGCCGTCTCCCCCTCCACCTTCAGGAAGCTGGCCACCGTCAGCGTCTTGCCGTCGGGGCTCACCTCGTAGGTGTCTGTGCCCGATCCCGGTTTCGCCCCCTCCCATATCAGCGTCGTCCGCAGCCTCCCGTCGTCGAGGAGCACCGTGGATCCGGCGGCCCTGCCCGACCGCAGGTCCCTCCTGCGGTGCTCGACGGGGGCTCCCGTCAGCGGGTAGCGCTCGGTGATCTTGAGGACCGGGATGACCGAGAAGACCTGCAGCGTGAAGAGGCCGCCGCTGCCGGAAGCGCTGCCGCCGGCGCTCGTGCCAGCGTCGACCTTCAGCACCAAACCCTTCACCAGCGCGATGGCCTTGCGGACGATCCCGCGGATCGCCATCACGTCCAGGGCCCTGTCCATCGAGTCGGAGGCCGCGGCATCGCGGTACCAAGTCCCGTCGAAGCGGGACCGCGCGGCCTCGGCCCTCTCCCCTCCCAAGGCCGCGGCCGCCAGCGCCGCCCTCGCTCTCGCGACGGTCTCGTGCGTCCTCCTCCTGGTCGCCCACTGCTTCACCACGTTTCCTCGCAGGAACTGGCCGTAGGCCAGACCCAGAACAAGCCCAACAACGGCGCCGACCAGCGGGCTGATCCGCAGGGCCGCGGCGGAGAGAGCGAGGTAGAGCAGCAGCCTGGCGGCGGCGTCGCGCCTCACCTTTTGCGCCTTGGCGTCGACCCTGCGCGTGATCGCCGCGGCGTTCTCGTCGATCGCCGCGGCCTGGTCCAGCGTCAGGGGCGCGTATTTTGACTTGGAGGGGGAAGGGCTGCTGTTCGCGGAGGCCCTGGCGGCGAGCTTGGTCGAAGGGTTGGAGGCGGAGATCGTCGTCGTCGTCGCCGCCTGAGGGGAAGGCGAGCGGGAGCGGCCGCGGCGGGAAGAAGGGGAGAGGGAGCCGCCTCTGCCGAAGAAGCGGCGGCGAGGGGAAGGAGAAGAAGAGGCTGAATCGGTGGGGGCAGACGTGCTGGTTTGATCTTCTTCTTTGGTTGGCGTGGAATCGGCGGCGGGGCCTGCGGAAGAGAGGAAGAAGAGGAAGAGGTTGAAGAAAAAGAGGAAGAAGAGAGAAGGGAAAGAAAAGGTCGAGATCGAAACGTGGAGCGAGCGAGCGAGCAAGAGGCGAAAAACAAAAACCCCTTTTCGCGGTCGGCATTGGCAACTTCCGAGCCTGCAAATAGTCGTCTCTCTCAACTAGAGGTGGTGTGAGACCGTCTGGCAGGCACTGAGGCTATCAGATAAGCTCGAAAGACCGCAGAAGCCTGCTGCGACGCGGTGTCGGATGTCGAATCTTCTTCTTCCAATTCTCCTTCTTCGCCTTAGAGGCCATCATCTTTGAAATCTTGACGCTCGCTCCGGAATCGAAAACGCTGCTTCTATTACTCACCGGCCCTGGCGCTGTTTCTCGCCAGCAGCGCTCCGCCGAAAGCCAGCAGGGCGCCTCCTGCCTTGGCTGCCATTTGCTTTTGGAAGAAGAGGAGGAAGAGACGGAGGCGGGAGAAGAAGAGAGAACCTTTTTTTCTTTTATTGATTTCTAAGTCGAAAGGGGCGAAGCAGAAGTGATGTCGAAATTCATTTCTCGTTGCTCGACGACCTCGTCCGACGACCTCGGCCTCCTCCGAGAAAGAAGGTTTTTTTTTTCCGCCATTTTTCGTCGAGCTTTTTTTTGCTCCAGCTCCTCCTCGGAAAGAGAAAGATGGTCCTCGAACGCCGCCCCAACTCCAGCGCCGGCTCGACGCCTCGTGCAGCGATGACGGCGGCGGCGGCGGCGGCGGTGGCGGCGACGAAGAAGAAGCAACAGAAAAAGAAAGAGAAGGAAGCTGCCGCTGCTGCCGCTGCTGCTCCCCCTCCTTCCCTCTCCGCCCTCGCCTCGGCCCGCGCCCTCGAGGAGGCCACCTGCGGCATCTGCCTCGAGCTGGTGGCCGCGGCGCACGCCGTCTCGGGGTGCGGCCACGTCTTCTGCGGCACGTGCCTTGCCAAGGCCGTCTCGGTCTCGCTCGTTTCGTCTTTGGCGGCGGCGTCGTCGGCGGCGGCGGCGGGAGGAGAGCGGCAGCCGCGCTGCCCGCAGTGCCCGCAGTGCCGCGCGCCGATGGCTTCCCCTCCCACGCGCGTGCGCGTGCTCGACAATATGGTGGCAGGCCTGGCCGCCGAGAAGAGCGGCGACGTCTCGGAGCGCGTGGCGCTCTTCGAGGGGAACGGCGGCGGCGGCGGCGGCGGCGGCGGCAGCGGCAGCGGCGGCAGCGGCGGCGGTCGCGCGAGAGATGCAACCGCCGACGCCGTCGCAAACGGGTACGCCGGCCCCCGCGCCCCCAACGCCGCCGACGCCGCGAGGATCTTCGCAGCGCTGTCGAGTCCTCGCTCGTACCGCCGCTTCCTCCAGCAGCTCTCGCCGCCCCTGCGCACGCCGGCGAGCCTGGAGGAGGAAGGAGAGGAAGGAGAGGAAGGAGAGGACTTTGACGACGAAGAAGAAGAAGGCGACGACGAAGGCGACGAGGAAGGAGAGGAAGGCGAAGAGGAAGAGGGAGAGGAAGACGACCCTCCAGGGTTCTTGGTCCCCCTGCAGGGCGACTTCTTCGGCGAGGACTTCCTCGCTGAGATGGGCGGGAGGGCGCTCAGGGCCCTGGAGGTGCGCGGGCGCCGCTTCTCGACGCCGGACAGCAGCAGCAGCGGCAGCGACGGCAGCAGAGATGGTGGCAGCGGCGGAGCGTGATGAGAGAAAGAGAAGAGAAGAGAATAACAACTTGCCGCCCCCTTGATTTCACGCTTGCTCTTGTTTCCCCCTTTCTTGTTTTACAAAGGTTCTTCTTCTTTCTTGTTTTTATTCCGTGCAAATGCAAATCCGAGCGCGGCTGGGTCTTTTCTCACACAACGAAACACGAGGTCGAGGTTTTTTTCATTTTTTTCGACGTCGAGTTTTTTTTTTTCATTTTTGGCTTCACCTCCTCCTCATTCCCATTTTCCTTCGCGAGCGACGCGGCCACACTCAAAATGAGGCGGCTCGCGCCGTCGCCGCACCACGCGGCGGCGTCACCGTCGTCGTCTTCGTTGCCCTCTGCTCCAGGAGCAGCGGGAGCAGCAGCAACGCGGTGCCGTCGTGTGGTGAGGTCGATGCTTCAGGTTCGTCGTGTTGGTTTCAAAGAGAGAAGGCGACGAGGACTCTCGAGAAAGCGCTGGCCAAGAAAAAAGAAGGATTGCTAACTTTTCCTCGCCCCCTCCCCTCCTTACCTTGAATCCCCAATCCGCCAATAGCAGGCGCCTCGACCGCTCCGTCTCGTTGCCATCGAAGCGAAAGGAATAAACAGCAACGAGGCTGGAATTGCCATTTCGAGTTTGGCGTCTACGATGGCGTCGGCGTCGGCGTCGTCGGCGTCGTCATCGACGGCTGCCGCGGCCAATCGCTCGACTGCGAAGAACAAGCAGGCCGCCTCCTGCTCCGCCGAGGCCCCCTCTCACCGCGACCTGCCCCCGGCACCCGTCAGGAGAGACGCCGAGCGGGTTTACTCCAACATGATAGCGTCGACGAGCGGGTAAGGAGAAGATACAGAGAGAGAGAGAAAGAGAAGAAGTTGATTTCGCTTTCTCAATTCGTCGACCATCGAAGAAAAAAAAACTCAACCTCGACCTCCTTCCTCTTCCTCTTCCTCTTCCTCTTCCTCTTCCTCTTCCTCTTCCTCTTCCTCTTCCTCTTCCTCTTCCTCTTCCTCTTCCTCTTCCTCCTCCACAACCAATGACAGCCGCTTCGCCGATAAACAACAACAACAGCAGCAGTCCGTCCACACAGAACAACCCCTGGGGGCACGACGCATGATCCAACCCCCCGCGGCGGCGGCAGCGGCGGCGAAAGCCGCGAGGGCGGCGGCCTACGACAGGGAGAGCCGCATCTTCGCCGCCGGCATGTTCGCCGCTCTGGGGATCAGCGCGATCCTGCGGTGGCTGTCGCACCTGCCGCTATGGAGGAGGCTGGTGCGGAGGTTCGTGTGGTGGGCGCCGGAGCCGGAGGCCGGGATGCAGGGCGGCGGCAGTCGAGGTGGTTACGCCGACGCAAACGGTTTCGGCAACGGCAACGGGAGCAGCGGAAGCGGCGGCCACCACCACCTCAACGGCAACAGCAGGGGCGGCGCCTCGCAGCCGACGCCGCTGGCGCGCATGCTGTCCTACGTGGGGCTCGCGCCTTATAGCGACTCCGTCTGGACATCGGCGATGGCGCCCTCCTCGTTTTCGCAGCAGGGAGGCAACGGGAGCAGCAGCAGCAGCAGCTCTTCGTCGTCGTCGTCGTCGTCTTCCTCCTCCACCTCGACTCAAACCCAAAGCCAAAACCAAAACTCCACCGCGCTCGTCCTCTACGAGGAGAACGCCGAGGCGGTCGAGTGGGTCAACATGTGCTGGCGCAAGGCCTGGCGCGTCTACCAGCGCGGGCTCGAGCGCTGGCTCGCGGATTTATTACAACCCGTCTTTGACGGCCTCGTCGCCGACGGCCAGGTCCCGCGCTTCGTGCAGCGGCTGCGCATTCTGGAGTTCACGCTCGACCACGAGGCGCCTAGCTTCAGCAGGATGCGGCGCCGCACTTCGCGCAAGGACTCGGACCTCAACGGTGTTGTGGACGTGCGCTACACCGGAGGCGCGAGGATGCTGCTGCTGATCGAGGTCGGCGGCGGGAGGGGCAAGATGTTCCGGGGGTGGAGGGCGAGGGTCCCCGTCTTGGTCTCGGACTTGGACCTCGAATGCAAGATGTGGATGAAATTACGATTGGCGCCGATGCCCCCTTACGTGGGCACGCTGTCGCTGGCCTTTGTCGGGCAGCCCGACGTGAAAGTGCAGCTGCTGCCTTACAACAGAGTTCGGTAAGTGAAAAATGACGAAAAAGTTTTTTCTTTCTTTCTTTCTTTTCTTCTTCATTAAAAAAAAAAAAAATCAAAACTCACCCCCTTCTTTCTCTCGCTCGCTCTCTCTCTCTCTCTCTCTCTCTCTCTCTCTCTC